>Ga0105055_10001253_pt1 | contig 41192 bp, 35 predicted proteins | sample BON03_FD_78090 | JGI IMG/M metagenome (GOLD analysis project Ga0105055, IMG submission 78090) | Freshwater microbial communities from Lake Bonney liftoff mats and glacier meltwater in Antarctica - BON-03 | ecosystem: Environmental > Aquatic > Freshwater > Ice > Glacier meltwater | place: Lake... | reverse complement strand
GGTGCGCCCGAGTTCCCGGGTGTCGATTGCGCGAACGCGCGCATGATTATTGCACCGACCATGGATAGCATTGAATTTGCCTGGGACGACGCCAAGTACGGACAGTGTCCAGAGCAGCCGGTGATGGAGGTTCTGGTACCCAGCATCAACAACCCGGCCATGGCGCCTGCTGACCAGCACGTATTGTCAGCGCATGTTATGTATATCCCCTACGCACCTGAGGGTGGCTGGACGACAGAGTTGCGCGACAAGCTCACCCGGCAATTGATAGACATGCTCTGCCAGTATGCTCCTGCATTGCGTGAGCAGATCCTGCATGCACAATTGTTGACACCGGCAGACCTGGAAGCAGACTGGCATGTCAGTGGCGGTCACTGGCATCACGGCGAACTCGCTATGGACCAAATGCTGATGATGCGACCCACCTACCAGGCCGCCCAGTACGCAACACCCATTGCCGGGCTTTATCTGTGCAGCGCCGGCTGCCATCCCGGTGGCGACCTGGTCGGCGCAGCTGGCCACAATGCGGCCAGGGAGATGCTCAAATGAGTCATCGCTATGACGCAGTTATTATTGGCGCCGGTCACAACGGACTGACCAACGCTACCTATCTTGCAAAAGCGGGCCTGGACGTACTCGTGATCGAAAAGAATGACTACATCGGCGGCGCTGCCGTGTCCCGTGAGATGCATGAAGGCTGGTGGTATTCCAGCTGTTCTTATGTGTGTTCAATGATGCGCCAGTCGATTCATCGTGACCTGAACCTGACCCGTCACGGGCTCATACTGGTACCCTATCTGGGAACTGCCAGCTTTGGCGATAAGGTGGGCGACACCTTGATGAGCTACCATTCCGAACAAGCCGCTTACAACGAGCTGCGCGCACGCTCACCTCACGACGCCGATGCCATGTTCAGGTTCCAGGCCGACCTGAATCGCTACGCTCATGTCATCCGCAAGACCCTGTTGCGCACCCCGCCCGATCCGGCGCGTATGCGGCCGCGAGATATTGCAGAGCTACTGTTCCTGGCCAGGGAATTTTGGGCCCTGGGCGAAAAAGAGCTGTACGAATACGTGCGCTTTTTCACCATGAGCGCCGCAGAGTTCCTGGAAGATTACTTTGAAGATGAACTGATCGCTACGGCCATGGCAACACCCGGTATCATCGGCACCGCTCTGGGTGTCAATTCACCCGGCTCCGCCTATGTGTTGCTGCACCATGTGATGGGCGATGTTGACGGCAGCATTGGCACCTGGGGACTGGCACGGGGTGGTATGGGCGCTATTTCCAACGCCCTGGCTGGCGCTTTGCAGGAGCATGGCGGCAAGATCCGCACCCAGGCCGGGGTCAGCCAGATTCTGGTGAAGAATGGCAAGGCTGTCGGGGTCGCGCTGGAAAGCGGTGAAGAGATTCTTGCCGATATCGTGGTCTCCAACCTGGACGCCAAGCGAACCTTTACCCAGGTGATGGAGCCCGCGGACCTGCCTGATGGTATCTACGAAAAAGCCAAAAACTTCAAGATTCGTGGCTCCTCAGGCAAGGTCAATATCGCCCTCTCCGGCTTGCCTCAATTCGTTGGCGTTCCGGAAAATAACCGTTACATCAATCGCGGTGGCCAGCTCTTTTGCGGCTCTATGAATACTCTGGAAAGAGCCTATGACTGCTGGAAACGTGGCCGCTGGTCTGACGACCCCTTTATAGAATCGGTCATACCATCGGCCTGGGATCCGACGGTGGCGCCACCCGGGCAACACTGGATGTCGAACTTCGTCCAGTACTGTCCGGCGGAACTGGCAGATGGACCCTGGACGCCTGAGAAGCGGGACGCTTTTGGCCAAAGCGTGGTCAACAAGATCGAACGCTACGCACCTGGCTTCAAAGACCTTATTGTACACATGGAAGTGCGTACCCCGTTTGAGATTGAGAACGAGGTCGGACTCACCGAGGGCAATATTTTCCAGGGTGAATTGACCATTGACCAGTTGCTGTTCAACAGGCCCTTCCCTGGCTATGCCCAGTACCGTATGCCGGTAAACAAACTCTACATGTGTGGTTCATCCACACACCCCGGCGGCGGCGTGTCTTCGGCCTGTGGGGCAAACGCGGCCAGAGAAATATTGCGCGACCTGAAACGGCCCAATACTGTGCCAAAAGACGACTGCTATGATGAATAATCTATGAGCAACCCAAACCCCACACGTGATGGCGTTCAGTCAGGCGACCCGTTTGCGGGTGAGCGCCTCAAACTATCCCCTTTTCACGAGCGCCAGGCCGCCCTGAATGTCAGGGAGGCATGGGCAGCCTGGAATGGCTACAAGTTTGCCGACTGTTACTACGACGAAGAGTACGAATACTTCTGCATCCGCAACACCTGTGGCACCTACGACATATGCCCCATGCAAAAATACGTTATCGAGGGCGCCGATGCCGAGCGTATGCTGAACCGCATGGTGACCCGGGATATCACCCGCCTGAAGGAAAACCGGGTGACCTATGTCTGCTGGTGTACCGATGAAGGCCGGATGATTGACGACGGCACTATATTCCGGCTGGGTCCTGACAAATTTATGCTGACCTGTGGCAGCCCCAGCCTCGCCTGGTTGAAGAAGGCGAGCATGGGCTTCAAGGACCTGACAATCGATGATATGTCAGACAAGCTTGCCGGCCTGTCTTTCCAGGGCCCGACAAGCTGCTCTGTGCTCAGGGCAATGAACATCGATGGCATCGATGAACTGAAGCCCTTTCAGATCATGTACACCCCGTTCGCCGGTGGTGAATTGATGATATCGCGCACCGGATTCACCGGCGACCTCGGTTATGAACTGTGGATCGATCCCGCGCTGGCGCTCGCTTTGTGGGATGCGCTATACGCGGCGGGTGACGACTATGGAATCCAGCCCTACGGCGAGGCAGCCACCAATATGGCAAGGCTGGAGGCGGGCTTTATCATGCCAGCCATGGAGTTTAACGAGGCACTTAAGACGGTGCATTTCCAGCATGACCAGACTCCATTTGAGTTAAACCTTGGCTGGCTGGTCGATTTCAAAAAGCCGCACTTCAATGGCAGAATGGCGTTGCTGGAAGATCAACGCCGTGGACCGACCTACTCTCTGACCAAGCTGGAGATCGAGGGGAACAAGGTCGCCGAAGGCTCGTGGATCTACCGCGACAAAGACTGCCAGAAGCACGTGGGCTACGTAACATCAGCCATGTGGTCACCCGTCGTAAAATCTAATATCGCGCTGGCAATGATCAAGACCGAGCACCTGAAAGACGAGCTATGGGCTGAAATTTACTACGAAAAAGAGCTACGCCATTATGGCAAGGTCGCCCGCTGCACCGTGCGTGACAAACCTTTTTGGGCCCCGGACAGAGCCAGGGCAACCACGCCACAAAAGTACTGAGCGGGATCAAACCCGGTTACTGCAGCACCCGGGCTAACTTCTCAACCCCAGGCCTTTCCGGTATTGGGCCGGGGTTTTACCAGTGACTTTTTTGAAGGCGACGTAAAATGTTGAGGTACTGTTGAAACCCACTTCCAGCGCGAGGCTTAACACCGTCCCGGCACTGTCCTGGCGCAAACCAAGCAAGCAGGTCGCCTCGTCAATGCGATAGTTATTCAGAAAGTCGAAAAAACTCACCCCGAAGCCTGCGTTAATAACCTGTGATAGATGATTAACCGAACAATTCAGGATTTTGGCAAGATCTGGCAACGCGAGGTCAGATCGCAGATAGACCTTTTCATCATCCATCAATTTCCGCAACTGCAGTTTCAGGTCACCCATCTGAGCAGTGCTCAAGCCTGATTTCGCGTAACGCTGCACACTCGCAATACCCGCAACGTCAGGTAGCCGGCTCTGCGGCGTTGTCAGCCCTGGCTTCTCATAATAGTCGACGATCTCGTCGGCAGAATCACCGCGCAGGGTCATAAACTCCGCACCAAACCAGGGGGCTGAGAGGTCAGCAGTTCCAGCGGCATCACGCGGGAAAGCCTTGTACTGAAAAGCGACTGTGTTGTCTCCAACGCAGACATCACCGGCAAGTTCGTAGGCATAGGTTTCATGCTCAAATACACTATCCAGGTGGGCAATCAATTGCTGCCGTGACATCTGCTGGCGATCAGCTGTGTCGCGGTAAGTCCCCGACTCTGAGAGGGTATTGGCTATAGCCCGGGAGTCCTGTTTGTTCCAGGCGTCCAAATATTTCTCAACGAACTCAGTCGCATTCATCTAAACGCTCTCTGTCAGGGGCATCAGCCAATTGTTTCCATTACTCGCCGTGACCAGTCGAATCCATGCCGAGGTTTGCCGCAATGTTTTCCCGCAATTTCTCTGCATTTTCCTTGAAGTCTCGCTGGAACTCATCAGCCTCGTTCAGAAAAGCCAGAGTAATTGGCAACCACTCAATAAATGCGGGTCGGGAGAGCATATTCTGGTAAGCGGTCTCAGCTTCTTCTTCTGAAAAATCCCGTCCGTGACCACTGCTACTGATCCAAAACGCCTGAAACTGCTCTGCTGTCAAAATGCCGGCCTGACGTTTGAGATACTCGCTCTGGTTTAGCTCCCTCAAATAGCTCCACTGCCCATATTGTCTTACCCGCTGGTAATATTCCGTGATGGCGATACGAAGTTCTACATCCTCAATGATGCCGAGTTCGCCTGCGGACTTGATTTCTTCAAATGTATGGTTACTGACGATCGGAAAGTATGTAAATCCAGCCATTACCAGAGAGCGAATATATGCAGTTGGTTCACGTCGCACAGTTTCGGGGTCGTCCAAACCAGTCAGGATTAACTGCGCGTATTCCCGACGTTGGCCTGCAATAACCAAGCCGTCCTCAAATGCCGCAATATCCTGTTCTAATTCCACTTCGATGCGCTGGAGATACTCTGTTTCTCTAACACGGTCCTGCCGTGTCTTGTTCCAGTCGTCGACTTGCAGGCCTATGAATATACCGACGACAACAATGAGAACTTCAAGCACAACCGTAAACCAGCTCTGCGCTGCAATGGCATCGGCCATTTTTCTAAGTATCATGTTTTATTCCTTCTCAGGAAGCTTGGCCAAAAAATCCCTGACAATCTGCATGTAGCCTGCCTCATCCTCCCGCATGGTACTGTGGCCGGCATCAGGTACGATAAATGTTTGTGCTCCTGAAACCATGTCGGCATATCGCTGGCACGACCTGGGCACTGCCTCATCGTATTGACCGCAGATCATCAACGTAGGCACCCGGATATCCGCAAGCCGAGAGCTGACGTCGTACTCCTTCAAGCTGCCGGATGCGAAAAATTCGGTCGGTCCCCACATGGCTTCATACATTTGCTTGTTACGTGACGGCCCGTCAACCTGATAGTTCTCACCCGGGCATGGGTTTTTACGGCACATATGACTTTGATAAAAAACCTCCTCGGCAGCCCGGTAATCCTCATGGTCGGTGGTACCTTCGGACTCATGTTTGCGCAGTGTTTGTTGTGTTTCTTCGGGAAGCTGCTCGATCCAGACCTGATTGTCAGCAATCCATTGTTGTGTATTGATTAACGGGCTGGAGAGTATCGCAGCTTCCAGGCCCGGCGGATTGCGCACGGCATATTCTGCCGCCAGCGTTCCACCCCAGCTGTGGCCGGCGATAATTACCCGATCCAGATTCAGGGCCTCTCTGATATGATCTATTTCAGCTACAAACCGTTCCACATTCCAGTTGTCGGGATTGTTTGGCAAATCACTGTTTCCCGTTCCCAATTGATCATAGAGAATGACAGGATATTCGTCCGACAGACTCACGTACGGCATATTGCCGCGATGTGTTCCACCCGGCCCACCGTGCATAACGATGATTGCCGGTTGGGTGCCCAGATGTACCGAACCATTCAGCCTGTACCAAATGCGTCCGCCATCAACCTCGATATAACCAGAGATTTCCGGATCCTGATGTCCAAGCGCCGGGGTGGATATCCACATTGCCAGAATGATCAGTACCTTCATGAATCTGTAAGCGTGGTTATTTGCAGGCATTTTGCACTCGCTGTTTTAATAAAAATTAATCATAGAGCACACAAGTATAGAGAGTCACAACTTTCTTGTTTATCTTTGTTGTATTCTACAATTCAGGCTCGCTATACTCCACCAAGACGGTAGTCGTGGGTACATCGACCGATGTGTTGCGAACTGACGCGAGCGAGGTGAGCCGATGACCCTGCAGATGCTCCTGGTGCTGGCTATTACGGCCATCGTTTTCTTTGGCTTCGTACGAGAGCGCCAGACACCTGACGTCACCGCCCTGATCGGTGTGAGCCTTTTACTGATATTCGGCGCTCTCGACACCAATCAGTTTCTGAGTGTATTTGCCAATGGTGCGCCGATCACAATTGGCGCGATGTTCATTATCAGCAAAGCACTGGAAAAAACCGGCATAATCGCACGCCTGGGTTCACTCGCTTCACGTCTGGCTGGCGCGTCCTGGTTAAAGGCAATGCTTTTGCTGTTGATACCGGTCGCTTTTCTCTCCGCATTTGCAAACAACACGCCTCTGGTCGTTGTATTGACACCCGCAGTCATTGCACTGGCGCGAAAACAAGGTCATGAGTCTTCGCGCTACCTGATCCCACTATCCTTTGCCAGTATTCTTGGTGGCACCTGCACGCTCATTGGTACATCGACCAACCTGCTCGTCGATAGCATTGCACAGCGCGAAGGGCTTCCAGCATTCGGGATGTTCGACATCACTCTGGTCGGATGTACCCTGGCTATTGCCGGTCTCGCTTACATGTTTTTGTTCGGGTGGTGGCTTTTACCTGACAGGCCGGAACGCAGCACCAGACTGCCCACGGGCGAACGGCGTTTTCTGACTGAAGCCGTGGTTCCCGAAGAGTCTCCCCTGATCGGAAAGCGCGTTGATGCGAGCGGACTTGCGCGCCACCGGGTACTGAGTATTCAGCGTGGGGACTACGTCATCAAGAGGGGCATTCGTTCGGCACTTTTAGCCGCCGGAGACCAGCTGGTCATCGAAAGTGAACGCGACGAGGTTGTGACCCTTAGAGAAGGACGCATAGTGCGACTGGACAATATCTCCGCCGGACAGCTTCATACGCTGGGACAATGCCAATCCCAGATCGCAGAAGCTATTATTGGACCTGAGGCCCGCATACTCGGGGTGACGGTTCGCGAATTAAATCTTGAACGTCGCTTCGGTGTCTATGTGCTGGGCGTCTACCGGCACAAAAAGCGCCTTAAACGTGGCTTCGACACCTTGCGGCTCAAGGCTGGCGACATCCTCTTACTGGAAGGTTCCCCCAAGGATCTGTCCGCGCTCTACTTCAACCGCAGCTTCGTGAACGTAGCAGTACCGGATGTTCGTCCCTTGCAGCGCGAAAAGGCCCCGCTGGCGCTGGCCACGCTGGCTCTCGTCGTGCTACTGGCTGCTTTAGATGTAATGCCAATCGCATCGCTGGCGATCATTGGTGCGGTATTTGTAGTGATTACCGGCTGCCTGTCTGCTCAGGAAGCTTATGAATCCGTTCAGTGGCCGATCCTGATCCTGATTTTCGCAATGTTGGCGGTCGGACTTGCGCTTGAACAAACCGGCGCGATGGCTTGGATGGTTACCAATCTTGCATCTGTAACTCAATCACTGGGACCGCTCGGCTTGCTGATCATGATCTACATCGTCACGTCGATCTCTACAGAGTTCATGAGCAATAATGCATCTGCGATCCTGCTAACCCCCGTCGCCATCGGCATCGCACTCGGCGCCGGTCTCGATCCAAAGCCCTTCGTTGTAGCCGTTATGATGGCCGGCAGCGCGAGTTTCGCGACACCCATCGGCTACCAGACCAACACGTTTGTCTATCAGGCTGGCGGCTATAAGTTCAGTGATTTTCTCCGCATTGGCCTGCCAATGAACGTGCTGGCGCTGATCGTTACTGTCTTGATGATTCCTATCGTATGGCCGTTGGTACCGGCTTCGTGAAGTATCTATATCCTGTGTTCAGGGTGCGCCGATCTTAGACTCAAAGCCATCACTATAGATGTGTTCGCCGGATAGCTCACCCAACTCCACAACGTAGGCCATCCCCAGACGGGTGAACTTAAGCGCATTGGCGGCCTGATTGCCACTGCCGGCGTAGGTATCCCCGGAACTGTGAATCGCGGGGTTGCTTTGCGTCAGGATGGCCTCGAACGGAAAGGACGCTGCGTAGCCCTGCTGGTTCCACGATGCATGATCGGAACAGGCATATTCGCAGGTCGTGTGCGCCACACTCAAGCTGGGCAGATAGGTCGTTGCCAGGTTCTCCAGAAACTCATTCTGTAAAGTATCGGTGTAATCGTTGATCAAATAAATGTCCGATACAGAGCCCTGATAATTGGTCATGTCCAACTGCAGGACACCGACAACATCCACATTGCGGTTGGCATAGTCTGTAGCGATGTAATTGGAACCGTAAAGACCGAACTCCTCTCCAGCATACGCCATCAACTTGATGGTGCGTTGCGGCTGGTAGTCACTGGCCATCAACTGACGCAGGATTTCCGTGAGACCGGCAACGCCGGAGGCATCATCATCGGCGCCAGGGGCAATTGAATCCTGGTGTGGGGTGACGCCTCGATCAACCACGTTTACCGAATCCAGGTGCGCACCCAGCACAACCACCTGCCCGGCAAGCTCAAGTCCGTCGATAGTCAACACCACTGATGGCATGGCGTCGGAGCCACGAAACACCTTCTCTACATGTACGTCACTGCGGGTAGCGGCCAGTGCAGTCCAACGGTCGGCCAGCCAGTTAGCGGCATCCGCACCGTATTGGCCGTTGTAATAGCGGTTCCGGAATGATGTCAGGCCCAGAATCGTGTCGCGGATATTGTCTGCCGCCATTGCGGCCAACATCGGTTCAATCGTGCTTTGATACTCGATGTTGTAACTCGGGCGCGTCAGGTTGATGCCCCGTGTGGATGCGTGCAGCGACGCCATTGCCGCCTCGCGGGAATCAAAGGCAAAAAAACCTGCGCAATGATGCAACTGTTCGTGCACAAGCTGCGTCAGGTTTTCGAGCTCCGGTTCTGAAACTTGCACAAGATACACGCTGTCGAATGACGTCTTGCCTTTGATCTCTGCGCCTGTTTCCACCTGACGGCTCGACACGCTGTGCAAATCAGGATGACTTTGTTTCAACAATTGCCAGGCCGGTTGAGCCAGCGTGATCCATATATCATCCGCTGATTCAGCATGTGCTGCGCCAAGCGGCAACAGTGTAAGGAGTAAGGTGAGAAACAGTTGTTTCATAAAGCAGATTTGAGCTGTGAGTTGATACGGGTAGTTTAACACCTGCCCTTGTTTACTGTTAGAATTCGAACTTTATTGAAGCACCAAATGTTCTACTTTTCACCACAGGAATACTCGCAAAATGAACGCATTAATTACTTCATTCTTAACACTGATTTTTATGAGTGCCCCTGCCCTCGCCTGGGAACCCGACCATTCCAGCGGTATCGAACTGGCCGCAGCAGAAGCCATACTTCGTGCCAAGAAAAGCGATCCCAATATTGAACGTTGGTTTAAAAGTGCATATGCCTACGCGGTGTTTCCAAGAGTAGCCAAAGGTGCCATCGGTGTTGGCGGCGCCCATGGTAAAGGTATCGTTATTGTCGGTGACAAGACCATCGGCGATACTTCACTGTCTCAAATAACCATCGGTTTGCAACTGGGCGGCCAGGTTTACGCTGAATACATCATGTTCAAGGACGTTACAGCAGTCGATAACTTCAAGCGTGGCAATTTCGAGATGGGCGCTTCACTGTCGGCAGTCGCGTTGCAGGCTGGAGCTTCACTGGATGCCAGCTATGATGGCGGTGTGGCTGTATTTACCGTGGCAGAGGGCGGGCTGATGTTTGAAGCCAGCGTTGGCGGTCAGAAATTTAAATATTCAGATCGCTGATCCAGGTAGGGGCCTGGTGCTGCTTACAATTTGTAAGTCAGCGCCAGCACTGTCGTCAGCACCACCCACATCAGCAGGGTCAATGGCGTACCAACCCTGACGAAATCATTAAACTTATAGCCACCAGCATTCATCACCAGCAAGTTTGTCTTATACGCCATCGGTGTAACGAAGCTTAAGTTGGCGCCGAACAATACTGCCAATACAAAAGGCTCCAACGGCAAATTCAATTCCTGAGCAATACTGATCGCAATCGGCGTACCAATGACCGCAGCTGCGTTGTTGGACACGATATTGGTCATGATGGCCATCAGCAACATCAGGAAGGCCAATATCAACGTCGGGGACATTCCCCAGGTCAGATATAAAAACACCTGGGCGAGATACTCGGCCCCGCCCGTCTTCATCAAGGCCGAGCCCAAAGCCAGCGATGCCACAATAATCATGATGACCTGTACGCTCAATGCGCGGGTCGCCTGCTGCCATTGCAAGCAACCGGTTCCGATCAAAGCCAGACAGCCCACTACGGCGCTGACCGCAATTGGCAGAATACCGAAAGCCGCCAGAGCAACAATCGCCACCATAATGAGCAAAGCAATTGGCGCCTTAGCGGAATGCGGCACGTCAGTAGTACTGTCCAGAACCAGCAACTCGCCGCCGATTTTCAAACTGTGAATATCTTCTGCTTTGGCTTGCACCAGCAACACGTCACTGGCTTTCAATACACGCGTGTTCAATCCGGGCGAGCGCGCCGACAGTACGTCCCCGCCATAATGCACGGCCAACAGCTCCAAACCATAGCGGCCTTGCAGTCGGGCATCGGCAACTCTCAAGCCACGCAAACGCGACGCGCCGGTCACCACCACTTCGGCCAGTTGCAGATCTTTACCACTTTCATTGTCGGATGCTTCTTCAGAGCCCGCCAAAAGCTTCACGCCCAGTAACGCTTCATACTCCTTCAGGTCTTCCGAGGTGGCTGACACCAGGATTTTGTCGCCTGCGCGTACGGTGACATCAGGCAGTGGCGATATAAAGAGATTATTGTCTCTGACCAGACGAACAATTTGCATGCCATCAGATGCCTGACGTATCACATCAGCCAATGTTTTTCCTACCAGCGCATTGTCTTCACCAAACAATAAATGTGCCTGAAACACCCGGTTTGACGAGTCGCCCATAGGCGGTGTTCGATCGGGGATCAAACGCGGCGCAATCAGCCATAGATAAAGTATCGCAACCACGGCCGCCACTCCCATTAGCGGCAGAAAGTCGAACATCTGAAAACGGCGCATGCCCATTTCGGCTGCCACCGTTACCACCAGCAAGTTGGTAGAGGTGCCGATGGTGGTCCCCATTCCACCAATCAGGGTGGCAAACCCCATTGGCAGTAACACACCGGAAGTGGAGCTCTTGTTACGTGCCGCCGCCCCAACCAACATCGGTAGCATCAACACCACAATGGGCGTGTTATTCATAAATGCGCTCAGCACCGCACCAATGATCAAAGTAAGCAGTAGCGCAAATGTAGGGCTCCATTTCCACAGTTTGGCCAGCCGCCTGGCAACTGGCTCCAGGGCACCTGTTCGCACCAGCCCTTCGCCCGCAATCATTAGTGCACACACCGCCACCAGCGCCTCGTGACCGAAGCCGTAGAAAAACCCCAGGGGATTGATTGACCCGGACGCGCTTTCGAAAGGAAATATCTCAAAACCCACCACCAGCATGACCAGAATAACCAGGCTGGACGACTCCAAAGGGATTTTCTCACGTGTAAACAGAAACAACGCGACAAACGTCATGATCAACATGGCCAGCGCGTGCGCGTTAGGGATTACCGGAAAGTCCATAGAGTCTTCTTGGGTGGTGAGAATTAAGCTGCGTAATATAGCATCAAGCGAGACAAGCAACAGCCTATCAAATACAATAAATCATGTTCAAAATTACTACTTCAGCGATTTGCGTCGCACTTCTATTTTGTCTGCCCGCATGTGACCTTAAAAGCCCTGGCACTGAGGATCAGGCGGAGACAACCGGTGTCAAGTTAATTCAGGCTGGCTGGCTGGACGCCAGTGATATAAAAGAAGCCAGCGGGATTCAAGCGAGTTTTTCTCAGCCAGGCACCTATTTTGTCCATAACGACGACGCACCGCCATTGTTATACGTTATCGATTCCAGCGGAAATGACCTGGGAGCGGTCTATATTGAACCGGCTAAAATAACGGACTGGGAAGACATAACCTCCGTGCCGGTAGATGGCAAGCGCTGGATCGTTGCAGGTAATATTGGCGATAACTTCGCCAGGCGAGAATATATATCACTGTATTTTGCGGAAGAGCCTCAACCAGATTCGAAAGGATTTTACAGCGGCTCGCAGTTACTGCAGCACCGTATTGATCTCACCTATCCAGATGGGCCACGTGACTGTGAATCACTCGCTTATGACCCAAGCAGTCAACGTTTACTATTTCTTAGCAAACGTGACAAACCCGCTCGCCTGTATGCGATTGATCTGGCGGTCGCACTGCAAGAGCATCAGGCAGAACTCGAATTTCTGGGCACTATCGCCCCACTGAGGCCACCTACAAAAACTGATATGGGCATTTGGAGTAACCGGGCTGTCTACATTTCTCAACCGACCGGTTTTGATATCTCCCCGGATGGCACTGAAGCAGCGATCATCACATATCGCAGTATTTACAGATTCAAACGCCAGGATGGTGAAGATTGGCTGACCGCGCTGCAACGGGAACCACAAGAAGTTGTAGGCCCTCCCGCACCTCAAAATGAGGCGGTAGCCTATAGCCCGGATGGCAAACATATTTTCGTGACCAGCGAAAACATACCGACGCCGTTATACCGCTTTACTTTCTCAGATCCGGAATAAAAGTTGGCTCAGGTGCTCAGCGTCGCAAGGTAGTCCTCAAAATCCGACTCTGTCATCACCGTCACACCCAGCTTTTTAGCTTTGGTCAGCTTGGATCCAGCTGCCTCTCCTGCCAGCACCACAGAAGTTTTGCCTGAAACGCTGCCAGAGACCTTGGCACCCAGTGATTCGAGCTGGTTTTTGAATTGGATTCTGGGTTTTGACAGCGAACCGGTCAGTACCCAGACCTGGCCTGCCAGAGGTTGTTTTCCGCGGTTGTTTTCAAGCGCTTGCCACTCAACACCGCAATTTTGCAACGCTGTAATAACCTGGCGGTTTTTTTCCTGCTGAAAAAAGGTGTGCACATGGCTTGCCACAATCGGGCCGATATCTGAGACCTCGGTCAGGTTCTCTTCGCTGGCAGCCAGAATTTCATCCAGACCGCCGTAATGTCTGGCGAGTGAACTGGCAGTGACCTCCCCTACCTCGCGAATCCCCAATGCGTACAACAAGCGATTCAAAGGCGGCTTTTTGCTTTTTTCCAATGCTGCCAGCAGGTTTTCAGCCGATTTGCTGCCCATGCGTTCCAGTGACACCAGTTGCTCGTGGGTCAGCAGGTATAAATCAGCGACTGTGCTTATTAGTTTTTCATCAACCAACTGGCTTACCAGCTGATCACCCAGGCCTTCAATATCCATCGCTTTGCGGGTGGCGAAATGGCGGATGCTGTGCTTTCGCTGTGCCGGACAAATCAATCCACCGGTGCATCTGAAAACAGCCTCTCCTTCTACACGCTCAACTTCAGAGCCGCATTCCGGACAGGTTTCCGGCATCTGAAACTCGGCCAGGTCGTTGTCACGCTGACTGTGAATAGCACGCGCCACCTCTGGAATAACATCACCAGCGCGACGTACAACTACCATGTCACCTGCCCTGACATCTTTGCGGCGGATCTCATCAATATTGTGCAGTGTGGCATTGGTAACGGTCACACCACCTACAAAAACAGGGTCCAGACGCGCTACCGGCGTCAATGCACCAGTGCGTCCTACTTGAATATCAATTGACAGCAAGTGGGTCTGTTCTTCTTCTGCCGGGAATTTATGCGCCAGCGCCCAGCGTGGCGCACGACTGACAAAGCCCAGAATATCCTGCTCGGCAAACCCATCAACTTTATAAACCACACCATCAATATCGTAGCCCAGACCCGCTCGCTGCTGCCCCATATGCACGTGATAATCCAGGCAGCCTTGCAAGCCTTCTACCCGCTTAACTTCCGGGTTCACCGGAAAGCCCCATTGTTTGAGTTGCTGTAATGCGGCGTACTGGCTGTCAGGCAAGCCGTCACGACTGGCAGTGCTGTAGGCGAAAAACGCTAACGGTCGTGATGCCGTCATTTGTGAATCAAGTTGACGTAAACTTCCCGCTGCGCCATTGCGCGGATTCACCAATGGCTTTTCGCCTTTTTCAATCGCCTTACGGTTGAAAGCATCAAAACCGGCGCGGGGCATGTAAATTTCACCGCGCACTTCCAGTAGTGATGGCCACCCCTTGTCGCGTAATTTCAGCGGAATGGCACGAATGGTACGAACATTCGCTGTGACATCCTCTCCACGCTCGCCATCTCCACGGGTGGCGGCAGTGGTCAAAATGCCATCAACATAAGTTAATGAAATCGCGACTCCATCTAATTTGGGTTCGGCCGCAAACACGATATCCTCGTGCTCGAGACCTTTCGATACACGGCGAAAAAAATCCGCCGTTTCTTCATCGCTGAATGCATTGCCAAGTGACAACATCGGAATACGATGCTGAATTTCATCAAAGCCGTCCATGGCAATGCCACCGACTCGCTGGCTGGGGGAATCGGCGCTGATCAGATCAGGGAAATCGGCTTCAATCACCTGCAGTTCCCGCATCAGCCGATCATATTCGGCGTCGGGCACCTCAGGGTCATCCAGAACGTAATAACGGTAATTGTGTGACTCAATCAGTTGACGCAGCTCAGCAATACGCGTTTTGGCCGCGCTCAGGGTGATCACTCCGGTCATGATTCTTCGACTTTCTGCCTCTCAAACTCACGCAACTCTTCTTTGATTTGCAAAGATCGTTGCCGGCCGAAGGGCTGACGCTGGTCATCCAGCAAATCTGCATGCAGCAACTCTGCCAATCGCCGACTGGTGGCCAGCATAGAATCCCAGGCATCCAGTGCGTTTTTGGGTCCGGGCAATGTCATAAACATGGTCACGCCACGAATCTCAATAGTATTCCATTGGGTTTTATCAAAGATTCCGGGGTTGGTCAGGTTGGCCATGCTGAAAACCGGTTTGCCATCTTCTTCATTCAGACGATGAAAAATACCCGGATCTCCAAACACCAAACCGGATTTCAAACTCACATCCAGCAATTGAACACCAGAGATAATGTGGTTATCACGCGCCTTGATAAACAAAGTAATAATCTTGTCAGGTAGCGGAACGTTTGATTTCGGGACCTTCGGTTGCCCGCCATTGTCAGCGCCCTGCGCGGTTTCTGACCTCTCGTCATCAAATCCAAATCGCGGTTCACGTCGTTCTTTGGCGCCATGATCAAGCGAGCCCATTTCAGGATCTACAGGTTCGATTGCCAATTCAGTCTGGCGCTCATCAACTTCTGATTCCTCATCTGCATCTTCAGCTTCAGCGCCCGCCTTTGAACTTAACTGTGGTTCCTGACGCACCCTCTGAGCGCTGACTCGCTTACGGGACGCACGTGGTTTGCGCTTCTTGTCGGGATTGCCAAAAAGGAACAGCGCGATAATTATCACGACTCCAACTACAACCAGCGCCCGCCTGAGGTTATCCATGTCAGTTTCTCTATTATTCTGCGGCCAACTTGGCGGCCTGTTCAATATCTACTTGTACCAGACGCGAAACGCCCGGCTCGCGCATGGTAACGCCACTCAACTGATGTGCCATTTCCATGCTGATTTTGTTATGCGTAACAACGATGAATTGTACCGTCTCTGACATCTCTTTCACCATCGCAGTGAAGCGTGAAACGTTGGCATCATCCAGCGGAGCATCGACTTCGTCCAGCAAACAGAAAGGCGCTGGATTGAGCCTGAAAATAGCGAATACAAATGCCACCGCAGTTAGCGCTTTTTCACCACCGGAAAGCAGGTGAATACTACTGACCCGTTTACCTGGGGGCCGCGCCATAATTGACACGCCGGTGGTCAAAAGATCGTCTCCGGTCAATTCAAGGTAAGCATGCCCACCGCCGAACAAACGCGGAAACAGTTCCTGCATCACCTTATTAACCTGCTCGAACGTGTCTTTAAAACGCGTGCGGGTTTTACGATCAATTTTCTTGATGGCATCTTCCAGCGTTGTCAGTGCGTCGTTCAGATCCTTGTCCTGCGCATCCAGGTATTCTTTGCGTTTAAGTTCTTCCTCATACTCGGAAATCGCAGCCAGGTTGACGGGCTCCAGGCGGGTAATCCTTTCCGCCATGCGCTCAAGCTCGTTCTGCCAGCCTTCGGCATCCGCCTCTTGCGGAAGCTCTTTAACGACTTCCTCAACGTCCTGACCCATCTTTTCGACCTGGCGTTGCAGGTTACGGGCATTCAGCTCAATTTCCTGCTGCTGCAATCGAGCCCGCTCAACTGCACCACGTATTTCTTCAACCTGAGCGATGGATTTCTGCCGGTTCACATCCAGATTGCGGTAGTCTTCTTCGAGCTGTTGCAGAGCTCCGCGCGCGGTACCCAGGCGTTGCTCAATCTCAATACGCGAGCGCAGTAATTTATCCATCTCCTCTTTGTGCTTCCGCTCCGGGTTTTCGGTTTGCGCAATCTGCTCACTCAAATCCAGATAACGCTGCTGCAAAAGCCCGAACTGATTATCCATTCTTTGCAGCGATTGCCGTAAAGAACCCAGGCTGGCTTGATGGGCACCGGTTTTTACCGCCAGTTCCGAACGGGAGTTGCGTGCCTCACGGGCTGCATTTCTGGCCCGCTCTCTGCGCTTTAATAAAGACTCGCGCTGCTGATCCAGCTGCGCACGTTCCTTTTCTGTCCCCGCCATGTTTTCAAGTACAGTTTCAAGGTCTGAGCGATGTGCTTTTATGCCTTCCTTGTCCTTCTCGTTTTGCTGATCCAGCGTGGCCATTTCTGCAGCTATCTGCTTTTGCCGCCCACTCAGGTCATTGATCCGGGATTGTCCGGAATTAAGCTGACTATTGAGGTTGGCACCCTCACGGTGCAGATCGTTAACCTGCTGCTGCAAGGTTTTGGTAGCCTGCTCTTTGGCCGGCAAATTTTCACGTTCGACCTCGTTCTCGTCACGAAGCTTGGTCCATTCCTTTTGCAGCTTGCTGATTTCCCCGGCCAGCGTCTTGATTTCCTGCTTACGGGCCAACATACCCGCCTGTCCTGACTGACTACCCGCCACCCGCACCCATCCATTTCCCAGCCACTGGCCTTCACGGGTAATCATTGATGCCTGCCCTGAACCTGATCCTGCAGCTTTGAGTGCGGCGCCCAGCGAATCAGCAATCCGGACCTGATTTAAGCGCCGGATAATGGCATCCGGTGCAGTGACTTTCTCGGCCAGTGTTCCAGGCTCTTCTTTCACGCCAGATTGCTGTTTATCCAGTAAAGTAAGGTCGATTCCGTCGGGATTGGAATGTGTCAGTTCTTCCAGACTGGCAGACAGCGCCGAAGGATCATCAATCATCACCGAATCGAGCCAGAAGCCCAATACGGTTTCCACCGCAGCTTCCCAGCCCGGTTGAACATCCAGATGCTCCACCAGTCGGGGCGCAGACTCCAGCCCGTTACTTTCCAGCCAGGTCAACCCAGCGCCACTTTGGCGGGCGGCCTGTTGCAGTGCTTTCAAAGACTCCAGCCGGCCTTCCCTGCGGTTAATTTCACCCTGCAGTTGGTGTTGTCTGGCGGTGTTGTCGCGCAATACCTGCCGAAGTTTTTCAAGTTGAGCTCTGTCGCCATCGAGCAGAGTCTGTTGCTCGCCCAATTTCGCTGCAACTTCCCTGGCCTTTTTCTCCAGCGCCAGCAAATTACTGCTCAATTTCGATGTATCGGTACCTTCTGTCTCAGTCGCCAGGTTTTGCAAGCGCCGGGCCGCGTTCTGCATGCGATTGTCCAGCATTTCAATACTGGAGCGAATTCCATCCGCCTTGCGATTCAGCTCATTGTTCTTGATGTGGTGCTTCTCGAGACTTTCCTGCCAGATTTGCACTTCAGCCTCAGCGGATTGCATTTCAGCATCCGCAGATGATTCTGTTTCCTGCGCAACTTTCAAGGCTGGCTCAACGTCAGCCAGTTTTGAGGTCAGGTCTTCCACCTGCACACGGTCCAACACCATGTGTTGCTCCATGTCCTTTAGGGAACCGGAGGTTTCATCGTATTCTTTTTGCTGTCGCGCCTGTAATTCACGGCTGTGCTGAATGGTTTGTTCCAGGCGGGCTATCTCACTGCCGATGGCGTAAAGCTCGCCCTGGACCTTGTTAAATGCCTCACTCGCGGCCGTTTGCTCCTGATGAATGGCCTCCATCCGCGATTCAGCTTTGCGTTGCTCTGCCATGTGCTCTTGCATGGCGGTTTCGCGCACCGACAATCCGGTACGGCCTTTTTCGGCGTCTGACTGAAGCGCTGCCCATTGCAGGGCCAGCAATTTGGATTCAAGATCCCGCTGCTCAACTTTTAACTCGCGGTAGCGTACCGCTGCTTTTGCCTGGCGCTTCAGACGACTCAGGTGGCTGCCGATCTCATCACGCAAGTCCGACAAGCGCTCCAGGTTTTCGCGCGTATGCTTAATTCGGCGCTCGGTTTCCTTGCGGCGCTCTTTATAGCGTGAGATACCGGCTGCTTCTTCCAGATGCGAGCGCACTTCATCAGGACCCGCATCTACTATCTGCGAAATCATGCCCTGCTCGATAATCGAATAACTTTTGGAACCCAGACCTGTACCCAAAAACAAATCACGAACGTCTTTGCGACGGCAACGTGTGCCATTGAGCGTGTATTGGGAAACTCCGTCTCTTGAAACAAGGCGCTTAATGGATATTTCGTTATAACCGGCGAATTCCCCGGTAATGCGCCCTTCCGAGTTATCGAATAATAACTCTACCGTTGCAGTCCCAACTGGTTTGCGAGTGCTGGAGCCAGAGAATATGACATCCGCCATCGATTCACCCCGCAGCACTTTGGCAGAGCCCTCTCCCATCACCCAGCGGACGGCGTCAATAATGTTGGATTTGCCACAACCATTGGGTCCGACCACACCGGTTAGATTGGTTGGAGCGTAAAAAGTGGTAGCATCGACAAACGATTTGAAACCAGCTAATTTGATTGCTGTCAGTCGCATAGATTGAATCTGTGGTCAGGGATGAGTAAAGTGCGCATCCGTTTTATTAATTTTCCGGAGTTATTGTTATGGCAACCCAGCCCACCAGGGAACTGGAACTTTTTCCAAACCCGCAGCCAGAGCGTGATTATACCATCCGTATCCGTATTCCGGAGTTTACCTGCTTGTGCCCGAAGACCGGTCAACCCGACTTTGGCACCTTGTTGCTTGAGTATATTCCGGACCGCCAGTGTGTTGAACTGAAATCTCTTAAAATGTACGTTTGGAGCTTCCGCAACGAAGGTGCATTTCATGAAGCGGTCACCAACGAAATACTCGGTGATCTGATCAAGGCCACAAAGCCACGGTTTATACGCCTGACTGCCATATTCAATGTTCGCGGCGGTATCGATACCACCGTCATCGCTGAACACCGTGCCGACGACTGGCAGCCTCCGGTTCCTGTCGTGCTGCCCTAAAACTCGTCACTTGCAACCGCATCGATTGACAGCGCATGAATATCCGTTTGCATCATTTCGCCTAATGCTGCGTAAACCAGACGATGCCGGGCCAGTGGCTTCACACCGTTAAATTTATCGCTGACAATCGCCACATTAAAATGGCCCAGACCACCCTTGGCGCCTTCATGGCCGATATGTTTATGGCTATCGTCTTCCACCTGCAAAGATTCAGGCTCAAAAGCTGACTGCAATCGCTGCTTGATTTGCTCAACCCGTTCAAGGCTCACGGCAACACCCTCAGAAACGGATGTACTTCATAGCTTTCGTATACACCGGAAACCACATAGGGGTCCTCGCTCACCCAATGTTCGGCCGCATCCAGAGATGCGAACTCCGCAATGATGGTTGAGCCGGCAAAGCCGGCGGGCCCGGGTTCCTCGCTATCGATAGCAGGCATTGGACCTGCCACCAGCACACGACCCTGCTCGATCAACTTTTGCATACGTGCAAGATGGTTCGCTCGCACTCTCATGCGCTCTTCCAAACTGTTTGCACGGTCTTTTGCGTAAATCACGTACCACATATTATTTTCCTGCCAGGTTTGTCTCGACCTTGTTTATCAAGACTTGGATTTATTTGGAATATGCAGTCCGAGTTTACCTGACTGCCATCAATTGTCACCCCGCATTTGCCGCTGGCATAAGATTGGTGACGTGTTGCCATCAAGTTAATGCTTGTACCATTGATAGACAGAGGTAAAATGCAGCTATCATGAGTGAACGCATAGAAATCAACGCATACGGCGCCAAGCCTCGCGATTTGGATCACATAGTGGGCGTATTGGTGCGTGGCGGGCTAATTGCCTACCCCACCGATTCAGGTTATGCGCTGGGTTGGCGCTCAGAAAACCGCAAAGCCAGAGAACGCGTAGTGCGATTGAGAGAACTGGATCGTCACCACCATTTTACTTATTGCTGCCGCAATCTGTCTGACATCAGCAAGTTGGCGCAGGTCGCCAATTCAGACCACCGCTTGATCCGGCAACTTACGCCAGGCCCTTACACATTCATCCTCAATGCCAGCAACAAAGTGCCTCGCAGCGCCCAGATGGCCAAAAGCCGGACAATTGGTGTACGCATTCCCGACCACAAAGTGGTGCAAGGCCTATTGGATGTGCTGGATGAGCCACTATTGAGTTCATCGCTGATCGTGCCGGATCCGGAAGGAAAAATCCTCGACAGTGAAGACCTGTACGATGAGGTATATGGCCAGATTGACCTGTTTGTTGATGCCGGTTATTGCCCGATTGAACCAACCACACTGATCGATTTGACCAGTGGTCAGGCAGAAGTGCTCCGGGTAGGTGGCGGCGTGATAGACTTCCTGTAGCCAAGACATACGAGCCTCAGGACAAGCGATTGCAAACCACCGAAACCAGCAGCGATGCGAGCGATGAAAAAAGTTCGCGTCAGGAAGAAATGCCGTTTGCGTTTGCACTGGTTCAGGGCAGACCGGTTACCGAACTTCCTCATGACTTGTACATCCCGCCGGATGCGCTGGAAGTCATTCTAGAAGCGTTTGAAGGGCCTTTGGATCTGCTTTTATACCTGATCCGCCGGCAAAACCTCGATATTCTCGATATCCCGATAACTGAAATAACCCGTCAGTACGTCGAGTACATCAACATGTTAGAGGATCTGCAATTTGAACTGGCGGCTGAGTACCTGGTGATGGCGGCCATGTTGGCTGAAATTAAATCAAGAATGCTGTTGCCACGAATCAAAATTGAGGAAGGTGAAGAAGCCGATCCCCGCGCAGAACTGGTGCGACGTCTGCAGGAATACGAGCGCTTTAAGCAAGCTGCAGAAGATCTGGATGAATTACCCCGCCAGGAACGCGACTTTGCGGTTGCCGAAGCTTATATCGAAGATCGTAATGACGTTCGCGAACCGCCAGAGGTGGATTTACGGGAATTACTCACTGCACTGAAAGACGTTATGGGTCGAGCAGAGTTGTTTACCCATCATCATATTTCTCATGAACCTTTATCGGTGCGTGAACGGATGACGAGAATTATGGATAGGTTGCGCGAGAACCCGTACATGAAGTTCCAACAGATGTTTGACGCAGATGAAGGCCGCATGGGTGTTGTGGTGAGCTTTCTGGCGCTAATGGAGCTAACCCGTGAGCATCTGGTCGAACTAATCCAGAACGAATCCTTCGGGCAGATTTATATCAAAATACCTGAATAACAACAATTTAGAACAGCTTATGACAGATAAACAAGACACAAACAAAGAAAACAGGGCCACCATAGAGGGTGACGCACTCAAACAAATACTGGAGGCCGCTTTGCTGGCAGCCGGACAAGCCCTTTCACTCAATCAACTGGCATCGCTATTCACAGATGAAGAGCGCCCGTCCAACAAAGTACTGAGCCAGGCGCTTGAGGTACTGGATAAGGAATGTGAAACCCGTGGTGTCGAACTGATAGAAGTTGCCAGTGGTTATCGCCTGCAAGTTAAGCAAGGCTTGCACGAGTGGGTTTCACGGTTATGGACCGAACGCCCGCAACGGTATTCACGCGCGTTGCTGGAAACCATGTCTTTAATCGCCTACCGGCAACCCATTACCCGTGGCGAGATTGAAGCGGTTCGCGGCGTGGCTGTTAGCACCAATATCATTCGCACTTTGCAGGAACGGGAGTGGATCCGTGTGGTCGGCCACCGGGATGTGCCAGGTAAGCCGGCCCTGTTTGGATCCACCAGAGAGTTTCTGGACTACTTCAATCTGAAAAATCTGGATGACCTGCCCACACTCGCTGAAATCCGCGATATGGAAAACCTGGAGCCGGAGCTTGATCTGGAACCGGAGTACGAGGATAGAAAGAAGGCGGACAGTGAAGATGTGCCGGACGAAGAATCAGCGGGCGAATACGCGCCTGTTGAATTCGAGCATGACGAAGATGATGAATCCGAAATCGCAGATTCAGAAACCGAAGAATCAGATTTTAACGGGGACGAAAGTCCCGGAGCAGACAAACAATCATGAGACCCGGTAAACCGCCTTTTCCCGCCCCTGACGAAGTTCCTGTCAGTCATAAGCCCGAACGCCTGCAAAAAATCATGGCCGCCGCCGGCCTGGGCTCCAGACGTGAACTTGAAAAAAGAATACGCAGCGGCGAAGTTACCATTAACGGTAAAACCGCTGAGTTAGGTCAGGCTGCCAAAGCAGGCGACCGATTAAGTTTCGAGGGCAGAACCTGGAAGGTCATGGACACCGGCGCTGTTCAGCGCAGCCTGGTCTACAACAAAAAGACCGGTGAAGTCACAACCCGGTCAGACCCTGAGAATCGCGCCACGGTATTCGACAACCTGCCCCGGATCGCCGGCGCACGTTGGGTTGCGGTGGGCAGACTGGATATCAATACCAGTGGCCTATTACTGATGACGACTGATGGTGAACTGGCCAATGCGATGATGCACCCGTCCAGTCAGGTGGATCGGGAATATGCCTGTCGGATTTTCGGCGAAGTCACAAAAGAACAGATAGATAACCTCAAAACCGGCGTGACGCTGGATGATGGGCCTGCCAACTTCAGTGATATCGTATCGTCCGGTGGTGAAGAAGGTAACCGGTGGTATCACGTTACCATTCTGGAAGGCAGGAATCGTGAAGTTCGACGTTTATGGGCTTCCCAGGGAGTTACCGTCAGCCGGCTGAAACGCGTTCGGTATGGTGCAGTGTTTCTGCCTAAACGCTTACGCATGGGCGAATTTGAGGAACTGACCGCAAAAGATCACAAAATTTTGCGCGAAGATGTCGGCCTGAAAGCCCTGCCCCAGCAGCTTGGGCTAAAAACGGAAAAGAGCCAGCGCGAAGCCGACCTTTTAAAGCGCAGAAAAGCTGCCAAACGGCAGAAATCCACCCGTTATAAAAATGTCGATGGCAAAGCTGGCGACAAGCGCGGTAGCAAAAAGCCCAAATCGTGACAATTACCCGATGAGCCCTGCCCCGATGAACCTGGCCCGATGAACCTGGATAACCTTCAAACGGCCTGTCATGACTATCTGGTCGACAATCTGACAAGCGACCCGGCACACGACCTCTCACATGTGCAAAGAGTGGTTGCGAACACGCTGCGACTCACCAGGGATGAAAACGGCAATGCTGACGTCACGGTGCCCGCTGCGTGGCTGCATGATTGTGTTTCTGTGGCCAAAGATTCGCCATTGCGCAGTCAGGCGTCAAGAATTTCTGCCGATGAGGCCATGAAGTTTCTGGTGTCACAAGACTATCCGGCAGAACTTCTGGATCAGGTTCACCATGCAATTGCGGCTCATAGCTTTTCAGCCAATATCGAAGCCCGGACCTTGGAAGCCCGTATTGTGCAGGACGCCGACCGTCTCGAAGCGCTCGGTGCAATCGGTATTACCCGCTGTTTTCTCACAGGTGGCAGCATGGGAACTGAGCTTTACCAATCTGATGACCCGTTTGCCCATCACCGGAAAGCCGATGACAGCCAATATACGCTGGACCATTTCTACTGCAAATTACTGGGACTGGCGGACACCATGAAAACCCCGGCAGGCAAGACTGAGGCAATCAAACGAACGAAATATATGCAGGATTTTCTACGCCAACTTGGTGCGGAAATTGGCAGGCCATCGACCAAAGGTGAAGTGTCCGCCCAATAGATTTGGGCGCTACCCGGGCCGAATAACTTATCTGCGCCGGATACCTGATCTGGGCCGAATACCTGATCTGGGCCGGATTCAGTTTTTGGCTAAGCCCGCATTGTAGATTGTGGCTCCACTAGCCTTGTAGTCAGACAGCACTTGCGCCGCTTTTTGCTGTAGCACTGCTGTTTGTACCACAATGCCACGTCGCTGTAGCGACCTGACCCAGTCGTTTGGTTTATCACCCTCATCAAAACCAGCCGCTTCGGCATCGGCCTTGCCCGCGCCGCATACAACGCTTTTAACGCCGGACCAGGGCACTGCACCAAAACACATGGCGCATGGCTCACAGGAGCTCACCAATTGCATTGAGCCGGCATTGGCAAGGTTCCAATCATCCTTCCTGACCTGCGCCAACGACAAAGCCACCATTTCTGCGTGTGCAATCGACAAACCGGCAGACGTCACCAGATTCAACCCGACGGATACCAGTTCTTTTTTATCTTCATCCACGACCAGCGCGGCAAAAGGCCCGCCGGTTTGCTGGCGAATATTCTCCGCCGATAGCGCTACCGCGAGTTCCATGCGCTTTCTGGCCGTATCCAGGGGCTCGACCCAATCATCAAGAAACGGGCTCACCCATTCAGGCAGTTGGAAGGAACAGCGATCGTTCATTGTCAACTGCCCTTGCCCCTGTCTACTCGCATTGCCGCTTCTTGTCTTGTAATTTCTTGCTTGGCAGTTTTTTGCCGGTTGATCTCATAAAGGCAAACACCGGTGGCAACGGAAACATTCAGGCTTTCGACCATGCCCGCCATCGGAATGCTGACCAGGTAATCACATAAATCACCCGTCAACCGGCGCATGCCACTGCCTTCGCTGCCCATCACCAGTGCCAATGAACCAGTCAAATCTGTCTCATACATAGTCTGAGGTGCCGCATCTGTTGTTCCAGCCAACCAAACCCCACGTTGTTTCAAATCACGCAAAGTACTGGCCAGATTGGTGACCTCTACGATCGGCAGGGTTTCAGCCGCACCCGATGCCGCCCTGCGAACTACCGGTGTAATACCGGTTGCGCGATCCTTACAGATAATCACAAAATGCACACCAGCGGCCTCAGCAGTTCTCAAGCACGCACCCAGGTTATGCGGGTCCTGCACGCCGTCCAGTATCAGAATCAACGGATCACCGCTGATGTCTTCCAGCAAGGCGCCTATCTGACCTTCATCGACAACATTTTTTCCACTGAAACCCGCGACCACGCCTTGATGCCGCTCCTGCCCTGCCAGTCGATCCAACTCGGCATGGGTTGCATTGATGACTTTGATACCGGCCCGCGCTGCTTCTGACTGCAGTTCTTTGAGCCGTTTATTGTGACCCTTGTCATCCACACGCAGCCATTCGATATTCTCCGGCGCTGCTTTTAATGCTGAGGAAACAGCATGAAAGCCGACCAGAGTTTGTTCTTCTGACTTTGCCATCTATTCAACCAGCTCGAAGTCAATCTTCTGTTCATCCACACTCACTGAACTGACTTTGACTTTAACCCGGTCAGCCAATTGGAAAACCTGGCCTCTGCGTTCGCCCTTCATGCTATGGGTAACCGGATCAAAGTGGTAATAGTCATTCGGCAAGCCGGTAACATGCACCAACCCGTTAATACGACCATAGTCCAATTCCACAAACAGCCCGAATGACGTCACACCACTGACCATGCCTTCGTATTCTTCACCAATGTGGTTTTCCAGATAAGCACATTTAAGCCGATCGACCACATTGCGCTCTGCTTCTTCTGCTCGCCGTGAATTGTGTGAACAACGGGCGCAAAGTTCAGTCATCGCCTGGGTTGTGTAGGGATAGTGAGCCTTGTTCTCGCGTGCGATCAGATGATGAATAGCCCGATGAACCAGCAAGTCCGGATAACGCCTGATGGGAGAAGTGAAATGCGTATACGCCTCCAACGCCAACCCGAAATGACCTTCGTTGTTGGCTTGGTAAGCTGCCAGACTTTGCGAACGCAGCAATACAGCCATAATCAGCTGTTCATCCGGGCGGCCACGGGCAATATCAACGATCGTTTCAAAGTCCTTGGGCTCGGGATTATCCCGCCACGGCACCTTGATGCCCTGACTGCGTAGAAACTGCGACAACGCCTCAATCTTGCCTTCTGGAGGTGGTGCATGCACGCGATATGGCGCCGGTAATTTACCTTTCATCAAAAACAGCGCCGCCTGAACATTGGCAAGAATCATGCACTCTTCGATTAACTTATGCGCGTCATTGCGCACATGCGGTATTAATCCTGCCACTGCTCCACGCTCATCGAACTGGAAGCCATATTCGGTGCTTTCGAAATCAATCGCGCCGCGTTTCAGTCTGGCCTTGCGTAAAGCCTTGTACAAATCGTGCAGGTCATCCAGATTGCGTTTTACTTCAGCCTGTTCATCGTGATGTTTTAAAACGCCGGATTCAAAATACTCCGCAACTTGAGAATAGGTCAGTCGTGCGGAAGATTTCATAACGGCAGCAACAAATCGTGCACGTATCACTTTGCCGTTCTCACCTACCGTCATCTCACAAGCCAGACACAGTCGATCCACAGCGGGCTTTAAGGAGCACAAACCGTTGGACAGCGCTTCTGGCAGCATCGGGATCACCCGATTTGGAAAGTAAACCGAGGTCGAGCGCTTGGTTGCTTCTTTGTCCAGCAAGCTGCCAGGCTGCACATAATTGGAAACTTCAGCGATGGCGACTACCAGCCGCCAGCCTTTGTTTTGTCGTTTTGCGTAAACCGCGTCATCAAAATCACGTGCATCGGCGCCGTCAATGGTCACCAGTGGCAAATCGCGTAAATCTTTACGGCCTTCCTTCATCGCCTCAGGCACAGATTCACCGTAAGCGTTGGCAGCAGCCTCTACACCTTCGGGCCATTCATATGGCAAGCTAAAGCTGCGAATCGCTATTTCGGTGGCCATTCCCGGTGCGCCTGACTGCCCCAGAATCTCGATAATTTTACCGATCGGGTTCTTTCGCTCTGTTGGCTCGGAAACGATACTCGCGACCACAATCTGGCCAGGTCGCGCGCCAGCGGTATCTTTCAGGGGAATCATCACATCCTGAGTGATGCGTGGATCATCCGGCACCACCAGTGCAACGCCGTTTTCCTCCACAAAACGTCCAACGATATTTTCATTGGCGCGTTCCAGCACCTCGGCAATCATGCCTTCGCGCCTGCCCTGCCGGTCGGTACCGGTTACACCGGCTAATACCCGATCTCCGTGCAACACTTTGCGCATTTCACGCGAGGATATGTACAGGTCCGAACCACCATCTTCAAGCAGCACAAAACCGAAACCATCTTTGTGCGCGCTGACACGACCCTTAAGCAGGTCCATTTTGGCCGGCAAGCCAAAGGCGTTGCGGCGGGTTTTCATTAATTGTCCGTCTCTGACCATGGCAGTCAAACGCCGACGTAGAATTTCCCGGCTATCGTCCGAATCAACCTTCAGCTCTGCAGCAATGGCTTTGCGCTGCAGTGGCTCGCCGTTGCTTTCCAGCATCGCGAGAATCTCGTCACGGGATGGCGCATGCGCGTCGATCATGCCTTCGCCGTAATTTTTCGCCTTCTTTGCCTTTTTTGGCTTGTCTTTGGTCAAATCAAAATCCTTTTGTGGTACTACTTGATATTCGTATTGTTATTCATACATTCTACTACCTTCATTATAACGCTTATTTCCACGCATCCGGCGACACATTACACAGCTGAAACACAGCGAATTTTATTGACACAAAGCCCCGAAATAGTTATCGTGCGCATCGGTTTGAGAGTTCCCCCTTTACTTTCAAATCGACGGGCTGGGGATCCCCCTTTCCTCAGCCCACTGCCGAGGTGGCGGAATTGGTAGACGCGCTGGCTTCAGGTGTCAGTGAGCATTAGCTCGTGGAGGTTCAAGTCCTCTTCTCGGCACCACTTGAAAACGAAAACCCGCTTAAATGCGGGTTTTTTTGACTTCAAGCTCCACTTTGATTTTTCCCTTCGAACGGCACAACCTGAATCCCATGTCCGACTTGTATGAACTACACGAACAATATGACATTATTGTTATTTTATATATTGATTTAACGTTTATTCAGTCATTATTGGCCGTTTATATAATAAAAAGTAAATTGACATAACCAGTCATATATATCATATTAATGCTTGTTTTATCCGTTAACATGACAAAAGAGGCTTATTATGAAAAACTACATATCAAACGACGCTGTATTAAAGCAATTGGGGAAACGGCTCCTCCAATACCGGCTTAACAAAAATATGACCCAGGCAGCCCTTTCCAAAGAAGCAGGCGTATCCGCACGAACTATCAATCGGGTCGAACACGGTCAATCCACACACTTGTCAAATCTAATTAGCCTGCTTCGAAGCCTCGACCTGCTTCAGAATATAGACGCATTAATTCCAAAGCCGGCAATAAGCCCCATTCAACAAATCGCACTACAAGGAAAAAGCCGACAGCGCGCCTCCTCTTCAGTAAAAGAAAAAAGTGAAACATGGTCCTGGGGAGAAGGTGAATGACCGTTGCTGAGGTTAGGCTATGGGATAAGACCATTGGCGCGGTCAGTTGGGACGAAAGCCTCGGCCGTGGAAATTTTCAATACACCCCTGATTTCGCAAAAAGCGGTATAGAAGTAGCGCCGCTGACAATGTCCTTGTCGAATAGTATCTACACATTCCCGGCCTTACCGCCAGAAACGTTTCACGGATTGCCTGGTTTGCTTGCAGACTCTCTGCCAGATGATTTTGGCAATACCTTGATCAATGCCTGGCTCGTCAGAGAAGGCCGTTCACCACAGAGCTTTGATCCTGTAGAGCGACTTTGTTACACGGGCAGCCGAGGCATGGGCGCTTTGGAATATGCGCCGAGCAAAGGGCCTGCAGCCAAAACAACAAAGCATATCAATGTTGACGCTTTGGTCAAACTGGCCAGTGAGATTCTGAGCAACCGGAATCAGCTGGAAGGGTCATTTGATACACAAAAGCGGGCAAGCTCACTCAATGAAATCTTGCAAGTCGGCACATCAGCAGGCGGCGCACGCGCCAAAGCAATCATTGCCTGGAATCGTGAAACAAATGAGGTGCGCTCCGGGCAGGTAACGGCCGGTAAAGGCTTTACATATTGGCTTCTGAAATTCGACGGAGTATCCGGCAACAAGGACAAGGAACTTGAGGATCCCGAAGGTTTTGGGCTGATTGAATATGCGTATTATCAAATGGCGAGGGCGGCCGGCATTAAAATGATGGAATGTCGATTACTGGGAGAAAATGGTCGCAGTCATTTCATGACAAAACGATATGATCGAACAGATAGTGGTCAAAAAATCCATACCCAATCATTAGGCGCAATTGAACATTATGACTTCAAAATGGCCGGGGCTTATTCCTATGAACAGGTTTTTCAAACCATCCGCAAACTTGGCCTTGGCATGGATGATATCGAAGAGCAGTTCCGGCGCATGGCATTCAATGTTATTGCTAGAAATCAAGACGATCATGTTAAAAACATAGCCTTTTTGATGAAAAAATCTGGCGGATGGTCACTCTCTCCAGCCTATGACGTGACCTATAGCTACAACCCCAAAGGTGACTGGACTGGCACTCACCAGATGTCGCTGAATGGTAAGCGGGACGGGTTTGATATTGAAGACTTCAAGGCTTGCGCCAGGACCATTTCGATGAAAAGAGGCCGCGCGGAAGAAATCCTGGAAGAAGTTCAGAGCGCTGTACTGCGCTGGCCTGAATTTGCTGCGCAATCGAAAGTCGGTAAAGAATCGATCAAGAAGATCACCAATGCGCATCGACTGAAAATTTTGCGAGAATGAATCTATGTGGTATTTTTGCTGACACACCTTTTTCAGGATGGTAACGGCAGGTTGTCGCGCATACTGACCACAATGTTTCTGTTAGAAGCGGGCTATACCTGTGTACCCCATAGCTCGCCGGAAAGTGTGATTGATCAAGCAAAAGGCAAAGCTTGAGGCCAGGATTAAGCGCGAACGTATTTTAACAATGACCGCTGCGGTCATACCAGAATCTGTACACAACAAAACCACCCAGCAACGTAACCACCAGGCCGACCAGTGTCATCAGCAGTTCATAGACAATGCCCCCCACTTTGGCGGCGTGCACAGGGTAAACCATATTCTTTACCTGCACGCCTGCAGGTAGATCAAATGCACTTCGTGCATCAACTAGCTGACCATTTTCGGGATCAAACCAGAGTAACGTCCGGCCATTGGGCAGCCATTCGTCGGGCTGCTTCATACGAATCCCTATTAAGTCACCGTCTGTTTTTGGTACGCGAACCAGCCTTATAGAAGCCTCGGGGAACTGCTCGTACGCGCTGCCAATGACGTTTTCCCAATCGATATTAGCAATTTTTCCGCCGGCAATTTTGGGAGGCGCCACTGCAGCCTTCATTTCGTTAACCGGGGTAAATGTGGAAAGCAACCACATCCCCACAGGCTTCCACGTCATCATTAAGCCTGTGAGCATTACCACGAATAGCAAAGGGGAAATTAACACGCCGAGATTTCGATGATGCTTGGCCAGATCTATGCGTGAAAAGGATTTTGGCCACAGCGCCAAACGGAACCGCCATCGGGTTCGCCACCACAAGATGGTGCCGCTAATAGTGAAAAACAGACCCAGCAGCCCTAGCAGACCACCTAGCCACAAACCGGTGGCACCCAGAAAAAGGTCATGGTGCAAGTCAAAAAGCCATAACTCCGGCCTTTCAAAGCGGGACACCCAACTTGTTACAACGTTGCCCAGATTATCGCTGTAAAACCCGGACTGTGGGCTGGTAGATACGAGATTGACACCGATATCTTTATCACCAAAAAGCACAAAGTTGACCAGCGTATTGCTATCAACAACCGCTTTTTCAATAATTTGGGCGAGATTCTTTACTCCGGTCGCAGATGGTGCTGCAGCGCCTTCAACTGTCCATCGAACCCACTGGTATTTCCATACCAACAGTGCACCGGAAATCCCCAAGATGGAAAGGAACAGCCCAAAAACTGCCCCGATCCAGCGGTGAAGAAAAAGCAGCTTTCTCATCAAAAGGTCTTTTGCCAGCCCATACTAATGGCGCGACCACGACCAGCAAAATACGTACTGTTATTGGTGTAGGTCAACGTTTGTGAGAAGTAAGAGATGTAGTACTCGTCGAACAGGTTTTCGATACCGAGGGTAAAGTTTCCCAGTTTTGAGTCACTGTAGGTAATCAGTGCATCTACAAGCTTATAGCTGTCAAAATCGTGCTCCGGCAAGCCACCTTCGAACTCACGATCCAATAGCTTGGTGTACTGCAAGCGCCCTCTCCAATGCGTGCCAAACGGAGCTTCAACAAACAGATTAATCCGGTTAGGGGCAATATTACGACCGTCCAGATCCTTATCAACAACGCCATCATCGTCACTGTCGAAACTCCCCTCCAGATGACTGTAAGCAAGGCCGGAATTAACACCCGAATCAAACAGATAACTGGCGGTCACTTCCAGGCCCTCAATTTCAGTTCTCTGGCGGGTAATATGCCCGATACCATCCACAACCAGAATTCGTGAGCCGAAATCAGAATCCGACCAGAAGTAGCTGGCCGCAAGGTTAAACCCGTCCAGCTTGTAGTTGACGCCGGTCTCAATGTTGTCCACTACCACTGGCTGCAGATCAATAAGCGTGTCAATGGACTGCCCTGGCGTATTTACCGATCGCAATATCAATCCGGCATCCGGCATATTAAAGCCCTGAGAATAGGACCCGAACACTGTGATGTCTTCGCTGACATCGAAAACTACACCCACGTTGCCCAGAAACTCTGTAAAGCTGGGAGCACCGCCCTCGACATAAGTGTTGTTGGAGCCTGCGACGGTCGTAAAGCTTGGCACATCAAGCGTAGCATTCTCATAGCGACCGCCAAACGATAGACGCAGACGATCATTCAACAGACGTTGTTCCATTTGAACAAAGGGCGCCCAGCCTTTATAGATCATGTTCGGCACCCACAAACGGCCGGTTTGTGCCAGGTCCTGAAATGTCTGGTCGCGCAAATAATCGATTCCGGAGGCCAACTGCAGGCCGTCCCAAAAAGTATTGTCCCTAACGTAAGTCAATTTGGTGCCGTACTTCTCCGAATTGAGTGCGGACTGATCGTAAAGTGTACCGGGCGGTGCAATATCCGGGTCCTGAAATGACCCGAATGTGCCGCCACCATAAAGCGCGTAAAAATCGTAGTAGTAGGCCTGAATCGTCAATTGACCTTCTGCGAGTTCATCGTGGGTATAGGTTACAGACAGGTTCTTGGCTTTGTTGTAAGGCGGATCACCTGGTCCTTTGCCTTTCTCGGAGGTCGCCGGAACCCCAACCACAATATCTCCATCGACAACGTGATAATCACCGTCACCTTGCATCTCAAAATAATTGGCCATTAATTCCAGCCGTTGATGCTCACTAAAATCAACCCCGCCTTTGGCAAAAACGTTCCAGGCGCTGCTATCCATGGTATCGCCCTGAATGGGGTCGATCGCAATGGGGTCGCCACTGCCATCGTAGTACAAGCCTTCAACATTTCGGGCAACACCAATCAGGAAATCCTTGTTGCCCGACTTCTTGCCCACCATGCCGGCAAGCTTGTAGTGAAATCCGTCATTCTTAAATTGGTCTGTAGCGATTCGGGTAGTGACTTTGCTTAACCATTCACCATCATCAGGCACATCCACCGTAACGTAGTTAATCACACCGCCCGTAGCACCAACCCCCTGAATGGCATTTGCACCGTAAATCACTTCGACCCGATCAATAAAGGCTGGATCAATCGTAAATGCGCTACGACTACCGTCGCGCAACGGCGTCGACTGGGGAACACCATCGGTCATGAAAAGCGGTGTTCTTCCGCGCAAGGTTACGCCGTTGCTGCTCATCTTCTGATGCGCAGGCGTCAGACCAGGCACAACAAAGCTCAGCCCGTCCAACAAGGTAGCGCTGGTCGCCATTTGCTCTTCAATCGCTTTCTGATCAATAAGTTTTACTGTGTTTGGTATCGCGCTGATGGGCCTGTTGGTTCTACTGGCGGTAACCACTATTTCTTCGATCGTATCGCCAGTGCTTGAATTGACTTCATCAGAACGTGCATCTGCGGTGAAAAATGCGCTGTATGCCAGAAGCATACAGGCAGCTGTATTTATTGTTTTCATGATTTTCGATGTGTTTCCAAATTTGATGACTAGAATTTGGCCGTCTGTTCGTGGTGGGTAAGACGACGAACAGCAAGTTAACACGAATGATAATCATTATCAATTGCAATGCGAGACAGACATGAACTTTTTTCAGGGGGACAGCTAAATTAGAGTATTAGGGAAGTTGTAACAGACAGGTCAGGCACCGCTGGAACTAGTCCAGCGGGTGCTTGATGATTATATTTTCTTTGCGGTCAGGTCCGGTTGAAACCATGTGCACCGGCGCACCGCACAGCTTTTCCATCGCCTTCAGATAGGCTTTGGCATTGGCCGGCAGTTTTTCATATTCGGTGATGCCGCGAGTGCTCTCTTTCCAGCCGGGGAATGATTCATATTCAACTTCCAGATCGTCCCAGTCTTCAGGGTTTAATGGCGGCACATCCAGCACTTCACCTTTCAGGCGATAGGCAACACCTATCTTGATAGTCTCTACACCATCGAGCACGTCCATTTTGGTCACGCAATATCCTGTTACGCCGTTCACTAATGCTGCCCGGCGCAGTGCGACTGCATCCAACCAACCACAACGACGTGGACGCCCGGTGGTGGCACCGAACTCATCACCACGCTTGGCAATGCCTGCACCAACGTCATCAAACAATTCGGTTGGAAACGGGCCTGAACCCACGCGAGTGGTATAAGCCTTGGTAATGCCCAGCACGTAATCAATCGCATCAGGACCAACACCGGCACCGGTACAAACCGCCCCAACAGTGGTGTTTGATGAAGTCACAAACGGATAAGTGCCGTGATCGATGTCGAGCAGGCTGCCCTGCGCGCCTTCGTAGAGAATCTTTTTGCCATCGGCGCGAAGCTTATGCAATTCACCCGCGACGTCTACAACCAGTTCGGAAAAATCGGCGCCCAGCCGTAAGGCATCTTCCAGAAGTTCATCAAATGACAACTCCGGCATGTGGAAATAGTTTTTCAACACAAAGTTGTGATAGTCGAGAGCTTTTTCCAGCTTCTGGCTGAGAATCTCCGGATTGTACAAGTCCGATACCCGGATACCGCGCCGGGCGACTTTGTCTTCATACGCTGGCCCGATTCCACGACCTGTGGTGCCAATGGCCTTTTTGCCCAACGCCTGTTCGCGCGCCTGATCCAGCATCTCGTGGTAAGGCATGATCACGGGGCAGGAAGCAGAAATTCTCAGCCGGGAACGTACATCAACACCCCAGGCTTCCAGTTCCTCTGTCTCTTTCTTCAAAGCTTCAAAAGAAACCACCACACCATTGCCAATGAAACATTTCGCGTCTTTATTGAGAATCCCGGACGGGATGAGATGCAATACAGTTTTTTTACCATCAATGACAAGTGTGTGACCTGCATTGTGACCGCCCTGAAAGCGCACCACAGCATCGACATCATTACTCAGCAAGTCAACGATCTTACCCTTGCCTTCATCACCCCATTGGGTGCCTAGCACAACAACGCTTTTTTTCATTTCAACGGTGTTCCGATTAATAGATTAAATATAGATTTATTTCAGAATATGTAGAAGAATCGCGCCCGAAAGCATACTGCTTATGCCAGCAATGCGAATCCCGCGCGGACCAATCTTCATGGCCTCATGCATGGTCTTCATCCAGGCGCTCGGGGCGATACCCGGCAACAAACCCTCCAGGATTAAGACCAGAGCCAGAGCAGTTAGTACTTCACTTGCCATGGCAGTGCCTGAATCCCGAGGGTCGATCGCAGGTTTTCTTAACTACTGCTTTCCGTCTTTCCCGGAGCCATCTTTTCCAAAATAATCAAAGAATTCAGATGACGGATCAAGGATCAACGTGTCGCCAAAGCCATCAAACGAGGACCGGTAGGCTTCCAGGCTTCTGTAGAAGCTATAGAACTCCTCATCCTGCCCGTATGCCTTGGCATAAGTAGCGGTTGCGACGGCATCGCCTTCACCACGTACAGTCTGACCTGCACGTTCGGCTTCAGCCAACAGAACCTGCACCTGACGATCCGCATCAGAGCGAATCCTTTCAGCAGCTTCCCGACCTTCAAATCGATAAAGGTTGGCCTCTTTTTGACGATCAGCGGCCATACGACGGAATACCGATTCACGTACATCATCAGGCAGTTCGATGCTCTTTATGCGTACATCAACAACTTCAATACCGAACTCCTCCGAGGCCAGGTTGGCCGCTTCAGCAATGGCTTTCATCGTGGTAACACGTTGCTCCGACACTACTTCAGCCAAAGTACGACTGGCAATCTGGTTGCGAATACGGTCACTGACAATACCGTGCAAGCGATTCAGCGCGATGGCTTCGTTGCCTTGTGTGGATGTATAAAACCGCGATACATCAGAAATGCGCCACTTCACAAACGAATCAACATTCACGTATTTCTGTTCGGATGTCAGCATTAATTCAGGCGATGTATCCAACGTCAGAATGCGATTGTCAAATTTACGGATGTTATTCACAAACGGAATCTTGAAATGCAATCCCGGCTGATAATCCATTTTGACTATTCGACCCAATTGAAAGCGAATCGCGTACTCGGTTTCTTTAACAGTAAACATTGACGCCAGCGTTAAACCGCCCAAAATGACCAGCAAAATTAAAAGTAAAGATTTATTCATCGTCTTGGCTCCCGTTCGCCGCTTCGAGTATCACTGCTGCGATTCGTGCTTTCGCTTTGTGTGAACTCAGTAGGCTTGACTGTTGGTGGCAACGGCATGCGCTTGCTACCACCATCTCCTGTTTTATCAAGATTCAAATACAGGATATTTCCGCCCGTTTTCAGGTCCATAAATACTTTGTTGTTCTTACCCAATACGTTTTCCATGGTTTCCAGGTATAGGCGCTTACGCGTTACTGCCGGTGCCAGAAGGTATTCATCCAGTACCGAAACAAAGCGACTGGCTTCACCTTCAGCCAGGGCAACAGTCGCTGCTTTATAGCCTTCCGCTTCCTGCTGAATACGGGCAGCTCTACCGCGCGCTTCCGGGATGACACTGTTGGCATGCACCCGAGCTTCTTCTGTATAGCGCTCACGATCCTCTCTTGCCCGGATTACATCCGAGTAGGCTTCACGCACTTGCGTGGGAACGTTCACATCTACCAGGTTGAATTCTGTTACCTGCAAGCCGGCTTCATACAAGTCCAGTGTTTCCTGCAGTACCCGTTGAGTTTCAATTCTGACCACAGTACGGGCAGCACCTTCCAGAATAGCATCCAGTGAGTTGGTACCCACCGACTCTCTCAGGGCACTTTCCGCTGCCTGACCGAGCGTAATTTCAGGATCACGAACTTTAAACAGGAATGCCTGCGCGTCCTTGATGCGGTATTGAACCTTGTAATTGAATTCAACCAGATTTTCATCTTTGGTCAACATCTGTCCGCGATCTTCAACCACCCTCACGTTGTTCACGTTTACTTTAACGAGGTTCTCGATTGGACGTGGCAAAGTCATGTTGAAACCGGGGTTCAGCGTGCGCTGGTATTTACCAAAACGCAAAACCACACCTTGTTCCGCTTCATCGATGATGTGAATGGAACCCCAGCCAACCCAAACGAGACCGAATAACAGCAACAGCACAAGTATGCCGGCGCCGCCGCCGCCGCCTTTGGAAGCACCGGAGCTTTTGCCGCCGCCTCCGCCGCCAAAAATGGACTGCAGACGGTTGCTCACGTTGCGAAATATCTCATCAAGATCAGGTGGTTGCTGATCGCCGGATTTCCAGGGATCTTTATCGCCTTTACCAGGTTCTTTCCAGGGCATTTATTTCTCCAGTGGTAGACGCACTAATACGTCTTGGACTCAGGTTAATGGTAGTAATTGCGGTGCAGCCGCATGAATATCATAGCAGGCTATCCAGCCGTACATTCTAGGTGTCGCCCACCCTCTCGGCAAGTGTTGTAACCGAAAGAATGGACTTGCGAACAAACAAGCCCTCGTCGCCAGGCAAACGGCCAAGTTGCTCCGCGTCGGTTTGTGACAGATCGACATGCATCAGCCAACCGCCATCTTCAGAGGTTTTCTCTTCCGATACTGCGCCGAGATCAAATAATTGAGACCGCAGTTTAGCGAAACGACCTTCCAGACTGACCCATGTTTGAATACGGGCGCCTTTCAATTGCAGGGCGATGGCATCTTTGAGCTTGTTCAGACCCAGATGTTTAAGGGCTGAAATGTCAATCCGTGCCAGCGTGCCATCTTCATTCGTGCGCGTTGATACATCACGGTCAATGAGGTCAATCTTGTTAAACACGCGAATAATCGGAATCTTGTCCGCTTCAACGCCTTCCAGTACTTCCACCACATCCTGTTCTCGCTGCTGATGGAACGGATCAGAGGCATCAATGACATGCAACAGTAAGTCTGCGTCACGCGTTTCCTGCAAAGTCGCATGGAACGCTGCCACCAGCTCATGCGGCAAATCAGTCACAAAACCTACTGTATCCACCAGCAACACCTGCCCTGTTGGCACATTGGGCAGCTGCCTGACGGTGGGATCAAGCGTTGCAAACTGCATATCCTGCGTATCGACATCCGAGTCCGTCAGCGCGTTGAACAAAGTGGATTTGCCCGCATTGGTATATCCCACCAATGCCACGGTAAACACCTGCGAACGCTCGCGACGACGACGACTCTGGGTTCTTTGCTTGCGGACTTTTTCCAGGCGGTTGCCGAGGTATTGAATTCTTTGCCCGATCAAACGTCGATCGGTTTCCAGCTGGGTTTCACCCGGACCACGTAAGCCGATACCACCCTTCTGGCGCTCCAGATGGGTCCAGCCCCGCACCAGTCGTGTAGAAAGATGCCGCAGTTGTGCCAGCTCCACTTGTAATTTGCCTTCGAAAGATCTGGCTCGCAAAGAAAAAATATCCAGAATCAGCGTGGTTCTATCCAGCACCCTGACCTGACAGGCTTTTTCGATGTTACGTTCCTGAATCGCAGACAGCGGACAACTAACCAACACCAAATCAGAATCGGTCGCCGCAACTTGTGCAGCGACTTCTTCGATCTTGCCTTTGCCTACAAAGTAGCGCGCGTCCGGACGGGCGCGCGGTGCACTTATGATGTCAGCTACTTCAACACCAGCTGAGCGGCAGAGCTCTTCAAATTCATCCAGTGCTTCCGGCCCTGTGCCGGAAAATACGGGATGTAAGATAACCGCGCGATTTCCTCTCTCCGCTCTGTCAAACAAAAGCAGAGCCTGAATTTTCTACACTATGGTAATTGTTGATCTTCTTCATCTTCCTCATAAACATTAACGTTTCTCGCCGGTACTACCGTTGAGATTGCGTGCTTGTATATCATCTGGCTGACTGAGTTTTTCAGCAGCACTACAAACTGGTCGAATGATTCGACTTGACCCTGTAATTTGATACCGTTCACCAGGTAAATGGCGACTGGCACACGTTCACGCCTTAGCGCGTTCAGGAATGGTTCTTGTAATGATTGACCCTTGGACATTTCTGCGCCTCCTATTGTTGTATTTATCCGACTGGTAACAGAATTGATTACATGGGTACGGATGTTTCGAGCTTCAAGGACTTCCACAGCGTATTAAGTAGTTTATCCTGCACATCTCTTGCTTGTAAATCATACCATATGGATACATCTTCTCGCCGCAACCATGTTAACTGGCGCTTTGCCAGCTGACGGGTCGCTGCAATGGCCTTTTCACGCATCTCATCGGCCGTAGACCTGCCTTCAAGAAATTCCCAGGCTTGCCGATAGCCAACCGCCCGCATAGACGGCAGGTCGGCATATAAATCAGACCGGCTATACAAGCTTTTCATTTCATCCATAAACCCCTCTTGCAACAATAAATCGAAGCGTTGCTCGATTCGCTGGTGCAAAAGCGCGCGATCTTCAGGAGAAACAATAATTTTGTGAATCTCGTAGGCCAAAGTTAGACCTTTTGACTGCGCCTGCAGTTCACTCATGGCCTGACCACTGATTTTGATAACTTCCAGCGCTCGCTGAATGCGTTGCGGGTCGTTGGGATGAATACGGCTGGCAGCTTGCGGGTCTTTCTGCTGCAAAATATCGTGCATGGCGGCCCAGCCGATCTCAGACGCCTGTTGCTCCAACTCAGCTCGTACTTCGGGATCAGCCGCAGGCAGATCGGACAAACCATGCTCCAGCGCCCGAAAATACAACATCGTGCCACCCACCAGCAAAGGAATTCTGCCGGCCCGCGTGATCGCCTGCATTTCTTTTAGCGCATCGTCACAAAACTCTGCTGCTGAGTAACTCATCGCCGGATCACGAATATCAATAAGGCGGTGCGGTGCAACTGAGAGCGTTTTAGCATCCGGTTTGGCGGTGCCGATATCCATACCCCTGAAAACCAATGCAGAATCGACACTGATAATATCCACCGGGAAGCGCTTTACCATTTCGACCGCAAGACCGGTTTTTCCGGACGCTGTGGGACCCATCAGAAACACGCATTGAGGCAGGCTTGCAGACACGAAACTGCCTAACGTCCGCGCAAAAATAGTCGATCCAGACTTTGCATATCCAACTGAACCCAGGTGGGCCTGCCGTGATTGCATTGTGCTGAACGCTCAGTCCGTTCCATATCCCGCAGCAAACCGTTCATTTCTGCGATATTCAACTGTCGGTTGGCCCTTACCGAGCCATGACATGCCATGGTCGACAACACCTCATCCATTTCAGATTCAATTTTCAGGCTTTTGCCGTCGGAGGCCAGCTCAGACAGCACATCCTGCAACAAGCCGGCCAGATCACTGTGCTGCAGCAATGTCGGCACTTTCCTGACGACCACAGTTTCCGGGCCACTACGATCGCAACCAATACCTAAAGCCTCGAGACTGGCCGCGTGCTCCTCCACCATATCCGCTTCGCGTTCGCTGACATGCACATTAACCGGCACCAACAGGTTCTGGCTGCGTATTCCGCTGTCCTGCTGGCCGGCTTTCAAGCGCTCGTAGGTGATGCGTTCGTGGGCCGCGTGCATGTCTACCAGCACCAGTCCGTGTTGATTCTGGGAAAGGATGTAGACACCATGTAGTTGGGCCAGTGCGTAGCCTAGCAGCGGCACACCGCCCTCGTCCTGAGTGCCGTCTTCGCCACCCTCTCCAGGCCGGCTTCCGCCCTGAGCGTCGCCTTGATAGGCCTGTTGAGGAGCGTAACCGCCTGAACCGGAGGGTGATGAAACCAGCTGAGCATAGTTTCTGCCAAGCTCTGCCATATTCGCCGAGCCCCTATTCCCCGTGCCCATATGCCCCGTACCCATCCCCATTGGCATACCCGCCTGGTACGGCACATGTGCCTGACCGCTACCCTGCTCCGGTTCGCGTATTTCCGTACCTGGTCGCGGTGCACCTGCGCCTACGCCGGCGGCCGCCAGGCCATGATTCAAAGTGGAATAAATGAAACCGTGTACGCCTCTGGAATCCCGGAAGCGCACTTCGTGTTTTTGCGGGTGCACGTTAACATCCACACCGCTCGGCGGCATGTCAAAAAACAATACAAAGGCTGGATGCCGGCCATGGAAAAGCACATCCCGGTAGGCTTGCCGTATGGCATGCGCCACCACGCGATCCTTGATCACCCGGCCATTGACAAAAAAGAACTGCCGGTCTGCCTGCGCGCGGTTATAGCGCGGCTCTGCGACCCAGCCC
>Ga0105055_10001245_pt1 | contig 41301 bp, 33 predicted proteins | sample BON03_FD_78090 | JGI IMG/M metagenome (GOLD analysis project Ga0105055, IMG submission 78090) | Freshwater microbial communities from Lake Bonney liftoff mats and glacier meltwater in Antarctica - BON-03 | ecosystem: Environmental > Aquatic > Freshwater > Ice > Glacier meltwater | place: Lake... | reverse complement strand
CAAAAAAACTAATCAGATCATTGCGGAGATTGGCGATATTTCTGTGAACCTATCTACCATATAGGACGCTTTGAGATCCAAAATGTAAGGAAAGTAGAAAATACAATTAAAAACTAAAGCGTACCAATCAAAAATTTAGTGGCTACTTCATGGAACGCGTTTGCAGGCGACATAGCTGTCAAGTCGAGGGATGCAATTAAAGTACATCAGGAGAAATAAGTGGTTCCACATAATGTTCTTGCTTCTGATTACCTCACGGATTGCCATCAGGCTTTTTTCTTTCAACAAGATACTCTTGTGTATTAAGAAATTAGCATTTGATGGCTTTTATCCACTACTAGGGTGCTTTAAAAAATCGATTTTTGTTGTGTTTAAAAATCAAATCAAATTTGGAATCTATAAGTGGGTTTGGTAATAATACTCACAAACATTATTTTTATAAAAAGAATATAGTTTGTAGGTCGAGTTGCCGTGAAGCTCAAATCATTAAGACTCTCGTCAAAGTTCATGGACCACAAGCATTTCAATATATAATAATTAGCTTGCTCCGAAAGATACAGGCGTAGGATGTATTCAGAAGGTTGTATCAAAGAAAATATCGATGTTGATTTATTTTGTTCAAACTTTTTCTACTTTGCACAAACTGCCTTGAATATATCGAGTTTATCAGCGTGTTATGCTTCATTAAACGATGCCATAAAAGATGAACTCTCGATCCTCTCTTTTAACTTCATCATGAATCCTATTTTTGAGTCCCAAGCTTCTTCCCCACCGGCTTGTACGAGTAGTAGAGAAAGATATGAAGGATTCTATAAACAAGCATTAATATAATTTAACCTGTTACTAGTTCCTTGATTCGATGGGCTAGTTCTGTCACCGGTGAACAAGTATTAACGCATTTAACGGTATACTTGAGGTAGTTTTCATGTCCTCCCTTGAACAACATTGTCCCATTCAATGCCTTCAGATAACACGATCTGGGTTCCATCATCATAAAGATCACGTTCTTCGCTCCACGCACAACTGCCGCTGCCAGCAATTAATTTTGAATTTATCCTTGTATTGACTTGGCTGCTCAGCTTAAGAATTCCATCTGCTGTACAATATTTCCTTGCTATCACTCCTAGTCAGAATACGTTTTTATTCCGTTGACTCGTAATTGAATGTTGAAACTCAGAAATTATTAGCTTGTCCTGATTTTTCTTACTTCCTATCACGAGTCAAGAGTGCGCTCTGTTCAAACCTTGTTTCCAGCCCAGTCTTTCGAGATGAAGTGCGTTTCGCAATTGACAAACGGTGTGGAGATGGATCGAAATAAGAAAAAAGAATTTCAGTTGAAGTAACTTGGCCACACAAAGTGTCTTTAAATCAGAATCTCCCTTCTGGATGAGACATTGGGCAATAACTTCGACTGCAGCGAGGCGTCGTAGGCAATGTCAACAGAGTAAGCATGCATCGTATCACTGATCGATTGAGTGTGCTGGGTCATCAGCAATGAATTGTTGGCCCCAAACAAAGCATCGTTTCTAATAACAAAGCATTGAATTTGAGATCACATGTTGTGTACCTAAAATGGAGTGAAAATAATTTCGAAAATGTGAGCACCCTTATTGCAGGCAAAAAACGGCCGAAAAAGGAACTTGAAAAGGTGTTTATTTAGTTGAGAGTTAAAATCGAAATGTTTCGAAATTTCTTTTCGAATAAAGCTGAACATAAAAACATCTACTATTTTAAATCACTTCGTATCGACTGACTGCTTCTTCCGGATGCTCTCGGGAATCCTGCACTCATACCTGCTTGGGACATAAGTTTCTTTAATTCTTTATCTGCATCAGCACCAACCATCTGTGGGTTAAATGTATTTGGATTTCCTCGTCGCTGCTTCATGAACTGATAGACGAACACCACTGCAAGGGTCATGAATATAAGAGGTCCTCGTATCCAACTCATGTCTTGCACGATATCTGCATATTTCAAAAGTGAATAAAAAACAACCAATTCTTCTCCGCCTTTGAACACCAGTTGGTATTTTTCATCTTTCGGTCTTTGAGTATTAAATGTATACACATCTGATGCACGTGTTTCAGATAATCGAGTTGAAAACTGATAATGGGGTGTCTTCAAACCTCCAGTTGAAGTGTTATACACAACAACGATACCGTTCATAGAGCTTATCAAATACCCGCGTATAGTGGCAACCGATACATCAGCAGACTGGTCTGAAAGTACCTTTCCTAATTGGACTGCCAGGTTTTTGATGGCCAATTTCGCGACAAGTGCACACTCTGTTGCTCCCCCCCCGGTCTTGGAAGAACGTGATTTGGTATTGTAGATAAGAATTTCACCCTTGTTCGTTCCCGCATATATAATATATGGCATCACAGCATCAAAGGCAATGCTCATAACAGAATTCCCATTCGGAACAAAGCAGGAGATTTTACTAGGTACGAGGGACAAGACGCTAGCAAATGAAATTTTAGCAGAAGTTGCATATGCTAAAAGTCGCCCATTGGACGCCGTTTTCAAAATAGGTTCGCCTTCAATACCAATTATACCCCCGTGATCACCGGTATCGAAAAATGATGACAGCTGACCCGATTTATCGGAAACCAGTACAACGATTTTACGACCGTTTGACATGGCAACAAAATTAGAGAACGAAGGAGAAAATCCAACAGAGAATCTTATCCCCGTATCATGATTCATGTGCCACACGCCTTCCCGATATGTTTGTTCTTCATCTGCAGGTGGATCTCCAGTTATTCGAAGTCCATAATGAACGAGAGTTACGTTGCTTCGATACACATCACCTGATGTTGATATAGCAATAACAGAAGCCTTTCTTCCAATCGACCAGCAGAAAATATTGGTCACTGAGTCAACAAACTCAATTTTACCGATGATACTTCCATCCCAAACATCTATCAACGATAGAGTCCCATTGGAATACAATTCACAAAGTAACAGAGCGGTGGTAGAATCAGGGCGCTTACCTGTTATCTTTCGAGTAAGCTGCGGAGGCAGTTGAACAGACATCATACTTGTAGCAACTATAGATGAGCTTGTCGTTGCATACGTTTTGACGAAGTTATTATCGAATAGATTAAAAGGCTCATTTTGAACGTCATCGGTTTTCCCTCTACCTTGTAAAGCCCTCTTAATTTCAGTCAGCTGGTTCGTGGACAAATCATGTATCGTTTCTGAAAGTTTCTCGCGCAGCTTCTCCAATTCAATGACCTTTTTCTGTTGCAACTCGATTAGGTGAGTGGATGCCTCAATTTCAGATTGCAGTATGTTTTCAATATCTTTGAATACCAATGAATCCAGTTCTGAGTCACAAGAATCCTCAGTGCCTGTAACGTAGGCACTAGCAAGAAAGGCTACCAACAGCCATGACCACATCATGATTTATTTTAATACAGTTGTGTACTCGGTATTACAATGATCTCAACAAGAGGAACGAACGTCTATGGAAAATAATTTTTGCTGTTTGAAATGAAAGTTTCTTGGTCGTTATGTATTCGGTTGGCAATAATCTGTCTTACAGGCTTAATGGGATCTCGCTTTTCAAAACAAATTCTAAGAGTTCCTCGTTGACAAAGTTATATTCAGGGCTTTCCAACGGATGTATAACGTTTTTTGATAGCTTTGCAGAACACATAGTTCAATATGTGGTTGATTTACAAGAACTTATAGTTTTTAAGGTCGTTTATGGTCGTTGTACCATCTTTTGACAATAGTTTGTCTTTCAGGTTTGATTGGTCTCGCTTCTCTAAACAATTTTTAAGAGTTCCTCGTCTTCAATGTTCGAAGATTATTTCAGAGGTATTATGTCGCCATATTTCGAATTTCAAATGTTTAATAATTGTTTTAGGTTGATCCATTTGGGGGGGGTTTAAATTTTAATTATCTTCTGTTTGTTCTCTTTTCTTTCAACAAGATACTCTTGTTTATTAAGAAATTAGCATTTGATGGCTTTTATCCACTACTTGTAGTGCTTTAAAATAATCGATTTTAGTTGTGTAAAGGAAAAAAAAGTATCATATATCGAAAAGTCGGTGTTTTGTTGACCTGTTACTGGTGAATACATGTATAGTCGTTTAATTTTAAATTAGCAAACTAAGCCAGTTTCTAAAATAGTAGCCTGGAGAAGAAACTCTAACATTTCAACTCTCCGCTGAATCATCCATTCAATCAGTAAGTTTGAATTTATTACGTAGCATTTATATCCCGTGACTTTGCATACATATCATGACCTGCGTTGGGGGCCTGTCCTTCTTTCAAGTCATGGAAAGTCTTTGTATTGAGCTGCAGTTCACAAATAAAGTTATTTGATCTGTATTTCAACACCAAGTTAACATCGCGATATCCGCCAATTAGTGATTTCACATTGAACCGGTTGGTTGCTTTGAGTATCATAAAATCATCGTCTGCAAGAATTTTCTCGATCATCGGCAATATGCAACAAAATTCACCGAACACAATTGTACCACGAATCAGGTCACAATTCCGAGAAATACTTCCATCATACGACCGAAAGGTTTTTTGAAGGAATCGTTTTACTGATTTCAAATCTCCAACATACACGGTACCACCTTCTTTTGCCCATTCAATCAATTTGGTTTGAAACACGGACTTCATTCCAATCGCCATGTTATACAATGTCTTCGCGCTTTTTGTTTCAGGTTGTCTAAACCCCTTGCTTTGCGATCCATTAATGCACATATCAACAAAACTGATAGGAGGTGTCTTTTGTTGGAGAGTCGATTCATTTGCGCAGAAATAATAGTGCTACTCATGGATGTCATCATTTTGAGTATTCAATAGATACACCCACGCATCTACATAAGCATTGCAATCTTCGCCGATTATATTTTTCGCTTCCTTTAATAATTTCCGTCGTTTCCATTCAAAATATATTTGCATCGAAATACCAAAAAGTATTCGGAAAATGATTAACCCCAATTCACTAGAAAACTGTTTCGATGCTTGGGTATAATAGAAAAAACGTATGGATCCCTCAAAATACAAGCAAAAAAACAGCATTCGAGCTGCATTTTTCTGGTCAACGTGAACCCCATAGAAGATCACCAATGTGGTGAGCATATAGGTTAATAGTTCCATCGAAACCCTAGGCCGTCCATCAGCAGTTGAGTCAAAAGCAATAAGTGAGTAATATCCGTTTTCATCAATCAGTTCGGAGCAGTTGGCTCCAGTAAAAAATGTTCCACCATTCTCGTATGCGAAGCAATCATGACCGATTAGCAAAGTCCTAAAACTAGTGGAAGAGCAGGTAGAAGCCCATGAGATAAAAACTGTCAATAGATATAAAAGCCCAGATATCCAACATGCATCAACACAGATCATCTTCATGGTAAAAATATCTCCAGCTACGAACAAACAAGGCAGTATAAATACTGTTGACGAAAACAGCAATAGGTAGAATTTTTCTTTCCAAAATAAACTATAAGAAGTTGCATGACACCCTCCGTCTTGATCGTTTTCAAATAGCATAAGAACGCTCGAATACCATACGAATGAAGACACACTCCAGTAAATGAAAGATATCAAAGGATTATTCATTGCCGTCAACAGACCTCTTGAACTTGTGATTGCTGTCCACAATGGTGCATCCTTGTCCACGAATTTATTGGGGCTCTCCAACCACTTTAATTCGGCAGAACTCAAACCTCCTGCTGGAGCAACACGATGACTCATTCAATTCAGAAACTGTGAAGGCCAAAAAGGGGGTCTATCCTCTCTGGTACACGAACATTTATCGCGGCACGACATCAAATGGATGCGCAATGATCTTGGATCAGAGAATGCTTCATTGAAAACTATTAAATGTTTTATTGATACATAGATGAAATCAATTAAATAGAGGGTCTCTTGAAAAACCTATTATAGACAAATCATCTGAAATTCCGAGTGTATCGTGTATCTGTTTCGTCATCACTAAAAATTTCTTGTTCATATCTGGAAGAAGTTGCTTTTGGCGCCGCACTCCAAGGCTTTGGAATAGCACGTCGAGATGTATATCTAGGTCTAACTCCAAATATTTCATCCTCACTTTCTTCCAAATCTAACTCTTCGTCGCTCGAGGATGAGTCCAATGACGAATCAACATCTGGCTTTTGTTTTTTTTGGTTAAAACTTGAACTTCTTCCATATGTATTTTGAGTATGCTGCCATTCTTGCTGGTCTTCCTGTTGTCGTTTTACAATGTCATCCATCCTTTTCGAAATTCGATCAATATCAAATAGCGTACGCTTCTGCTCATTGTTGAGAACTTCATTCGCTTCGTTGATAGCTTTGAACATAATAGAAGCACGAGCTGCGTCATCTTCACTTCCTCTGTGTTTATCAGGATGCCAACGTAAGCATTGCGTTCGAAACGCTTTCTTAATCTCTGCCGCAGTAGCTTCCTGAGAAACTCCGAGCACCAAATAATGATCTTTAGATTTGGCGTTCAGGTCAACAGCACGTTCAAGATAGGTCCCCCACTCATCAGATGATAATATCGGAGAAGAACTTCCTGATGGGGATTGGTTGTTTCTCAGCAGCATTTGATAGTCCTGAGCAGCCCTTCCATAATCGAATAGAGACATATAGGAAGCAGCACGTTGCGCTAGTGCATTTACATACTTTCCACCTCGAAGCTCAAGTGACTTGGTGCACAATTTGATCGCTTCACAGTGACCACCAGTTTTCACGCAAGCGCGAGCATTGTTGTAATAAAGGGTAGAGCAGTTGGCCTCTGACGTAATATGCTCATCCGGTAAACGCTCGGTCAGTTTAATAGCTTCTTCATAAGCAGACCTAGCACCGGCGTAATTCTCAGATGCATATAAACGATTCGCACGGACCGAATGGGACCAGAAAAGAGTATTGGGATCATTCAAAATATCCAAGGCCGACTTTCGTTCTTGAATGCTGATTTCATTATCACTTACAAGTAGATCAATGGCTGTTTGGCCCTCTGAATTCATTAAAGTAACATCAGCACCATTTCTCAAAAGAAGTTTCAAGCATTTTCCACTAGCCCTTCTTGCGGCAAGATGCAAACCTGTCTCTTTAACAGGAATGGTTGATATCTCGATCCCATTCGTTAAGTTATCAGCACCAAAAGATAACATCTTTTCGAGGATTCGATCGTTTCCAAAAGCACAAGCACGATGCACAGCATTGTTGCCATCAGCTCCCATGTAAAAAGGATCAGCTCCACATGTCAGAAGAAAGACACATGTATCAGTCACAGTAGAGCTAGGGTTGGATAATGCAGATATTAACGCCTGTGATAGGACGTTCTTGTAACTCTCTAATGCAGAAGAAACAGATTTTGAATCCGGCGTCAAGAGATATTTAACAAGATTCAGATCCCCTTCAGATGCTGCAACAAGAAGCTGTTTCCCATATGACTTACTGGACTTGACTGGCTTCATAGATCCATCCAATGCATTTGGGTTAGCATTCTCTTCCGAAAATTCAGTGTCACTGATATTCAACAGATGAAAACGCATCGCTGTTACCTCCGATCGAAGCCTCTCAACTTCATAGACTAATTTACCTTGTTCCATATTCTCCCTTTTGTACTGATCCGAACTTCGTTTTGATTCCAGCTGTTGTTGAAGAGAATCAATGAGGTCTTGTTGTCGTTGAGACCTGCTTTTTTCAAGGTCAAGGGACGTACGTAACGAGGATATTTTATTATGCAAAGTCAATATCGCGCTGTCATATTGTTCTCGTTCGAAAGAAAATTCCGATTCGAATTCTGCTGCAACCTATTTCCTATTAGTGAATCAACACAACCTACTTTCAGGGGATACTTACTTCTTGGAGGCGCTTGGATAGCTTCAATCCCATTGCTGAGTTCCTGCTGCTCATTTGTTGATAGATCCGGTTTCTGTCCTCGCTTCACAGGGATGATGAAACGATATTTGAATGGACCCTTCTACCACTCTCCTATACGATTCCTTAGCAGTGTTTCAACCGAAGATGGGGGGACGTTTCGCACGATTCCTTTTCTCGCCATCAATTTTGAAAATGAATTATGACTATTCCATTGCGAGGCGAAAGTTACTTGACAATATGATGAGCACATTCTGTATCGGCAATACTAACGCAAGATCTCTAGTCGCGCCTAGTGATAGTATTTCTAGGGACATGAGCATCATGTATGTTGGTGTTGGTGATATTAGAAACGCATTGTCCACTTTGAATGCAGTCGACAGCGACAACGCTGTGAATTTCTGCTTGAACGACTTTTCTTCCTTCACACTTGCCAGGGACGTGGTTATTCTCGTTTTGGGAAGTCTTGACACCGTTTCTGGTATCGCCGCTTGGTGTGATTTCAAAATCTCCCGAAACACCAGTAACCAATTGAAAACTGCGTTGGAGCAACTTTGCCAAAACAAATTCCCCGAGTGGATGACATTTCATTGTACAGAGCAGCTATCATGCCATTGGAATCTATGGCTTGAATGTTTAGGCGACGAAAGCAAGTCAGCGAGCTTGGACACTATTCGAACAGAAACTGTGTCGAGAGGCGGTGGTCATGATCGAGTAGGAGTTTCTGAATGTTGGCGTAAAAGCGGGATAGCTTCATTCACGGAACATGATGCCAAGCAATTCGAAATTTTAAATCCATTGCTATTTGATTTATCATCTTGTCAGTACATGGAAGTTCAAGGACCAGGTGCTTCGTTTTCTGCGTTGGAACCATTTACTATTGGCACTACCGAATTTGCTCAAACTCTGTTCAATTGCTGGGATGTTTTGTTCTCTAACTTTCGAAATCGCTCCAATGTTGCATTTCACTTTGTTGTTGGGGATTGCGTTATGCTTGGTTTGGGGGGGCAGTTGGGATGTGGATACGATGTCATTGATACTTCAAATCTCATGGATTATCTTGGGTTATGGAATTTGTTGGTAACCTTTGGTCCATTATTAACTCCTGTGAGTGGTTCTTTTATAGTAACGGAGCAGATCCTAGGCAACTCAGAGACAATCAACGACATGTTGGTCGAACTCATTCCCCATGACGCAGACATTTCAAAGTTTTTGGCACTTCTTATAGGTCTTGAAGTGGGAGACTTGCCAAGCGTTTTAAAACCAAAGAGCATTGAGAAAGTGATGCTCGCCCGATGGACTCGTGGAAGTATCCAGGACTCATGGCATACGTTTACGAGCGACTTCAGCAGGTCGTTAAAACAGAAGAAGAAACTTGCTTTACGGGAGATCAAACCTCTTCTTTCGGAGTCTGTATTTTCAAGCCTGCGGACACTTTGGTTGTCTGAGATTAGCCAAGCACATGTCATCGCGGAGGACTCGCGGCATCCTGACAAGGAGGTTCATCGCTTTGTGAAGTTTTGTAAGGAGCAGTCGAACACTTTAGAAAGCGAAATGAATGCCCAACTTGTTTCTGATGTATATAAATTTATGAATGCGGTATTTGCTCCTGTTCATTTAACCGAAGAAATGTTGACCGATGTATACAGAGCAGTCGAACTTTCTTACCCGTTTCCTTCCAGTACGATTGGGACATTTGTAACATTTTTTAAACTGGCTGCACGGATGGATCACGGTTCGAATTTGATTGCTGGTACTTTAGATCGTTTTTTTCAAGATCCTTCTTTTTTTGACCATACACAAATCCGAAATAGACTGCTAGAAATGTGCATTCAATCCAAGATCTTTTTTGATGAATTGAAGCCTGCATTAAACCATTCCGACAACCATCATCCGTTATTCCACCAAGTTCTAGATTCAAATCTTGTCAATTACTCGTGTGTTATTAGTCCTATACGAGATATCTTGAAACCTAAAGGGGGCATATTAGAACCTGCGCTGGCTGTCTTTCTAGTGCGGAACGACAAAGTTTTGAAGAAGATCGAGAAAGCAAATGGCATGTGGAGCAAAGATGGGGATCTTTCTCTCAATATGGTATATGAGTTCGTGAATGATTCACAGTACGAAGATATCCAGATACTTGATTCTCTTTGTTTTGATTCATCATGCTATCGTCTTACCTTTCCTCTTCCTGAAATCATCTATTCCCGGAAAAGTGAATTGTTACGCTTCAAGTTTCTAGTTCTCGTTGATATACAAGAATTCCGCATCCTATCAGCCCCTGTGGAACTCCGTACGCTATCAGTGAAATAATGTATGTATTTTAATATTTAAAAATCGCGCTTCCCTCCAGATTTGGACAACAATCTCGTTTCGAGAATCACGATATCATGAGAAAGTGCTTTACACATATCATATACACAAAGTGCCGCCACCGAGGACCCAGTTAACGCTTCCATTTCAACCCCCGTTTTATGAGTGCATGCTACTTTGCAATCAATTTCCAGTTTCTTATCTTCTCGTAGTTGTATAAATACATCTGCTTTTTCAAGCGGCAATACATGGCAAAAAGGAATTAAACTACTAGTGTTTTTCGCAGCCATAACGCCCGCAACAATTGCAGTTGTAAACACTGGACCTTTGGGTCCAATTAGTTCTGACGGTGATGTGAACAGTGCCAAAATATTCTCAGGAAGTTCCATGATGGTTCTGGCATGCGCAGTTCTTCTAGTGATTTGCTTGGCTCCCACGTCAACCATCTTGGGTTGGTTTCTAGCAGCATCAATGTGAGTCAGGCCGCTACAATACCGACACCATCGCATTCTAAACATCGGTTTTGAAAAAAAATTCCACCTGGAATAACGCTAAATGGGGTTCGCGGATCTTTACTTGAGCGAAATTGACACTAGCTGGATAGGAGTGTTTGTAGAACTGTTCCTATTCCTTTACTCCTTTCTTGGTCTTGCTATTGTTGCAGACGAATACTTGGTATTAAGCCTTGAAGTGGCATGCGTTCGCTGGGGAATACGTGAAGATGTTGCGGGGGCCACTCTTATGGCATTTGGTAGTGCTGCTCCTGAGATCCTAGTTTCCAGTGTGAACACTCTCAAAGCAACAAGCCAGAGATACTCGACAAGTTCCAGTAATTTACAGCTAGGGACATCAGCAATATTTGGCAGTGGTGTCATAGCTTTTTCTTTAATCCCATCTGCATGTTCATTGTTCTCCAACGGACAACTTTTATTGAAGAGAAGACCTTTGTTGAGGGATATTTGCTTCTATTGCATTGCCCTGACTTCTCTCGGAATGTCGCTGCGAGACCACACAGTGACCCTGCAGGAATCGGGAAGTTTGCTTCTCCTCTATCTAGTATATGTATGCACTGTAGTGATATCCCCTGTTATAAGGAAATCATTTAGGTACCGCGTTCTTGGTAGGCAGTTTCTCCCTGCAACGTCGTTTGTTCTCCAACGGGAAGCTCTCTTGCAAACTGACAACTCGGATGAAAACTCCGAGATAGATTCCATCGACGACATGCGGAGGCCCAGTGTAGAGATCTATTCATCTACACATCCATTTAGAGCACACAGTTTGAGCTCTGTCTTCAGCGAAGAAATGTCCCAAGACGAATCCTTCACTGGGAAATTGGTGAAATCTGCCTCGCAACCTCTGCTCCTATTATTTAAATGGACTTGCCCAACATGCACACGAGAAACATCACGAGAATGGCTTTATCCGTTGACATTTATTATCTCGCTTTCCTACCTAGGATGGTTTAGTTTTGTTATCAGTTGCGTGGTGGAAAGGTGGGGTATTCTAACAGGTTTGCCCGCTACTCTGTTTGGATTTGCAGTTGTTGCAATAGGTGCAGAGATTCCAGATACGATTCAATCTGTTACAGTTGCTAGAAAAGGATTTGGTTCTATGGCAGTGAGCAACGCTCTTGGGTCTCAAATTTGTAATATATGCATCGGGTTGGGGTTGCCCTGGACACTAAGCACAGCATTAGGCAAAAATATTGAAATTGACGATATAAGTTCATTGCAATTTGCTGCATATCTTCAATCAGCTAATATAATAGTGGTGGTCAGTCTCCTTTTCGGTCCTGTTTTGTGGTTCAAACAGAAAAAAGCGGTGCTAGGTCGATGGAAAGGCATAGTGATGATGTTATCGTATTTTGTCATCATCACAACATATTCTGTGTACTCTATAAATGAAAACTAAATATGAATTTTCTCATTTTATTTTGCAGGGATTTCAAGTTCTCCTGAGTTAATCTTTGCGGTGATGTCAGTCGGGTGTTCGCCGTTTACAGTGCAACCAACAGAGTAGCAAGTTCCAAGAATCTCCTTTACAGTACCAGACAACTCGCGAGCCATGGAGCGAGGTCGCATGGTCTTGGCAATAGCAAGAACTTCATCAAGATCTAGATTTCCATTGTGCGGGACGTTCTTTGGTCCATTCTTTCGGTCCTTAACTGGTTCCTTAAGAGCCTTGATAACCATGGAAGAGGCACTGTTAACAAGTTCAACCTTTGCTTGTCTGTTTTGAATGGTCAGCTTAACAGTAACTTTAAGTCCTTTCCATTCCAAAGTAGCATCTCGAATATCTTCTCCGACCTTCTTTGGACTAAGACCTAAAGGACCAACCTTAGGAGCAAGAGTAGATGCAGCACCAACTTCTCCTCCTACAGTTCTCATGAACACTAAAACAATAAACAGTAAGCAAATTGATCGCCAAATCGAAAGCGAGGTGGTACCCGCTGGGGTTTCCAAACTTACCAATTTTGACATCATCACTCGGTGGAGGGCTAGAAACGAGAATAGGTAAGTCACTACAGCACAGATGACCTGCCAACAGGAATACTTACCCCATCTTCAATATATAATTCAATGCTTTTTCTATCCACACGTTTTACGCTGCACCAAAATTTACATTTTCAGTGAAGTTTATTTTTGAGTGGCTGTGAGCTCGCTACAAAAGGGTAGCCCCCCATCGTAGAATTCGGATTAAAATGGCGGATGTTGTACGCGGTACATTGCTTTCCTGTATGGATGAAGCGACTCTTCAGTATGTGGTGTACCTGAATTCCACAGGGCTGCAGGGAGCTGACGGGAAACCAGAAAAATTTATATTACGTGAAATTGATGCCACCCATTTGTTTGTGAAAGAAGACTTTGTCTCAGAAATTTTGGAGAAGATGGATGAATTTTCGGACTCCAATGCGTTTACTCTATCGACGAATGCAGACGGCGGTACAGTCAAGAGACGCAAAGCCACGTAAAATAGCTTGTAAATTTATTAACTTTGAGTATATATTGAAGAGGCCTCAAACGCCAGACATCTTCATGGTGGCCACTGAGTCTGTTAAGTTGGAAATTTCGTCGGCCCATCTCTCAATAGCCGCGTATTTGGAAATATTACTACGAGGAATAGAAATGACAGCGAGGTTCTCCAGGGTTGATGTTTGTTGGTCAATTCTGGCATTGATCTTCTTGTTCAAAATCAACTGGATCAGAATCGATTCCACATCCTCAACGGGAACATTAATTTCCTTGGCTAAAAAATAGAAAGTAGCGCGTTTGAATGGACGAATTGTTTTCATGAGAACTTCAGACCTGATATTCGTGAGTAAATTACTCACGTACCGCATGATAAAGGGGTCTAAAGTTACAGTCGATCGTTTACTGCTCAGTAAAGATTCAAACTCCCGGGCATCGGAGGACTCAAAAGCTTGTCGAAGTCGGACCATCTCCTGAATTTCAGGGTCGTCTTTGTACACTTTGGCTTCTCGGCTATCGAAAGGATTAATATCTTTCAAAGCGATCATGTTGGCGAGCACCACATATTTCAAACACTGCTTTGCTCGTGGATTTCCAGCCTCTTGGTAGTTTCGAAATCCCTCAAAAAATTCGTCATATGCATCAGACCACGATTCTTCTTCCATTCTCATCTTACCCCCTGCTTCGTGAATCCCTCCCATAATTCTAGGATCCTGAATGGCTGCACTGAGAGCTTTTGTTTTAGGATATATTTCTTTCAACTTGGACTTTTGCCCAGTTGCGCTGTACATGGATATTTCTAACGCATACACCTCCAAAAGATATGCCTCCTTATTAGGGTCATCCTTACTTGCACCTATCCTCAACGACTCGTGCAAAGTGTCGATAGTGTCTGATAATTGTTTAAACTCCGTATTCTCAAGATACATCTTGGCTAATTTCAAATTTGTGTTGAACCACAGACGTTCGTTACTTGCTTTCTTCAAAACATCCAAAGTGATTTCATACATACGCGATAATGAAACGGGTGCCGTTGAGGAGGAGTTGCCGCTGGATATAATATCTAATATATTGTTGATGGTATCGTTGCATTCATTCCTCGTTACTGAATCCAGACAAGCGAGTAATTCTTCATACTTGGACACCATTAACTCAGAGTTACCCATAATAAAATGCAGTCCTACAATATGTTCGAGACTTTTAAATCTCCATTTAATTTCGTCTGGACGTTTATCGCTTTCCATTCGAACAACTTTGTCGAACAACTCGAGAGCTCTAGAAGGATTGTCTCGCTTGTTGTCTTCTGCTTCATAGAACGCATTTTCTACCTCAATAGCATAATCGTTCCCTCCTTCGTCTTCGTTAGCATCACTTCCGTAATCGTACTCACCGTCATCGCTATATTCATACTCAGACATTATTCAAGATTGAGAATTTAGCCAGGGCGCTCCACGGAGATTTTTTTATTTTGTCCAGTATTCATCTTTGCTTCTTCTTTTCGTATCACTTTACTCATTCATATGAATTCGATCAATACATATATAGCAAATGGCAGGAAAGCATGTGGGGCTGATGATAGTAGTTGTCAATGTTTCAGAAACTATTTCCAATGAGACACAAATGGAAATGCTTTTGTTGTACAAGTATCAAAGGCTCTGAGAGGACACATTTTGCAGCTAGTTAATCAAACGAATAACATAGTTGGTTATGGAATCAAGACGAAAATACCTGCGATGAGAATACTGGAGTTTTCGTTTCCATATGAAGTAATTTTATTAAAATCTAAATTAAATTTTTGCTGGATTTGCAGGTAATTTTGAATGTTTAAGGGCGTTAAAAAACAGCTTAAATAACCCTATGGAAAGCAGCAACTCGAAAACTGGAGTCCTTGAAACTTGTGTCATTCGGCCTCAAAACCTTGCGGGAAAATGCTTTTGTTTTCTTTCACTATCTACTTCCATGTTTCTCTTTTGAAAATGGGTTCACTGTTCATTTCTCCTAAAATACCAGTTTCTGACTATTAGACAGTTTATAAAGTGGGAATTCTCATTGGTGTATATTCAATAAAATCATTGAAACTTGGACTATAGCAGACTTATTAAAATTCGATTATGGAATGCTTAGGATAATCCATGTCTTGCAGATGTTTACTGCAAGAGTTGATCATCAAAGGTGGTCCACACATTAGTATCACAGTATCAGAACTGGAAGGTGGCATGCTCAGTCTTAACATATCTGCATTGATGTAACCTTTCGAAAACTCCCAGGATTCACGAGGAGGTTGTGACAGGGTATACCAAACTTTAAATCTGGTTGGGTAATCATTAGAATACTTATCAAAAAGTGCTCGGAAAAGAATATCATCCTCCTGCTGATTTGCATATAATAACGAAATTTTTGTTTCATCATCCGGGTCCTTGAACATTGCACGAAGTAGTTGAAGCATTGGTGTGATACCTGTTCCTCCTGCGATAAGTCCGATGCTTTGGAAACTAAATTGTTTCCTGCGCATAACGAAATTACCTTTGCCATGGTATTCAACTAATCCATAAGGACCAGCTACGTCGATAGATTGACCAATCGCTAGTGAATCCAAATAACGCGACATCTTACCCCCGTCTACAAATTTTTCACAAGGATCGTATATCTTAACCACTATTTCAAGGACACCGAGATCTTCGTTGGATGAAGAAGGTGTGTACTTCCTTTCTACTTGGTCGCTCGAATGTTCGATATCTTCTTTTCCATTCCATTTCCCATTTACAACTGATGTGGGAGTAGGACACCATAGTTTAATGTGTTTCCCAACAGGAATTCCCAATACTCTAAGAGGTGAATCGAGAACAAATCGAAGCAAAACGGCATTGTGAGAGAGTTTCACCTTTTCTTCAAGGTGTATCTTCTTTCTAGTTTTACTCAGAAATGGGGTATTGTCAAAGATAACTTTTCCAGTCTCTATTGGATTCATGCTTTTTTCCGTGACTTTTATCATTTCTGATTGCAAATACTTTTTGAAAAACTCTGAATATAGACAAAAGCCAATAGAAACAACGAAAGGAACATTGGCTCCTTCTTTGGTACCTCCCAAAACTTTCCTTAGACTTGCATACATAGAAATAGCAATGAGTCTTGAAGCCGCTTTGAAATTATCCATCAGTGCTGCTATTTCACCAGCGGTGTATTTGCCAATCAGCGATTCAATAGTGGCTGCCTCTACGGCGACTGTCTTGAATTGGGCTCCAATATTGGCGACGACTCCAAGAAATGCCGGGAGACTACTACTCTCCGTAGCCATCAACCAGAAGAGACTACTGGCAGTCTGGGATATGTTTCCAGCAGTGGAAGCAGCTGTCAGTCCCAGTGATGCAACTGTATATTTGCAGAAAACAGGGGAGATTGCTGCAGAAGCAACCAACGCAATTAAAACATTTCGGGTTTGCCCAAAACTCTTAAGCTTGGCAGAATAGATCTTCGACGCATCAGGCAAGCTAGATACGCCAGATAGGCTCTGCAGGAGAAACAGAGAAAACATCAATTTGACCTTCAAGGAGAGATTGAAGAACAGTATAAAAGGATTCACAAAATCCATGCTCGGTTTTTTTTCATCGTGCGCTTCAACCATATTCCAATTTAATAATGTGGCCAAAACTAAGCTTGTGCCAATAGACCCAAACATGCCTGCGTTGGTGCCAGCTACACGGTGAAATAAAGGGGCCCCAATGGCTCCTAGTGCAGCATATTGAATCATCGTCAATAACTCATAAGCCAGTCCCTTTGCATCGTTCCCTCGTCTATCAATCAAAATTGATTTTATGGATGTACTTATTCCTTCTGTGCAAATGACATCCAGAAAGTGATGTATAGTCACAGAGTGACGTGTTTTCGGAAGACTCATCGCAAACATTTTACTTATACTGGAACCAACTAGCAAGGAGACCAGTGTTTCCTTTCGACCATAGTGATCCGAAGCGCGTGCCATTGTCGGTCTCAATAAGAATAAGAAAACCGAGCCAACTGTAGCAAAATTGGCCATCAATTTTCTTGAATCATTTCCTTTAAGAAACGATGCAAGTAAGTTCCTATTGGACTCCGTGAATGAATTGCTTTGGAGAAGAGTAACAGAGAGAACTACCCCTAGTAAATGCAACTGATTCTTCTGTCCTATCTCCATAACTGGTTTGTTATTGTATGGTTTTTTTGAATTTTTTCCCTTTTTTGTTGACGACTTCGTTTGCGTATTTCATCACAATCACGTTATTTCATCATAATAACAATATTTTAAAAATTAATAACACCTGGTTCTGCAACGCAGATGTTCCAGATTCTATGGTCTGGTCATTTGGTAGCTGTCAAGAATTAAATAACAACTCGCTAACAACTCGCAACCTTGAAAAGAGGCAAGCTTAAATAGTCTAGACGCGGTTTCATTAAGATTCTAACTCTGGAAAAGAAAAACCTCAATGTCATAAGAAACAATAAGAAACAATATCAACATTTGACTGTCGAGAGGATCAGCGAATTTTGATCAAGTGAAATCAGTTGCAGATGCAAACTTTTGAACATCGGTTCCAGGATACTTGTAATCCAGACGAATTGCTCTTGCTATGTAGTCTTCCATATACTCAATGAACTGCTCCTGTGGAAGGCTCACCAAGTGGTCACTGTAGAAAAAGAATTCGTACCATGACAAAAGGTCGGACCACATGTCAGAGGAGAATTCAGGAAGAGGACCTCGAAAAGATAATTCCCGAAAAACGTCTCCATTAATAACTGAGTCTCGATAATACGCCTTGACTGTATGCATCTCTTCCTGTGCATCCCGCACTGAGAGAGTCCCTCCTGTCAGAATTCCACCAAGAGTTACGAAACTAGAAAAATCCAACATGCCATCATTATCAGTATCCAGAACATTAAAAAGCTCTTGCAGTTTTTTCACAAAGTATTCCGGGTATGTGGTAACAATGTATTCGTCCATTTGCAAATTGGTCAAAGGCTGAGCATTCTCCATCTTGTTCCAAATACGGTACGGGCCCCTCACTATTTCCTTCCTCCACACATTGCATGGTGAAAAATAAAAATCAAGATCTATTGATCAGTTATTTGAGGATGAATAGTCGTCCAGTGGTACAGAAAATGACGAAGAAGGCTCGCGAGAGAAAACGCGAGGCCGACAAGGCCGACAAAGCTCTTGGTGGAGGAACAATGGTGGAAGTCGAAGGAGAGGATGCAACGAAGAAAGTTCCTCAATGGTACGTGGAGCTTCAGTGGTTTCGTTTATTAAGAGGCCAGAAACGGCTGAATCAAATTGCCCGAATCCTTGTTGAACTTGCACCAACCAAAGTGTTTGATCCCAGAGATATTTGGACCAATGAAGCGAGGACCGAGGCCTTGCAAGAGAAAGAAACTGACAAGGGTGGAAAAAAGAAACTCTCTAAAAAAGATCAAATCATTGCACTGAACAATGCCAAGCGTCAGCAAGAAGCAGCAGCTCGTGATGCTGAGAAACTACGAACGCTTGGTGCAGGTGCTGCCTCCACCATCAAGTTAAAGACAGAAAGTGGTAAACTTTTACTTTTACTTACCATCTTGAAAAAAGCTGTTAACGAAAATAACGTAGTGGACACTTTGGATACCATGTGGGAAATTGAGGAAGTGGCACGCGAAGTGGGTCCGAAGGATGCTAAAGCTGCATTTAAACCATACATGGAGGTCATCAAAGTTGCGACTGAGATTCGAAATGATCGAGCTCATATGGGGGGTATGAATATCGCTGATTTTCAGCTTACTGCAATGAGTGACCGTCTGCCTCCATTGAACTTGCATTCTCTTCAGGGAAAATTCAAGCTTGATGATTGGCAAAACCACGTCATTGACCTCGTCAACCAACGCAAATCTGTTCTTATAACTGCACCTACATCATCTGGTAAAACCGTGCTATCTACCTATGTGTGTACTAGTGGTGCAAAAGTCTTGTTTGTAGTGCCTACAGAGCCATTGGCTTGGCAAGTAGCTGCAATGCTTCGTGCATTAAAATTAGATATCGCCATCGTTGTTCCTACACTTAATTTTGTTCCCGGCGTATACGATGTCGTAGTTGGTACGCCGCATTCATTGGAGTCTACCCTCACCAAACAGGTAGGATTCGATTTTGATTACGCTGTTTTTGATGAGGTTCATGCTTTGAATAATGCAGATGGGCCAGCTTTACAAAGACTCATTCGTGCGATTCCTACTAGCTGCAAGATTATGGCATTGTCAGCCACCATTGGTAACGCTCCAGAGTTGATGAAATGGTGGGAGACCATTGTTGGTGAAGGAGGTATTGAATTAGTGGAACATAAATCTAGATTTATCAATCTGCAACGAAGAGTTTGGACAGCCGCCAATGCATCGTCTGCAGTTGGTCAGTTGCATTTGCTGCATCCCGGGTGCTCTCTTTCAGTTAAGTACTTGGCTAGTCCTGAATACCAATCAAGTGACATTGCTTTTACTCCAGTCGATGCGTATCATTTACACAAGAATATGGAATCCATGTTTGACCTAGTACCTGATGTTAATTTGGATCATCTCAAGCCTAAGAAATTTTTCACAGCCAAAATGACCTTCAATGGCAGGATATCACTCATGCAAGCAAAGTCATACGAAGATGCTCTTAAGGTTCAGTTGGTGCAACTCGCCAAAACGCATCCTGCTACAACCGACTTGGTGCTTGCGTCATTAGCCCCAGGTGCTGAAATCAAATCCATTAAAAAGATCCGTAAAACCGATCTTGTTGGTAAATCGCCTGAAGAAATCATGGCTTATGATCAGGCATTGGCACTGAAAACACGTGCCAGCATGGAAATGCTGATGAACGAGTCATCTGCTTCCATGAGTGCGGAATCTCTAACAGAATTGTGTTTCAATCTCCATAAAACCAACATGCTACCAGGTATCTGTTTTCAATTGGATAGTGTGAGATGTCAGAGTATGTTTGATGGTCTATTGAGATGTCTAGAAGAACAAGAATCGGTAAAGTATCCTGAATATCGCAAGGAACTTGAACGGAAGGCGAAAGGTATTGAGAAATTGCGAGAACGAGCCATGAAGCAAGCCTCCAAAAACAAAGGCGATGATATAGCTGAATCGCAAGAGTTTGGTGATGCATCAAGCGACGCTGTTGACGTAGATATGCCTCATCATGAATTCATTCTCACACCTCCTGGAAGAGGAATGGGCAGCACGGAAACCAGAGATGTACAAGATAAACTCCGTGATGATTTGCCGGTCACTGGAGACGAAGCTCATCCACTCATTAGAGGTCTTCGTAGAGGTATTGGAATGTACATTGAAGGTCTCCCTGCTACCTATCATAGGCTGGTCCAGACATTCGCTCAGCAGGGTAGACTAGGGGTCGTATTTAGTGATGAATTACTGGCATATGGTGTAAATATGCCTTTTCGTAGCTGTATCTTCTTTGGTGATTCTGGGGAAGACTGGTTGACCCCCTTGTTACATCAACAGATGGCTGGTAGAGCTGGAAGAAGAGGATTAGATCGTCAAGGCCATCTTGTATATGCCGGTTTCTCTCCTGACAGATTGCGGCATTTGATGCGTGGTCAACTCCCTGCCGTTGTGGGGGCATTTCCACTTTACGCTACTGTACCACTGCAGCTGGAAATGAATCAAAGATGGGAAAGTGTGGGCACCAAATTGACCGAGGAGAAAATGAATGTTATTTGTGCCACTCCGCTGGAGCAGTTTTTGAAGCATGAATCGGTAGATAACTATTACGGTATCGCCACCCAATGGGTTGATCGTTTAGGTGTCTTAAAGCACCCAACCACTTCCTACTCGTATCTGATTCCAGAACTTGTGTGGGAACTACGAAAGTTTCTAGCAGAGTCCCTAGCATTGGAATATATGCTGGAGCACATGATTCGTAAATTTAAAGAAGCAGCTGCTTCAGTTACGTCCACTTCGCGTGACGCAGATGTCACTCAACAAACCCAAATGTTTTTGGTGTTTTGCCGCATATGCTCGCGTCAAGAGTATGTAGTTGATAGATATGCCAATGTGGCTGGTGATTCAGAAACTGCTGCATCCCTAAAGTACATTCGTGAATTACCTTTTCCACATGCGCGTGATGCGGCATGGAATGAATGGTCGGAAATCCTTAGCGAGAGTCAACGGAGGATCATTGATTGCGAGCTACCATACAAGAATAATATGCTCCTCCCTGTTGCCATGGACATGCCACTTGACAATATGTGTTATTCCAGCTTTGTGAGAAATCAAATTGATCCTGCTCTTCCTACGCCCGTGCAACATCATCTTCGTCAGCGTATTTGGAACATCGGAGAAGTTCTTCGAATCACTTCGAATGTACTCGGAAGGTCAGCCGAACTTCAGCCAGTTCAAAACCTCATCAGAAAAGCGTTTGTAAGAATTCGCTACATCCTTGATGAAACCTCCCAGAGGAATTGGAAGAAGTTTGATGGGACTCCACTTGCACAAATGGAAGACCTGTCCGTTCATGAGGTTGCTGACGATGCAAATTAACTAATTCTATAAAATAACAACTAGACCCAATAAACTCGCATGAGGAAGGATGTCTATATCAAAAGACATGGTTGTGCTAGCCGTAGCCTGTAATAACTTCCATCTATTTCTTTCCCTTCGAATTAATTTATTAATTATTAACATCTAAACCAAAACAAGTTGGATGCGTATACACGACTATATTATTCATCGATTACTTGAGTGCAACGAATAGAGCACCTCCTACCAGCAGTAGAACCACAAGGATAACTAAGATATTAGGTCCTCCTGCGGCCCCTGACTTAGCAGCACTGCTCGATGCAGACATAGCTCCTCCTTCCACCTCTCCAACCAAGTACTTCTTAAGAATGGCTCTGGCGTCTTCCGAGTGTCCAGTGTCTTCAAACTCCTCAGTTGCATCTTGGCCTGCTAGATCAGATATTATCTCAGGCCCTCCTGGATGCTCGTCGAGGTACTTTGATACATTGTACACGTTACCGTGAAGAACAATCCAACAGTCTTTGTCTGTGTGGTGCTCGCTCACCTGTACTCTCGTGATGGTTTTAGCTTCGGTCATTTGTTTGTGGTTGTGATAGCGAAAATCAGAAAATTGTGTGTAATGCACATGAATATTTCCTTCCTACAATTTTCCTTACAAATTGATTCACCAGGTAGACACGCGATTCACGAGTTGTTTGCGACGTAATCCCCACCTTTTCAAATAGAAAATACAAATTATTACAAAAAAATGAATACTATTCATTTACAGGAGTTTAGATTTCAGTGTTTCGTACACAGTGAACTGAATAGCAGAATTAGGCGCCATACGCACCAAATAAGGAACTAGTCCTTTATAAAACCTCGCAACTCCTTCTGACTTGTACAACTTTCGATAACAGTCGAGTGAATTTTTATACAACTCCACTTGTCCTCCTCGGCCTTCCATTTGCATTAGTCTACGAACAGTGTCATTAGGAAACATGAAAAGTCCAGCAGCAGCTCCTCCAATCGCGCCACTCGTTAATTTCAACAACACAGAATTACTGGGATCTATCAACGGGCTACCAGAGGAAACACAAGCGTCATAAACTGAAAATTTAACCCCTTCGTATGGTATAGACCCTAATAATGTCGGCCATATGCCTCTATACCAAGAACGAAATCCTTCTTGTTTTGCCATGGAGGCCAATGTATGAAACAAACGGCCTTCCTTTCCACTAGATATAATTCTCCCTGTCATCCTTGTACGAGCAACGTCGAGAGGATATGTTGCTCCACATGCAGTCATCCCTGCGATTGACCCAGCACCAAATGATATCCAGGAAGGCAACGAAACTGGCATTCCGTCCTCAGTCCACACAGTGCCATCCCTGACTTGATAGGAATCATTCATGAATGTTCGAACTAGGAGAAGTTTATAGTAGTCATTGCAGCTAAATAAAATTCCTCTCGAAGGAAAAACTCGCAAACAATTCACCAAATTTCCTCTCCATAGTCCTACCGGCCCTTCCTTGTCTAGAATCACACGAGCAGTCCCGAACATGGACTTACTACCATTTCCAGTCTGAGCCATGATTCTCAGTCTCTCAAAGGGAGCAACTGCTGTCTTCGCCACTGACCCTGCGACCCCGCCAACCACCATCAGCGTTATCTGCCGAGACGACTCGTCCACCATATTCAAACAAATGTTAGTCCTTATAAAACCAGTGGACGGAAAAAATAACGGATACGTAATTGGAGATGAGCGATACGAAGCGAATAGAAGCAGTCAAGAAGTCGAGTTGATAGGGAAAATGACGTCGTAATTCTGCAATCATTTTAAATGTGCGTTGATTTAATTAATAGAATCTGAAACGATGCAATATGAAAGGATTAATATTGAACTAACGCACAGAAAAAAATAGGGCAAGTGCAGTAAGCATCAAGCTGGTTGCACTAAATGGTGCAGCGTTTGTTGGCGAATGAGTGGTCGGTTGCACAGTTGGTTGCGAATCAGATGATTGCTGGGGAGTTGGACTTGGTGTTGTATTCATTTCAAGTGGAGCATCTGTTGTAACTGATTCGCTCGAGCAATTTGTGTTCTCTTGCATCGTGGCGTCAGTTTCTTGGCAACCCTTGGCGGCACACTCGTCAGCGGTACAAGACTGACTGCAGACCACCTTCGCTGGGCACATGTCTACGTTTCCCTGACAACCGGGAAGAATCTGCCTCACCGATCCACAAACTTTAGTGCAAGTCATAGGACCTTCCAGGAGGGATTGCTGTTGACTTGCAACTGCAGATGACATAGCGACAGCTCCGGTGAGAAGAGATAACAGTTGCATGGTTAATTTGATGATTGGGCAGTGCAGCTCTATTTGTTTTGTTGGCAGTCGACAGCAGAACAAATATCTGAATATTGCTACGATAAACAATACGAGTATGATAATGGCACACCGAACTTAATTGAACTTATCGCTGATGATCAGCAACTAGCCAACTAAAATCACCAGGGAATTTTTAATCGGAGCTATTGATTTGAATGTATAGTTTGTCACGCGTGATCATTTTCAATCGGAGACATTGATTTTGAATGTATAGTTTGTCACGTGTGATCTTTTCTTTCCCACCCTCGCCGTGTTCGTATTTTTTGCACCAAGCCATTTTCAGAGAACCACTCCACGACACCATGGGATATTAAGAGTCGGTCTTCTTATTTTTTAAAATTACTAATACAGTTGTACCATTGTAAGAGGAAAAGAAACACATAAAAGCCGGGCCGAGTTATAGTAATTGTTCGATCATATTTTCGTATTGGTCTATGAACTGATCTAGCTGTTCAGTATGACCTCTTGTAGCAAACCCCTTGGGATATTTTACAGGGCGAATAATATCAAATATCAAAACAACTCGGTCTTCGTCGGCTGCATTAAAGGCTCGATGGAATTTGCTGTCGTCAAAAACCAGAAAATCTCGTGGTTGATGATATTTGATCTCTCCCTCTACAACCATGCCGCATGAATTTCTAAACTTTTTTTCGTCTGGCATTTTGAGAGGCAAATGGCACCTTAAAACAAAATTCGCGAGATCATCCCAGCCCTGATGGGAAGACAACCTGGTTTTGGGTCCCAATCGGGAAAATAACACTGTGCGAAGACCAGGGATCTTCTTAAGCAATGATATTGTATTAGGCGCGGCATCGCAATTATTCTCTATCCAGCGAGTATTACCTGGGACAAAGGCGGGAAATGTGTGCATGAATGGTACAACCTTCCAATCACCGTTCTGATCGAACGAACTGTATAATTTGTTTTCTGGCCAAGAAAACCATCTAGAATTGGCCAATCCCATCATTTCTTCTGCGATGGTGTCGTAATTATCCAACACCATTTGCAAAAAAGGAAACTCATCCTTCCAATCATAGTAACGGGGAGCGGCTGGGACTCCTGTCTTTGGGTCTACTGGGTCATCATCACTGTCATACGAGTCACTGCCTCGAGCCCAATCCTCGTCGGCCTCGTGATAAGACGTAGAATATTCTCCCTCGTTCATCCACAATACCTGACCAACAAGCACGAAACAACACGAAATAAAATTATAATTGAGGCACCAAAATATATTATTAGGTAAGTTTGAAAGTTGCTGTGATACCATAATGATCGCTTGGATAAAGTGATACATCAGTTTTGCTTGGTGCAGCACCTACCAATTGTGCAGTAACTGCATCCAGAGGGCCTTTGTAAAAAATGTAATCATAACATTCCTCAGGACCAACATCCTTCGTGGCACATTCGTGGCTTTGGTGAAATGTATGAGGCGGCTCGTTTCCATGTACTTTCTTGAAAGCAGATCTAAATCCATTCGCGAGCGCTAAAGAATGTAACTCTTCATGCGGAGGAGAGTTCATATCCCCCATAATAATCATACTATCGTTATGACCTAAAATAACAGAATTCATGATTGCAAGAAATTCCTTCACTCTTGCTGTTTCACATCTTTCAATAACACTCTTGTCTTGAGTAAAAGGAGTATCGCTTAAATGCGTGTTAATCACGTAAACCTTTCTTTTTTCATCGCCCTTTTTCATATGAAGCAACGAGCGTTGGGCAACTCTATACTTGCCACCTAGTAACAACGGATTCAATTTTTCTGGGTGGAACCGTTTGTCAATCCCAATAAGATTACCAAATAGCCAACCCGTGCCCAAAATAAAAAACACGATATCTCCAATAAAGGCAGAGTGAAACAAGAAACTGGCACCGATATAACTCAGCAATAATTCCAAAATTAAATGGTTCAACGTAGAATACAGGTCTCTGAACGCGCGACCAAAGCTGCTGTGAAATAGTGTTGCAAATAGACCACCGATGAAAGCTGTATGTTCAATATAGGCGGGGAAACAAGCGGTACTAAAAAATCTATGAGTTGTCATGAGCCTAGCAAAATCAGCTGCTTGACCTTTGCTGGATCCTCCTACTTCCACCTCTTGCATACCTACAATATCGTAAGCTTGAACAATATCTTCGACCATGGATTTTCGTTCATTCCATCGATCAAGAATAAACCGAATATTAAACGACAGGACAGAAAAGGTTTCGTCTTCCATGATCTAATTTCAATTTTGTCTGCCATTACACATTTACACATACATTTACACACAACACAAGGTTGTGAGTACCAACCACTAATACATGCTGTATGATACATAGGACTGTATAGAATGGAAGTACCGCCCTTGTGTATTAACGGGTACTTTGAAACCTCGTTTTTTTTTTGCGTACCATATTTGTTACTATACTTTTCTATAGGTGTCGTTACGACCTTTTTTTCGTTTTTTCCATCACCATCATTTTATTTGGGAAAGGGTGCATTGAACATTAAGAGCAAAAACCAAAACTCCAACTTACCATAAGATCCATGATGAACTTAACATCATCAGATACAATAGTGGATTTCATGAAAGACTTGAGAATCATGTTTTACGGAGTAGGTATAAAAGAGATGGCTGCTACCGAGTCCATGCAGGATGTACCCGATTACTTTGTTAAAGCTGTACCTTATTTTCTCTTGATGATTGTTATTGAACAAGCAGTTGCATTGATGAAAGGTAAAAGTGTATATAGATATAATGACACCATTGCTTCTTTGATGCTTGGCTCTGTTCAATTACTAATGGGGTTCTGGATTAACTTCCTTGGCACCGTTTCCTATTGCTGGATGTATGACAGTTTCAGATTATTAGATCATGACACCTCCAACTGGATAACCTGGCTTGGCTGCTTACTGATTGTGGACTGTGGGTATTACTGGATGCATAGACACGCCCACACGTATCATCTATTCTGGAGTGCGCATAGCGTTCACCATAGTGGCGAGGACTACAATTTCGCTACTGCTCTTCGTCAAGGAACATTGCAGCCAGGTTTCTCTTGGCTTTACCAACTACCCGCGGCTCTATTCTTTCATCCCTTATTTTTTGTCCATCACAAGGCTCTCAACACTTTGTATCAATTCTGGATTCACACTACGTTAATCGGACATCTTGGGCCTTTTGAGTATATATTTAATACCGCATCTCATCATCGGATGCATCATCGACCTCCTGGCAATTGCAACTATGCCGGGGTTCTAATTATTTGGGATCGAATGTTTGGTACCTTTGTTGCAGAGTCGGAACAGATGGATTACTATGGCTTGGCTAAGCAGTATTCGACATTTGATCCTGTGTATGCGAATGCAGAACATCTTAATCGAATGGCATCGAATATTGACCCTACACAAAAACGCGGTGCTTTCTTTTATTTGGGGCTCCTTTTTAAACGAAGAGTCAAGCACAAGAGTATTTTCAATCCTATGGCAGTATTTAGCACAATAACTCCTCCAAAAAATAGTCTTTGGACTTTAAGCCCTGTTGCAAACAAACGTAGCCGGTACGATGGATATGCTTCGGCCAAAACCATCAGTATGTATCTCTACTCCCTCTTTCTATTCATCGGTGCGATCTCCTTCACCTTGGCGAGTCTGCTGGAAAAGTCATCCATGACAGTCTACTCAATAATTCCCATCCAAATCGTATGCTTAACTAGCTACAGTGCTGTCGGTAAAACTCTTGATGGCTTTAATTGCAATTTGATCACCTTTAACTGCTGGAGAATAGTGGGTTGTTTATGTTTTGCTTGTTGGTTGTATGGGTCTGTTTTAGCAGAACCTTTGCAATCAATATCCAATGCGTTCCAACTATATGCTGCGGCTGATTCGATTTTATGGGCATTGGTTTACATATTGAACTCAAATAATAAGGATAAGATCAACTAATTCATTTTATAAAATGGAAACTATTTATAGCAGCGATGAGAGATCCCTTCCCTCAAGCGCTTGATTCAAAATACAAGAATCTACAGATTGAAGAAAGGCCAGAATTTTCTTCTTGGCGAGTCCTTCTGAAGAAACCTCGTTCAGCATCTCTATCACTATCGAAACAACCCTTGGTAGCGATTCGTCCAGTAATGACTCCTCTGCCAAAATTGTCAACGCGAGAACAACACTCAAATTCTCAGAAAAATCAAATCGTAGGGGCAAATATCCAACGAAAATGTTGGCCAATTGTTTTCGATCTACCGCATTCGCAATAATAACTTTCGCCAGAGCTCCAATAGCGTTATCCACGCATGCCTGTGCGTCAGTGAGTGTAACTGGTAAAACACCGCCTTTAAAAGCTTTTATTTGTTTGTCCAATTCAGGGACACCAGACAAAATGACCTCCAACTGGTGCAGAAATGGCGAGACAGGGTGCTGGTGATCCGCGTGCATAACTAGAACGCCAGCTAAATACGTGGCATTTCGACTCGTGATGAGATTACCACTACTCATGAACTCTGTGGCAAGCGGTAGCAGTTCAGAGACAACTTGCGAAGACAAACCACCCATCCCAACGAGTATCTCCGCGAATGCTCCTAGAATACTAACTTGCTCTCGGCTATGTTTGATTCGACCAGCAAGAATTCGAAACACTACTGGAACACAAGGTTGAAATGAGGGACCACATGCATGACTCAGCATTCCCAATAAATCACAAACAGCATCCAGAAGTGCAACATCAGCATCATCTTCTTCCTCGTCTTCATCTTCGTACTGGTTCTGACACGAACCTTGCTCTGAAAGAAACTCCAGCAACAATTCCATCAAACGATCCAAGGACTCGACAAGAACTGCAGGTCCAAGGTACCTAATAAACTTTTCGATAGCGCGTAATGCTGCGACTACAACAGACCCTACAGTATCATCGCTAATGATTTCCAACAAAGCTGGTACAACAACTGTCACTAGTATTTTGTTGAGACCAACCGGAAGTGCTACTCGAGGTGGCAAACCAGGGAGCCATCTCTGTGACGTGTCTATTTCGCGAAGACACTGTTGCCCCCATCGTTCCAATTCGACCTTAGACGCTTCATTCAGAGGATGCGGGACTTCAAAACTCAGCACAATGTCCGCCAGTGTTTCCACCGCAATTGAACGGATATCCTCATTGGAATGTCCTGTGGCTTGAAAAACGCTCTGAAACAAGGTCTCGGAGTGTTGGCCGAGACTTGTAACGTTCGCGGCGATTCTTCCAATGGAGTACAGAGCAGCTCTCTTTGCTTCAATCACTTCCATCCGAAACAAAAGCTCATATTTTACCCCTGGTTGGTATACATCTTCCTGCTCCTCTTCATCCACAAAAACCTCTGTTATGCTTTTAGGAATACTGGTACCATCACGGTCTTTCACATTTACCTCTACATTGTCATCTAGATCCATGCCATGAATGGTCAATGCAACAAGGGAATTCAACATACTATCTGTCTTATCTTCAAACGCATCTGCCAGGTTGCCTACCATCTGGTAAGTCAGCCGATTCAGCTCCATGTCACCAAATTCAAGGCCTTTCGAAGCATACGCAAGAACATCTGCTAGTAGCGGCTCAAACGGGTTACTATCCAATGATGATACTGCAAGTGCTAGACTTCCTAATACAGCCATCGCGTAGCCCCTTACCTGGAGTAAGGGCTCGTCTGTCAATGAGGCCAGGTGGCAAACCACTCGACATGTTGTATCAAAATAAGGAAGAAAGTCCTCTGATGTGGTAGCGGCTACACTTGCCAACGTTGACAAAGCAGTGCATCGCATCTCCAGTCGAATTCCGAATTGACTCTGTTGAAGAAGGTTCGTCACCAAGTTGTTTAACAGTGGAGACAGAATATCCGTATCTTCTAAATCATCACAAATTAATTCGACCAAATCGCATGCGGCAGCTTGTACAGCAGGTGACGGTGCGTTCATTGCATTTACGGCGAGAGGCAAGAGTGAAGGAAAGAAAACATTGATCTCCGGGGACAGAGATTGGACCATCTCAGACAGACAAAACAGAGCTGCAACTTGAAGCATCGAGGAGGAGCTGGAATGAACAAAAGGAACTACATGGTTGAGGATACTTTCAACTATTTTGGGTTCCCTATAAACTTCTGCAAGACCTTCAAGTGAGTGCGTGATCAAACATATACCCGTCCACTGGGTCGAAGGAGAAGCAGCACGAGACATCCGTGATAAACCTGCCTGTAAAATAGTGTTGGAAGTATGACGGGGGGCAACGTGAGTGCTTATAGCCAGAATCAATAGACGACCAAGACCTTGGGAAGAATCATCGTGGTCGTCCTCGTCTGCCCCCTCCTGGGTAGCAACCACACTCTGAAAATGCGGAAAGTCCAATGGTATTCCTTGTTCAATAGTAGCATGCAGAATACTATCCAGTAATTTTTGCTTGGTTATCACCCGTGCTTTGAACTCAATGAGATCACAAAGGGTCATTGCAGATACTTCTTTGATACAGAAATCTGTTGCACCGAGGCCTTTCAAAAGAACCGCTACAAGCTGGGATACGTATTTATTAATAATCGGAGCAGGTGATTTAACCAACGTCTGAAACACTTCAATGATGTAAACCGCTATCGTTTCATCTGATAAATTGGCTTCTAACCCTCCTATCAACAATGGAATTAATTCTCTAAACAACAGTACGTCTTCCGCATCACTCAGATATTCAATAAGAGCCCCGCATGCTTTAAGAGCGGCTTTACGAACAGCATTGTCAGTGGCATTTGTCAATAATGACACATACAAATCTCGTAGCTCTCTAAAATGAGGTTGCAACATAGTTCCTACGGCCTCCGTTAACGCATAAAAACACATCATTGACAACTCTTGATCTTTCGGAGAAGGAGAAGTAGCTAATCGATATATAAATGGAAATAGTTCCTGCCATTTAATATCTTCGGCTTCCGCTTCTTCATTGCAAATAGCCGCTACCACATATGTCGCATTCAAGGAAACGATCCTAATGGGTTCTAGTGCCACTGCCTCCAGAATGATATTTTTGATTTGTAATCGAGTATCTTGGGGCAACTGTTTCCAAAACGAACAAATTCGGATTCGGAGTAAAACTGCGCAAAGTTGTCGTACAGCTGGAGATCGGGAAAACCTCAACAAATGAACCATCGCAGGGACGCAATCTTTTGTTTTTATAATAAAGGAGATCTTTTTTTCAGCTTGTTTCACCACATCTGTATTGGGCACACTCATATCGAGCATCGCATTCTCAAGATTAGCAACATATATATCACCCATGACTACTTCCGAAATTCTTGGTCTCCAACGAAGCTCGGGGGGCTTTAATCGAATTTTCAACATGGATTTTGTTTTGTGCCTATGTGTTGAACATCGTTAATTTATTAATGCCTCACCAGAAAAACGAGTGTTTTCGATCGCTACTTATTTTTTATCGACTTTCCTACCAAAGGGCTATGGGAAACACCTAAGTCCATTTGCGCTCTTTATCTGGTTCATTAGTTTGCTGTTACATTTCACCTTGCCCACCATGCTACATCGATTATCGAAGCACATTTCTTCAACAGGTCCTTCTAAAACAGATAAGAAGACCCTTCGATGGAACTTGTCCGGTGGTATTCACATGCCCGGGGATTCACGTAGAAGCTCCAGATCTGGAAGCTTGGACAAGGGCGCGGAGGAACTAGATGTCACAATGCTCTTGGCTTTGTATCTTGAAACGCTGGGATATCGAAGAAGCTCTTGTGCTAAACTTCATCGAAAGGTAAAAAAGATGCACGAGTCTACCAAATCTGATGTAGTTAACTGCTTCAAGAGGTTCGAGGGTTCTGATGACTTTGCCTGCATTGAATCTGTTCTGTTTGCTGCGCTGCCAGAAAAACATCGATTAAAATGTTTGTCCCATTTATATTCAGGATTTATTCGCGACAATTCACTGTGTCAAAACCTGACACGAGCCGTGGAGGCTTCGGAGGTCAAGGGATTCGAATCTGCTCTTTGTAAGTCTTTCTCAAGAGAGCATTATGGCGTGAACAAATATGTCACATTGTCACCTCGAGGCGGCATATATGTTGTCCGTCGAGGGGCACTACGAGTTACTGTAAAGGGTGCTGATGTGTGTACTTTAACCAGGGGGGCAATGATAGAGGTGTGCGTTTTGTCGGAACGATTCGTGACCATCCATGAATCTGGATCACAGGAAAATGATTCTCTCTTTTCTGATGATGGCGCTAGATTTGAAATTTCAGAAGAAGAAACTGGAGAGGAGGGGAAGGACGACCAGGAGTCTTCTGACTCTGAATGTGACGACTCGGCTACAGAGGTCGACGAAGAGTTGTCTGAAGAATTACCCAAGAAGCACATGCTGAAGAGCCGCCGTAGTTCGTTAGTTAACGCTCTTAAGTTCACTGTTCGAAACAGAACAGACTCGCAGCAATCAAGTTCCTCGTCACGACCACGCAGTGTTTCCATACAAACCCCCAAGAAGTTAGTTTCGTATCCGATACATTCGGTTTCTTTTTGTGCTGGAACTGAACAAGTGCAAGTAGCTACTTCGTTTTTATTTGGGTGTGAATTGGGAGTTATTCCTTCGGATTCATTTCGAAACATTGTGGCTGAATATCCAGGTGTTTCGAGGAACTTTGAGACGGTTTCTGTTGCCTTAGATTTGCAAATCGAGGGCGAGGAAGTTATTCAGCGTCAAATATTGGAAGACAGCCGCAAGAAGTTAGAGCTGGAGCGTAAAATTGCCACGAATGGTGAACTCGAGTTGGCTTGTAGGAATGGATTGCTTCAACGTGCTCGCGAAGCTATTGATGCAGGTGGATCCATTAGTGAGCCGCTGGACCCAATTACTGGTGTCACAGCTTTGCACATCGCGGCTATATTTGGTCACTCCAAAATAATACAGCTACTTCTAGAACGCAATGTAGATTTGAAGCAATTAGACTGTGAAGGTAGAAGTGTATTACATCTTTGTTCCTTGGTCCCGTCGTGGAATGAAAGCAACCTATTGTCCATTTTGGATTTGGTTGCAACTAAAGATTTACTCTCACTTCGAGATAAGTCGGGCAATTCACCTCTGCATGTTGCAGCAATTACAGGAGATCCTGTGATGCTCAAGCTTCTCATGGCAATCATAAATAGACACGAAAAAAACGAGGAATTGACGCACATGAAAAACCAAGAAGGGTCTACACCCTTGCAAGTATGCACGTCACAAGAAGCCAGACGGTTTTTGAAACCAAAAGCTAACAGTGTCGGGAATTGTAGATGAGTTTTATCAGTGATTAATGTTTGTGATATATACAAGAAAAAAAGTAGTTTAAAAATAGTTTTCAGATTAAACTTAGTATTCAGAATAAGGGGCTGTTTTGCCTTGCAGGAGTTTTGACACGTCGTCGTGAAGTGAACCGTCGTCCACTACAAAGAACATTCCTCCCCTTCCATTTTGAGAACTATTGCATTTGCAAGTAGATGAAGACACGCACCCTTGCTGATTCATGTCGCCAAAAACTGTTAATGAATTTCCCACAGTCACCCCTATTTTGGCGTGATTCCCTCCAATAGGATTCCCGAACCCAGCTGTTAATCCAATAGGTTTTCCTTTCCATGTCCCAGTCGTTGCAATCTGAATCTCGGGTATTAATTTTGGTAGATCGCTGCTCCAGCATAGCTGCGGATCAGAAGTTGCGTCAATTGGATGAGTGCTATTTATAAATGGAGAGTCCCACCATGTAGCGGTTCTCAACGAACTATTGATCATCGCACCCACCATTTGCCAAGGTGCTACATTGAGATTCGATGGCTTTGAAATCAATCGAACCCCTGAGCTGAGGGTGACATCGAAAGGGGTCTTGCCCATGCTAAGTTGTCCCAAGGAAGAAACTGCCTTTGAAAATGTATGATTGATTATTGCCGCATGTTGTACCAGCAAAGGATTGAAAGGATCAGTGACCGCAGATGCCACCGCAAGAGCCTCTAATACCAGTAAAACGTCATTCTGATTCAGTTTCAAAGAGAAGAAATGTTGCCCAAAATAAAGATTGTTGTCCTCTGGATTACATCCCAGAGTATTTCCTTTGTTAGGATCACTTGAATTCCCAACTGCTACTCCGCTTTTGGGCCAGTCGGGAGTTGTCACTTGTATCAGTACGCCGTTTCCTTCCCCGTCCCATGCAAGTGCACCTTTGGAGTGACCCCACGGGGCAAACTGTGAAGGTAGTGGATATCCATAGAACTGATCACTCCAGATAACAAAATTATCTGCGACTCTGTTGTATATCTGACTGAATGTATTTGCAAGGGAATCATTTTCACCGCTTCCAATGCAGCTATTCCCAGAAGGCATCTGGAGTTTACTGGTTATACCAGCCTGATGATGAATTGTGGCGAAATTCAATCCGTATTTTGCTTGGTTACCAATAAATTGTCCACCAAAAGTGCAAGTGCCGTTGCTGTCATGTTGTCCTGTGCATTTATTGGAGTTGTAAGTCATAGCATTGAATTTGTATGAGAACCACCAATCAGCAACTGTGCCATCTTCCAAGATTGGAGCGATGGAGACAGATTGTGTTGCTACGCTGAGAAGAACCGTAATGAATATGATGTGTTTCATGTTTAGAATCTTGAATTGTTGTTTTGAAATTCAGAAAAACCATTGGGAAAAAAAACAGAATTCTCGATTCTGATTTCAGATGATTACATGATCGATTAATAACTGGCTATTGAAAACCTTAGGAGTTGAAAATTGGCCTGAAGCTGAAATCAGTAGTTCTTAATCTTTTCAAATTGGTCTTTCAGAAATATCAAAAACAAAACACTTATCTAAAGTTTAAAAAATTATCTAAGCCCTTGCAAAAACAAATTCAACAACTTGCATATAGAATGATTGCCTCCTTGTCTATTTTGCTACTGGTGAACTTCATCTGGAATGCAGAATCAACAAAAGAAACTCGTTCATTTGATTATTTCTTGCTTGCTCAAAGTTGGCAGGCGCAATTCTGCTACGGTCGCCAATATCCAGGTTGCCACTCCGGTCAGTACTTTGATACCCAATTGACGCTCCATGGGATGTGGCCTCAATTCACTTTACCTAGAAATGGTTCGATTTATCCTTCCTTTTGTAGAACTAGCCCATTGTGGAATGGAACACAATTGACTCCAATGTTAACTCAAAAGTTGGAGCAATATTGGCCCAATGTTAAAGTCAACACCACGGATCCTCTCTATGAATCATTCTGGCAGCATGAATGGGAAAAACACGGATTGTGCACCGCAATGGATCAAAACACGTATCTTGAACAGGCATTAAAATCAGAGTTGGTATTAGGAACTCCAACTTCAATTGCTATAAACACCGGTTCCTCAGTAGGTTTAACCGAAATAGAAGCAGGGTATGCTAAGAGAACGGCCATTTCATGCGCAGGCAAAGTTCACTTGCAAGCAATATATTCTTGTTGGGAAAAAGATGCTTTTGATCAACCAGTGGCTCAGATCGATTGCCCTGAAAACGTTATGCAAAAGATGAATACTTGCATTGGCCCTGTAATTCAAATCCAGTCATTCTAATAAATAGTTAAATACAAATACATAAATCAAACTTGAACTAAAGTATTAAATAATGTACCATGGTATCAACAAGAGAAATTGAATCTGATGGTAAACGACAAGGGTGCGTCAAAAGCAGCATCAATGAATACGATGGTGGCTCTGGAATGCATTGTTCAAAACCGAAACTTTAAAACATCTTGGATAAATATCTCAAAAGTATCTCTTTTAAAAACTGCTAGAGATAGGATTCCTCAAATCCACGTCGTTGGAGTCAACTCAGCTAGCTCTCCTGGAATTCCTGGGATGCTTCAATTTCGAGACTTACGATATTTGGAACGCTTAGATTTATCCCGAACTTCTCCCGTTGTCCAAGACCCTCGTGGGCTCCTCACTAGCAGCTCTCGTCATGTTACAACTTCATTACTGAGGGAGCCTACGGAATCTATAGCAACATCCAAGCACTATCAAATACTAGTGCGTCGTCATTCTGTTCTTATCCAACTAGCTCCTGTGGCCGCGTTATTACTACATGACAGATGTTTCATATTTGCCACTAGTCAAGGCGACGAAGTATCGTCTGAGGTAGCTCGAAGTATTGCTGATGTTATTGAAACATCGCCTGAAGGAGAAAACATGTCTTTTCCGTTGAAATGCCTCGAAGGTATTTTTGATTATGTTTGTAAGTCTCTAGATGACAACTTTCTGGAGCAGGAACCGGAAATTAGGAACACGATATCCTCTGTGCTCCAAACGAACCAAGGAGTCACCTTAGAAAGACTTCGCCAGATTCAAGTCAAAACTGAACATCAAATCGCCCAATTAATTGGATATCAAGGAGCATTTGAGGAATTGCTCTCAAGCGACATGGAAATGGCTCTGCTAGATTTGGAGAAACTCCAAAAGAACCCTGAATTATATATGCCTCAAGATAGACTCAAATGGCAATATTTCCATGAAGAAGCAGAGTTTATGATAGAAAATTACGCGCAAGCTATCGATGGTACCCATGCCAGGATATCAGGCATCAAAAACGAAATTCAGAATGCCACACAAACTATTATGCTAAAACTTGGAACCGCCCGGAATAATCTTTTATTTTATCAGATTTTGGTTGATGCTGTTTTAGCGGTCGCTATGACCAGCGCTCTTGTTGCGGGACTCTTCGGAATGAACTTACAGGAGGAAAGTCCATTCAAAACTCAACCTGGTATATTTTGGCCTGTTTGGGTCACTATGATAACCGTGGTTCCTGTTGCTCTAGTGGCCCTAAAATCATGGTTGAGAGGATCAGGAATGCTAGTCATATAGTCGTTGATTTGGATGAAGTGCTGTCGGAAGTACATTTCAACAAATTCATCTGTTTCTCCACACCCACTATAGAATATGAAGTTGTGATGGTGTTGTGCATTTTAGAACAAGTGTTACAATCCAGGGAATTCTCAATTTATTTGATAAAACTTGCATTTCAGCACTTATTTAGAAATGACAGGTTCAAACTTGAAAAAAAGAGTTGAGTGATAGCCATGGAATGGGAACGTTCAAGTTTGGGTGGGGGGCTATTTCTAATTTATTTGGGTGAAAAACGGGGGGTTTCAAATTTTAATTTAACTTCTGTTTGCAACAAGATACTCTTGTTTATTAAGAAATTAGCATTTGATGGCTTTTATCCACTACTAGTAGTGCTTTAAAAAATCGATTTTTGTTGTGTTTAAAATAATGGATTGCCATCAGGCTCTTTTCTTTCAACAAGATACTACTTGTTTATTAAGAAATTAGCATTTGATGGCTTTTATCCACTACCAAGTAGTAGTGGATTATTTTTGTAAGACCAATTTCGACAATATGGAGTTGGCAACAACAGGGGACGAAATATTGCTTTCGCTATTTGAGGAGGTGACGTGTAGCTCCCCTGTATCCGTTGAAGCTATCACTGCCGATCAAGTAAGTGAACCTCCAAATACTCCACCGAATCAACTGACAAACCGTAGCTATTCATTGTGTTGACATCTAGTATCAAACTACTACACCGCATGGAAGAGTTACCGGAGAAACTATCTTCGTCGTTTAGTGAGAGAAACAAAGCCAGTGTTAATCTATGTGGTCATATTTCGAAACTGGGATATCCGACCGAAATTCATTTCAATCACATTCTTTACCCTGAGCCATTAATCACTCGAAGCCTATTGGGCTGGCTTTACGAGATGACATCGAAAGATGAACCGCTTTCAAAATATTCCGAAAATATTTCTGCATTCATGAATGAAACTTGGAAAGTCCCATGTGAGGAATTCAACGTTCGAAAGAATGGTTGTTGGAACATCGAAGGTCGCCTATGCTCCAACCGAATGTTCGGTGATTTATTTTATTGTGGACCTTCGATTGTCACGCGCAACAAGCTCCAATTATTAACCAAAGACTCTCGTGATGTTTCTCTTCTGATGAAACATGCATTGCGAAATGACAATAAAACGAAGAAAGCAAGGGAGTGTATTTCAAGGACACATGATTGTATTGAAAACCAATCGGTATTGAATACTTTCGAAATCAATGATGACTTGCCTCTATTACGAGAAAAGGAATTTCTCTCTGACGCCGTTCTTGAATTGCAGAAGACCCTAGGCGCGAATCAGATTTTATCTGAGCAAATTTCAAATCTAGATTCGATTTTGAATGAAAGAAAGAAGCATTTGTGTGAAATGGAAAAAACACAAAAAGCAACTTTGGGAGCTTCCGACATTCAAATCATACATTTAAATAATGAGATTGCTGAAATCGAGAACCGGATATCGAAAGCACGAGAATCATTCGAAGCCAAAAGAGAGCCGCTTGTTTTGAAGTTACATGCATGCTCACAAGTTGAAGAATCGCGTGAGAAAAAGATATCCGATATATCTATTGCCACTGAAGAAATGAAAACGTCGATTAGAGAGATGAGTCTCCGACTGTTGAGCCAACGTGAAAAGCAAAAGGTATTGGAAACGGTGCTGGATAATATGGATCGCTCTATATCGCGGAGAATGCACACAACCCGCATCTTTGATTTAATACATCAAATCCGTAAACAAGATAACGAGATATCCAGGGTTATAGCCGATATACGCGTGGCGCAAACAGACATAAATCAAATATCCTCGAGATTAGTTCGATCGGAAGCCATTGCTAATGAGATACAGGATAGCGTGGCTCGAACCCATATGCTAGACATGAGGGTTCTTTTCGATAAACTCATTTTGGTGGCCAAAGATACCGGTAAAACCGTTAATCGCGCTAGGGATAGTGCTATAAGAGCAGATGCAGCAAGAAGACGAGTTCCCGATGATAATTATATAAAACTTTTGGAGGACATTAATGCTGTCAAGATCGAGAATGTTCAACTGGAAAAAAGTTTACGAACCGATTGAACTATTTGTTTACTTGTATGAAGGCAAAGACAGTTTGTTCCATGGTTAAAACAAACAATGTCTATGAACGAATGAATACGCCATCTACTAGAAGCCAAAAACGCAATACTATAAATCTATAACCTATTCACACTGAAAAAGGATGGATACATTCAAAAGAATCATTATGAATTATTAAAAGACACCCTAGAAGCAAAAGCCATCCCCGCACTTTCTTTACATGGTGTTGCCCCAATACAATAATTTACTGTGTCTGTAAGAAAACAAATATACTTGAAAAGCTGTTATTAAATGATTTATACGAGTAGCAATGATGTCATTCGACGTCTTCCTACTCTTGTCAGCTCGTGATCGTTTCCAAGAGCCTGGAAGAATTCCAAAAGTACTTCCTTGGCCTCATCTCTCATGGTCAGATCGGTTTTCAGGATAGTCAACGCGTTTTCAATCGCCTCCCCTTGTTTACCCTTGGCGAATAGAGCAGAGGCCACACTCAGTCTTTGAGCGCTTGTCAGTTCCGCCTTTCCTTCCAAGTCCTGCATCTGCTTTATAGCCTCAGGATCCAGTTTCATCATCAACTTCACCGTTGCAATGACCGATGAAATACCAGCGTCTCCAACTAGCTGTGGAAAATTCTTCACCAATGTGTCGCATACATTCTGCGCCTTTTCCACCTCTCCAGAAGCTATCAGTATTTTAATCTCAAGTGCTAATGTCTTGGCTTGCACCTTGATAATCCTCGCAGCATCTTCCTTGGACATATCCGCTGGCAACTCGAAAGCTATCAAGTTCTTCATCACCTCCAATATATCCTCGTTTGCTTTATCATCCACTACATTGGCACACACCTGTTCGAATATTGTTTCGACTTCGGTAGCTGTGTCAACTGCGGTGTTCAATGCAACAGCTTTTGAAACAAACTGCTGCAATATAGGCTGCTTTTGCTCACCAATAAACTTATCTAAGACGATTTAAAACGCATATTCAAACAGGGCACTACAAAACACTTACCTGTTAGTTTACCTTGGAATACTGCCAACACAGTAGGGAGCTGAGTCACTTGGAGAGAACTCTGAAGATTGCGATTCAGGTCGACGTTCAGTTTGGCCATGACCACTTTTCCATTGTGCTTATTGACCTCAGCTTCAAGTGCAGGCCCAAGACGCTTGCATGGCTCGCACCAGTCCGCATAACCTGAAGAGGAATAAGTAAACGTCGCTGTGATGGAAGTGAATACGTACAATCTAATATAACTGGTGTCTTGGACTTCATCACCTTGTCCACAAAGTCTTTCTCCGTTACTTCAAAGACATGAGTAGAGGCGTAACGGCATTTCTGGCGTAGTGCCTGTCGCATGAATAAAGTGGAGCTACGCATCATCATCTAATTGAAATGATTTCGTGAGTGGCTCTTAATAAAAATAGGTACCAGACCACTTTGATAATAAGAAACGAATTGTATTCGTATTTTATACACGAATCTTTTTTTGATACGCAACACAGAGTTTCACTCATTATTTCGTAAATACCAACATGCTTACAAAGCTCAATACAAATATGTCAAACATCGTGATAATGAAAAATGCTTTTCAAATTCAAAGTTTAGTTAAAGCGGCTGCTTTCGATACGTAATCTTCAACTTTGGGTTGCGGAATGGCGCCGTAAAAGGAATCTATTAATGAATTATACCGCGATGGTAATTATGACACAACAGAAAACTCACCTCTGGATTTCCCTTCAAAGAAGGTCATGACTCCAGGAAGCATTTCAACTTTAAGTTTCGCTGCTAATTCAGGATGTTCATCAACATCTAGTTTCGCCATCACCACCTTTCCACCATGCGACTGAACAGCTTTCTCCAGTCTCGGCCCGAGATCTCTGCAGGGTGCACACCACTCAGCGTGACCTACGCTGTCGTGAGCTTGATTCGAACTCGGTCATCATGGAACTTACAGTCGAGGATGACAGGAACTTTGGAGTCCATCACTTTTTCTTTGAAATTGGCACCCGTTACTTCAATCACCGTGGAGAATCTTCTGGTTTGACTTCGTAACGACAAACGTACCGTTGTGATCATGGCGATGTTCGAATACTTGAGTTTATTTCAATTTTTTTGTGTACTAGCAGTCAGGCCTATTTATTTGAGGTTTTTTTTCTTATTTGAGGGAAAAGTCACTCAAAAGGAAGGTTGAAAATCCCTCAAACAAGGGTGGCGGATGGGTCCCCGCACACCCTTTCCATAAATTCATGCCAACTGGTGTTGCTTCAACTCCCAATGGCGCCGACCCAACAGCCCCAATCGCGCAACTTGCAACTGGTACAGGAACAAGTCCCGCTGCT
>Ga0105055_10001244_pt1 | contig 41324 bp, 29 predicted proteins | sample BON03_FD_78090 | JGI IMG/M metagenome (GOLD analysis project Ga0105055, IMG submission 78090) | Freshwater microbial communities from Lake Bonney liftoff mats and glacier meltwater in Antarctica - BON-03 | ecosystem: Environmental > Aquatic > Freshwater > Ice > Glacier meltwater | place: Lake... | reverse complement strand
TTACATTCTATATTTTCGAGTCATCTGCCAAAAAAAAGCAACAATTGGCTGTGATAACTTGATCAAAATTCAATATCTATTACCAATCCAAACCAGGTTGAGTGATCTTAAACCCTTCCTCTTTCTTTTGTTTTTCCACTAGTATTCTTACATCTTCCAAAAGCTTTTTGGCATCATACACTATCCCATCTTTCACCGTGTACTTCACTCCACCCACGCGTATTGGTTTATTATTTTCATCAATTCTAATCGCTCCCGTGCCATAGAGAACTTTCAGGTTTTGTAATGGATTCTCCTCAAGGATCACAAAATCTGCCAATTTACCTAATTCAACAGAACCAATTTCTTTTTCCATTCCAAGTAATTCTGCTCCATAAAGTGTAGCCGAGCGCAGAACTTCTAAAGGATGAAAACCCGCCTCTCTGAGAAGTTCAAGTTCGCGTATATACGCAAAACCGTAAAGCTGATAGATAAATCCAGCATCAGAACCTGCTGTCACTCTTCCTCCTTTATTTTTGTATTCATTTACGAATGTCATCCACAGTCGATAGTTTTCTTTCCAAATAACCTCTTCTTCCGTAGTCCAATCGAACCAGTAAGATCCATGTGACTGCCGACTTGGCGCATAGAATCGCCAAAGTGAAGGTAGAGTGTAGACATCGTGCCACTCTGCTGTGCGAGCCCGCATCATGTCTCGATTGGCCTCATAGATATTGAAGGTGGGATCCAACGTAAAATCAAGTGCTAGCAGCTCGTCCATCACTTTATTCCAATGCTCAGAACCAGGTTTTGCGGCCTGCATCCATAGCTTTCCAGCTTCCCCAAAACGGTGCTGCTCATTTTGATAATTGTAATCCAATCTAAAATCCTGAATCGTACGATTTTCAAATAACGCCTCTGGCAAACCATACCAATGTTCCATTGATGTCAAACCTGCCTTTGCAGAATTCAGTACATTCCAACGAGCCACATCCAATTGCTGATGATGCATAGCAGAGCGAAGACCAATTCTCTTATTTTCTGATAGCGCGGCTTCCATTACTTCTGGATTGGCTCCAAAAAATTTAACCCCATCAGCTCCTTTTTTGGCATTTTCATTTACCCAAGCTTTTGCTTGCTCTGCGGTAGTAATTGGCACTTTTTCCCCCTGACCAAAACTGGTGTATGCCAAAATCCTAGGAGCCGTGATTTCATTTGCAGCGGACCTCTTCTTCTGATCCAGCACCCAGTCCAATCCATTCCCAGCAGACGGGTCACGAATGGTCGTAATTCCATGTGCCATCCAAAGTTTGAACACATATTCAGCAGGTGTTCCCTGTCCTTGCCCTCCGATATGTCCATGAGAATCTATAAAGCCCGGAAGTAAATAATGTCCTTCTAGCTCATAAACCTTATCATCTGGCCCTGCTTTTGGGCGACGGTTTTCGCTGATAGGTATTCCAGGATAGCCGACTACTTGAATCTGAGCAATTCTATTCTTCTCTACTACAATATCCACTGGTCCGACTGGCGGTGCTCCCGTGCCATCTATCAGGATTACACCTCTCAAAATCAATCGTCCATATTGCCCGTCTCCTTCATCTCGGTCTGGAGCAGACTCTATTTGAGAAAAAGAAGGAAAGGAAAAATATAAGCCAAAAATGGCAATGAGTAAAAGTTTTATTTTCATAAGTAAGCAGTCTTATTCAACCCAATAAGTTAAGCCAAAAAATCACAACAAAAATCACAACAAAAATCAAAAAAGGATGAGCTGCAGGCAAAAAAAAAAAGCCCTAAGGAAATTCCTTAGGGCTTTTTTTTAGGATTGTTGGTGGTAATTATAAATCCTTGAACTTCTCCATAATATCTTCAGAAATCCCTGTACAGGAATACCCGCCATCGTGGAAGAGGTTTTGCATTGTCACTAATCTGGTGTAGTCAGAGAACATCGTTACGATGTATTCTGCGCAGGCTTCTGCGGATGCATTTCCTAGTGGAGAAAGCGACTCAGCAAAATTGTAAAACGAATCAAATCCGCCGATTCCTGTTCCTGCTGTTGTTTTAGTAGGCGACTGAGAAATTGTGTTTACCCTTACTTTTTTCAATTTCCCAAATCTATAGCCATATCCACGTGCGATGCTCTCAAGCAAGGCTTTGGCGTCAGCCATATCCGTATAAAAAGGAAACACTTTCTGAGCAGCGATATAAGATAGACCGATGATCGACCCCCACTCATTCATGACATCTTGTTTCTCAGCTACTTGCATCATCTTGTGAAAAGAGACAGCAGACACATCGTAAGACTTCATAGCCCAATCGTAGTTCAGATCACCATAAGATCTCCCTTTTCTGATATTTGGGGACATGCCGATGGAATGCAAAAGAAAATCAAAATTTCCTCCAAGATACGCTTTGGCTTCTGTATAAAGTTTCTCGATATCTTCTGTGCTCGTAGCATCTGCGGGAATAACGATGGTATCACATTCTTTCGCAAGTTCATTGATAGCGCCCATTCGCATCGCAATTGGTGCATTCGTCAATACAAATCTTGCTCCTTGCTCTTTCGCTTTAAGCGCTGTTTTCCACGCAATTGAGTTCTCATCAAGAGCTCCGGTAATGATTCCAAGTTTTCCTTTTAGCAAATTATCTGGCATATAGCTAGGGGGTTATTTTCAAAAATATTGTCCAAAAATAGGGAAAAATTATCATTCAAGCCCCGTAATTGACTTAATGCGAGAATTACCGACGTAGCAACTCTTTAGCACTTTCGATAGCTGATGCAGATGGAGATGCCCCAGAGATCATTTTTGCCAGCTCTAATACACGCTCATCTTTATCAAGCAGCTTAATTTTACTCACTGTTTTCTCTGAGGAATTATCCTTGAAAACATAATAATGAAGGTCGCCCTGTCCTGCCACCTGCGGCAAATGCGTAATGCATATCACTTGGTGCTTTTTTGAAATATCCTGCATCATTGCTACCATCTTCAAAGCTACTTCACCGGAGATCCCAGTATCAATCTCATCAAATATTAAGGTAGGCATCGCCATTTTATCTGCCATTAAGTACTTAATCGCAAAAAGCAGCCTGGAAAATTCACCCCCAGAAGCAACTTTTTTCAATGGTTGCGGGGAAGAGCCTTTATTGGCAGAAAAGAGTAATTCAATCTCATCCATACCAGTTATACTTGGCTCAATGGATTTGTGCTCCATCACAACTTTGGAATTCTCCATGCCTAGTCCAGCAAGTAAGTTCTCCAGAGAGCTCTGAAAGTCTTCGAAGGTATCTTGCCTTTTTTTACGAAGTGCCTTTCCTGAATCTGCGACTTGCATCTTACTTCGTTCAAGCTCTTGCTTAGCTTTAGCTAGCGTTTCATCCAAATTCTGAACCTGAAACACTTTATCAGCCAGTTCCTTCTCCAACTCCATCAACTCTTCCACTGAAGCTACTCCATGCTTTTTCTGAAGTTGATAGATCTTACTCAGCCTATCTCTAATTTCATCCAATCGTTCAAAATCCACTTCCACCCTGCTCTCTTCATCACCCAGTGTCTCCTCAATGTCTTTCAATTCAATATTTACCGCCTGAAAACGCTCCTTTAGAGACGCGAACACATGTGCCAATCGCTCCAAGGATAGCATCCCATGCTGAACTTGTGACATTCCTTGTATGATCCCAAACTGCTCATCTTGGAAAAGATTAAGCATTTCATTGATCTTTACTTTAATTTCTTCAGCATTCTCAAGAACTTCCTGAGTGGATTCAAGTTCAGCTTGTTCGTTTTCCTTCAATACTAAACCGCTCAATTCTTCCAATTGAAATTGATTAAAGTCAGCCTCTTTTTGAAGTTCCACAGCTCTTTTGCTTAGCTCATTAAATGCCTTCTGGGCTTTTTGAAAGATCTTAAATTCAGTTCTGTATTTTTTGACTTCTTCTTGCGTCTGTGCAAAAGCATCTACCAAGCTCAGCTGATAACTTCCTTCGCCCAGCTGCAGTGTATCATGCTGGGAGTGGACATCCATCAAAAAGCCTCCCAGCATCTTCAACACATCCAAAAGCACAGGTGTATCATTTACAAACGAACGCGATTTCCCTGCAGGGCTGATTTCTCTTCGAATGATACAGTTAGGTTCGTAATCTAGCTCAGCCTGATCAAAGAAATCCTTCAAGCCATAAGTAGCGATATCAAACACTCCTTCGATAACGCACTTTTTATCGTCATGAAGTAGGACCTTAGTGTCAGATCTATTTCCCAAAAGCAAGCCTACAGCACCGAGCATGATAGATTTACCAGCTCCAGTTTCGCCGGTAATCATACTAAGTCCTGAACTGGGCTGCATGTGCAGTTGGTCAATCAGAGCATAATTAGAAATGCTAAGAGATTTGATCATGGATAAAGAATTCGTTTGGGCAAAACTAAAAAATCGAGCTTAGCTTTTCAGCAGCTCATTGTACTTTCTCGCATTATTAGGGTCAACTTCTAAAAGAAGCTCGACAATTTCTGTCCGAATTTCCAGAGAAGCGTTTTTCATAACCGATGCAATCTCATCGCTTTTGGCATCCATAAATGAAATAGTAAATATCCCATTAGGCTGAGTCTTATTAGCTTCTGCCAAAATCCGAAGTGCTTCAAGGATATTAGCGTATGCCTCTTCGGGACGAACCTGAAGAATATCCAAACCTTGGCGATGATATAAATAAAAGGCATCTCGAATCACAGAAAAGACCGAAGATGTATAGATATCATTAGTTAAGGCATAACGATTTCTGCGATCAGAGGAACTTTGTACCCAACCAGGCCTACCTGATTGCTGTGCGTTATTTACGATATCATTTGCTGCCGCAAAGAATTCATCACCACCCCGGCTTTCGTAGGAATCATAATCCAGTCCCAAAGCGATTTGTGCATAGAATGCCAGCAAAGAGCTGATATTATTCAAATACGTGAAGCGATTAAACTCCAATGGTTGAGACTCGATGTAGTCAAAACTCCAGTTCCTATCGGCAAAATTGAAAACCAAGCTTTCGTAATTCGTACCATAAACAGGCCGAACCGTCTGAATCTGCACTGTGGCAGTATAAGTCCCCACTTGCGGAACGTCGTTGATCGTAATTAGCAGATTGCCTTTTATGCGTTCCTCAGGACGAAATTCATCCGTGGTCCAGGATCTACCATTGAGAAATTGCTCAAAACTGGTCTTCATCTGCCTAAACACGTCAGTATTCTGAATTCTCGCTCGCTCGCTGTTAATAGTCACTGTGAAATTTAGCTCTTGAGAAAAGCCAGTGAAGGAATAGCAAAAGAAGATTACCAGGAAAATTCCTTTTTTCATAGTCTTAAAAATAAGGAAATATCATTGTTCAAACCAAAACTGGGATATTTTTGATTTGATCTATTATCAAATTTGCAATTTGGTTCTTTGGTGCAACCTCCGATTGAAGAGATAATCCAGCTGCATGAAAAATATGCACTTTATTAGTATCCAATTGAAATCCTGCTCCTTTCTCTTTCATAGAATTAAGTACAATCATGTCAAAATTCTTCTTAGAAAGTTTGGCCTGAGCATTTTCAGCTTCATTTTCTGTTTCTAAAGCAAAGCCAATATGTACTTGGTTTTGCTTCTTCTTAACTCCAAGCTTTGATGCGATATCCACATTTTTCACCAAATCTATAGAAAGTGTAGCATCTCTTTTTTTAATTTTCTCTGGAGAAACTTGCGCAGGAGCATAGTCTGCTACAGCAGCTGCAAAAACACAAATATCCATTTTGGGATGGAGATCAGAAGCAGCTACGTACATTTCTTTAGCTGATTTCACGTCCTGCCAATGAAAGCTATCCTTATTTACTTTCAATGAAATCGGACCAGAAACTACATATACTTCAGCCCCTCTGTAAAGAAAGGCACTTGCCATAGCAAGTCCCATTTTCCCACTAGAATGATTGCTAATGTACCTTACAGGATCAAGCGCCTCTTGCGTTGGCCCCATGGTGATCAATACTTTCTTTCCACTGAAATCAGTCTTGACCGCAAAGAACTCTACAACTCTAGAGAAAATATGCTCTGGCTCCATCATACGTCCTTTACCAGACAGTCCACTTGCCAATTCTCCTGATTCTGCATCCAAGATTCTATTGCCAAAGGACTCTAATTGCTGGATATTTAATTGTACCGACGGATGCTGATACATATCGAGATCCATCGCCGGAGCAACCATCACGGGACATCTTGCCGAAAGGTAGATTGCAGAAAGCAAATTATCACAGATACCGTTGGCAAATTTCGCCAAGGTATTAGCACTGATGGGTGCAACTAAAAATAAATCAGCCCAAAGTCCAAGCTCCACATGATTGTTCCAAGCCCCCGTTTCATCCTTCTTAAACTGGCTTAAAACAGGTCTCTTAGAAAGTGTGGCTAAGGTGAGCGGGGTTATAAAGTCAAAAGCAGAAGTGCTCATAATGATCTGCACTTCTGCTCCTGCTTTAGTAAGTAAACGAGTAAGAATTGCGGACTTGTAGGCAGCAATGCTGCCCGTCACCCCTAATATGATTTTCTTACCCTTTAGGCTCATAGAATTATTCTGCAGCTGGTTCTTCTGGAAGTCTGCTGTACACTTTACCTTCCATGAATTCTTCCAATGCTAGGGCGCTAGGCTTTGGCATTCTTTCATAGAACTTGGAGATTTCGATTTGCTCCTTGTTTTCAAATACTTCTTCCAAATTATCCACAGTAGAAGCGAATTCAGAAAGCTTAATATTCAATTCCTCCTTCAAGGTGTTGGAGATTTGCTTTGCTCTCTGCCCTGCTATATGAAGAGACTCATAGATATTACCGGTCTTATCAGCGATTTTATCAAGATCTCTTGTAATGATGGATGGATTAACTGCCATATTCTTTTTTGATTAAAGTTCTATTTAATTTCTACTTTTTCTAAAGGCTTATTATCTAGTGCTCTTGCTTTTTGCTCTGCTACTCGTTCTGCGTAATCTTTTTGAAGAACAGCATGAGAATCTAATTCCTCTTTTGCTTTCTCCTCAATTTCTTTCACTTTCCCAGTATATGTGCTATTCGGGTATTTGCGATAAAATGTAGTCGCAAACGCCAGTGCATCTTTTAGTCGCTCCTCTTTTTTGATAAATGTGCTATTCTCAGCATATCCAGTACTTACTTCTACTAGCTTGTATGCTAGCTCTTCATTATGCTCACTTTCAGGATAATCCTTTGTGAAGTTTTGAAAGTTAATAATACATGCTCGATAGAAGTCGCCCGGATACAAACCATCTTTCAGCTTATAGTACATGGATGACTCCATGTACGCTTTCAGCTCAAATCTACCTTGCAAATCCACAAGCATCTCCATTGCTCGCTCGTAACTGGCTGAGGCGGGAAATTTAGTCACAAACTGCTGAATAGCAGCAACTGCTTCCTGAGAACTTTGCTGATCAAGGTTAGCATCCGGAGAATCAAGATAAAGAGAATAAGCATTCATAAATAATGCTTCCTCTGCCAACGGGCTTCTGTTATATGTTCTATAGAAATTGCTGAAATAACCTGCAGCCTCGATGTATCTCTTCGTCTTGAAATGACAGTTGGCATAATTATAATCAGCCAGCTCTGCCTTTTCACTACCTCTAATTACAGGTAAGACCTTGTCATAAAGGATAATAGCTTTATTATATTCTCCTTCCTGATAATATTTGTTTGCTCCTGCATACAGCTCCTCCCAGTTCGTGCTTTTCTCAAGCTTGTTGAATGGGCCACAGGAACTTGCAGCAAATATAATAATCAGTAATAGAATGGATTGTACGCGCATTTTCATTTTCAAGACAGCAAATATACGGGTTAATTATTCGGATTCAAATGGATGATTGCTGGACACTCAAGTCTTACTTCTTGACAACGAGCTTCTTGGTCACAATATTCTTATTGTCCAAGAAAAGGGTGTAGAAATAAATTCCAGGATTGAAATCAGACACATTAATTGCCAAGGTGTTTCTTTCTGGATCAAGTTCATAATCTGCGATAGGATTACCGATAAAGCTATTTATTGCTATTCTCGCCTTAACAGACTGGTTTTTGAATTTATAATCAAATTGAGCGATTCTCACACTAGGGTTTGGATAGACATCGCTAAGCACGATAACCTTATAGTCAAACTCATTTACTTTGATTGCGGGATCATCTACTTCATAACTAGCTTCAACGACGAATAGGTCTCTCAAATTGCGCTCGTTTACAAATGATAAATCAAAAGACCCTCTCGTTTCGGCTATTCCCATGTCAAAATCCAGATACAAATCTGTCAATAATTCACCCGGCTGTAAAGTTAATTTAATTTTCGCAAGGTCTTTTTTGGGATCGTAACACTGATCTCCAATACAGATTCTCACTCTCTGAGAAGACCCAATATTGCCACGAAGATTTTTAAGAAGATAAGTTTTGACTTGGTTAGTTTCGTTTTGAAGGATAACTGTTTTGCGTTGGGTTGATCCTAAATCTCCACGAAATTCTAATCCATCACTCAGCACGCGCACTTGTTGCGCCTCCGCTATAACAGGAAACAACAGCCAAAGCCAAGTGAAAAGTATGAGTAATAGTTTCATGTAAAGTTTTAGTCGATATGCCTTCAGTATTGTAACTATTTCAATATACGGACAAAATTAAGCCAATGGCTATGTAATCGAAGAAAAATGCGGTTAAAATCTGTTAACCTAAATGAAATTTTTTCACACTAGACACATTACCTATTTCAAGCCCCATCTGAAAATGACTATGGACTCTTTGTTTCTGGCTTCCAACCGCGTTTCTCTAATGATTTTAGGATTTCTTCATCGGTAGGCAAAATCAATTTCACATCAGGAAGATTGAATAAATTTTCTGCATTAGGGTCTATTTCGTCAGGTTTTCTCCAAGCGTAAATATCCTCCATTGTAGGCCGTTCTTCAAATCTCCAATTGAAGCCCTCTAGCCTAGAATTTTCTTCACTGATTAATTGAAAGGGAGTAAACTTACCGTCAGGCTTTATTCCGTAAGTCACCCGTTGGATAGCACCATTTTTAAATCTGAGCTTGATATTGGCACTAAGCGTTTTATTGATGCCTTGAGAAACTGTATCTGCCTGCAACGCAAAGTAAAGCGACTCTCCATTACCATCAATATCAATCTTGTCCATTTGCCCATTTTCAAAGTAGCCAACCATCGATCTTCCCTTCATTTGATTGAAATTGACCAGCGTATCTTGGGTAATTACAAATACTTTGTCCTTCATTAACACACGGTCAAGCTCCTCATTAGCTATGTAAAAAACCATACTGTCGGCTGTAATTTGGCTTTTTTGATTCCACATCACTGGGTTCGTGAAAAGCTGAATTGACGAATCCGAAAAATTGTAAACCAATGAATCCGCTACGCCAGCCAAATCTGCTTTCACCAACTGAACTGATCGGAAAGCCAATAAATACTTCATGGAATCAGTCTCTCCGTCTTGAGAAATCAACGAGTCGGAAGCCATATAAAGCGTGTCTTTTTCAAAATATCTTCTGACTAAGGCATTCCCATGCACCAGACTATATTTACGTTCTTCCCAATATTCCCCTACATCTCCAAACACCTCAACCTGCCGCTCTTTATTGAGCACACTCACATCATCAATTCCCTCATAGTACGCCTCCATTTCATTGTAAAACAACTCTTTTGCTTTTATTCGGCTAGTTTCTGTCTCTACTACTCCATCATAAAATCTGAACTTTTTTGCCTGAGTGTCATAAAAACTACCATTTTTGGCATCAAGCGTATTTCCATCTTTAGAAATTAGATTCGTCAACCCTTTAGTCTTGGCGGTTTTGGGGATCGTCCTATAAACCAGATCATTGGTTTTCATAGTATAATCAGGATTGACTAGCAACACATTCTTTTTAAAGGTGATTTTCTCACTATTGACCTCGTACGTACCGCGTTCGCTTGTAAGAACATTCACAGAATCAACTACTTCCCCGTCATTATAGTAATAAGCAATATTACCAGCACGATCATAATCCAAGTATTCTGTTTTTAGGGTAGTTTTATTATTGGTGAATACTACGTTATTTCGAAATTTGGCGAGCTGTGTGTTGCCATCGTATTCTGCATACCTACTCGTAGTCTTTACAGGATCTACCTCATCCACTATTCGCACATTACCGAATAGACGCGCTTTATTTTCTTCTCTGAAAAAATGGGCAGAATCGCAATAAATCAAGGAATTCTTGTGCTTCATTTCAACGTCGCCCAACAACCGCTCAAAGCCTTTTGAACCGATCAGGTCATCAGCTTTGTTAATCTCCAGCGTGGACGATTCTTGGGCTTGTGACGAAAAGGAAACGACCCAAAAACTCAGAAAGAAAAAGGAAATACGAAATAAGGCTGTAGTCATAGCTGCACGAATGTGGGCAAAATTAGCAGAAAATGATATTTTTGATCGATGGTTGACACTTTTATACGGCATATCCGGAACAAATCAATTTTAGATCCCTCCAAAACCTACCTATTGGCGAGCAGTGGCGGTATGGACAGTATGTGCTTAGGCAATCTTCTTATCAAAGCGGAGATCCCTTTTGAGATAGCTCATGTCAATTTCCAGTTAAGGGCGAAGGAAAGCGACGGGGATGAAAACTTTCTCAGAAAATGGGCACTTGATTTAGGCATAACTATTCACGTACATTATACTGATACGTATAAATTCGCATCAGATAAGAATATCTCTACGCAAATGGCGGCACGAGAGATTCGATATGATTGGTTTGAGGATTTACGAACTGAGCGAAAGCTGGCGGGAATCATTCTCGCGCATCATGAAGACGATCAGATTGAGACAATCTTTCTAAATCTACTTCGCGGTACAGGTATCGAAGGAATTTACGGAATGGCAATGCGCAGAGGGTGGTTGATACGTCCATTGCTCCCTTTTGGAAGAGAGGAAATCAAAAAATACGTACTCGAAAATCAAATCGAATGGAGAGAAGATAGTTCGAATGAAAAGACCGACTACAAACGGAATAAACTGCGTCACATCAGTTTGCCTGCCCTCTACTCTACCGCAGATGACGCCAGATCAAACTTACTGAACAGCTTTGCCAGGTTAAAAGACACCGGAAAGGCTTTCAATGCCTTGTTTGAAAGCTGGAAAAATGAAAAAATCACCGAATCGGATGGGTTACAACTACTTTCGTCCACTGACTTCCTGAGAACGACTGGAGCAGCTTCGCTTCTGTATTTTTGGCTTCGTCCCTATGGCTTTAATTCAGATCAGGCGCAGGACATTTTGGCAACTTGCCAATCCGGTGGTTCGGGAAAACTATTTGAAAGCCCAACTCATTTAGTCAATCTCGACCGCGACCAGCTGATTTTGGCTCCGATCCCAAATGAATTTCATGCTCTTTCACTTTCTGAAAGTGATATTGAGTTTCATTTGCCGGAAGGCAGCTATGAAATTCTCAAGCTAGACGGAAAGGAAGACCTTGACAAAACTCGACAAAATGCGATGCTGGATCTTGAGCGACTTTCTTTTCCTTTAGAAATTAGAACTTGGCATGAAGGTGATCGATTTATTCCCCTTGGTATGAAAAATACCAAGAAAATTTCTGACTTTTTGATAGATTTGAAAGTACCTGTGGTGAAAAAACATGCGGTGAAAGTATTACTTTCAGAAGGTCAAATAGCCTGGGTAATCGGTTTTAGAATCGCTGATTGGGCCAAATCATCAGCAGCTACCAGAAAGTTACTTTATCTAAAAAAACGATAAACAATGCATAATCCATTTTCTAAAACATACACTGAGGCGGAGGAACAAATATTTCATTTTCTAGGACAGATCAAGTTTTTTGAAAGCTTGAAAGACAAGGAAATGATGAGATTTATCCCTGCAATGCATCACCGAAAGTACGTGAAGGATGAGGTGGTTTTCTTTAGTAAAGACCCGAGTCAAGCACTTTACTTAGTGAAAAGTGGGGACATCAGCCTCACAATTGATATTAAAGATAATTTCGAAACTATACTTGAAGTCAAACGAGGTGAAGCCTTTGGGGAAAATTCTTTACTGGAAAATGCAAAGAGAACATATACGGCGCTCATTGTATCAGAAGAAGCGGAATTGATCGTAATCCCGCACTTTGCTATGCAGGAGATTTTCGATAGTAACCCAAAGATCAAGGCAAAAATGATGACCTCACTCACAGAATACTATAATCTAAACAATCAACGCCTCTTTCGCTCTTATCGGGAATCGTTTGGCTTCTTCAGCCTCCGCCAAATGTTTGAATAACCTAGTTTAAACCTTCTATTTCGCATTTGTCAAAAACCCTTAATTACTTCCAAAGTATTCTGGACTCTGTTTCGAATCCTAGGCATTGTTTGATAACTTAGCGCCGCTTTTTAACGCAAAATATTCATATTAAAATCTATAAATCTAATGAGCAAAGTAACCGTAGTAGGAGCTGGTAATGTAGGCGCAACTTGTGCCGATGTATTGGCTTATCGCGAAATCGCTGAGGAAATTGTATTAATTGACATCAAAGAAGGCGTAGCTGAAGGTAAAGCACTCGATATTTTCCAGAAGGCTCCTATCAACCAATACGATAGCCGTACCACTGGAAGCACCAATGATTATAGCAAAACTGCTAATTCGGATGTTGTAGTAATTACTTCTGGTCTTCCTCGTAAGCCAGGCATGACTCGTGATGACTTGATCGAAACCAACGCTGGTATCGTGAAGTCAGTGACTGAAAATGTCATCAAGCACTCGCCAAATGCGATCATCATTGTGGTTTCTAATCCACTTGATGTAATGACTTACCAAGCGCATATCACTGCTGGCATTTCAAGAAATAAAGTAATCGGTATGGCTGGCATTTTGGACACAGCACGTTACAGAGCTTTCCTTGCTGAGGAGTTGAATGTGTCTCCAAAGGAAATCCAAGCTATCCTAATGGGTGGTCATGGTGACACGATGGTTCCACTTCCCCGCTATACTACAGTAGCCGGTATTCCAGTGACTGAATTGATCTCAAAAGAAAAGCTGGATGCGATCATCGAAAGAACTAAGTTCGGCGGTGGCGAGCTAGTTAAACTTATGGGTACTTCTGCTTGGTATGCCCCAGGTGCTGCTGCTGCGCAAATGGTAGAGGCAATCCTGAAAAATCAAAGAAGAGTATTCCCAGTTTGCATCAAACTAGAAGGAGAATACGGAATCGACGATTGCTACCTTGGCGTACCTGTAATTCTTGGCAAAAACGGTGTCGAGAAAGTATTGGAACTAGACCTTAATGCTGAAGAGAAAGCACTTCTTGAGACTTCTAGAGGTCACGTGAAAGAAGTGATGCAAGTTCTGAACAACCTAGGTAAGTAATCTTAGCAACTTTTAATATCTCAGACCTGAGATTCTCTTGCTTTAGTGAGGGTTTCTTAGGTCTGATTTTTGTAATATGCCGTCTGAATCATCCTTCTGCCTGTGAAGATCTGGAAAAGCCTACTTATACTTTTTATCACCTTACTCCTCGCTGGAGGCGGCTTTTGGATCTACAAATCCTACTTTTCTTCTCGTCAAGTCAATAGTCTTGAGGTAATTAGCCAAAATGCTGTTTTTGTCTTTGAAACGTATGAAGGTGCTGAACAGTGGAATAGTGTGGTCAATGATCCTGTCTGGGAAATTTTAAAGACTTTACCCGCATTCCAACGCTTATCTAATCAACTCATCATACTAGACAGCCTGAACGGAGGTTCTGGTGAAATTGCAAAATCATTAAACGGCCAACAAGCCACCATCAGTCTTCACTCCACTGGTATTGAAACTTTCGAATTACTTTTCACCATAAATCTCAGCCCATCCACGGCAACAAATTTCATTGACGAAATTAAGTCTCGTATCCCATCGGGATCACGATTCCAACCTAGACAATATTCAGACACGGACGTGCTGGAATATTATGATAAGGACAACAACAGACTTTGGAGCATTTCTTTGCTTGGCGATCTGGCTGTGATTTCTTCTTCTTCCTTCTTGGTTGAAGAAGCGATTCGATTCTATGTAAATGAAGATCAGTTGAGTTTTTACTCCTTAGTGAAGTCCATTCCGTACAACTCAGATGCACAAGGAAGACTATTACTTGCCGGCAAAGGACTAGGCAACCTGCTGAAGGGAATCGGTGGACAAAGAGAAAGCACAGCGATTGCCGGACTGGAAATCATGCCTGGAGTAGTCGCATTGGACTTAAGGCTGGAAGAAAATCAGATGGTCTTCAAAGGCCCTCTGAGCTATGACGAAGAAGTAAATTTCACTCCATCCATTCAAGCAAACCTTGCTGCTATTGAAGCGGTGATCTCCAATCGTACGCTTGCGCTCACGCAAATCAATTTAGAAAGCATTTACGAAACGCAAAAAATTACTAATCGGGCATTTACAGCTCGGGCGACTTTCAGCGGAGATATACAGCGCAAGCTCTTAGACAAGGGGTTTTTAGATAGTTTCACTGGAGAATTGTATTTACTGGATTTGGAAAATGCAGGAGGTGCAGATCAAAATCTGGCACTATTGGCAAGAACTAGAAATGCAGAACTAGCTATCCAATTACTCAAAGAGTTTCAAGAAAGCGAAAGTGATAAAGGGTCTGATTTCTATTCAGGGCATGAGATTCTCTTCCTTTCGGAGGAAGATTTTCCGGCTCATTTATTTGAGGGGAAATTCCCGGGATTTGGACAAACGTTCATCACCTCAGAGAACGAAGTGTTGATTCTCACTAATTCCCAGCAAGCTATGAAGTTGGTTTTAGACGACATCAGTTCTGGAAGTACTTGGGGAAAATCCTCCAGAGCACCTGAAGCCAAAAAGGATTTGAGTCCAACTTCTGGATTCAGCAGAATATATCTAACGGATCACATTTGGGATACTTGGACAAGAAAATCGAATCCTTCCTGGAGCTCTTTTCTCCAGAAATACTCCGAAGCGTTTCAATCTTTCCCATGGATTTCCTTTAAAATAAACCAACTCCAAGGTAGAACTGAGGCAACATTGAGCTTCCCATATGACGGAGAGTCCAAACCGAAGATTGAGACTACCGATGCAATCTCTTTGAAGCCAAGCAATAGGATTTCCTTTGATCAGCGATTAATCTACGGGCCAAAATCAATCACGAATTATCAAGACAATACGGAAGATTTACTTGTGCAAGATCTAAACAATGTCCTCCATCTTATTAATTCCGCAGGTCAGGAAGTTTACTCCGAGCAACTTACCGGCCCAGTTGTGTCGGATGCTTTTCAAATCGATTTCTACAATAATGGAAAGCTCCAGGTGCTGTTGGCTACAGCCGACAGAATCTATGGAATAGACAGATTGGGAGAACCACTCCCTGCCTATCCACTACGTGTAAACGGGGCAAAGATCACACACCTCAATCTCGTCGATTACAGCAATTCAAAAGACTATCGATATTTCATAAGCACTGAAGAAGGCAACTTATTATTAATCGACAAGACCGGTGATACGCTTGAAGGATGGGATCCAAATCGAATAGGAGCAAAAACTATTGGCGCACCAACACACTACAGAGTTCTTGGCAAGGGTGATTTCATGGTAGCACTGACCGAAAACGGAAAGCTTCAACTGTTCAATAGAAGAGGTGAAAGTCAATCCGGATCATCAGTCCAATTAGGAGAATCCTTTAATTCTGGTTTGATCGCATGGCGAGATCCAAAGTCCCGATCCACGCAGCTCGTTGGAATTACTAAAAATGGAGAGGTGATTCATTCTAATTTCAACGGAGAAATCGGGTACAGAAACCAATTGATCAAAAATGATCGTGACAGTGAATTTCTCCTTGTTCCTGATCAGAAACAAAATGACTTTGTTTTTATTTCCCGCCAATTTAACGAAGTAAGTGTACTGGATAGAAGCGAAAAACCACTTTTCAGCACACGGGTTTCGGATGAAAATCTAATCTATCAATATTTTGATTTCGGATCAGACAGGCAACTGTTCGCTATAATAGATCTCAACCAAGGTTTCTGCTATTTGTATGACCTCAAAGGAAACCTGCAAACTACCATGCCACTGGAAAGTACAGGGACAATTCAGATCACTTATCAGGGTTCTTTAGGACAATATTTAATCAGAACTGTGAGTGGTTCTACGCTCACCGAATTCCAGTTGGCAGATTAGCCATATCCAGATTCCCTTGGGCTTCGCCTCATGATTAGCTAACTTGCAGAAAATCACCCAAACAACGAATGCTAAAAAAGTCCCTCCTGCTATTGTCCTTACTTCTATGGATTAGCACTCACTCTTTTGCACAGCTGATCTCAGACAATCAGGATATTTATAAAGTAGGTACCTCTGTCAATCTGAGTTCTCCCTATCATACTACTCTTTCATTTTTCTATAATCTAGAAGAAGGGCACTACAAGCCAGAAAATGCGGCAAAGACACTTGACCTTTCTGGAACTGCTGATCAAAATGGTGAGAGTCTATCGATAAAACTTAAGCAGATTTTTGAGGGAAAAGGGATTTTAATCCGTACTAACGAAATTCCAAACGAGCAAAACTATTCTGACAGCACCTCCTCGGCTGATGAGAGCATCTATTATTTCGACAAACAAAAGCTGCCGGGTATCTTCTTGCAAAAGACTGGAGACACCTGGAAATACTCTGCGTTCACTGTCAGCCAAATAGATGAACTTCATTCGCAAACCTATCCCTATGGCACTGCAAGGCTGCTAAATATCTTACCTAAGATAGGAAACCAGGAATACCTTGGACTTCACCTATGGCAATTAGTGGGTTTGTTTATCCTTCTCCTATTGATTTTTATTTCGCATTGGATTTTCACTTTGGTGGTGGACAAATTGATGCTCTACCTTTTTAAAAGGTACGGCTATGGCAAAGTAGGCGAAGATTATATCCTACCCGTTGCCAGAGTGATCAGCTTCTACTTAATCGTGGTTTTACTCTCACTTTTTATCCGACTCCTCCAGCTGCCTATTGAGATTTGGTCGTGGATATTGATCGTGCTCAGAACTCTTAAGCCATTCCTGATTACCATTATTTTCTACAAATTGGCAGATGTCGTAGCCGCATACTTTTCCAAGCTAGCGAATAAGACGGAATCAACACTAGATGATCAGTTGGTCCCGTTGATGCGCAAAACGCTCAAGGCATTTGTGATCGTAGTGGGGACAATGTTTATCCTTAGAGACGGTCTAAACCTTGATATCATACCATTCCTCACAGGTCTTTCTATTGGTGGTGTTGCCATAGCTTTGGCAGCGCAGGATACGATCAAAAATTTCTTTGGCTCTGTCATGATTTTTATTGACAAGCCATTCCAGGTGGGTGACTGGATCACTTCCGGTGAGATTGATGGGACAGTAGAAGAGGTGGGATTTAGATCGACACGAATACGGACATTCAGAAACTCCTTGATGTACGTGCCAAATGGAAAAATTGCAGATGCCGTTCTGGACAACCATGGACTACGTCAATACCGAAGGTTTTATACTACGTTGACCATCACTTACGACACACCGCCAGCTCTTATCGATGAATTTGTAAAAGGACTACGCGAAATCGTATTAGCTCATCCAGACACACGAAAAGACGGATATCACGTCTATTTCAATAACCTCTCTTCTTTCAGCCAAGACATCATGTTTTACATTTTCTTCGAAGTTCCCACATGGGGAGAAGAATTAAGGTGCAAACATGAGATCTTGCTACAGATAGTCAAACTAGCCAATTCAATCGGAGTACGATTTGCTTTCCCTACACAGACGTTGCATATGGAATCTTTCCCTGAAAAGAAAACGCTTGTTCCAGAGTACAGCGGAGGATATGAAGCAAAAGTGACTGATTTCGTCCAACGAGAGTTGAAACGTAAGGAAGATTAAAAAAACCTTAATGAGTTGGGAGAATCCATTAAAGAATGAAAGTTATATTCCGCACCACAACCTGCCTAATCTGGTAGGTTGTAGCCCTTCATTGATTGGATGACTACTCTTATTTCCAGCTCTGGTAAACTGGGCAAAGTATCTTTAGCTTTCAGCCCTTTTTCGCCAAAGGCAGAGATCAATAACTGCCCTTTCCTTGAAATCATTAGTTAGGGAGACTGTCGAACTACGATGTCTATGTGGTTCAATGAATTCTATTTCACTTCGAAAGTTCTCACGTAGTCTTTCGATTCTCCCTGCGGGGTATGAGTCTTCACCGTAATCTGATACTTCCCTTTTAGATCAGGGACTTTGATTTCAATAGAATCACCAAGCGGAGAGGTCTCAGAGATTTGAGACCAAAACAGAACTGTTCGCCAATCCATGATATTCTTATCTTGCCTTGGTGCATCAAAAAGTGATTCTGCAGAAACTACTTTAGGTTGAATTCCTTCGTAATCGAGGTAAATACCATTGGAAGGAATAGGGAATCCACCAAAATCATTCTTATACGAACTGAAGCTCATCACTCCAGGAAACTGCTCTTCATTTAAGTAAAATGTCCGGGTCAATACATCAAGTTTTTCAAACGATGTAGGGTCGAAAGATGCGAGCAAGTCCGAATCAAAAATAGGCAACGCATCAATCAGCATAAGTGGATTTGAGTCAAAACTAGCATCCAGAACTTCATCTAGCGCTCGAAACTCCTTTTTCTTCTTGATCGTTTTTAGTGAAATTTCTTGCACATATTCTTTGATCACTGTCCCAACCGTTTCAAACCGTGTATAATCATCCAGTAAGTACGTCCGATCTTCCACAAACCCTGTGACTACTGGAAATAAACTTGAATCAAACTCATTTACGAAGTAGCTTTCTACCTGTCCACCTTTTAGCAGTTCTTTAAGAAGATCCTGATCCTCAGGACTTATTTCAAGTTGTGGGAAAATAAAACTGCTTTTAAAATGAGTAATTGGTGCTGGAGAAATAATCCCAAAATCCAATAAGCTTCCATTTCCATCTGCTTGTGCTACTAGGTATTTCCAGTTTTTCATTCCCCCCGCATCAAAGAACAGGCTGCCATCAGCATCTGGACGATCTGTGAAGAGTGCAGACTTTTCACCGTGTACTGACAGGTAGTACAATTGAGTAGTATCGACAGAAACTTCCTCCAATTTAGCCTCGATTACATGCCCGAAAAGCTCAGGAATTAAGCTATGCTCCTCAATTGATTCATAAGCCGTTGTTGAGAGAATCAGCCCTTGAGTAGTCAAAAATGGATTTTCAACCGCTATACTTACTTCAGCTATATCACTGTTTTTGGGTAGGTCTATTTTCAAGTTGGATCCAGGTGGATGCACTTCCTCAGACAGGGTTATCACATTCGAATCTTGATTAGGCGGCAAACTCTTTCGTTGTGAAACGACTGTAGGAGGTACAGTCCGATTGAAGACCGTAATAAATTGCTGAACTAAACCGTCTTCCAAACTTTGGTAAGGGCTAACTCTCGTAAACACCCGTAGGAGATAATTGTCTGAAGGCAGATTAGTTGGAAGCTGTAGGAAGTTTAAGCTTCTTCCATCCTCCAAAGGCATCTTTTCAATAGCGACTGACTCATTGTATCGATTAACAAGTTCTGCGTAGATGATCTTGGATTCTGCGGGAGAATCATCTTTCATAGCCTGACTTGCAATCCAAACCCGTTCTCCTCCAAAATAAATAGTCTTAGGAATAGAAAAACGCACTCCCTCTCCCCTTATATTCTGGCCAGTTGTCACCTGCGAAAAGCTAAGAATCAGAAAAAGAAATACGAAAAATTTTTGCGATACGCTCATATTAATCCTCCCAAAAATCAGGTTTCACATTTGTTCCTCTTAATGTACAGTCCGTACAGCGTCGTATAGCTCCTTGAAAACCTATTGGAGTAAATGCTCCTTCAGGAATAATGGCTACTGCTGGTATAAAACTTCCGCTGGCGAAAGTTTGACCGTACTTCTCTACTAATACGGTATCAGGCTCAATGAAGCAGTTACTATAATCAGGCTCAACAGACCTCCACGGGATCACTTCCCTGACGTCTATAAATAATCGCTTTTGCTGTACGGTTCCCAAGCTCACATAACCTACTACAGGAGCAGCTGGATTTTGATCGTTGGTGATATTTCCGCCAATGTTTGAAGGTAATGGACTGAAAATCGACCCGAGATCATTCGTGTTTTTACGGAGAATTTCCCAAAACTCGGAAGCTTTTTTATCCAGCGCCTTCTGAGAAATCAAAATGCTATACCGTAAAGAAAGCCGCTCGTCATTCTGCAAAATCTGAGTGATAGACTGTCTGAATACAAACTGATTTTCAAATCTAGAAGAAGTCTCCAAAATCAAATCAGCACTCACGCCTCCTCTATAGCACATGTCTGTTCTCTCCTCAGGCTTTCTCACGACTATATCCTCAAGCGCTGCATCATATCTGTAGGAAGATGGGATTTTCGGGCGAAAAGCATAGGTTTCCTCATATGTCCATAGAAAATCATCGGCATTCTCATTTCCCTTGGTGGTCAGATATACTTCTGCCCCATTTTCATTTTTCTCAAACCCCACATCAATAATCTCGGGAGTAAGAATTGGCTTAATTAGCTCTGAGGTGTAACTTTTTCCATCATTGGTTGAAATATGAAGCCTGTAATTCTCCTCTTCCGGAATGTCATATGCAAATTCAAATGCGCCAGATCCTATATCCGTTAATGGATACTCAGCACCTGATTCCGATCTAAGTGAAACCACAGCACCTGGATAACTTGACGAAGACGAATTGTCTGTTTGAATATTTCTGGTATAACTTAGCTTTAGAATGCTTGATAATCCTTCCGTATCCAAATACCCCTCCACCACCAAGACAGAGAGATCGGTTGGTTCAATATCCGGATTGAATGGTTCTCTGCAACCAGTGATGAATAGGATACCGAAAAATATAATAGGGACTAGTCTATTCATCAGAAGCGGAAATTATAAGTAATAAAAGGAATAGGCTGAGCAAATATGGACAATTGATACCCTTTCAGCTGCCCCTCTACAGCCGTGTAATACACGGAATAAGGATTACTTCTGCCTAAAAGATTGTAAACCCCAAGTGACCAGGAAGAATGAGCTAGTTTCTTAACCTTATGGCTGCCTTCTATATTAATCGAAAAATCTACCCTGAAATAATCAGGAATTCTATAGGCATTTCGCTCTGAGAAATAAACGCGCTCAGATCCGGCATAGTCAAACTTAGAGATTGGTAAAGTAATCGGTCTCCCTGTGCTGTAATTAACATTCAAGGAAGTGTTTACTCGCTTGCTCAACTCGTAATTGGCAGTGAGCACCAAGTGGTGAGGCTGGTCAAAATTGCTGGAGTAGAATTCGCCTTTGTTGATTTTCTCAATGCTTGGCGCATCAGAAGTCTTCATTAGAGAGCGCGAATACGTGTAAGCAACAGATCCTTTCAACAGTCCGGTGCTTTTCTTCAGTAACAGCTCCAGACCGTAGGCTTTCCCATCCGAATTCAATACGTCTTGTTCTATATTTTCATTAAGAATAATATTGGCTCCAGAACGATAATCCAGCAGATTGGCCATATACCTATAATATATCTCTGTGGAAAATTCGAGCTTATTTTTTGCAAGATTACGGTAATATCCAAGTGATGCCTGCCCTCCAGTCTGTGGTCTGATATAGGTGTCGCTCAATTTCCAAGAGTCGGTAGGCGAAATAGAGGAAGTGTTTGACAATAAATGAATATTCTGTCTCATGGTGTTGAAACCAGCTTTCACAGAAGACTTATTATCCAACGTATATCGAGCTGAAACCCGGAATTCTGGCCCATGATATGTTTTTACTGTTTTACCTTTATCATAGTTGTCTTCGCCGATTACATTACTCTCTGTAATAGGAGCTCCAGACACATATTGATTCACCGACATTGGCCCTAGTAACTGATACAGCATATATCTACCGCCATAGCTCACAGACAGCTTTTCAGAAACTGTAAATTCATCGCCAAAATAAACTGAAATCTCTCGGGCATTTTCCTGGTCCAATTCCTTATCTATCACAATAGATTCGGATCCGTAAGGCTTATTCCTCCCCGGATTTAAAGAATATTGGATACCATGAACACCAAAGTTCATAATATGCTTCTCGCTCTTTCTGTATTCAAAATCTGCCCTTAGAAAAAGTTGATGGACATCGAAGCCAAAATCAAAAGAGTTTAAGGGATTCTCTTGCCCTATGATTCCAAATTCATAATTATCACTTCCCACTGAAAATCTTCCTTCCAACTCGTCATTGAAAAAGTGTTTCCACCCCAGCGCGACATTTACATTTTTATAAGAATAGGTCGTATCTGGATCAAACTGAAAATCATCCTGGCTTATATAAGCTGTTAACTCTAACCTATTCTTTTCATTCAGGTTATGCTGGATATTTGCGTTGATGTCATAGAAAGTGATCTTACTATCATTCAAATCTGCCTCATCATCCAAAAGATCCAATGCCCAATTGGAGTAAGTCGTCCTTCCTCCTACCATAAAGTTTGTCTTCTTGCCTATCGGACCATCCAAACTCAATCTGCTCGTTAGAATCCCTATTCCTCCAGATCCTCCTATTTTTTCTGATCTACCAAAGTTGGGATCTACTTGCAATACTGATGAAAGTCTCCCTCCATAATTCACTGGGATAGACCCTTTATAAAGCTCCACTCCGTTTACAATGTCGGCATTGAAGGCTGAGAAAAAACCGAATGCATGCGTAGGGTTGAAAATCGTAGAATTGCCATACAAGATCAGATTTTGATCCGCTGCTCCACCACGTACATTAAATCCGGATGTGGCTTCTCCTACAGTATTTACTCCCGGCATTATCAGGATGCCTTTTAGCACATCCACTTCGCCCATCACTGAGGGAAGCCTTTTCACTTCCGCTATGGTGATAGACTGCACGCCCATGTCAAGCTTGTTGACGTTAGACAAAGCTCCTGAACTAACCACTACTTCATCCAGTGAAAGTATAGTTTCCTCAATACTCATGTTTAGCACGCCATCTCCTTTCAGATCAATCTGGCGCTGCTCTTGAAAACCTCCGATGTTTTGTACCCAAATGGTATGTCTTCCTTTTGGAAGAGTCAGTTGATATTTACCATTTTGATCAGTGGCTATTTGATTATAATTGATTTTTTCCAAAACGATTGCCCCGTTCATAGCTTTGCCTGACTCTATACTCGTTACAACTCCACTCAAGATTGCCGTTTTAGATTGGGGGCTATCTGAAGATTTACCTATTACAAAACGTTTGTTCTTGTCAAATGCGCTTAGTGAATCTCCGGCACTTGCTAAATTATCTTGCCTCTCCTGAACTTGGAAATAATCCACGGGAAATTCAATTTGTATTCGTTGCCCTTTGGTTACCCAAATACGATTAGATGTATCTATAGAATAAGTCAAGCCTGTCTCTGCAAAAACCTGACTCAGTATCATCTTGACATCCGAATCATTTGCCTGAAGGTTTACTTGGAGATTTTCTACGTCTTCCTTTTTGTAGTAAAATTTAAAATCAGATTCAGATTCTATTCGGGCAGCGAATCTTTCAAAGGACATTCCTAAGTACATCCCAGTCAGTTTGGTTGTAGTTGTCTGAGCCTTTAAATCAGTGAAAAAACAAACAACTAAAATCAACAGTATAATTTTTTTCATTCGACAAACCCGTTAAAAGTTTCAGACTTGCTGTCTCTGAGATTAGCTAATTCTAGTATGTATTTTTCCTTGTCTGTTGAAAAATAGAGAGACTTCCCTCTCAGGTATTTTTTCACATCTTTCTTAGTTAGTCCCAAGCTTTTAATAGCCTGTTTTTTCTTTCGAATCAGTACAAACTCATCTTTGTACCAATAGAAGTAATCCGTTTTCTCCACAAAACTATGAGTGAATTTCCCTACCTCTTTTGTTGGATCTTTATACTTGTAATACTTCATCAGTACTTTTACATCACCGTCACTTATCACACGATAAAACCCATTCTTATTCTGAGCATAAGAATCATTACCGAGAAATCTCCTAAATAAACTTCCATCCTTGAGCTGAAATTCTTCAATCTTCTCGGACTTAATTAAAATCTTTTGACGGTGAATCGGGTGAAATGTGATCACTACATCCGCATTCTCATCATATAAGAGAGGCACCTCGGTATAGCTTATCTTGTTAATGGATAACGTCCCTTCCCCAAAAGTTCTATCCAAATAATATGGATCTCCCTCGTAGTTCTTTGGAGGCTCTTCGTATCGTCCCCCTGTGATGAGCTCCTGGAAATATGGCAACTGCTCTTTGTATAATGACAAATAGGTCTGAGACTGTGCAAATGAAGTGGCTGTCCCGATAAATAACAGAAGAAAAGGTGTGAAAAAGTTTATTTTTAGCATATGTTAGATGCGATACTAGATCAGAATAAACTCTCTTTTATGTGGAATAATCTGAACGGTGAATACAATATTTAAATGGGTTAAGATCCCAATTTTTCAATAAACCTAAGATGAAAAGAAGAAACCTACTCAAATCTATTGCCCTCGGAGCGACTGTCTTTCCACTCGCACCCGCCCTTGCTTCAACGACGCAGAAAAAAGAAGCAACGATACAATTTTCCTTAAATACCAGTACACTACGTGGTCAAAAACTCGACTTACCACAAATTATCGAAATCGCATCCAAAGCTGGATATGATGGGATAGAACTTTGGATCTCTGAGCTAGAAGCTTATCTCAAAACAGGAAAGTCCTTGGCCTCACTCAAAAAACTATTTAATGACGCAAAAATAATCCCTGTTAACGCAATTGGATTTGCTCCTTGGATGGCTCAGGATGTGGCTAAAAGCAATGCGGGGTTTACACAAATGGAAAAGGAAATGAATATGCTGGGCGAAATCGGTTGTAAGCGAGTAGCTGCACCCGCAATCGGCGCTACAGATCCGATAGATTTGCTGGCCGCAGGAGAGCGATATGCAAAACTGATAGCGCTAGGACGAAAAACCGGCGTAATGCCTCAACTGGAGTTCTGGGGATCTTTTGGGCCGTTCCATCACCTAGGACAGGCATTGGCTACCGCAGCTGCAGCAAATGATCCAGACGCCAGAATTCTTCCTGACGTCTATCACCTTTTCAGAGGCGGATCTGGATTTGAGGGGCTGAAACTTGTCAATGGAAATGCCATCGAAGTTTTCCACATGAATGACTTCACCACAAAACCCAGACTAGAGCAAAAAGACAGCGACAGAGTATATCCTGGAGATGGGATAGCTCCAATGAAAGAAATCGCGGCCACAATAAAAGCTATGGGAGGCACGAAGTTCATGTCTTTGGAAGTCTTCAATGAAAGCTACTGGGCTCAAGATGCGCAGGAGGTTGCCAATACTGGACTGAAGAAAATGAAGCAGTTTTTTTGATTCAATTGAAAAATAATAATAATTAAAAACCCTTTCAAATTGAATTTGAAAGGGTTTTGACTTTTTATACCAAATTTCAAAACATGGTAGCAATACCAAAAATCATAAACATCAAGATCATTGGTCCAAAAACCAACAGCAAGACCTTTCGCTGAATTCTTTTATAATCCTCTCCTTCTAACTCAAGAATTGCATCTTCTGGTCTGATTAAATTTGAATAAACAGCCCTAAAAATAAAGTAATAAATAATCATTATGGAAATCAATAACCCTAAAATCCATAAGGTTTTGCTCAACTCAGAGGGAAAACCCCGCCCTTTAGTAAGATTCCCATATATCCAAGAAATCATCACCAGTACAAAAATAATAGCTGAAAGAAAGTGGGTTGACATATGAAAGCGATGATCACTTAATGCATATTTCTCTCCATATTTCTTTTTAAGACCTGTGTAGGTGTAATTTCTAAGGTCAAAAAAGAATTGTCTCATGAACTAAGCCTGTTTGAAAACAAGAAAAACCGTTTCTCAAAACAGCTTTTCTTGACTTATTAACTCTAAATGGATGCTACTATCTTTTGATTGAGGTCTTATACTTTTTCGATCCAATCCACTCCAGTATCCTTCCAAGCTCGTTCATTTGCTGAGTCGATTACAGCTTCGCAAACTTTCTGAGTCTCGAAGGCATCTCTAAACGTAGGATGGCAAGTTTCTCCAGTTTCCAAGCTTTTGAAGAAGTCAGCCACTTGGTGAATGAAGGAGTGCTCATATCCAATGGAAGTTCCAGGAATCCACCATCTATCCATGTAAGGATGATCGCCGTCAGTCACGTGAATAGATCTCCAGCCGCGAACTTGACTTTCATCGTCGTGGTCAAAGTATTCCAGTCTAGTCAAATCATGTAAATCCCAACGAATGGAAGCATTCTCTCCATTGATTTCAAATGTATAAAGTGCTTTGTGACCTCTAGCATATCGAGTTGCCTCAAATATGCCCAGCGAACCATTATCAAAATGACAATGGAATAAACACGCATCATCGATGGTTACTTTTTTCTTTTCGCCCGTTGCCTGATGTACACGTTCTTTGATAAAAGTTTCAGTCATCGCAGACACATCTTTGATCCCACCATTCAGCCACATTGCTGTATCGATACAGTGCGCCAGCAAATCACCAGTTACGCCAGAACCTGCCGCTTCAGCATCTAGTCTCCAAAGCGCATCACCACCCTGAGGCAGATCTGGACTGATCGTCCAATCCTGAAGGAAGTTCGCTCGGTAATGGAAAATCTTACCCAGTTTGCCAGAAGCTACGATTTGCTTAGCCAAAGTCACTGCCGGTACTCTTCTGTAGTTATACCAAACCGTGTTTTTCACTCCAGCTTTCTCTACTGCTTCCACCATTCCTTGTGCCTCTTTGACAGATCTCGCCAATGGTTTCTCACAAAGGATCATTTTACCTGCAGCAGCTGCAGCAATGGCAATCTCAGCATGCATGTCATTTGGTGTGCAAATATCCACCGCATCGATATCGTCGCGCTTCAATAGTTCTTTCCAGTCCGTTTCTACAGACTTATAGCCCCACTGATCTGCAAAAGCCTGCGCTTTCTCCTTTCTTCTGGAGCAGCAAGCCTGCAAAACAGGAACGTATTCGTATTCTGGAAAAAAGTCAGGAACTCGTTTGTAACCATTGGTATGTATTCGCCCCATCAGTCCAGTACCGATCAAGCCTATTCTTATATGTTTTTTATCTTTCATATTCTTAGTTATTTATGATTCTAATTCACTTCGACAGTCATTATTCGACCTTCATCATTAGTAAGAAATTGATTTAATATCGAATGATGAATGTTGAATGTAACATGGTGAAGTTTAAGATTTCCACCCATGGGCATTTCTAACTTTCACTAGGGCAGCAAGGATATCATTCCAAGTTTGCTGATTGTTCATGACCTCATTTGGGAACATACATCCATCCCAGCAGATGTGCTCGAATGCTTTGGTCAACTCGCCTTTTTCATCGCGAAGCCAATATCCCGCATCATGAGCAATGTCCAAAACTCCATTTGGATCAGTCGCTTGGCAATGTCTTCCAGTCTTGTCGTGAGAACCTTGACCGAATACAGACCCATCATTTTGCGCCACGTGAAAATCAATCGTCCAAGGTCTTAATGCATCGGTTACTATCTTCAACGCCGCTTTTACTACCTCTCGATCATTGAGATCTGCATCTTTTGGCAGGATTCTATGCTCAGGAGCATTATAGCCCATCGTATAAAGAAACGTATGAGACATGTCTGCTTGGAAACCGATGTTAGGTCTGTCCACCATTTCTAGGAGCTCCACCATATATTTCCAGCTGTGCATCGCACCCCAGCAAATCTCACCTTCGGTCGCAAGTTTCTCTCCGTAACCAGCAGCAACAGCACAAGCTTCCCGGAATGTTTCCGCAATGATTTTGGTGTTTCCCGTAGGATCTTTTGCCCAATCTTCTACGCCAGCAGCAGAATCTATTCTGATTACTCCGTATGGACGAACACCTTGATCTCTTAGCTTCTTGCCGAATTCACATGCCTTGCGAACCATGTCCACAAAAGTAGTTCGCTGATCCGCTGTGCCCATCGCGGAACCAGCCCAAATCGGCGCGACTAAAGAACCTGCTACAAGGTTATGCTTTTGAAGTTTCTCCGCCAGAATTTTTGTCTCATCAGAATTATCCAGCTTGAAATGTGGCTCAAGTAAACCTAAATCAAGCCCATCAAATTTCACTCCGTCCACTTCAGCTGCTGCCGTCATCTCCAAGAGCGTATCGAAAGGAATTACAGGTTCAGAATCTGCACCTTTGCCCACGATTCCAGGCCAGGTAGCATTGTGTAGTTTTGGGAAATTATTTTGACTCATGGTATTAAGGGTTATTGGTTGTTAAAACTGAAAGACTGGAGACAGAAAACCGAAGTGTAACTAAAGACCTCTACTCCATACTTCCTTATTTGTTGATTCATATTCACTGGAAACTGATCACTAGCGCTGATCACTGTCCACTGATCACTGTCCACTGATGACTGATCATTCCCACACCTTCAAATCCGGGTTGTCTGGACCGAAGTGTTTCAGCATGACAATAGGGTCAGTTTTGGAATGATTGCTGATTTTCACACCAGCTTGCGCAGCTTTTTCACTTACAAAATACTCGTCATGAGTCAACTGGCCAAAGCGAATAAGCGCAGGACTTTCAATATCCCACTTATTCATTTTGCCATAGCCCTGCATCATGATCATACCGTAAGCAGCACCGTCTTTGATCGTCACAGTCTGACCTGGATAGATCGTCAATTCCTTTGCACTGTAGTCATGAGAACGGTAGCAAATCCAGCTGTCATGATAACCTGCTGCATGCATTTCTTCTTCATCTCCAACTGGAATAGGTCTCATAAAACGTGTTTCAAGCAGATTTGGGTTGACATTCAATTCCCAGTCAATCATTTCTACTAACAGGTCGTAATCTCCTACTCTATCTTTTGGCGTAGCATTCCAAAGCAACTCATCAGGTATGATTGCCTCGTTCACCAAAGATTGGTACATCGCAAAAATATCAGATGCTTTTTGTGGCTCATATGTACACAGAGAACCCGGTGCATGAAGCATTCCTGGAGGGACATCCCAACCCGTTCCTGGCTCAAGTCTGAAAGCCTGAGAAAAGTTGGTGATCTTATTATCGCCCTTATTGAAGTTCATTAAGCATTCCTTGATCTGCTCTTTTGTAGTTCCTGGAGCGATACCAAAGAAAGTATAGGGGAAATCACCCCCATGATTATTCAATTGAGGAGGATAGTAATATGCTTCAGGCTTTCCGTTTTGACCCGTTAATTTTCCAAACTCATCACTAGGGTGAATGTGGTGCGGGAGTGGCCCCATGTTGTCAAAAAACTTGGAGTACATAGGCCAGGACTTATAATTGTCCCAAAGTCGGCTGCCGATAATATCAGCGCCCAATTCATCTATGGCATCTTTTAAAAGGAAAAGCTCCGTCTTTCCATCCTCTTCTAAAGCGATGTGACTTAGCCCTTCATTTTTACTGGTCAGCGGACCGTTTTCAGCTGGTGTCGTAGATGAAAACCAACGCTCGTCGATTCCTCCACGCTCACCGCCTAGGCAGTAATAATCATCTGGATGAAGTTTGATTCTTCTGCCTGGTACGCAAAACGAACGCGGCACCCAGGTTGGTGTTAATCTAAGTATTCCTTCTCCTTGCTCGAGAGCTTTTTTTGCTAAACTCATGGGTTTATTAATTTGGTATTTGAGATTTCTTGCGTGAGATTGAATTGGGAAATTACCCCAATTCTTCAACCTAATTCAATTCTAAATTTTAAATTCCTTTACTTTTTTTCCTTTGAGAACTTCCAGCTTGATTTCATAAGTTCTGCTTTCTCCAGGTTCCAATAAAATCAACGTTCCATTTTTGCGAGCCGCAGCTTGACCGATTGGAGGATTTGTCGCAGGCTCTAAGGCCGTCACATATTCATTTTTCCCCCAGTGTTGCCAGTTAATTAACAAGGGCATCTGTTTTTTGGAAAATGAAATAGATAAGCCAAGCTCCAATTCATCATTCATATAGCCGCAAGTGACCTGGTCATTCTCATCTGTTTTTGGATCTATGAAAGCTACATCCTCTCCAAAAGCTGAATGCTCTTCCAATGGAGCAGCGCATTTAGTGAATCTGTTTTTCTTATTGAAATCTGACATAGAATCGTCTGATTCTCTTTTCTGAATTTCGCCTTTCCACACGATCCTCGTTCCTTCGTTGATCAGCGGCCAACCACAATTGATATGATATAATACCATATGAGGTGCAGGTGAATTACCGCGATTACTTACCTCATCCTTTATGTTGATTTTGGCAGAACCAATAGTTCCTGAAATGGTTCTTTTCAGCACCAAACTTGGCCCGAAAGTCGTCGTCTCACGAATCAATCCTACAATTTCAAAATCCAGATTTCCAGCATAAATATCCGGTTGCTTGATAGAAATTACCTCTGCAGGAGTATTGCTATAATTCCCATGCAAACCACGACTTCCAGTTTCATCTGCATTGGGCGGACCCATAGAGGAAATTCCGCAGGTAGTCAGCAAACCTCCACCGAATGTTCTCAACCAATCTATTCCTTGGTTGGAAAAAGGCTGAGAAGCTACATGACCTGCATTACTTATCCAAGAGAGGCTGTGCTCGTTGTGAAATGCATCCAAAATGTCCATTCCCCGATCCAAAACAACTTTAAATCGAAGGCCTGTTCCGGTATTAATCCAAGCGATGCGAGTTCCACGACCGGCTCCATTGTCAAGCACGGAAGTTTCTATCCCACCAAGCTGGCGGGAATTGGACAATTTATCTTTCCAATTGGATGGATCTGAGAGGTTCATTCTTTGGTTTGAGACTAGTCTGTAATCTATTAAAAAGGCCTTCTGACACTGTCCTGCCCTATATGGGTTAGGCGCGAAAGCAAGGGAATAAGTTATGCAACTTATGACTGAGAAATAAGCCGTTAATAAAAAAATGGCCCACGTTTTTCAACAAGGGCCATACTGGTTCAAGTCTTCAGATTATTTACTAGACCTCAATCCTCGCTTTCATCTTCTTCAAATAGAATAACCTCAGCATCAAACTCTGCTTCCAAAAATTCATCTCGAGCCATCCAGTATTCTGAAGTGATCATCTGGTACTGGTTATCGCCTTTGTGACTCAAATCCCAAATAATCGAATCTGCCTCTTCGAACTTGACTTTGCCTTCTAGATGATCTGAGAACAGCCGCTTGATCAAATTGCTGGCATTAAGTGTATGCTGAAAAGCCTTCAGTACGACTTCCTTGGTGATAGGTTCTGCATCTGCGTCCACACTACTAATCTCAAATTCTGCGATAGTGGCTTTGGCGCTTGGAAATTTCCCATTGTAAGCCTTGTGCAATAACTGGTTGATATTGAATAGCTGATGATGAAGGCCGATCTGTGGATATTCTTCAGAGATTTTATCCAAGAGCATGTCATGAGACATTTGATCAATCTGGCCTTCGTTCAGCTTATCAGAAAGTCTATAGTCAAGGACAATCGCAGCCGCCTCAGCAGGTTCAAAGTCAGAAATTGCCATCGAAAGGAGCTCCTTCAATTCTGCAGGATTGGATTTGGAAGCGTCTGGAAAACCAAATTTATCGAGTAGTTCGATTAAATCTTGATCGCTCCAACTTCCTGGTAGTTCATCTACAGTTTTTACACTATTGATGATCACATGGTAATTCATAGTTCGTGGTTTAGGTAATAAATAGACTTGATTTTGGATTTGCTGAAAAAGGATCTCTTCTAAAAAGAGTAGGCTAGCTCAGCTCACGTCTAAGCTCTTCAACGAAACTTTCCTGTTGGCGTTCGGATTGCGAAGGGGAATTTTGCTCAATTCTTCTGACTTGAACAGTGAATGGAATTGGTTCAAGTCTTCGGACCTGTCTGCCGCCAGGCAGCTTGAATGCGGTTCTATTGAAGTACGGAAACTTGATAAGGAGCCCGTCCCTTACAATAGAATCAGGTATTACGTGATTTCCCACACTTAATATCAGTGCATAAAAGCAGGAACCAGTACAATAAAAAATGGCTCAAGTTTTTCAACCTGAGCCATTTTAGACTTTTTCCAAAAATCTTAAACTATTGCTTCAGCATAACATCTTTATACTGCACTGTCATCGGAGGACCTACATGCACCTGAACACCAAGATATCCTGACGCCATCCTGTTCTTAGGATCTTCATCATGAACCTCAGACATCAACTGACCATTTACATAATGCTTTAGTACATTTCCTTTGGCGATGATGTGAATACTATTCCATTCACCTGATTTAATCTTAGCGCCAAGTTCGGCACGATCTCCGATTTCCTTTTCTACACTAAGACCCTTCCAAGCATTGCTCTCTACATAATCTCTCACTCCGACGCCATCCGGTTGCGAAGTAATCTTTGTTTCTTGACCTCTATAGGCTAATGTAGTACGCTTACGCTCTTCGTAGTTTTGCCCGGTATAATTGTTCTTTCCGTCAATATCAGCTTGATAGCCTTTCAACGCAAAAGGCACCTCTTCCACCATTTCACTTCGGTAGTTGATTCCAGAGTTACCTCCTTCAGAGACTTTAAACTCAGCTTTGAGCTCAAAATCTCCCGGCTGACCACCTTGCCAAATCAGGAAAGTATTAGCTTTCAAAAGTGTCTCAGGAGTGATTTCTCCAGTGATTGCTCCATCTTTCACAGACCAATACACTGGATTTCCTTCCCAGCCATCTAGCGTTTTACCGTCAAAAATCGATTTAAAACTCGCCTCGCTTGCATCCATTGATTCCACGATAGCGCTACTACTCTCCGAAGGTTGTTGACAATTTACCAAGCCAATCACCATCATCGCACCTAAACTGAGTGCTTCGATTCTTAGCCATTTTGGTTTTATTAGATTTTTCATTCTTCAGCTTGGGCTTTGGTTTGATATACTTCATGATTTGGCTTGCCACCCGAAATCAGGTAAGCCATCAAATCTTTCAGTTCTTCTTCATTTAGACTATTAATCATGCCAGGCATCATTACCGATATCTTTGAGTCCTTAATGGTGGTAACATTGCTTTTGGCAACTTTGCGCAACACATCAGGAGAGAAAGGATTTTGAGAAATAGAATAGCTTGTTTCATCTTCATTGATGACTCTTCCCATCACAGAGCTTCCATCTTTCAATTCCAGAACACTCGCTACATATTGCTCAGAAATCTCATCACTTGGATTGATCGTTGCTTCCAAGATATCTTTTGGAGAAAAACGAGTACCCAACTGAGTTAAATCTGGGCCAATAATCCCGCCTTGTCCACCTAAAGCATGACAGGAGATACACTGGGAAGCCGCAAACATTGCTTTTCCATTTGCCAAATCTCGTCCACTCAAATTTGCCATCATAGGCTCTGCCTCTTCTACACTCCATCTTCTGCCTGGGCCAGTAGGCTGAATATCTGTATTCACCAAGTCATTTCCATTCCCCGTGAGCATAGATGCTCCAGATAGTTCGTTGTATTTATCAAAGTCACTCTTAGCCACATGTGTAAGTGCCATTTTTCTAGCTCTATCAATGAAACCAACGTAACTACGTCCGCCTTTGTATTTGAAAGCGTCCTGAATCCACGTGAAATATTTGTCATGCAGCTTAGGAGTCCAACCTGTAGTTGCCCCACCTAGCACTGTAGCAAGGTAAGTCTGCTGAGCAGGAGGAACATTCGCCAGCATGTTGGCGATATCCATTCCATACTGAGGATTTCTCATAATCAAATCAGATGAAGACGTGAAAGTCTTCTGGTAATCGGGATCATCTTTAGCATTTTCAAGAAGTGCCAACGTTTTTGCCACTGCATCTGGAGCATCCAAATACACAAGAAGAACTGCCAAAGCACGATCAAGATTATTGTTGTTTGCAGGGAAATTACCATCCAAATAAGCGACTAGATCAGTTTTCAAAGAACCCGTAGGCTCTCCTTGTCTAGCTAGAATCAACTCAAAAGCGCGCAATAAGTCTTGCTTACCTTTTTCATTCAAACTTTTGTAATCAATACCCATCAATGCTTGAATCATCGGTGCACCAGCGCCTTTATCAGAATGTCTTGCCAATGCAATCATTGCTTGAGTCAAAACCACTGGATCTTTCTCCCCTAGCGCCTTAGCTTTCCAAGAATTAACAGGCTGATGTTCTAAAGCTATTCTTGCAGCATATTGTACGAATCTATCCGCGTTATTCAAATTTGACCATGCCAGGTCAAGTCCTGAAGCTGGCGCTCCATCCAGATGTAATGCCTCAAGTTCACGACGGGTTTTCGCCTCAGCAGGTAGACCAGCTAGAGTCAATGCCCCATCATTCCCTTCAATGTCTCCTTCATAGTAAACTCTATATAAGTCCGACTCCAGCCTTCTTCCGCCAGTCATAAAGTACATGGCACCGTCAGGACCTATTACCCCATCTGTCAATGGAAGTGGTGAGCCAGAAATAAATTCCTCAGCTTTCGCCTCATAAGTCCCTCCTTTTGGTGTCAAGGTCATGGAATAAATCATCCCAAAACTCCAATCAAATGCAAATAGTGAATTTCTGTATTTTGCAGGGAATTTCGCACCAGTGCCAAACATAACATTGGTAGGAGATCCCTGACCAATATTAAGCGTTGCCGGCAAGTTGTCAGGATAATTAGGAGACCACTTTTGGTTACCTGTTCTCCAACCGTATTCACTTCCTGAAGTCACATGACAGATACGAGTTGGTCTATACCAAGGCATACCAAAATCCCATTCCATATCTGAATCGTAGGTAAAAAGGTCACCAACTTCGTTGAACGCAATATCAAATGGATTTCTGTAACCTGCAGAGATCAACTCCCAATGCTTGCCTTCTGGATCTATATTGGCTACCCATCCTCCAGGAGCCATTCTGCTATTCGCATGACCGCGCGGATCCTTGATTTCAGGGAAAAGATTATCCTCTTGCCAAACATTTGGAAGTCTGTAGGAATCCATTTCTGGGACGTCCGTGTGATTTCCAGCTACTATATAAAGCGACTGACCATCTGGAGAAAGTTTGATGCTGTGTGGACCATGCTCTCCTGGCTGACCAGTAAAACCTTTTATTTTTGTAACTGATTCATATTGATCATCACCATCCAAATCCTGAATCCTGTAGAGTCCAGTACTTTCTTCAAAGTCCTCATTACCATTGTGATTTACCATCACATAGATACTATTGAATGCATAGAGCAGCCCTTGAGCATACCCCATACCTACTTGTGGTTCGGCTACTTTTCCAATGATGAGTTTTTCCACCTTTGGCTCTAAGGATGCAGCGCCGATTTCCGGGATTTCCAATCTGTAGAGAAAGCCATATTGGTCAGCAGTGATCAGTCGATTTTTGTCATCGAAGGTCATTGCAACCCACGATCCCTCATCCTTTTCTCCAGGACTTAGGATGTGCTCTGCCACAAACCCATCCGGGAGTTTGAGTTTATCTAATTTTGGATTTCCGGTAAGCTGTCTTTGCGAGGATTCTTCCTTCTTATCCGTAGCACATGATACAGAAAAAAGTACCACCGCCGATAAGAGAAATAAATTCCTTATTGAGTATTTGAGTTGCATAGGTCAATTATTAATTGAAAACAGTATTTAGGATTTAAGTTGGGGATTAATTTTCCGAGAATAAAACCACTCATGAAATATAATGGCGCTCCATCACATTAATTTTTACTATTCAAATTAGTATAGAGTCAAAATAACCCAATGCTGATAGAAAATACTGATCTATAGCATTGGGTATTTTATATAAGAGCGTTTAGAAATAAGGGCTCAAGTCTGATTCTGCTGCTGGATAGGCATAAAACTTACCCAGATTTGAAAAAGCATTTGATCTTGGCTTAGAATTCTGATTCGGTGGGTAATAATAGTCTAATGGATTAGCAATTATCCGCTGACCGTAAGGCACGATGATTTCCTGAATTCGATCTGTTCGCACAATGTCAAACCAACGCTTATTCTCGAAAGCAAGCTCAACTCTTCTCTCCTTGAAAATGGCTTCGCGAAGTTCATTTTGACCAGCTGCTGTGGTGGCTGCAAGTCCTGCGCGCTGTCTTATCTGATTTAGAAACGTTACAGCTTCTCCTGTTTTCCCTTGTTCATTCAGAGCTTCTGCCATGAACAATAAGACCTCAGCATAACGATAGACTACCCAATTGGTACCTGTATTACCGTGTTGAGAGTGTAATTTGGCATGTTTCTTTATATAAGGATAAGTCTTATTATCTCTGAAACTTCCCGCAAGAGTCACATAACCAACGGATGCCACTTCGCGGAGATCGCCCTCTTCATATGCAGCGATAATATCCGGAGTAGGAATATTATTTCCTTCACCATCAATATTCTGAGGATTACTTGTGCCCATTATAGGCTGCAATTCAGCAGCACTGATCGGTCTTGGCATAAAACTGTAAATAAAATTACCGTTCAGCCCAGCTGCTCCTTCTATAAACTGTACTTCAAAAACAGACTCCGCATTATTTTTATTTGCCGTATTTCCTGGGAAAGCCATTTCATAACTACCCATCAACTGATAGCCCTGTGTCAATACCGGAGCTAAAATCTGTTCTGCTTCAGGCCATTTCTTTTGGTGAATATAGACATTCGCTAAAAGTGTCCGAGCGGATCCTTCTGTAGCTCTACCAGGTTCTTGAGTAGCTTTTTTTAGCAACAATGGAACTGCGTCTACCAAATCCTTCTCAATCTGAGTATATATTTCAGCTTCTGTAGACAATGGCAACGCAGCCTCTCCTCTCGTGGCTACAGGAGTCAAATGCAGTGGCACACTTCCGAAATACCTAGCCAATTCAAAATAGGCATATGCACGAAGGAAAAGAGCCTGCCCTTTCACATTTGCTTTTACAGCGGCGTCAAAGTCAACCTCATCGATCAATGTAAGAATTTGGTTGGCACGAGAAATTATCAAATAATCCTGTCTCCATTGATTCAAAACGTGTGTATTGGCAGTGGTACCGTTAGATTCAGGAATAGAGAAATCAGCTATATCCTCTTGGTTATCTGTCGCACCAAAGAGCACATTTCTTGCATAATAGGTATTATCAGAGTGCATCTCTGAAAGAAGCCAAGCACGGTCGTTGATGATGGTCCGTAGCGGAACATAGGCCGCATTTACTGCTTGCTCAAAGTCAGTTTGATTTTTATAAAAGGTAGCCGAACTCAGCTGAGTCTCTGGCACTACCGTAAGAAAGTCTTCACAGCCAGTTAGCGCAAGAGCTGTCACTAATATAGCTAAGATATATTTTTTCATTTTTTTATCTTTTGTAGTTGGATAAATAAGGTGGATTCTTTCCTATTAGAAAGTAACATTGACACCAAAAGTGATCGTGCGTGGGATTGGATAACCTGCCAAATCTACTCCTGGGCTTAGGTTACCACCATCTCCTTGACCATTACTTTGCATACTAACTTCTGGATTTGATCCACCCCAATAGTCAGTAAATACCCAAACATTCTGAGCAGAACCATAGACTCTAGCTGATTTTATAGCTTTTGGCAAATTCTTGAATGTATATCCTACTGTAATATTTCGAATGGTGAAATAAGATGCATCCCAAACAAAATTGCTATTATTCCAGTCACGCTCAATTCCTGTCACGTTTCCTCCACCTACTGTGGTGCCAAAAATCCCTGCACCTGGATTTTCAGGAGATCTAAAGCGATCTGCAACTCTAGACACCATATTGAATACCCCATCCAAATTAGCAGTAGAAAAAAGATGTCGCATATAAACCTGATTTCCTTGAGAACCTGAAGCTGTTATACTTGCATCCCAATTATTCCAAGAAAAATTGTTGATGATACCGTAGGTGAAATCAGGAAATGGATTACCGATGATTGTTCTGTCATCTTTATCGCCGCCGTTAGTAATCACACCATCTCCATTGATATCCTGTAACTTGATACTTCCTACTGTAGACCGTCCTGGTATCACAGGGGAGCTAGCCAGATCTTCTGCATTGGCATAATTTCCTAATTTTTTTAAGCCATAGAATTGACCAAACGGCTCCCCAACTTTAGTGATATGCTGGTTTCCGTATACCCTATCAATCCCATCCGCCAATGCTATCACTTCGTTTCTATTGAAAGAGATGTTCCCATTAGTCGTCCATCTAAATGCACCTGTGGTATTCACTGAAGTGAGCGAAAACTCATGTCCCCAAAACTTAATTTCTCCAATATTGTCGTTGAAATTAGTGAAGCCGGACTCCTGAGGAATCTGTACCGCATAAAGTAAGTTTGTAGTGTTTTTAGTATAATAGTCATACACAAATGTGAGTCGATCTTCAAATAACCCGAGGTCTAATCCGATATCAAACTGTGTGGTAGTTTCCCAGCCTAAGTTTGAATTACTTAAGGAAGTCACTCCTGCTCCTGGGAAAACTGTATTTCCAAAAGCTGCATTAATGGTATTATTTACCAATGCATATTGAGTATAGTTACCAATATTATTATTGCCTGTCACACCATAACTAGCTCTGATTTTGGTAAAGGAGATTGCCGAATTATCTACCAAGAAACCCTCGTCAGAAAGGACCCAACCTACAGATGTAGAAGGGAAAACACCCCAGCGATTATCTGCGCCAAAACGAGAGGATCCATCACCCCTGATAGATGCCGTAAATAGGTATTTACCTTTGAAATTATAAGTCAGTCTAGAAAATAAGGATGTTAATGACCACTCGTTAACTCCTGAAATAGTACCGCCGCGGTTCACATTGATTGCTCCTTGGATAGTAGGCAGTCGATCATCCGCGTAAGTATCCGCAGCAATTCTGGTTCGATCCTGTCGGAATCTCTGATTCGAAAAACCTAACAAAGCCTCAAAATTGTGATCCCCAATGCTTCTTCCATAGGTTGCAATGTTTTCATTCAACCAAGACAAATTCTGGTATTCATCCCGAATAGAAGATGCTACCGTAGGAAGTGCCACATTGATTCGGTTCGTTGCTGTAGAAGGGTTGAAGAAAAAGTAATTGGAGTTATTGAGTTCCGCATTAAAGGTTGTCTTAAGTGACAGTCCTTTAATAGGCTTCCACTCTACATACGTATTTGCCAAAAGGTTAATCACTTTGGTCTCATTGGTGATTTCTTCAGCAGATCTTAGCCAGTTTGGATAGGCAAAAATATTCCCAGTATTGGAAGGGAAACGATTGAAAGAAGTCAAATCGCCATTTTCTTCATAAATCGGCATCACCGGCCAAGTATGAAGCGCATTGAATAGAATACCAGTTCCACGAGAACCGTCAGTCTGCGGCGTGTTATCGACCACATAGCTTGGTGCTACATTTACTCCTATGGTCACTTTGTCCGAAACAGTATAATCTGTATTCAATCGAAGTGAAAATCGCTCATAGTCGGTATTTCTTACAACTCCTTTTTGATCAAAAAACCCGACTATAACGGCGGTGTTTACACGCTCCTTGTTAGAGGTAACGGTCAAGTTGTACGAAGTGATTGGAGCAGTTTCTAACATAGCCCCATACCAATCGTTAGTTTTACCACGGTAATCTGCTGGATTTTGAAAAATATCAGGAACAGTCTGACCTGCATCACTATAATATTCTTTCTTGAACTGAGCAAATTCTTCAGCGTCCAACATTTCCAGTCTGCCACGCTCAGGAACGGTCTGCCAACCGGTAAAAACGTTAAGATTCACATTGGTTTGTCCTTTAACACCTTTTTTGGTGGTGATCAAAACTACGCCATTCGCAGCTCTAGAACCATAAAGTGAAGTAGAAGCTGCATCTTTCAATACTGTGATCTCCTGGATCTCGTCTGGATTCAATGCATTGATATCTCCTGTAATTGGAAATCCATCCACTACATATAGTGGAGAACTACCCCCTGATACAGAAAGCTGGCCTCTAATCCTGACATTCATGCCTTGACCAGGCTTACCTGTAGTTTGGTTGATCTGAACACCAGCGAGCCTACCCTGAAGCTTCTGAGCTACGGAAGATACTGGAAGGTCTTTTAATTCCTTTTCGCCGACAGATTGAATGGCGCCAGTCACTTCCCGCTTGATCTGACTACCATAACCCACAACAACTACTTCCGACAAATCTGAAGTAGAATACGATAAGGTGATCTGAAGACTAGTACTAGAACCAACAACCACTTCTTGAGTATTGAATCCAATAAAGCTTACAACCAAAGTTTCGCCTGTAGCAGCTTGAATTGAGAATCCACCGTCAATATCCGTAACGGTTCCTTTTTGAGTTCCTTTGACAGAAACTAAGGCTCCCGGAACTGACTCATTGTCCCCTTCGGAGACCACAGTACCTTTTACTGTTATCGACTGCGCAAACGATGCTGACACAGACACGATAAACAAGGCTAATAAAAACCCCACGAATCGGGTTTTTATAAATGATTGATAATAGTTTAGCATAGGATTGGGTTTAGGTATTAATTTAAAACTCTCCCAATTAACTAGTATCAAAACCCTTTTCTATCCTGCACCATCCTGAACTACAAAGCCTTAAATATATAATATTTCACCAAATCAGCAGGACGGAACAGGATGGGGATACAAATCAGCTATTACCTAAGGCAGGCCTGCTTTACACCTGCACCACACATATAGATTTTAAGCCCTTTAAAACAATAGTATAAACATGTTAAGATAGGTAACACAGATAAATACAACAAGACTAAATAAACAATAGATAAAAATTACTATGTATCAATAAATTCATACCTAAAAAAGAAATCTCAGGACTCAGCAGGACACATAAAGTTTACTACAAAACTAAATTGTAGAATCAATAAACCTCCCAAAATATGCTAAAACATAAACTCAATCAGTGGAAGACGCTAAAAATCGGTCTTCTCCTTGTCTTGTTTTCTTTTTGTGGATTTGCTTATGGGCAATCCACTGTGTTAAAAGGAAAAGTAACTGAGGAAGGCTCTCAGGTACCGGTGCCAGGCGCACTTATTATTATCAAAGGTACGCAACGAGGCACCGTCACCGAGAATGATGGCACCTTTAGTATAGAAGCAAAGACTTCTGAAACACTGGTAATTAGTTTCATAGGCTACACTACTAAGGAGATTCTGATAGGAAATACCTCAGAAACTATGAATATCGCACTTAAAGTAGATGAAGCAGAACTTGATGAAATAGTAGTTATCGGATACGGTACCCAAAAGAAGTCAGATTTAACTGGTTCAGTTGGATCAGTTGGAGAGAAAGATTTAAGGGATAGGCCTTCTGCCTCCTTAAGTCAAAATCTTTCCGGGAGAGTTCAAGGTGTAAATGTCTCCGTAAATTCCGGACGCCCGGGCGGACGAGCAAATATCCGAAT
>Ga0105055_10001238_pt1 | contig 41450 bp, 22 predicted proteins | sample BON03_FD_78090 | JGI IMG/M metagenome (GOLD analysis project Ga0105055, IMG submission 78090) | Freshwater microbial communities from Lake Bonney liftoff mats and glacier meltwater in Antarctica - BON-03 | ecosystem: Environmental > Aquatic > Freshwater > Ice > Glacier meltwater | place: Lake... | reverse complement strand
GCTAAAGAGCGCGCCGGCCCCGCATTCCTTGCACCTGCGATTGCGTAAAGGTGGGTCGCGCGAGGCGGTCGGGCGGGCTTGAGCGACGGGAAGAAGAGTGACTTGCCGGCGCGCGCGCGTGAGGGCGGCAGCGGCGGCGGCGGAGGGGCACGGCGGCGGGGCGCACAACACCTGACGCCTTGTTTGCTTTGCACGTTGAACGCTTGTCCATCCCACTACCTACTACCAGCGGTCTAGCCGGTCCCAGTCGTCGCGCCTCTGACCCCCACCACCACCTTGGCCTCCTCGGCGCACCTTCTGGCCCTCGCTCGGGCGCTCAAACACGTCCTCAAAGCGGCGCCCGGCGGGGACCGACGGCGGCGCGCGCGCGGCCCTTGCGCCGCCGCCGCCGCCCCCCCCGCTTCCCCCTCCCCGACCTCCTCCCCCTCCCCCGTCGCCCTTTTTCTTCAGCGCCTCGTCGAACTCGCGCTCCTCCACCGCGTTGCGCTGCGAGTCCGTCTCGCTCTCGGTGTCGTAAATGATGGCGTCGGCCCCGCCCGCGCCGACGACGCGCCTGCCCCCGAGCCGCCGCGCCGCCAGCCTCTTTGCGGCCAGCGCCGGCGCGGCGCCGTCCGGCGCGCGCAGCAGCTCGACCGCGTCCTGCCGCGCCGCGTTGCGCGCCACGATGGCCGCGTTGCGCCGCGCGTCCACAAGAGCGCGCACGGCGGGCACGGCGAAGAAGGCGAAGGCGTAGGCCTGCAGCCAGGGCAGCGCCGACAGCACGAAGCCGAGCCCCTCGCGCGCCAGCGCCAGGCGGGCGACCGGGTCCTGGAGCATGCCTCCCAGGATGACCACGCCCGCCATGTTGGCCACGCCTAGGGCCAGGGTGGCGGCCTGCTGCCCGGGGCTGGCGGCGGAGAAGTCCCACTGGCGCTCCAGGGGCACCTTGACGGTGCGGCTGTCGTCGCCGTCGCCGTTGTTGTTGTTGCGGGCGCCAAACCAGCCGCCGCTACCAAACAGGCCGCCGCCGTCGCTGTTGTTGTTGCCCGCCTCGGCGCCTCCGTCCGCCGCCGTCGCCTGCAGGTCCGGAAAGCGGTACACGAGGCGCCCCGTGCCCTCGTCCACGGAGGCCTCGCCGTTGAGGCGCAGCAGGGCGGGCAGGACAAACGACTCGTCGCCGCCGTACCGCGCGCCGCCGCCGCCGGCGCTTTCGTCGTCCTCATCAGCGAGCACGCGCCCCGTGCGCGCGTCGCGGGGCAGGCGCGGCGGGTCGAGGAAGGGCGCGAGCTCCTCCGCCGCGACCACGCCCCCCAGCCGGCGCACGTGCGCGGCGAGCGCGCGCCAGCGGCGGCGCGAGAAGCCCTCGTTGGGGTCGCCGTCGCCAAAGACAAAGCTGAAGACCGCCTCCAGGAAGGACAGGCGGTCGCCGCGGTCAGCGCGCGCGCGCTGGCGGCGCGCGTACCGCGGGTCCCAGAACAGCAGCCAGTCGAGCGGGTCGACCCAAAGGTAGAGGCCGCCGCCGCCGCCGCGCCCGCCGCCAAAGCCGCCGCCGCCGCCGCCGCCGCCGCCGCCGCCGCGCCGGTCGTCCCGCTGCGACGACGACGACAGCACAAACACGGCCGTCCACACGATCGCGGCCGATGCGACGAGGGCGGCCCCGAAGGCCGCGCGCACCAGGAAGGCGCCCGCCTCCTCCGCGCGCCGCAGCACGGGCGCCGCGCGCACGCGCACCGACTTGGCCGCGAGCGCCGCGCGGAAGCCGCGGGGGAAAGCGTAGGCCACGTCGCCGGAGGACGAAACCTCCAGGGCCGCCAGGCAGTCGTACGCCAGCGCGCGCAGGCAGCGGTCGGCCTCGGCCACGGTCACGCCCGCGGACGCGGCGGCGTCGCCCACCGTCAGGCGCATGCCCGGGGCGCGCTCGATGGCGGACTCGACCGCCTCGCGCAGCCGCGGCTCGAGCGACGCGCTCTGGACGCCGAGCTCGCGGCCGAGCGCGCGCGCGAGCGCGTTGTCGCCGCCGCCGCCATTTCCGCCGCCGCTGTTGAGGCCCGAGGAGGCCGCGGCCGCGGCCGTCGACGGCGGCGCCGCGGCGCGGCCGGTGGATGAACGGCGGCGCGCCGAGGCGGGGGGGGCTTGGGCGCGGGGTGGTGGTGGCGGGGCGGCGGCGGCGGACGAGAAGGGCGCCGCCGCCGCCGCGCGCGCGCCAGACCGGCCCGCTCTCGCGGCCGGCGCTGCTGTTCTAGCCGGTGCTGCTGCTGCTGCTGCTGCTGCTGCTCGTGGCGCCGCCACGCGGACGGCATGCGGGCGGAGCATCGTCGGGCGCGCCGTGCCCGCGGGCGCGCGGCCCGCGGGCGAGGCCAGAGCCTGGCGCATGCAAAGGGCTTTTTGCTTTTGCTCCTCCTCTCCTCTCCTTTTTACGACAGGGGGCGGGTTTCGGCTGGTCTCACGGGGCGCGCGCGCGTGAATGGACGGGCGGGTGTAATGATGCCGATGTGACTTGGAACTGCTGCTTGGTGGCGGGCTGGGTTCAGAGGAACGCAGAGGGCGCGCGGTCGAGAGAATCGCCGAACGCTTGTGGTTTGGAGGGGGTGCTTGCTGCTTGGTTTGCTGAAACCTGGATGTGTCTGTGTGTGTGTGTGTGTGCGATGTGTGTGGTGCTGAGGAAGGGCGTCTCTTGTGTCGGACATCGGCGGAGAGATCGGAGGACAGAAGAGACTGGCGGCGCTGTGGCGGCGACCGCACAGACGCTCCATGCGGCGGACGCGCGCGCCGACGCCGACGCCGACGCCGACGCCGACGCCGACGCCGACGCCGACGCCGACGCAGGCGCCGACGCCGACGCCCCAAACACGTCTCGTCTCTCTTCGTTCGCCTTTGCGCCGTTCGCCCGCTGTGCGGGTTCGCCGGCCTCTGTTGACCCCCATCATGCGCGCGCACGTGCCGGCCTCCCATCCCCTCGGTCCGATCAGCGCGTTGACGACCTGTCGCCCGCAGTTTTCGGCTGCGGTCGCGACCGCTCCGCCCCCCCGGGCGCCTCTCGCCGCTTCTCCGGCGCTCTCTCTCGAGCGAGGGTCGTGCGGCGTGTGCGTTTCAAAACTTGCGCGCGATCAACAAAAGAGAGACTGCGTTATTGTGTGCGTGCTCGAGAAAATTACACCGCCCCCCCACCCCAATCCGCGCTGCTCAGACGGCGGCCGGCGCCGGCGCCGTCAGCGTCGCCGCCGCCGTCTTCCTCCTCGCGCTGCTGCCGGCGCCGCCTTCTCCCTCGGACTCCTGCTGCTGCCACCCCTCCCGCTGCTGCTGCTGCCCGTGCTGCCCCTCCCGCTGCCGCTCCTGCTCCTCCCGCTGCGGCGGCTCGTCCCCCCGCTGCTGCTGCTCCCCCCGCTGCTGCTCCTGCTCCCGCTGCTGCTGCTGCTCGCGCGCGTCGGCCTCGCCCACCTCGCGCCGCACCTCCTGCCCGCGCTCGGCCGCCTCGCTCTCCTCGCGCCGCTGCTGGGCGCGCTTGACCAGCGTCCAGTCGAACATGTAGTCCCAGGCGAAGCCTGGAGTGTTATTTTGTTGTTGTTGTTGTTGTTTTGAGTTGGTGTTGTTGTGTTGGTCGGCGTGCGGTGGAGGAGGCGAGCGAGACAAAAGACGAACCCACGAAAGGAAGACGACAACGGTGGCGGCAACGCTACACGACCGGCAGGACGAACCCACGAAAGGACGACAAAAGAGAAATTCCTCTCTCTTTTTCTCCTCACCCTCGCGCGCAAACAGGTCGCGCAGCAGCTTGCGCAGGTACGAGTGGTCCGGCCGGTCGTCGAACCGCAGCGCGCGCACGTAGCGGAAGTACTGCGCAAACTCGGCGGGGAACCCCTTGCACAGCACTTCCGGCGGCGTCGCCATCTTCTTCTCGCTGATCTTCTCGTACTTCTGCTTCTTGGTCGCCGCCTTGAGGCCCTGCCACGGCAAGGACCCCCGCAAGAAGTACAGGAGCACGTAGCCCAGGGACTCGAGGTCGTCGCGCCGCGACTGCTCCACGCCCAGGTGCGTGTTGACGCTGGCGTAGCGCGCCGTGCCCGTCAGGTTTTTGTGCTCCCGGTAGGGGATGTGCGCCAGCGTCTTTGGGTCGCGGTACTTCTTGGCCAGGCCAAAGTCGATGACGAACACTGTCGTCGTTGTCGTCGTTTTGGTGTGGTCGGTGTTGTTTTTTGGGTTGTGGGTTTGCAAACGTGAGGTGTGTTGGGTTGTGTTGGGTTTTTTTTGCGAATGTGGGTTGCGGCCGATCGCGGAGGATGGCGGGGTTTTTTTTGGATCGCGCGTCGGTCGAAAGGACGGGTGTTTGGCGAGACCGGCAGGCGAAAACAACCGAAAAAAAGGGCGTTGCGTTCTCACCGGCGTTGGCCTTCTTGCCCAGGCCCATGAGGAAGTTGTCCGGCTTGACGTCGCGGTGGATGAAGGAGCGGCTGTGGATGAACTCGAGCCGCGAGATCTGGAAAAAGGGGGGGGGGGGTTGAAGGTTTTGTGTTTGTTTGTTTCGTTCCGTTTGCGGTCGTCGGTTTGATTGGCACGCGTCGCGCAGAAGAGGATCGTTCTGGCGTGCGTGCGCGCGCGCGCGAGAGAGAGGGCGAGACAGAGAGAGAGGGAGCGCGCGCAATCGCCCCCGCACCGAGAAACAACCAAAAACAAGAGCGGCCGGCCTCTCCCCAGAGCAACCCCGCCCCAAAACACCCCCCTTGCTCACCAGCTGGTCCGCCAGCATCAGCACGGTCTTGAGGCTGAACCGCCGGTTGCAAAAGTTGAACAGGTCCTCCAGCGAGGGGCCCAACAAGTCGACCACCATGACGTTGTAGTCGCCCTCAACGCCGTACCAGCGCAGGTTGGGCACGCCGACGCCGCCCATGAGGCACTTGTACAGCTTGGCCTCGTAGAGGAGCTGGGGGTGGCGCGAGCGCACCGACTCCTGCGAGACGAGAGGTTTTGGGTGGTGGGTTTTTTTTGCTTTGTTTGGTTGCGTTTTTGGTTGTGAGCGGCGCGTGCGCGATGACGGGACGGCGGCCTCGCGTCTCGTCGCGCGCGCCCGGTCGCCGCGCAGCGGCGGGCGAGGGATTTCCGCTCCGACGTACCAGCTTGATGGCGAGCTCCTCGTTGGTCTGGACGTTGGTGCCTGTTGTGTGTTTGGTGCAATGATGCGAACGAGGGGATGTGGAGACGCGCGTCGCAGAGGGTGTTGAGCAAGGCGTTCCACGGTGGCTCCCTCTCTCTCTTCCGGCTGCTGCTGTCTCTCTCTCTCTCACCGAGGTAGATGTCGCCAAATGAGCCGCCGCCTGTTATTGTTGTATAGTGTCGGATGGGAGCACGGGGATGGGTCAGCAAGACACGGCCAACACAGAAAAAGCCCTCGCGTTTTGGCCCGAAACGCCCCTTGGCACGCACCGATCTTGCGCCCCAGCCGATACCGTCCGGCTATCCTTATGTCCAACGCCATCCTCTCGACGTGTCGCTGCTTGATAGAGGCCCTCTGTCTCTCTGCGCGCGCGCCGAAAGGTTTCGTGTCTCTGCTCGCTCCTTGTGTCGTGTTTGAGTGATGTGCGATGCGGGAAAGGGAGCAAAGAGTTCGATGCTCATCAGGCTAGCATAGATGTCGGCGTTCGTGTGTCGGGGACGTATTTCGAGTGTGAGCGCGAGCGCGAGCGCTGTGGCGCAAAACACGTACCGCCCTCATGCCGATGGAAGGAGAGAGAGAGGGGTGGGGGCAAAGAGCAAGAACGCCGTCCTCTCCCGTCCTCATGCATACCAGCAACATCACAGCATCACATGCCAAACATCATTACTCGCTTGACCTCCACCCCGAACCTCGATCCGATTCGCGCCTCAGACAAACAGAGAGAACAGAAACATCGCCGGCGACACGCCGGCGCGCGCGCGCCCCGTCGGCGGCGGCAAGACTCCTCCCTCCCTCCCTCTCCATCTCTCCCTCTCTCTCTCAACCCCTATTGAAACGATTCGCCGGCTCCCGCGCATGGTCCTGGCGGCTGCGGCTGCGGCGGCCGCGGGCGCAGAGGCGGCGGCGGCGGCGCGCGGGACAGCAGCCCGGAGGAGAGCGACTGCGGCGGCGTCTCCGGCAGCGGCGCCGTCCCGTCGGCGGCGGCCGCCGCCCCTGCCTCCCGCCCGCGCCGCCGCCGCGCCCCCGTCTCCCCCTGCCCCCACCCCCACCCCCACCCCCAGCACCACCACCAGCACCCCCACCCCCGAGCGCCCGCTCTGCCGCCGCCCGCCGGACCACGAGGCCTCGCTGTCCGACCTGCTCGCCTGGCGCGCCGAGGCCCTGCGCGACGCCCGCGCCCTGGTCGCCCGGCCGCCCGCCGCCCTCGGCGGCGACGCGCCGTCGGCGGAGGACCTGGCGCGCGAGCTCGGGTGGGTGCTCGAGGACGCGGTGGCCGGATGGAGGACAGGGGGCGGCGGCGGCGGCGGCGACTGCAGCGGCAGCAGCAGCGGCAGCAGCGGCAGCATCGACGGAAGCGGCAGCGGCAGCGGCGCCGGCAGCGGCAGCGGCAATAGCGGCGGCGGCACCAGTGCGCCTGCCTGGAACGACGCAGTGGGCTGGCGCGAGCTGGCCGGCGAAGCAGACGACGGCAGGGGACCCGGGAGCGGAGAGAATCAAGGGCGCGGGAGCGACGGCGCCGCCGCCGATCGGGCCAACTCGTCCTCCGTCCGCCTGCGCCTGCCGCTGCCGGCGCTGCGCGCCCTGTGGCGCCGCCGCCTGGACGAGCGCGCGCCGCACCAGTACCTAATCGCCACGGCGCACTGGCGCGACCTGGTGCTGAGCGTGGGGCCGGGCGTGCTGGTGCCGCGGCCCGAGACGGAGATGATGGTCGACCTGGCCGAGGCGGCGCTGTCGCGGCAGGAGGAGGAGGCGGAGGCGCAGGAGCGGGCGGCGGCGGCGGCGGCGGCAACGGGGACGGCCCCGGCAGCGGCACCGGGCGTGGGGGAAGCCGCAGCGGCGGCCTCGCCCGCGGTGCCCCCTCCCGCGTGGCGCCCCTGGGCCGACTTGGGCACGGGCAGCGGCGCCATCGCCATCGGGCTCGCGCGCATGCTGCTGCGGCGGCGGCGGCAGCGGTCGGCGGCGACGGTGGCAGCGGCGGCGGCGGCAAGAGGCGGTCTGGCCGCCGCTGCCGCTGCCCCGGCAGAGCCGACCGCCCCCGCCCTCCCTCTAGTCTTTGCCGTCGACAAGAGCCCGGCCGCCGTCGCCTACGCGCGCCACAACAGCCGCGTCGAGTGCGGCCTCGAAAACGGCGAGGTGGCCGTGCTCGAGGGCGGCTGGCGTGCGGCGCTCGAGGCTCCCACGCGCGCGGGCGACGGCGGCGGCGGCGGCGGCGGCGGCGGCGGCGCGCGCCGCCGCCGCTCCTTTGGCGGCGTCCTCTCCAACCCCCCCTACGTCCCCCGGCGCGAGATGCCCGGCCTGCAGGCCGAGGTCGGCCTGCACGAGCCCGCCTCCGCCCTCGACGGGGGCGACGGTGAGGGCGACGGCTGCCTGCGGGACGTCGTCGCCGCCGCCTCAGAAATGCTGGCGCCCGGCGGTTTCCTCGCGCTCGAGACGGCCGGCGGCGCGCAGGCGGCGGGCGTGGCGGCGCTGCTGCGCGCGCAGAGGGACGACGACGGGGAGGAGCAGGGGGGCGTCGGTCGCGCGTGGGCGGACGTGGAGCTGGTGGACGACTGCTACGGCAAGGAGGGGCGGTTCGTGACGGCGTACAGGACGTGAGACTGGGGGGAAAGGCGCTGCTGCTGCGTTAAAATGGGGTGGAAAAGAAAAGAGCGGGGGGGGGGGGGGGGGCGCGTCCGAAAGGGAAAACACCAAGGGCAGAAAAACACCTCCCCATCCCCTCAGCCGTACAGCAGCATGGCCGCGAGCGTGGCGTCCGGCGCGTCCAGCACGTCGTGGCAGCACCCGAGCGCCGCGCACAGGCGCGCGGCGATCTGGTGCTTGCACTGTTGCGAGGGGGGGATGTTTTTGTGTTTTTTTGCGGGCGGGGGGGGGCGGGTGGTGGGGGTCGCGAGGGGTGAGCGGGCGGGGGCGTGAGACCTGACAGGGGGCGGGAAGCGACAGCGGCGCAACAAACAAACAAACAAACACAGCAAGCCAAGACTCACAAACGGTGCGACCGAGCGCGTCGCCACCTCAAAGTGGTAAGACTGGCAGCTGCAGTAGGCGCGCGGCAGCGTGACGTAGTGGGGCTGCTGCTGCTGCTGCTGCTGCTGCTGCTGCTGCTGCCCGCCGCCGCCGCCGCCGACAAACGAGCCGCCCCCGCCGCCGCCGCCCGCGCTGACCCAAAACGCCTCGCGCGCGCCCGAGGCCGCGCGCACGCGCGTGACGGGGTTGTAGGGCAGCCACACCGGGGTGCGCGGCGGCGGCGGCCTTCGCGCCCCTGCGGCGTCCGGCCCCTCTTCTTGCCCCTCCCGTGCCTCCTGCTCTTCCTGCCGCGCCTGCTGGCGCTGCCGCGCCGCCGCCTCGGCCGCTGCCGCCGACGCGTCGACGAGCTGCAGCGCCTTGGCCAGGTTGGGTCCTAGGACCATCTGCAGCTGCGCCAAGTGGTCGTCCGTCACTGCATTGTTTGTATGGTATCGAGGGGGCGGTGGGGGTGTGGAGGGGAGGGTGAGACGAGGGGTGCGGGAGCGCGCGCGCTGCCGCCGACGCGCTCGGGGCGGCGAGCGGGGGGACGCCGGAGCGACAACCACTGCCGACGACTCACGTTGTCCGCCCACGGCGATGTGGCGCTCGATCCCCTCGAAGCACCGGTCTGCGAGCCTGTTGGATTTGTGGGAAGGGGTTTTTGAGAGCGCGTCGTGAGTTTCGTCGTTTCGTCGTTTCGTCGTTTCGTCGTTTCGTCGTTTCGTAGCGTCGCCGGCGATGGGCAAAACCCGTCGTGTTGCGACGCAGCGCACTCACTCGCGCAGCGCCGGCGCCTGCGGCGCATCCGTGACGTCCATCGTCATGTCGCGCCGGACCCTCGATGTGTGATGAGAAAGCGCGCGCCCCGCCGTGCGGGCGATCGCAAACAAAGGGTGCGCGCGCTCCAACAGCTTCTCGCGGCGAGAACGTCGGGATGATTTGGGATGGATGACCGAGGATAATTAAACGAGTGAAGGAGTTTGTGTTTCCTCGAAGTGACGAGGGACTGCGCGCCGTCATGGTCCTCGTGCGAACGCATGACGTCGAGTGCCTTTCAGAGATCGGATCGATTTTGAGCGGCGGCGTCGGCGTCAGCGTCGGCATCGTCCGTCACCGCGTCGGCGCCGGCGTCGTCCGTCAAACTCTCGTCGAAACAATTGCGGGGAGGGCGGGCGCGCGGCAATCAGTGCACGTGCGTGCGTGCGCGCGTGCGCGCATGACGTAACAACCCCAAATCGACTACAACACTCAGGTCCGCACGATCCCGCCCCGCTTGCCGTGCCGCAGGTTCTCTCCGTCCTCGTCGCCGCCGTGCGCCGCCGCGTACCCGGCCGCGCCCGCCATCAGGCCGCTCCCCTTGGCCTTGCGCGCCGCCGCCTTTGCCGCCTTGTGGTGGAACTTGTGGCCCGCGCGGCGGGGGGCGGCGGCGGGCTGCCCGCCGCTGCCGCGCTGCCGTCCCGCGCCCGCCGCGCTCGCCTGGCCCTCGAGGTCCAGGCCTTCGAGCAGGTCAAAGTCGGCCGCCGACAGCGCAACCGCCGCGCGCGCCGCGTCGGCCGCCGCCGCGCCGTCGTCGTCATACCTTGCCGCCGCCGCCCCCTCGGCCCCCTCCTGCTCCTCGTCCTCCTCCTCGTCCTCCCCGTCGCGCATCGGCGCCCAGCTGCCCCCGCCCACCGACGGCGGGAGGTCGCAGTGCAGCAGCCGCCCGCACGTGTAGTCCCGCAGCACCAGCCTGCCCGCGCGCGCCTCGTCGGGCATGCCCGCGCCCGAGACCCACCCCCGCGAGCGCGCCAGCGACCGCAGCAGGCGCGCCGCGCTGACGGGCGGGTCGACGTTTTTCGAGGGCGGCGGCTTGCCGGCGGCCAGCGCCTCGGCCGCGGCCTCGGCCGCGGCGGCGGCCGCCGCCATGGCCGCCTCCTCGCCGCCGCCCGCCAGCCCCTTTAGTCCGTAGGCGGCCTCGAGCTGCCGGCGGCCGGCCCGCCGCGCCACCACGCCGACCGGCTCGCGCACGTTTGTCAGGCGGTCGATCGGCACCACGCCCGCCGCCACCATGTCGGCCTTGCTCGCGGCCACGCGCGGCAGGACCAGTCCGGGGCAGTCGCACAGGGTCAGGGACGCGGAGACGGCCAACGTCTGAAAGTGCTTGGTCTTTCCTGGCGTCGGGGCCACGGCGGTTTTCTTCGAGCCAAAGATCGCGTTGATGGTCGACGACTTTCCCACGTTGGGGTAGCCGACCAGGCCGACGACCAGGCGCGCGGGGGCCACGTGCGCGGAGGGGCTCGAGGGAGCCTCGGCGGCGGCGTCGGCGGCGGCGGCGGCGGCGGCGAGGCGCGCGGAGGCGGCGGCCTGCGCCCGGGGCACGTCGCCGTCGGCGTCGGCGTCGCCGTCGCCGTCGCCGTCGCCGTCGCCGTCACCGTCGCCCGGGCTCGCCTCGGACCACGAGCCCTCGTCCTCGTCGCCGTCGCCGTCGTCGTCCTCGCTGTCCTCCTCCAGGCCGTCGCTGTCGTCGTCCCGGTCCTCGTCGGACGCGGCCGTGGGCGGCGCGAGGGGCGACGCGCCGCGAGGCCTGCGCCCCGCGCCCGCCGCCCCCCCGCCCCCCGCCGCCTCGCGCACGCCGACCGCCGCGCGCGCAAACCGCTCCAGGCGCCGCAGCAGCTCCGACGTCGACAGCACGCGCGTGCGTGGGTCCTCCTCCCCCTGGACCTCTCCCCGCTCCTCCCCGCCTGCAGCCGTCGCCCCCGCCGCCGCGTCCGCGCCCCCGTTGTCGCCGCCGCCACTGCCGCCGCCGCCCGCCGGCCGCAGCCGCCGCGGCCCCACGAGCGTGCAGCAGGGGCTCGCCGCCAGCACCCCCCGGTGGTGGAAGCGCGCACGCGCCGCCACCACGCGCTCGGGCGCCGCCGTTATCCCTCCGCCCGGGAACAAGAGGGCCATGTCGCTGCGCGAGCGCGCGTGCGCCTCCCCCGCGGCAAACGCGCTCCAAAAGGCGTACGGCACCCCCTGCGCGTCAAAGTAGTCGGCCCACGCCCGCCGCACGCGCGGCGGCAGGAGGTCGCTCTTGTTCAGCAGGAGGAGCGTGCGCTTGTGCGGGCACAGCTCGCGCGCGGCGGCGGCCAGGTCGGCGCTCGCGTACGCTAAAGGGTCGCGCGCGTCGACCACCTGCACGACCACGTCGGACCGCTCGAGCACGCGCCACAGCTGCCGCCAGACCTCCAGGTTTCGCTCAAAGGGGGTGAGCACGACGCCCGACGCCCCCCCTTCCTCGAGGCGCGCCAAGGTGCGCCGCCACTCCAGGAAACTCGCGCGCTCGCGGGCGTCCAGCTGCTCGCGCGTGGTGCCGGCGTCCCACGCGGGGCGGCGCGGCAGGCGTAGCGCGGCCGCGTGCTGCTTCTCGGCGGCCGCGCGCTGGCGGGGGTCGAGCGCGCGCGACGTAAAGGCGGCGCCCGTGCCCGGCGGTCCGCTGACGACCATGACCTGCGACTCCTCGCGGTCGGCCGCGAAGTCGCGGTCGGCCAGGTCGGCCATGGCCATAAGCTCGGCCAGGTCGTCCTGCTCGAGCACCGACTGGCCGTGGTTGGACGGGCCCGCGTCGGTCGTGTGGCGGTCCGCCCACAGGTCGGTGCCGGCGATCCGGCCGCTGAGGCCGCCCTTTTTTTTCGACGCGGCGCGCAGGAGGGCGCCGACGTGCTCGCCCTGCTTGTTGCGGGCCTTGCCGTTGTGCTTGCCCATCTTGGCACGGTTGTTGTTCTTGTCAAGGGGGGGATTCAAAGGGGTCCAGGCGTGTGTTCGCTGCGTCTCTCGGCGCTCTCTCCTCCCTTTCCTCCGCGGCTGTCTCTCGCGGGCGCGCGCGCGCCCACACGCGCAATCAGGCGTGGCAGGTGACCCCGAGCCGATCGAGTACTGCGCCGAGTAGTGCAGAGGCGCCGCGTGCGCGCACGACTGGGCGCTGTGACTCTCTCTCTCTCGGGGGTGTTTGACGGGAGAGAGGCGGCGCAAATGTCGTGCCCGCGAGCTGCGCTCTCGTGTTTGAGGGCTGTCGATGCAGTCGACGTGGCGATGCTGATGGTGTCGATGTTGAGCAGTGAGCAAGGTAGAACGCTTGTGTGGCACGGGTCGTGTGGCGCGCGCGCGACACCTGTGTGTGTGCGCGGACGGCAAGGCGGCGCCGAGACGGGCGAGCGCGCGAGGGGGCGTTTTTTGTCGTGCCCGTCGCCGGCGGCTCTCCCCGCGGAACGCACCCTCTTTTCCCAAGGCAACGCACGAGAGCGTGCTACTCACAGCGCCATCTTGCTTGGTACATACCTGGCGCACGCTCAACACAAAAAGCCCAGTCACAAAAACGAAAAATCAACAATGAAGAAAACGAGCGTCGGCGGCGTCATGCTGCTCGCGGCGGCGCTCTTCCTCCGCCTGCCGCTCCTCGCCGCCTCGGCCACCTCCCTCCCGCCCAGCTCCCACGCCCTTGACACGGCCCGCTCGCTGCTCATGATGCAGCAGCAGCATCAGGAGCCGCAGGAACAAGAGCACGGCGAACGCCTCCTCATCGAGCAGCTTCGCAGCTGCGCCGCGACCCTCCTCTCTCCGGCGTCGTCCTCGCCGCCGTCGCAGCCGCCGTCATCAACACAGCCAAACGACCACCGCCTCGCCCAGCAGCTGCGCCGCGCCTTGGAGGCCGAGCTCAACGGCCCCGCCCTGCGCGCTCAGCGCGACATCGAGCGTGCCCTGGCCACGCGGCGCGGCGCCGTTGTCGCCGCCGAGACCGCACGCCGCTCGGCGGCCGAAACGGGCGATTGGGCGGCGTCGGCCGAGCTCGGCCGGTCGCTCGCAACGGCCGAGCAGGCCTCCTCGCGCGCGGCCGCCGCTGCCGCCGACACCTACGCCCGCCGCGGCCGCCTGGCCGAGATCTGGCGCGCGCTGGACGCGGTCGAGGCGGAGCGACACGAGGAGGGCGCGGCGGCGCTCGAGCGCGCGGCCGCCGCGGGCGAGGCTGTCGCCGAGCTGCTCGCGAGCCGCGCGCGCCTGGCGCGCGAAAGGGCCCGCGAGCGCCGCTCGTCCGCCGCCGCCAAGGTCCAAGCGTCCGCCTTGCGCTCGCGGGCGGCCCGCCTGCGCGCGGCCCTGGCGCGCGCCCACGGCCTGGCCGAGCGCGCCGTCGAGCGCGCCGCCGCCGCCGTCGGCCGGAGCGACGACCAGGGGCGCGGGCTGGTCGGCGCCCTTGCCGCGCGCGACCTGGTCCTGGCGCGCGCGGGCGGGGTGGCGGCCGAGGCGCTCGGCGCGTCGGCGCCCGTGCGCGAGCACGCGGGCCTGGCGGCCGCGCTCGGCGACTATGGCGGCGCAGAGGCCCTCAAGCGGGCGGCGGCCGACCTTGAGAACGCCCAGGCGCGGGGCGCGGCGTCGGCGGGCAGGCTGGCCGCCGGGGGGGCGGGCGCCGAGCAGCGGGCGCGCGAGCATGCGGCGGAGCGCGAGGCTTGGGCGGCGCGGCTGCGCGCGGCGTCCCACGCGGCCGAGGGGCTGCTGCGGCTGAGCCGCGGGGCGCTCGGCGTCGAGGTCGGGGGGCGCGCGTGATCAACGTCGCGGCGAGCGTGGGCTTTTTCGGGGCGGAAACGCGGGTGGGTGGGTTGGGGGGCGCGGCGGCAGCGTTTTCGCGGCGGCTGCTTGAGAAGAGAAGCGCCGAAAACAAACGCACACTGACAGTTACAAACACACACATTGCGCATGTTTGATTCCACGGAGAAAGAAACACCCCGCTCTCGCCACGCCTCCCGAGAGTCGTGTGTGCGCCTCTTCGATTGTTCCTTTCTCTCTCGACCTCTCACGGCGCGGGCGGCGGCGGCGGCGGCGCGCCCGCCACGCCCGTCGACCCAGACCCGCCGGCGCCCTCCTCTCGACCACAGGGCGCCTTCCTCTCGACCTTCTCACGGCGCGGGCGGCAGCGCGCCCGCCACGCCCGTCGACCCAAACCCGCCGGCGCCGCGTGCCGTGTCGCCGAGGTCGGCGTCCTCGACGACCTCGGGCGTGGCGATGCGCTCGAGCACGAGCTGCGCGACGCGGTCGCCCTTGGAGACTGCGCGCGTTCGTTTTTGTGGGTTTGGTGTTCGCAGGGGAAGGGGGCGGGACGTTGGCGTCGGCGCGGGCGCAAGAGACGAGAAAAAGACGCCGCGCTGCCCCGCACGCGCGCGCGCGCAGTCGCCGAAAAAAACGAAAAACACACACAAATCCATGTAATCCCTCCCTGCCTCGTTCTTCTCCTCCTTCTCTCTTTCCACCACACAAAAGACAAGCGAACCCACCCTTGAAAGCCACCTCGCTGTGGTTGTACAGCACCACCTTCAGCTCCCCGCGGTAGTCGGCGTCCACCACGCCCGCGCCGACGTCGACGAAATGCTTCCAGGCGAGGCCCGAGCGCGGCGCCACCCGCCCATACGTTCCCGCGGGAACGGCGACGACCAGGCCCGTGGACACCAAGGCCTTGCCGCGTGCGGGGACCTCGGTGTCCTCGGCGCTGGAGAGGTCGTAGCCCGCGGCGAGGGCCGAGCCGCGCACGGGCAGCACGGCGGCCTCGACGAGGCGGCGCACGCGCAGTGGCTCGTCGGCGGCGGCGGCGGCGGCGTGGGCGGGGGCGGCGGCGACGGGGACGCCGACGGCGGCGCGCTTGGCCGGCGGCGCGCCCGACGCCATCTCGTTCGTGTCTTGGGGCTTGGCGCTGGCCGGGTTGACGTTCTCCGCGGCGGCGGCGGCGGCGGCGACGGACAGGGGCTGCTGCATCCTCGTTGGCTTGGCGCAGGCGCTGGTGAGGGGACGACGACGGCGGGCGCAGAACAGCAGCAGCTGCTGGTGCTGCGACGAGTTTGAACGCGAGAGGAGCGGGACGAGGCCAGAGAGTGCGGCGCGTCGTGAGCACGAAGAGGTCGCGGCGAGCAGGGCAGCGGACATGCGGTTGGTAGTAGTAGTGGGGGTGCGAGTCGGGCGTTTGTGTGCGTTTGATGGCGAGTCATCGACGGGTGACTTCCTCCCCTCCAATTTTTCAAGCGGCTCCAGTCGACGCTTCCGAGAAACGACCTGTTCTGTCTATAATGCAGAACAGCCTACAGCAGGCTCACACACACATGAACCATCCATACCAATCGCGCACAGCAACCCTTCACCACATCGGTTGAAACAGTGGGCGGCGCACCGCCTCAGAAAAATCCTCACCACCTCAAAAAAAGCCGACACCAATCGTCCGCGTCATCACGATGCGCGCGTCCGGCCGCCACATCCTGCAGCTGCAGGCGGCGGCCGCCGCGGCTGCCGCCTCATCAGCATCAACGTCGGCAGCAGGGGGAGCAGCACTAGCAGCGACCACGACAGCAGCAGGAGCCTTCTGCTCCGCCCGCGCCCTCTGCTCAGCTGCCGCCGCAGCGGCCCCCGGTCGCGGCGCGATGCTGCTGGGCGCCGGCCGGCGCGCCGTCCTGCTCCCGCCGCGCGCGTACGCGCCCTCTCTGCGCAAGGTGCGTCTTGTCTCTCGCGCGTTCGTCCACCACACACACGCACGAACACCACCCAAACGCGAGACGCTAGCTCTCTCTCTCTCTCTCCCTCCTTTAGGCCTGCGCTCACACATGCCACCACACTGCCCTTAAAGCACGAGACCAACCAATCGAAATCTACAGCCCCTGGCCGCGCGCGCCGCATCATCAGCGACGGCGGCGGCGGCAAGAGCATCGTCGTCGGCGTCGGCCGCGTCTGCCAACGCCGGCGTGGTCGGCCTGCTGCGCCCGCTGAGCCTGCTGTCCTCCTCGGCGGCGACGGCCACGCGCGCCCCCTCGCTCGCCTCCCCCCTGCAGCTCTGGTGGCGCGCCTTCTCGGCCAGCGGCGGCGCGCAGAAGAGCTTCCGCAACTTCTACCCCAAGGGATGGAAGCCCTCCACCGGCGGCGCCGGCGGCAGCAACGGCAATGGCAACCCCGGCGGCGGCGGCGCCGGGCCGCAGCAGCAGCAGCAGCCGTCGCCCGGCCCCTTCAACCTCGGCCTGACCCTCCTGCTTTCGGCCGCCTTTCTCGCCTACCAGGTGGCCGCCTCCGCCGGCAACGGCGCGTCCGGCCAGCCGGGCGGCGCCCAGCAGCGCCCGCAGGAGATCTCTTTCCAGGAGTTCAAATCGGCGCTGCTCGCCCGCGGCCGCGTGGCGCGGCTCGAGGTCGTCAACGGCACCAGCGTGCGGGTGTACGTGCGCCCGTCGTACGCGGCGGCGGACGCGGTGGGCGCCCCGGCGGGCGCGTCTCCGGGGGACGACGGGGCGATGATGATCGGGTCGGCGGGCGACGGGTGGGCGGGGGCGGCGGCGTTGGACGCCCCCGCGTCGGCCTCGTCCTCCTCCTCGGGCGCCGCCTCGGCCGCCGGCGCGGCGGCCGGCGCCTACCGCTACCACTTCGCCATCGGCTCGGTCGACTCGTTCGAGCGCCGCCTCGACGAGAGCCAGCGCGAGCTCGGCGTCCCCACCACGGCGCAGGTGCCCGTCAAGTTCGTATCAGAGACGAGCTTCTTCGGCGCCGCGCTCGAGGTGCTGCCGACTCTGCTCTTTTTCGGGTGGGCCTACTGGATGGTCACGCGGCAGATGCGCCAGATGGGCGGCGGCGCCGGCGGCGGCAACCCTTTCGGGGGCGGCGGCGGCGGCGGCAAGAACCCCTTCGGCGGCCTGGGCGGGCGCGGCGGCGCGGGCGGCGCGGCCGGGCGCGGCGGCGCGGGCGGCGGCGGCGCCGGCGGCGGCCAGGCCGGCGGCTTCTTCGGCATGGTCAAGGCCAACGTCAGCACGTTCGACCGCACGGCCAAGGACAAGGTCACGTTCAAGGACGTCGCCGGCTGCGACGAGGCCAAGATCGAGATCATGGAGTTTGTCGATTTTCTGAAAAACCCAAAAAAGTACAGCGACCTCGGCGCAAAAATTCCGAAAGGCGCGCTGCTGGTGGGCCCGCCCGGCACTGGAAAGACGCTCCTGGCCAAGGCGACGGCGGGCGAGGCCGACGTCCCCTTCCTGTCCATCAGCGGCTCGGACTTCATGGAGATGTTCGTGGGCGTGGGACCCGCGCGCGTGCGCGACCTGTTCGCCCAGGCGCGCGCGCAGAGCCCCTCGATCATCTTCATCGACGAGGTGGACGCCATCGGGCGCGCGCGCGGGCGCGGCGCGCTGGCGGGCGGGCACGACGAGCGCGAGAACACGCTCAACCAGCTGCTGGTCGAGATGGACGGCTTTGCGACCACGGCGGGCGTGGTGGTGCTGGCCGGAACCAACCGGCCCGACATCCTGGACAAGGCGCTGCTGCGGCCCGGGCGGTTTGACCGCACCATCAGCGTCGACGCGCCCGACATCCGCGGCCGCGAGCAGATCTTCCGCGTCTACCTGAAAAAGATCACGCTCGAGCGGAAGAACGACGTCGGCTTCTACTCGGAGCGCATGGCCGCCCTGACGCCCGGGTTCGCGGGCGCCGACATCGCCAATGTGTGCAACGAGGCGGCCTTGGTGGCGGCGCGCGGATCCAAGAAGAGCGTGTCGCTCGCCGACTTCGAAACCGCCGTCGATCGGGTGATCGGAGGGCTGGAGAAGAAGAACAAGGTCATCTCCCCGCTCGAGCGCCGGACCGTCGCCTTCCACGAGGCCGGGCACGCCGTGGTCGGCTGGTTCCTCGAGCACGCCGAGCCGCTGCTCAAGGTGTCGATCGTGCCGCGCGGCTCCGCGGCCCTGGGGTTCGCGCAGTACCTGCCGAACGAAAACCTGCTGCTGACCAAGGAGCAGCTGCTCGACCGCATCTGCGCCGCGCTCGGCGGGCGGGCGGCCGAGGAGGTTTTGATCGGGCGCGTCAGCACGGGCGCGCAGAACGACCTGGAAAAGGTGACGCAGATGGCGTACGCCCAGGCGGCCATCTACGGCATGTCGGACCGCGTGGGCTTGGTGTCGTTCCCGCCGCGCGAGGGGCAGGTCGACAAGCCCTACTCTGACGAGACGGCGCGCCTGATCGACGGCGAGGTGCGGGAAATGGTGGGGGCGGCCTACGCCCGCACGGTGGCGCTGCTGCGCGAGAAGAAGGACCTGGTCGAGGCGCTGGCGCTCGCGCTCCTGGACAAGGAGGTCATGAGCCTGGACGCGGTCGAGGCGGTGCTGGGGAAGCGGCCGTTCACGTCGCCGCAGATGCAGAACATCGACCGGTACAGGCACGGCGCGACGGGTAAGGCGGCGGTCGAGGGGGCGGCGGCGACGGGCGCGGACGGCGGCGCGGCGGTCGGCGGCGCGGGCGGGGGCGGCGGCGGAGGGTCGGCCGGCGGCGGCGGAGGCGGCGCAAAGGTCAAAAAGGGCCGCGGGCGCCCCGGGGGCCTGGGCGAGAGCGACGTCGATCTCGAGCCGCTGCTGCGCAAGGGCGTCGGCGAGGGCGTGGCCGTCGCGACCTGAAGAGAGAGAGACAAGTGACATGTTTTTGCATTCCCCCTCTTTTTCTTTTTTCGCGAAAGCGCCCTCCCCCCAAAAAACACCCGCAGGCATCGAATTCCTCTTTTTTCCCCTTTCGCATTGACGCAAAGCCAAGCCCCCCCGTGTGGAGGCGTTGTGTTCGACTCCCCCGGCGCAAATTTGCGATTATTTACCGTTCCGTTGGGGGGACGATCTCTCATTCCCCAAAATAAATCGTGCAAAAGAAAAAAAGAAAAAAAGACGAGACCAACAATCTGGCGGGGGCCGACGATTTCTTCTCGAGAGCAAAAACCAAAATTCTTTAAACGCACATCTCAAAGCCGTACACCTCGCGCACCGCGTCGCGCACCAGCGCCTCGAGCGCGTCGGCGTGCGGCCGCAGAGCCGCGCTCGCCGCCGCGCGCCGCCGCAGCAGCCGCAGGCACGCCGCCGTGCTCTCAAGGTCTGGCGGCGCAGGCGCCGGCGCCGGCGCCGCGGCGGCGGACGACAACGACGCCGGGGCCGCGCAAGCGCCGCCGCCGCCGTGCACGCACGCGAGCAGCCACTGCGCGAGCCACTCGGACAGCACGCTCAGGCGGGGCTCGTCGTTGTCTTCCGTGAGCGCGGCATCGAGGGCGCCGCTCAGGGCCGCGCGCACGGCGGGCCAAGGCTCGGGCGAGAACGCGAGGCGGCCGGTGCCTCGGCTCGCCGCCGCCGCCGCCGCCGACGGGCCCGCTGCCGCTGCTGCTGCTGCTGCTGCCGCTGCTGCTGCCGCCCCACCCGGGACCATGACTAGCGGCGCGACGCGTAGGCCCGCGGGGGGTTCCAGGGCGGCGCGCTGGGCGCGGCGCAGCTCCTGAGCGCGCCGCTGGAGGACGCGGCCGGCGCGCGTCGTCGCCGCCGCCGCCAAGGCCCCGTCGCCGCCTCCGTCGCCGCGACCGCCGGCCAGGGCGCCGCCGCCAGCGGCCGCGGAACTGCCGCCGCCGCCGCCGAACCTCCCCTTGCGCGGCTGCAGCTCGGCCAGGAGCTCCCGCTGCACGGACTCGGGCAGCTCGGCAAACGTGGCCGGGTCGATCTGGCTGAGGGACGGCATGCGCGTCGAGGGGCCGGCGGGGTGAGGGGGCGGCGCAAAGCTAAAGGGGCGGGGCGCCGAGGGCGCGGCCGCCGCTTTCTTGCCGCCAGCGCCGCCGCCGCCGCCGCCGCCGCCGCCGCCGCCCCGGCCTTTCGGCGGCGCCCGCGGCGGCGTGCCGAGCGCGCGCGCGCCGCCCGCGCCCGGCAGCAGGGGCCGGCGGTACTCGGCCTCGAGCTCGCGGCGCACGGCCAGCGGCAGGGCGGCCAGCACCTCGGGGTCGAGCTGCGACGCCGGCGGGAGTGCGACGACCGCGCCGCCGCCTCGCCCCCACCCTCCCGCTTCGGCCGATGCCGCAACAGCCGCCGCCGCCGGCATGCGCGGCGGGGGCGGGCCCATCATGCCGGCGACGCGGGCAGGGGAGGGCGCGGGCGGCGCGGGCGGGGACCGGAAGAGCGAGCGCCTGGCCGTGGGCGTGCCTCCGCCGCCGCCGCCGTGGCCGGCGCCGCCGCCGCCAGCCCCTCCCCGCTCGGGCGTCTCGGCGGCGCCCGCTTCCGTCTCGCCGCCGCCGCGGCCGCCGCCGCCGCCGCCGGCAGCCGCCTCGTCGCGCCGCCGCTGCTCGCGCGCCAGGAGCGCCGCCGCCCCGCCCAGGGTGCCCGGGACCCCGGCCTGCGCGAGCGGCTCGAGCTTGGACAGCGCGACGCCCACGCCGCGGATGTCGCGCGGGGGGACCCCCATTGCCGCCAGCAGCGCGAGCGCCTCGCGCGCCACGTCCTCCGCGCTCGACACGGCGCGCGCCAGCGTGACGGAGCGGCTGAGGTTGTCGCACAGGCCGTGGCCCAGGAACTTGTGCGGGGGCAGGTCCTCGGCGCCCGCGGCGCGGCGCTTGAGCTTGAGCGTCACGCAGCGCGCGCGGACGCCGCCGGCGGTGGTGCCTGCTGCTGCCGCACCGCCGCCGCCCCCGCCCGCCCCGTCTCCCGCGCCCTCCCCCGCCCCGCCGCCGCCCGCCGCCGCCGCCCCGAGCGCCGCCGCCCTCGCCGCCACCTCCCGCGCGATGTCCGCCGTCAGCTGCCGCGCCTGCTCGTCCGTCGCCAGCCGCACGCCCCAGTTGACCTCGGCCCCGACCGACCGGCGCGCGGCGGGCGGCTGCACGGCCCTGTCGTCCAGGCCGTGAGAGAACCGCCAGAGCTGCTCGCCCGCCTTTGTTCCGAGTTTCGTGCTCAGCTGCGCGCGGCTCGTGCTGCGCAGCTGCGCCACGGTCGCGACGCCCATGCCGGCCAGGCGGCGGCCCAGGGACCATCCCACGCCGGGGAGGGCCGTGGCCGGGAGCGCGGCCAGGAAGGAGAGCGCCTCGGCGCCGGGCCGGACGCGCCGGACGCCGTCGGGCTTGGCGGCGCGGGTGGCGAGCCTGGCGACCAGCTTGTTGGGTCCGACGCCGACCGAGGCGGTGCAGCCGCCCGTGGCGCGCGAGATGTCGGCGCGCAGCTCCTCGGCGAGGGCCAGGGCGCCGTCGTCGTCGTCGTCGTCTTCATCGCCGTCGTCGTCGCTTTTGGGCTTGCCGCCGCCGCCGCCGCCGCCGCCGTCCTCGCCCGGCTCCTCCTCCTCTCGGCTGCCGCTGCCGCCGCCCCCCGCCGCCGCCGCCTCTTGCCGCCGCCGCCGCCGCCCGCGCCGCCCGCGCCGCCCCCTCCCGACGAGCGCCGAGACGTCCACGAACGCCTCGTCCACCGACAGCGGCTCCACCAGGGCTGAGCGCCGCACCAGGCACCGGTAGAACCGCTCGCTCAGGTCCTCGTACAGCTGAAATTCATAAGGCACGACCACGAGGCGCGGGCAGAGGCGGTGCGCGGCGCCGACGGGCATGCCCGCGCGCACGCCCTTTCCGCGCGCTAAATAGTTTGCGGCCGAGACCTCGCCCGAGCCGCCCTCGGCGGCCGAGTGGCCGACGGCGAGGGGCACGCCGGCGAACTCGGGGCGCCCGAGGGACGAGGCGGTGGCGAAGAAGGCGTCGAGGTCGACGTGCATGATGACGCGATGCTGGTGCTGGTGCTGGTGCTGGTGCTGGTGCTGGTTTTGGTGGGGTTGCTGCTGCTGCTGCCGTTGTTGTTGTTGCTGCTGCTGCTGAAAGGGCCCGGCGAGCGCGGGCGCGGGCGCGGGCGCGCACGACGACGCCGACGACGCCATGAGCGCCTCGATGCGCGCCTTCCACGATCCGATGAAGTGGAGGCGTGAGGCGCGAAAGTAGGTGGCGACAAAGTTCGGGTCGTCGGCGGTGGTGCGGGGCGGGCCGCGCAGCAGGTCGCAACCCTGGCGCAGGCGGGCGGCCAGCGCCTGGGCGCGCGCGTCGGCCTCCGCCTCCGCCGCCGCCTCGTCCTGGGCGCCCTCGGCGCCGTTGTTGTTTGTGTTGGCGGCGCTTTTGTCGGCGTGGGCCGCCGGCCGCCCTGCTGGCGATGCCGGACGCCCGCCTGCATCGGGCGGACGAGGCGGCGGCAAAGGCGGCGGCGGCGGCGGCGGCGGCAGCGGCGGCGCGGGCGCGGGAAAGATCTCCTCTGGCCTCAGCGGCGCGAGCGGCGGCGGCCCCCCCCGCCCCTCCCCGTCGCCCTCGCCCCCGCCGGCGCCCGCCCCATCCGCGCGAGGGGGGAACAGCGCCTGCGCCCCGCCCCCGTGCGCGGACGGCAGGATCTCGAAGCCCCGCGTCGGCAGCAGCGCGCCCGCCCGCACGCAAGACACCACCCACGCCGGCCGCACGATCGGCGGCGGCGCCCTGGTGTGCCGCACGCCCACCAGCTGCCGCAGCTTGGCGTCGGGCAGGGCGCTGCACACGACGTGCGTGGTGGTGCGGCGGGAGAAGTAGGTGTCGAAGCCGCCGCCGTGCAGCGCCATCAGCTGCTTGAGTTCCTGTTGTTTTGTTATGTATTTTTGGATTTGGTTTTTTTTTTTTGTTTTTTTTTGGTCGGGTGCGGGGCGGCGGCGGCCAGAGGGGGGAGGGCCCGGGTTGAGCGCGCCTTTCTCCTTCGTCGAGCGGCTGCGTGTGTGTGCCATTGTGTGCGGAGCTCTCCCTCGCTCTCCCTCTCTCTCCCTCTCTCGCGCGCGCGTGCGACGTGGATCCACCACCACCCTCGCCCCCCGCCGCCCATCCGCCCCCCCGCCAAAAAACAAAAAAACGTCATTCTCTCGCCGAGTGCGAGGGGTCGGTTCAGCCCGTTGACGCAGCTCGACCACCGCCATCGCCCCCGGGAACAGAACATCTCTCCCAGCCTGCCTCTCACTGAGTGCGACGGGTCGGTCAGCCCGTTGACGTGGATCGACACGCCCGCAAACACGGCGCTGAGCGCGGGCTGCAGCGCCTGGTTGGAGCGGTGCTGCTCCTCGAGCTTGCGGACCTTGGCCTGCAGGTAGCCGGCGAAGCCCGTGTCGGCCCAGTGCATCGTCGGCTCGCGCTCGCGCTTGCGCGCGGAGCCATGGGGGGGGGCCTGCTGCCCGTCGCCGTCCTCGCCGTCGTCCTCGCCCGGGCGCGGAGGCGCGCCTCCTCCTGCGCCGTCGTCGCTGGCGCCGCCGCCGCCGTCGTCAAAGTCGTCCATGCTTCTCGTGGGCCGCGGCTCGCACACACGTTAGCGGAGGCTGAGCGCCACTACATCCCTAGCAAGGGGCGGGCGCTGCGTCTTTCTTTCTCGAGAGGGAGGGCTTTGGGTGTGGTCTCGGAGGAGAGAGGGGAGAAGAGAGGGAGGAGAGGCCCTTTTGAGTGGGTGTGCTTGTGTTGCTAAGCGAACGTGAACAGGATAAGGAGAGCGGAGCGCCGATGAGTCTTGAGAATGAGGCACGGAGGGAGGCCGGAGACTCTCATGAGCGGCGGCGACGGAAAAGGGCAAGGCGCGGATTTGGCGGCGGCGACGCAAAGACGGTCCGACGCGTGCGCGTCGTCCCAACCTCCATCTCGCGCTGCGCGATCGTGATTCATGATCGCCCCCCCGCGCGCGCGCGCGTCGCCTTTAATACACACGACCGGGACTCGACTCAACCAAGTACGACGAGCTGCCCTCTCGGCACGGGAGGCCGGGACGCGAGCCCCAATGGCGTCCTCCTCCTCGGAGTCCTCCTCGGACGCAGGTGGTTGCGACCCGCCGGGCAGCCGCGCCTTACGCGCCCAGTTCGACGCGGCGTCCGACTATTTCGGGCAGCTCGTGACGGGCGACCCGGCGCGCGTGCCGGACGCGGCCAAGCTCCGGTGCTACGGGCTTTACAAGCAGGCGACGGCGGGCGACGCGCCGCGGCGGGGAGCGGCGGCGGCAGCGGGCGGCGGCACCCGCGCTGCAGCGACGTCGGCGTCGGCCCGCCCGCCGCCGTGGTGGCGGCCGTGGGGCGCGGCCGCCAGCAAGTGGCGCGCGTGGGCGGCCGTGCGCGACACCCCCGCGGAGCGCGCGATGGAGATGTACGTCTCGGAGGTCGAGCGGGCGGCGCCCGAGTGGGTCGGAGCAAGGGCGGCGGCGGCGAGCGGGGGCGCAGCGGGAGCAAGCGGCGGCGGGCGACGAAGCGGCGGCGGCGGCGGCGGCGGGCCGGGCGGCGCCGTCTTTAGCCGCCCGAGGCGAGACGAGGACAAGGAGGCCGCAGGGGCGCAGGGGGACGCCGATGGAGAAGAGGGCGCGGAACCGCCGCCGCTGCTGCTGCACGAGCTGGCCGGAAAGGGGGACGCGGCCGCGATCGCCGCGCACCTGGACGGGGTGGCGACGAGGGCGGCGGCGCGGGCTGCGGCAGCAGCGGCGGCGGCAGCGGCACGAGCAGGGGCGGCGGGGCCGGCGACGGCGGCCGCGGCGCTCTCTCCCTCGTCGTCGTCGCCCCCCGCCACCACCGCCGCCGCTTGCCTCGCCGCCTCCCGGCAAGGCGACTGCCCCCCGCCGCTCCGCGCCGCCGCCGACGCCGTCCGCGCCGCCCTCGCCGCCGCCGACCCGGACGGCGCGACCCCGCTCCACTTTGCCGCCGACCGCGGGAGGGCCGAGGCGGCGATGCTGCTTGCGTCCCTCCTCGGCGCCGGCGCCGCGGCCGGCGCCGCCGACGCCGATGGCGCGACACCGCTGCACTATGCGGCGGCCGGGGGCCACGCCGCGTGCTGCGAGGCGCTGCTGCGCGACTGCGGGGCGGACGCCTGGGCGCGCGACGCGGACGGGGCCACGGCGCGCGACCTGGGACCCCGGGAGTGGGCGTTCTGGCCGCAGCCGCCGCCGCCGGGCGAGGTAGGATGAGTCGGCGGCGTCGGCGGCGCGTGCGGTTGGTCGGCGTTGTGGGCGTCGGTCGGTTTCTCGATTGCGATGTTTGTCCCGCCCGCTTCTTATCTCTCGGCCTCTGCTATACCCGGCTGGTCGCACACCCGTATCCATCCGTCATCATCATCAAACGAACACCCTGCATTTTCAGCAACCCCGATACACCGTCTCGCCTCATCCCCTAAGGAAGCCCGAACCCAACAAACAACTTGCGAGGGGCGCAAAAAAAGCACGAGTCTATTCTGAGACGCCTTCTCCTCCCCCCTGTTCCTTCTCGGGGCGCTGAGACACGCGCCCCGATCGATCAACACCAGGGCGCGCGTCCTGTGGACGAGCCCGCGCGCGTGCCAACGCCGTGGACGGGCGCGCTCGGATGAACCAGGGCCAAACAGCGATGGCAGCGGCGGTCGTCCGCCGCGCGACGAGGCGGCGCGCCGCGACCGGCGCCACTTGCGCCGCCGCCGCCCGCTTCGCGCAGCTTTTGCTAGTGCTGCTGCTCGCGGTCGCGCGCGCCTGCTCCGCCCAGGAGGCCCCGCCCGTCCCGGCCGTAGACCTCCGGCCCCAGGCCGCCGAGTACGCGCGCGCGGCCCTCGCCGAGTTCGAGGCGCAGGAGGCCGAGCGCCTCAAGGACGAGGCCCCCTACATTGTGACGGCCGGCGGCGCCGCGCTCGGCGACGGCGGCGACGGCGACGAGGGCGAGGGCGAGGCGGCGGAAGGAGCGGCGGCGGCGGCGGCGGACGGCATGGCGGCGGTCGCCGAGGTGGCGGCGCCGGCGGCGGTCCCGGCGGCGGTGGCGGCCGCGAAGCCGGCGATGCCGCAGCCGCGCGCCATGGCCATCGCCCTCGGCACCAAAAAAGCCAGCGGCAGCGGCAGCGGCGGGGGCAGCGGCGGGGGCGCGTCGGCCGGCGCCGACGCCGACGCCGACGCCGACGCCGACGCCGACGCCGACGCCGACGCCGGCGCCGGCGCCGGCGCCGCCCCGCCGCCCGCCGACGCGCCCGGCATGCGCCCTGCGGCGCCGATCCCGGTCTTCCCGGCCGACTTCCCCCCCACCCCCTCGGCCGGCGAGTGCGCGGCCGGCCTCGCGAGCTACCGCGCGGCCATGTCGCGCGAGCCGGCGCCCTACGACGGCCCCCGCGGCCGCTCGCTTGCTTATTTTTTGCACGTGCCGCGGACGGCCGGCCGCACTTTCCACGTCTGTCTCCTGCGGCAGGCCACCCCGCCCGACCGCCGCTGCCCGAAGTCGTACGACCACCTGCGCGTCGACGTGGCCCTGCCCAAGTGCCACCTGCTGTCGTCGCACGACGACTTTTCCGTGGTCGAGAGGCTCCCCGCGCAGACGAGCGCGGTGACTCAGCTGCGCGACCCCGTCGACCGCTTCCTCTCGGCGTATGAGTTCGCGGCCGAGGTGGCCGCGCGCTCGGTGCTCAAGCCCGACCCCCTGCGCCGCCCCGACACCAACAAGACCATCACGGAGGACGTGTGGCCGTGGTCCCTGCTGGTGCCCTGGTTCGTGGGCGAGGGCAAAGCGCGCATCGCGGCTGTCGACGCGGCGGCCGACGCGCGCGAGGCCGAGGACGCGGCGGCGGGCGGCGCCTGGGTCGCCGTGCCCGCGCCCGACGGCCAGGACTTCTACTACAACGCCGCGCTCAACGTCTCGTCGTGGGATTTGACGCCCGAGCAGCGCGCGCGCCTGCTCCCGCCCCTGGATCCGTACGACAACCCTCTGCTGCCGTCGCTGGCGGAATTCGCCCGCTCCCCTGTGGCCCGAGAGCTGCTGCACGAGGGCCAGGCGCTTCAGGTCCTCGGGCTGACCAACTACTCGCACTGGGACGCCGCCCCGCTCCTGCGCGCGTGCCTCTTCGGGCGCGAGGAGGTGCGGCGCGAGCTCCTGGGCGTGGCGGAGCGGCGGCTCTCGCGCTTTGCCCACGTCGGCAGCACGGGCAGGCTAAGGGAGTCTGTCGAGGCGGCGGCCGCCGCGCTTGGCGCCCCCCTCACGGGCGTCGCCTTTAGTCCCGGCAACGAGGACGCGGCCCTGGCCGCCGCAGCTGCAGCCGCAGCCGCCGAGGCAAAAGACGTCTCGGCCTCCTCCTCGGGCGCCACCCTCACGCCCGTCGCGTCCGTGGCGCACCCCCGGATGGCCGAGCTGGCGGCGGCGGCGCGGCGCGCGCAGGGCCGCCTCCGGCACGCCGAGGGGCGCTGGAACGCGGCGGTCGGGCGCGTCCGCCAGGGCCTGCTGCCGGTCGGCACCGACCCGCGCGCCGAGCCTGTTGCCGCGGCGCAGCCCGAGCTGCGCCTGCTGAAGGGCGTCCTGAACCGCGCGCGCGCCGGGGCGCTGGCGGCGCAGGGCGCGCTCGTCCGGCAGAGGCGCGCCCTCCGCGCGTCGGGCTGGCGCCCCGCGGCGCAAACCGCGGCCCAGCCCGCCCTCGCCGACGGCACCAGCGCGGGGCCCTTGCCCGCCGGCGCCCTCTCCCCCAGCGCCGCGGCCGACCGCGACCGCAGCCGCACGGACTCCGCCTTGGGCGCCGAGTTTGAGCGGTGCGCCCGGCGCGCGCAGCAGAAAAACCTCGAGCGCCGCGAGCGCAGCCTCATCAATCTGATGATGCCGGACGGGCGCACGGTGCGCTTCACCAAGGCGGCGCGCGCGGCCATCCCTCCCGCCGTGCTGAGCGAGATCCGGGCGCTGAGCCCGCTGGACGACGCGCTGCACCGGCTGGCCGAGCGCACGCTGGACGAGCGGCGGGCGCGGCTCGAGGCCGAGGGACGCTTGCTGCAGATGCCGGACGGCCCTCCGATCGACCCGAAAGCGGCGCGTGAGGCGCGGCCGCCGTCGCGGTGGGCGCGGGTGTTCCCCCTGCCCGCGGGAGAAAGGGGCGGCGCGGGCGGGAGCGGGAGCGAGCTGTGAATCCTTTTTAGATGTTTTCAAGCCCTCGATATAAAATTGATGATCGCGATCTAACACTGAAATGTGTTCTTAAAAAGCCGCCGGGTTGTCGTGTTTGTCGGTCGTCTGCGTTTAGCGGGGGCGCGCGGATAGCGGCGGGAGCCAGCAGTGGCTGAAGCAGCATCGAGCTTTGTATCGCTCGTGTTCAATCGATCGCGGTAGTTTCTGTGTCACTCTTTTTATCGTTCGTTCATTCATTCACGTTTAGGGGCAAAAGAATTCGTTTGATCAAGGAAAGGGGGCGGCAGCGGCCGTCGCAGGCGTGCCAACGCGCTGTCAAAGCGCGCCATCGAACGCCACAGGAAACAAGCTTTTCAAGCGGAGACGTTGGGAAAGGGATGACAGCCGCATCGCCATCATGATGGTTGGGGAGGCGGGGCCTGTTTGCAAGAGAGGCGCGCGCGCGCGGCGTGCCTGTTTGCGTTGTCTGTTCGTTTTGTGTGAGAAAGAAAGCAGGAGAAAGAAATGAATTTTGCCCGCGAGGCGGGAGGGGGCCGCGAGCGCGCGGCGGGGGAAAATAATCCAAAAAGCAAGAAAAACAAGCAAGGGGGGGTGGGTACAAGTGCGCCCGGGTGCGGGTCGGCAAAACAAGCAAAAAGGAATGCACACAAGCAAGTACAAGTGAGGGGCGCGGAAACAATCCGGGCCCTCAGGCGTCGAGCGCGGCCGCCGCCGCCGCCGGGTCGGCCGGGCGGCGGGCGTCGACGCGCGAACGGCAGACGGGGCACGTGTTGTGGCGCCGCAGCCACGTGCGCGCGCACGCGGCGCAGAACTCGTGCGCGCAAGGAAGGGCCAGGACGACCGTGCCGCGCGGGACGGGGACGTCGTGGCACACGGGGCACTCTTCTGCGGTGTCGGCCGAGGCGGCGGCGTCGGCGGGGCCGGCGGCGGCGAGGGCCGACGCGGCGCCGCCGCCGCCAATGGCGGCGGCCGCCGGGGGAGGAAAGGCGACGCGACGCGGCAGCGCCTCGAGGACGCGGCGGCGGCACCCGCGGCGGGCGTCGCGCGCGCTGGCGGCCGCCGCGGCCGCCTCGCCGACGAACATGGCGGGCGCGCGACGGCGGCGGCGCGAGGGCGGCGGGCGCCCCGCCGCGTCGCCGCTGCCGCTGCCGCTCGCGCTGCTGCCCCGGCGGCGGCGGCGCCGCGCGCACGGCTGCCCGCCGGCGGCGGCGACCGCGCGCTCGCGCACGGCCCACCCCTCGGTCACGAACGCCTCCTCGAACGCGGCGCCCGAGGACGTGGCGGGCGCGCCCTCGGCCAGGCCGAAACACGTGTATCCGCCGCCGCCGCTCACGCGTGCGACGGCCTCGGCCGCCGCTGCCTCGGCAGCCGCGTAGCTCGCGATGGGCGGCGGCGGCGGGGCCCCGGACGCCCCTGGCCGGCCCGCATCGTCGTCGGCTTCGTCATTGGCCTCATCGAGATGCCCGTCGTTGGCCCCCGCCGAGGCCACGTCCGCGTCATCTCCTACCCGGCCGGATGTGGGGCCGGCGCCGCTGTTGATGTCGCCGCCGCCGCTGTCGTCACCTCCGCCGCCGTCCGAATCGGAGGAGGAGGACGAGCCCGACGACTCGGTCTCCGACTCGTCGTCGTCGTCGGTGGCGTCGGCGTACACCAGCCAGGAGCCGCCCGCGGGCTGGGCCGCCGAGGAGCGCGGCCGCCCACCCGCGGACGTGTGCAGGCGCAGGGATTCTGCGAGGAGGGCGTGCGCGGCGCCGCGCGGAGCCGCCGCCGCCAGCACCGACAGCCCGCCCAGGGCGGAGAGGGCGGCGCAGACAAACGCGGCGGCCGCGTGGGTCAGGAGGGCGCCCGCGCCGCGCGCGTGGCGGGCCTGCTGGGGGTGGGCGGGGGGCGGGGCCTGATCGCGCGGCTCGCGCGCCGCCTGCTCTTGCGGCGGCGGCGGCGGCCGCGGCGCGAGGAGGAGGAGCGGGGGCTGCCGGGGGGAGGGGGGGGGCCGCTGCCGCTGCCGCTCTGCTCGCTGCCGCTCCTCGCCTGAGGAGCGACGGCGGCCGAAAAAGGGGCCCGCCCGGCGACCGGCGGCGGCGGCGGCGGGGCCCGCGCGCGGCGTCGCAGAGGGGGAGGCCGGGAGCGAGCGCGCGCGCGAGGCGGGGCCGCCGTCGCCGTCCTGCCGCCGAGACGAGGACGCCGTCGCGAGCGCCGGCGACGGATCCGACGCGCGTCGGCGGCCCGGGCGCGGCGGACCGTCGCTGCTGCTGCGGCTGCTGCTGCCGCCGCCGCCGTTGTTTGCCGCGACCGCGGCCGAGATGGCCGCGAGGAGGGCCGGGTCGACGGCGCCCAGGAGGAGGGCGCGGGCCGCGCGGCGCTGCCGGCGCGAGGGCGAGGAAGGGGACGAGCCCGCAGCGGCAGGCGGCGACGGCGGCGGGAAAGACGAGGAGGCCGACACGGGCGATGGGCAGAGCCCGCTGCCGCTGCCGCTGCCGTTGTTGTTGTTGTTGTTCGTGTCGTCGTCGCGCTCGTCGGCGTCGTCGCCGACCGGCAGCTCGAAACGCGGCGGGGGGCAGCGCTTGGCCGCCGCGGCCGCAGGTCCCGTCCCGCGACGGCGCGCGTCAGCGACGGCGGCCTGCTCGCCAGGAGAGGCGGGGCCGGTGGGTTGCCGAGGCGTGAACGCCGTGACTGGCGTGACGGCCGCGGCGGTCACTTGAGCGTCGTCGGCCCCTCCCCGCACTGCGCTCGTGGGGTCGCGCGGGCGAGCGCCCACGGCCGCGGCTCGGTGCGTCACGAGAGCATCGGTCTCGCAGATGCTCGCGGGCCCCGGAAGGGGGCCGACGGCCGCGAGGAGGGGCATCAAGCGCGCGCCTTTTCCTGCTGAGGAGAAGCTGATGAGACGTTTCCCCGTCAACGCTATGGCGGCGAGCGCCCCGCCTTGTGGCCCGGGCGACGACGCGGGGGCGGCCGGTCGATCTCTTGGTCCAATTCAACGTGCCGCGCGCGCCATGTGCTGTAGAGGGGCGGCGTATCGGTCGGTGATTTGAGGACCGAATTTCTAATCCCGTGTGTGCTGAGCGGCGAGACACGAAGGGGCGGGTGTACGGCGACGTTGGTTGGAGTGGTTGTATGTCTAGGAGTCTGTTTCAAGGCGATGCGGTGGCGAGGAGCGGCCCTGCGTGTCATTGATGTGTGGGAGAGCACGCTGCTTGCTCCGCTTTTTCATGGCCGGCGAGGCGGGCCGTCGCCTCCTGCCGCCGCCACCGCTTGTTTCTGGGACGATCAACGTCAGCACGCATCGACTCCGCGCGTAACTACCAACCGCCTCCTCGATCAGACGGAAACACACACACACAGATCTTACCGTGGACTGCATCATCCGAGACCAAAAGAGGGACACGAGAGAGCTCTAGGGGCGTTCCGATGGCCGCTGATTCGGCGCCCGCGCCCGCGCCCGAGCGCTTCAAGTTCAAATACGTCTTCATCCCGTGCGACACGTGAGTACCGAGGCGCGCGCATGCCCGGCTCGGGCGCGGAAGCGCGGCGTCGTTTGCCTGCCTGGCTTGCACCGCCGCCGACGACGCAAACCCGGCCCCGCTCGCTCGGTCTCGCTCGCTCGCTCGCTCACTCGCCGCCCCCGCTCCAACCCCCGCTCCAACCCCCCCAAAAAACCAACAGCACCGAGCCAATCCAGGAGCGCGAGCTCGAGGCCCCGCGCGGCGGCGACGCCGAGGTCTCGTCCCTCCTCGACGCCCTCAAGCGCCACTTCCGGGCGGCCTGCCCGGGCAAGACCGACGCCCAGAAGGCGGCGCAGAAGGCCGCGCTGCTGCAAAAGCTCCAGCAGCCGGCGGCGGCGGCGGGGCAAGCGGGCGCCGCCGCCGGCGATTCGGCGGCGGCGGCGGCGGCAACGGCCACCGCCGGCGCCAGCGCCAACACCGGCGGCGGCGCCCTGTCGCCAGAGGTGCGCGACCTGCTCGACCGGGTGGTGGACGGCGACCTCCTGGGCGGCGGCATGGTCGAGAACATCGCCCTGCTGTCCAACGCGCCCGAGACGGGCTTTGTCGCCGTCAATCTGTACTCCGACGACGAGGCGGCGCTCAAAGCCTTGCCCACCAACGCGCGCGCCTCGTCGCTCGCGATGCAGTGCGGACGGCCGCTCGACGTCCGCGGCGACGCCTTCCTGGGGCGCGTGTTCGACAACGAGGAGGACTTCCGGCGGATGGACCTGCTGCTGTCGGACGTGTCGTCGGGCGCGGCATGGGTGCGCGACGCCGCCAGGCAGGCGGAGCGGCGGCGCGACCGGCAGCGCGCGGGCGCGGCCGGCGCCGACCCCGCCGCCTTTTTGGCCGGCCTGAAACGAGGGGGAGGGGGGGCGTCGGCGGCGGGGGGGGCGGCGGCAACAACGGCGGCGGCCAGGGCGCAGCCGCCGCACAAGGCCGCCGCGACGCCGTCGGACGCCGAGCGCGACAAGGGCAACGCGCGCGCCAAGCTCGGCGACTGGGACGGCGCGGCCGGGCACTACACGTCAGCGCTAAAGCTGGCCGGCGCCGGCGCCGGCGCCGCGGGCGCGGCCGGCGGCCAGGCGACGGGCCCGGAGCGCCGGCGGCTGCGGGCCGCGGCGCTCGGGAACCGGGCGGTGGCCTTCCTGAAGCTCGGGCGGTGGGAGGACGCGGCGGCCGACGCGACGGCGGTGATCGACGAGGCCCGGCTGGGGGAGGAGGCCCAGGGGGGAGGAGGAGAGGGAGCGGCGGCGGCGGATGCGGGTGCGGCGGCGGATGCGGGTGCGGCGGCGGATGCGGGTGCGGCGGCGGATGCGGCGGCGGATGCGGCGGCGGCGGCGGCGGCGGTCCCCAAGGCGCGTCTGCGGCGCGCGACGGCGCGGCGAGCGATGGGAGACGTTGCGGGCGCCAAGGAGGACCTGGAGGCGGTCTTGGAGGCCGAGCCGGGGAACAAGGAGGCGGCCGAGGCGCTCAAGGCTCACGCGCAAGGCGGATGAAAAAACAGGGGGAGGGGCGGGCGGCGGTGTCGGACCGACATCGATTTTTGCACACGAGAAAAACACAATCCAAAAGAAAACATGACAACTCAATCCCGGTGCTCGCGCAGCTCCTTGTCTTTCAGGCGCTTGAGCCGCTCCACCTCGGACGTGTACCGCTCCACGAGCGCCTGCACGTCCTTCTCCGCGCGCTGCCACTCGCTGCTCTTGGTCTTGGCGGCCGCGCCCCCCTTGCCGCCGCCGCCGCCGCCGCCGCCGCCTCCGCCGCCGAACGCGCTCTTCGCGCCGTCCAGCGCCCGCTGCCGCGCGCGCCGGATGCTCACGAGCGCGCCCTCGCCCTCGGCGTGCACGAGCTTGACCATGCGCTCGACGACCTCGCGCGTCATGCGCGGCAGGCGCACGAGCACCTCGCTGCTTTGGTTCTTGCCGCCGCCGCCGCTGCCGCCGTCGCTGCCCGGCGCCGCCGACAGGCCGAGCGGCGAGTTTTGGATGGCGCGGGCCACGGCGCCGGCCATGGCTGGGTCGTAGACCGAGACGGCCAAGGTCTGCGGATCGCGCACCGTGACCGTGCCCAGGGCGCGCAAGGGGACGTGCGCGTGGCCGTGGTGGCCTTTTCCGCTGCCGCCGCCGCCGCCGCTGCCGCCGCCGCCGCTTCCGCCGGCCGAGGAGGAGGACGACAACGACGGCTGTTCAGAGGGGGACGAGACGGGCACCTGCAAGTTCTCGATGAGGCCCGGGTTGGCGCGGCCCGTGCGAACGCCCGCGAGCTCGTGCGAATAGTGCTCCACGGCGGCCTTCATCGATCTTTTTTTGTGTTTTGTTGGGCGACGAGGCACGGGGAAAGGGCGCGCGTCAGCGGCGGGCGGGCGGGCGGCGGCAACGGCCGGCAGAGGCGACAAGGGTCAAGAGCAGCGACCCCCCCGCCTCTCCCCCAAAAAAGACGCACTCTTCCGCCTCGCCCAGCTTGGCCGGGTCATCGTCCACCTCCGCCGCTGCGGCGCCCGCGTCGTCTTCTTCTCCTTCCTCTTCCTCGTCCTCATCGTCGCCGTCGCCCTGGCCGCCCCGCTTTCGGCCGCCCTTTTTGCTGCCGCCGCCGCCTCCTCCCTTTTTGCCGCCGGCGACCCCGCCGCCGCCACCACGGGCTGCTTTGGCGTACGACCTGGCCCAGTCCAGGCCGAACACGGGGAGCGGGGCGCCTGCTCTCCTCGCGGTGGCGGGAGGGGAATGGAAAAAAGAGGCTGCGGAGCGAGAGCGGGGCGGCTCTGGCGGCGGAGAAGAAGAAGCGGCGGACAGCAGCCCGAGCGCCGCCGCCGGCGTTGGCGTCGGCGCCGACGCGGCGGTCCTGTTTGTGTTGGTGTCGAGCGATTGATGTGATCCGCAGGTGCCGTGAGTGGGGGCAGGACAAGATGAGAGGGGCGCACCGAGCTGAGGAAGCAGATGGCAGGCGCCGGGGAGGAGCGACACGAGTGATAGCTCACCTGCAGTGGGCGCGCGCGATCACGGCCGCCAGCAGGCGCACGGATCGCGTCATGGTGGCTGCTGATGTGTTGTGAGGAGCGCGAGAGGGGGGCAGGCGCGCGCCGCCTCAAGAGGCAGGAGATTAATTTCGTCGGACGGCGGGGTTTCTCTCGACGGTGCGCCAAAGCGACGAGCGCCAAGGCTCGACGAGCGCCAAAGGTCGCGGAGCGCTTTTGAACGGCGGCTCTTCCCCCGAGCCCAATCGCGAAAACCCCGACCACCATGACCACCATCCCCCTAGCAAAGGCCGCCTTCGTGCGGCGCCTCGAGGCGCTGCAGCAGGACCAGCAGCAGAAGCAGCAACAGCGGCAGCGGCAGCACAGGCCGGAAAAGGCGGCCGCACAAGAAGAAGAGCCTCGGCTCGTCTGGAAAGCGCCTGTTTTGTGCGCCCTTCCTTTGCCGCCGCTCTCCGTGCCTGTTTCCGTCGCCGATCAGCGGCGACGGCAGCAGTCAGACACTGACGTTGAGCAAATCATCACCGCAACGGCCCAAAGGATCGCGCAGCTGCGCGACGCCGAGCGGCGCCGCGACGGGCGCGAGCAGCGGCGGCTGGAGACGCTTGTCCGCCGGCGCGCCGAGCTTGCGTCGGCGCTCGCAACCGCCCACCGCTCTCGGAAAAGCCTGCGAGCCTGGGCCGAGGCCGCGCGGCGACAGCTCGTTGCCGAGTGCCTCAAAGCGGCCGCCTGGCACAGGCAGCGCCTGCTCGCGCGCTGCCTTGCCCGCCTATGCGCGCATGCGTCCCGCGCCCGCGCGGCGCGGGCCGGGGCGGCGGCGGCGGGGTCGCTCGCCTAAGACGGGCGGTGGGCGAGCGCGCGGCGTCCGAGGCCTTGGAAAGCTGGCGCCTCGTTGCCTCCCAGGAACGTCAGCTGCGATCCGAGGCCGCCGACGCGCTCTCCCGGCGGGGCCTCCGGGCGGTCTTGCAGGCGTGGCGGCGGCGGCGGCAGGCGGCCGTCGAGGCGCCGCTCTGCCCGCAACCGCCTCGCCTCCGCTCGCTCGGCCTGATGCGGCGAGCGCTTACGGCCTGGCGGCGCAACGCGCGCGCAGCAAAGGGCGCGGCGCGCCACCTGGCCCGCGCGCGCGAGGTGCTGGCCGCGGTCGCGCGCGAAACGGGAGCCGAGGGAGACGCCGGCGACGTTCCGACCGCCGGCGGCGTTTGTTCGTTTTCCAGATAACAAGCAGGGGGGGCGGGGGAGCAAATGAGAAAAGGGATGAGCTAGACAAGGGGGCGGGATGACGTGTATCCCGCGTCGCCCTCCTCATCTTGGTCTTATTGATTTTCGGAAATTTCTGGAAACAAGGAATAATCAATCACCGCGGCTCAGAGGAGGAGGCGGCGACGGCGGCGGCGGTGGCGGCCGCGAGCTTTGCGCGCAGGGCATCCAGCTCGGCCCTGTCTTCCGCCTGCGCGCGCGCGGCCTCGCCCGCCTGCGCCATGGCGCGCAGCTTGGCGCGCGACGCCTCGTCCAGAGCGCGCTCCGCGCGCGCCAGCTTCTCGCGCAACGCGGCGCGCACGTCGTCGTCGTCCTCCTCGCCGCCGCCGCCGCCGCCGTCGTCGCCGTCGTCCTCGCTCCCTCGCTCCCCTCGTCCCTCGCCCGCCGGCCGCCCCCCCTTGCCTCCCGCGGCCGCCGCCGCCTCCGCCGCCGCCGCCAGCCGCGCCCCGGCCGTCTGCGCCTCCTTGAGCGCCGCCTGCGACGCGACCAGGTCGGTCGTCGTGCGCGCCAGGGCCGACCGCGTCGAGCCCAGCGCCGTCCCCTGCTCCTGCGCGCGCCGCTGCAGCCGCCCCCGCTCCTCGCGCGCCGCCGCCTGCCCCGCGCGCGCGGCCTCGCGCGCGGCCTCGAGGGCCGTGCGCAGCGACGCGAGCTCGCGGCGGCAGGCGGCCAGCTCCTCGTCGGCCTCCAGGACGCGCCGACGCTGCTGCTCGAGCTCGCCCTGCAGGCGGCTCTGCAGCGAGGAGGACGGGTGGTTGCCGCCGCCGCCGCTGCCGCCGCCGCCGCCGCTGTTCAGCCTCCCGGCGGCCGCCTCCAGGCTCGCGTCCGACGCGAACGAGGCTACCGGGGGGGGGGGGGCGGAGGCCGCGGCCGTTGCCGGGGCCGCCGCGGCGGCGATCGTGGCGGTCTTGCCGCCCCGCGGGGGGCATTGGCGCGGGTCTGTCTCCTTTGCGCCGCCGGCGCCGGCGCCGCCTTCGCCGCCGCCGCCGCCGTCCCCAGCCTCCGCCCTCAGGCGCGCGAGCTCCTCCCGCGCCGCGCGCGCGTCAAAGTCGGCCGCGTCGCGCGCCGCGAACGCCGCGCCCGCCGAGTCCTGGAAGAAGCGCAGCTCCCGCTCGAGCGCCGCCGCGCGCGCCGCCTGGTCGCGCCAAGCCCGCTTTGCGTCGAGCTTTGCGACCGTGGCCGCGGCGTAGTCGTCGCGCAGCGCGTCGCGCTCGAGCTGCGCGTCGCGCATGGCGGCGCGCGCGTGGCGCAGCTCCTCGGTCAGCGAGGCGACGGACTCGCGGAAGACGCGCGAGCCGCCAAAGGCCGAGGGGAGGGCGGCGCCCGCGATGGCGAGCGCAGTGGCGGCCGAGGCGGAGACGCCACCGCCGTTGTCGGCCGCGGCGGCGGCGTTGTTGTCGCACCCGCCCAGGCGGGCGCAGAGGGCCTCGACGTCCCGGCCCAGGTCGTCGCGCTCGCCCGACACGCGCGAGAGCTCAGCCTCGAGCGCGACGATCCGGCGGCGGGCGGCGGCGGCGGCCGCGCCGCCGTCGGCGCAAGGCAGGGCGGTCGGCGAGTCGGCGGCGGCGCCGGCGGACGCCGGGCCCCAGCCGCCCGTCGGGGAGGGCGGGAACGCCAAGGGGTCGGGAGGGGGCGACACTGGCGGCAGGAGGTGGTCGACGCCGCCGCCGCGCATGTTGCCGCGGATCCGTGTCCCCCGTTGCTTGCAAACCGACTGCTCACGACTCCCGGCACGACTTTTTGCTTTGTCAGTCGTTTTCGCGTCTGTGCGTCTAGCGAGGAAAGATGAACGGTTGAAGCCAAAGTGCAGGCAATCGAGTCTGACGAGGGATCGCTCGTGCGGGAATAACCGGTTAAGATGGAGCGACGCCGACTGTGTCGCGTGACGACGGCAGGGCGGCAAGGCGGGAGAGCGCCGACGATCGACGACGGCGGCGGCGGCGCTTGGTGCTCCTGATGTTCGTCGTCGTTGACAACGACTCGTTGGCAACGAGTCGTTGCTCAATTTCGCACACACCAAACCACACACATGCGCACTACCTCGCTGACTCTCCTCCAGCAAAATCACACACACAATTGCTCGCGCGCGCGCGCCGATCACATCCTCATCAAAAGCCCTTTTGAGCCCTGCGTTCACCCGTCGTCGCTCTACCCGACGCACCGGCCCCCGACAAGGAGGAGGACGCACAGACACACACAGAGCAGCGAAGGACTAGGCCTACTCAGGAGCGGACGTCAAGTGGAGAGAGGGGGGGCGCACCGAAGAAGGCATCATGCCGTTCTGGCGGCGCGCGCCGGCGGCGGCCGACGGGGGGGCAGCGGGAGCCGCGGCCGCGCCCGCTCTGGAGGTCCGGCTGGAGGACGCCGGGGGCCCGGCGGCAGGAGCAGCAGCAGCATCGGCAGCAGGAGCAGCAGGACCATCATCGCTCGGAATGCAGCAGCAGGAACAGCAACAAGAACAGCAACAGCAACAACAACTGCCGCCGCCCGAGAACGACGCCGACGCCGACGTCAACCCGCTGCTGCGCACGCACCTCACCCACCGCTTCATCGGCCGCCTCTCGCCCCTGGCCGTGCCCTCCCCCGACGCCATGCACCAGGAGGACCTCATGAACAACTGCGCCGTCAAAGCAACCATCGCGGCAGTCATGGGCGGTGCTCTCGGCGTCGCCTTTGGCGTCTTCACGGCCTCGGTCGACCCGTCGATGGCGGGCGGCGGGATCGAGGCGCCCGCGCTGGGCGAGCCGGCCAAGACGACGCGGCAGGTGCTGAGGGAGACGGCGGTGCTGATGCGGGACAAGAGCGTGTGAGTTGGTTTTTTCGTTCTTTTTGTTTGGGGGGGTTCTGGCGTGTCGCCGCGCGCCTTTTTTTTTCTGTTTGGCGTTTCGTGGTTTGCTCACTATCTTTTTTCCTTCCTCCAAACGAAACAAACGAAACGAAACTAAACATAACGTAAACAACCACGTCCGTCCTCACGCCAGCTCCTACGCCAAGGGCTTCGCCCTCATGGGCGCCGTCTACTCCTCCTGCGAGTGCGTCATCGAGAAGGGGCGCGCGCGCCACGACTTCTACAACGCGCCGCTGGCGGGGTGCGCCGCGGGGGGGATCATGGCTCTGCCGGGGGGCGCCAAGGCGGCGTGCTTCGGGTGCGCCACGTTCGCGGCCTTCTCGGCGGCGATCGAGGTGTTCACGGGCGGGCACTGATCAAAAAAAAAGAGGAGCGTTTTTTGTCTGGGGTGGTGTTATCTCTTTTTCAACTCGAGGCTCGCGTCGTTTTTATCTTTTGGGGGGGCGCGCGAGCGCGTGAAAAAGAAGAAGATTTATGCCGTCGCCAATCCCTCCGCAGGCATGGGGGGGCAGGGGGAGCGGCCCCGGCCGCCGCCCGCCCGCGATCGGGGGGCGCTGGACCCCGGCGCGCGGCAGGATGGACCGACCGTGTACCGCGGCAGACCGTCCTGGCGCCGCCGGCGAAAGGTCGAGGCGCCGGACCCGCGGCCTTTTGGCCTGAGGAGGTGCTCTGCAGTGTGTGCACGGGCGAGACCCGTGGCCTTGGCCTGAGGAGGTGCTGCAGTGCACGGGCGAGACCCCGCGCGGCGCCGCGGGCGGACGGTCGGTCCGTCCTGCCGCGCGCCGGGGTCCAGCGCGTTGCATCGCCAGAGCGGGCGGGCCGGGGCGTCCTGCTCCTGCCCCCGATGGGCGCGCCGCGCTTTTGTTTTTGTTGTTCCTTCGCGCGCGCCGCGGGGAGGTGGGGCGTCGGCGAGATTCGGGGTGGGGGGGGAAGGGGGGCCGGCGCAGCGCTGTTGCGGCAGGCGGCACGCGGCGGGCACAGCAGGGAGAGGGGGGCGTGCGAGCGAGTTGGGGGGGGGGGCGAAAAGAGTGTGCGTTGGGGGAAGCGTTCGCCGTGGGAAGAAGGAGAGACCAGGAGAGAGGGGGGCAAAAGGACCAAGAGGAGAGGGAGCGGGTGGGGGAGGAGGAAAGAGGGGGGAGCGGGGCGCGGCGAAGGCGCGCCTTTTTTTCCGCGCGAGCGCGTTGAGACGAAGAAAGACAAAAAACAACTTCGACCCAAACAGTCCGCAACCGTCAGTCGCTGCGGTGCCCGCTCGTCGGCTTGAGCAGCTGCACGTACGCGCCCCCACCCACCGGCAGGCGCGCCCCCCCGCGCCGCGACACGAACCGCCGCGCGACCAGGCACACGAGCGCGAGCGCCGCGCCGCCCGCCGCCGCAAGCGCCAGAAGCAGGGCGGCGAGGCCGGCGCCGCCGCCCGCCTTGCTGCTCAGCCCCTGCAGGGCGCCCGCGATGGCCTCCTCCGCGCGCCGCCCGCCGGCCACGAGGTCGGCCTCGATGGCGCCCCCCAGGGCCAGCACCTGCTCGGCGCTCAGCGAGTGGCGGGCCGGCTTTGCGCCTGTCGCCGTCGCCGCCCCGTCGCCGACGCCGTTTCCGCCACCGTTCCCGCCGCCGTTTTCGCCGCCGCCGGCCGGCGCGCGCATAAACTCCAGCTTTAGCGCCGCTGCGCGCACGCACGCGCCCAGCTCGGCGTTTTCCAGGGGCGGGTCGAAGGCGGCCGAGCACCGGCGCGCGAGGGACGAGAACCCGGCGCCGGGCGCGGCGGCAGGGTAGCGCGCCCGCAGCTGCGCGTCGGACAGAGACGCCGACGAGGCGGCGGCGCCGGTGCCGCCCGGGACGGCAGCGCGAGTCGTCCCCGCTCCTGCTCCTCCTCCTGCCGCCGCCGCCGCCTGCTTGAGCGCCGGCGCCACCGCGTCCCCCTTGCTGTCGTCGCCCTCCGCCTTGTCGCCTTCCCCCTCGGCCGCCCCCCCCTTCCCCGCCTCCTCGCCGCCGGGCCGCGCCGGCGCAAACGCGAGCGGCGTCCGCGCGCGCGGCACAAACGCGCCCTCGCGCTTCTCGCACTTGCCGCACGCCGCCGCGCAGTGGTCGGCCATGTAGGCCTTGCTCTTGGCGCACTCGCCCGACTTTGCCCACCCGGCGCACTGCTCCGAGTGGTCCGCGCACCCCCAGGACCACTCGACCGCGTCGACCGCCTCGCGCACGTCTAAATATAGCTCCCAGCTGTCTCCGCAGACCGCCTCGAGCTGCGCGCTGCCGGGGCAGGTGGCGGCGTGGAACTCGCACAGGGCCGCATTGATCTGCGCGACGGTGAACACGGAGAGCAGGTCGCGGTAGCGCCCGAGGTAGGGCTTGGTCGCGTTGGCCGCGCGGGCGGGGTGCGGCGGCGGCGGGAAGATGCCTTCCTTTGGGTAATCCACGGCGGCTTTCGGTGGCGGCGCCAGGCGGGCCGCCTCGAGCGCCTCTCCCGCCAGCCCTTTCAGGCGCGCGCGGTCGTAGCCCTGCCACGCGCGCCACGGCGGGCACTTGAAGGGGTCAAAGTCGAAGTAGTGGTGCTTGTCATACTCCCACCCGGCGACCGCGTACTGGAGGCCGTAGTGGATTACGTGCGGAACGTCCGGCGGCTGGTAGGAGGGGTAGTGCATGAAGTCGCGGTGGGTGCGGTGCCACACGCCCGCGCGCGCGGCGCCGAAGGCGTAGCCGTACCTGTGTTGTATTGTGTGTTGAGGGGGCGGGGTTTTGAATTGAAAAGGGCGGTTGTTTTTGTGAGGCGGTGGTTTCTTTTTTTTGTGAGGGGCGCTCGAAAGAACAACGACGACGGCGACGACAGAGGACGCCGCATCCCACCCCCCCGCCAAAGAAGAGACCAAGAAGAACAAAAGACCCACATCTCCGAGATCCACACGGGCTTGCCCGGCTTGGACGACGTGTCCCCGCTGTCCCGCCACGCCTCGAGGTCCTGCCGCATCTCCTCCGTCGTCGACAGCCAGAGGGGCGCCACGCGCTTGAGGTCGTCCATCGACATGAAGTAGGGGCCGCCGACCTGTTTTTTTTTTTTTTTTGGTGGGTTGGTTTGTGGTTTTTTGGGTTGGGGGGGGGCGGGGGGGGGGGTGTTTGGGGGTGTTTTAGTGGTTTGTT
>Ga0105055_10001219_pt1 | contig 41780 bp, 24 predicted proteins | sample BON03_FD_78090 | JGI IMG/M metagenome (GOLD analysis project Ga0105055, IMG submission 78090) | Freshwater microbial communities from Lake Bonney liftoff mats and glacier meltwater in Antarctica - BON-03 | ecosystem: Environmental > Aquatic > Freshwater > Ice > Glacier meltwater | place: Lake... | reverse complement strand
TTTCCCCCCTTTCCCCCCTTTCCCCCCTTTCTCCCCCCTTTCCCCCCTTTTCTTTTGTTCCTTTTAATGTTTTGGCCCCCGTTGCGCACCGCCCCTGACTCGCGCCGCGCCCTCTCCCGCCGCCTCCTCCCCGTGCTCCATTCCAGCCGAGACATGTCTCCGCGCACTTGCAAAAATGGCACGCCCAGATACAACCCGACAAAAAGGAGCCGAAGACAAAAAAAACATGCGCGCTTTGCGGCGCGGCGAGAAATGCGACGCAGCCGCCCGCGCCCCCCCGCCCCCTCCCTCCCTCCCTCCGTCTAAAAAAAAGGCCTTGGTATCAAGCCTCTCCTCATCTTTCTCCGGTCCCCTCTTCCCCGGCCTCAAGATTACGCGATTATGTAGCTCGGAGCAACAGCGCGATTAAAACAAACGAACAAGAACGCTTTTTATTCAAAATCATTTCAAAATAAAAACGCCTCCCCCGCCTCTGGCCCCCCACGGATGAGCCTCGCCGCTGCCGCGGCCTTGCCCGCGCGTCTCAGCGCGGGGGACAGGTGCAAGGCGTCGGCGCACCACCCGTCGAGCGCGGCCGAGGAAATGGACAGCAGGCGGGCGCGCCGCTGCCGCTGCTCGTGCGGGTCGGCATCGCCGCCGCTTCCGCCGCCGCCTCCGCCGCCGCTCCCTTGGCCGTCGCCGCCGGGCTCGGCCGCCAGCCGCTCCAGCCGCCGCAGGTGTCGCGCGCGCTCGGCGAGGCGCTCCGCGGGGAGGGCCAGGACGCGCGGGTCGTAGACCAGGCCGCAGCGCGTGCGCAGAAGCGGCCAGGGCGGCGGGGGCGGGGGCGAAGAGGGGGAACCGTTGGGGGCAGGCGCGGGGGGCGGCACAGGCTGAGGCGGCGGCAGAGGCGGCGGCAGAGGCGGCAGCAGCCGGCAAAGGGCCTCGAGGCGCCGCGCCACCTCGGCCGCCGGCACCAAGGCGAGCGTGGGCGCGTGCAGCAAGACCCCGGCCACGGGCGAAAGCGGCGCGGCGCCATGTCTCTCCGCGAGCCCCCTCTCGGAGGAGGAGGAGGGGGAGGGGGAAAAGAGGCCGAGCGCCCGCGGCAGCGCGGCGACGTTGGCGGCGAGGGCGCGCGAGGGCGGCAGCAGCGCGCGGGGCTCGCGCAGGGCGACCGCGAGCGCCGCAGCCTCCGCCGCGCCTCCGCCGGACCGCGTCCCGTCATCCCCATCTTCCCGCGTCGAGCCGAGCGCCTGCGCCAGGGCGGACAGGCGCCGCGCCAGCGCGGCAGGCGCCACGTCCAGCAACGCCGGCTCGCGCGCAAACAGCGCCCGGCCCGCCGCCCTCAGCGGCAGGCCGAGGGCGGCGGCGGCCGCGCCCGCCCGCCGCCGCACGTCCAGGGGCGACGCGTCCAGGAGGCTCGGGCGCAGGGCGATGGCGCGCGCGGCCTGGCGCAGGCTCTCCGCGCGGGGGTCGGCGGGCGGCTCGGGCGGCAGGTTGTCGAGGGCACCGAGAGGGGCGGCGGCGGCAGCGCCCGCGGCAGCGGCGGCGGCGGCGGCGGCGGCCGCCGCGACCGCCGGCAAGCCCTCGGCGGCGGTCCGCCGAGCGACGTCGTCGGCGCCGTCGTCGAGCGCATCGTCGTCATCGTCGTTGAGGTCGAGCTCCAGGGCGACGACCAGGGCCTCGGCCGCGCGCAGCAGCCGCAGGGGGAGCACGTCCTCCAGGGCGGCGGGGGGGGGGCCGCCGCCGCCGCCGCCGCCCCCGGGCCGCCGCCCGCCCGCTCTCCTCCGGCCGTCGTGCTGCTGCTGCCTCTGCTGCTCGCCCCGCCCCTCCTTTTCGAGCTCCTCCTCCTTGCCGCCCGTCGCGCCCGCCAGCAGCTCGGCCGCGTCCGCCACGCTGATGGCGAGCGTCTCGGACAGCTGCGCGATGCGCGCGGCCAGCGCCGCCGGGCGCACCCCGCTGCCGCCCGTCCCGCCGCCGCCGCCGCCGCCGCCGCCGCCGCCGCCGCCGGCCGAGCGCTGCGGGAGCAGGCGCGCCGGCCGCGCGACGGCCAGCGCCAGCGCCGAGCGGAGGGCCAAGGGGCGCCGCCGCGCCGACAAGGCGGCCGAGAGAGCGCGCGCGTAGCGGTAGCCTGTTTTTTAGTTGATTTGGCGCGTGCGTGGACCCGTGAATCGAGTTGGTTTGTGTGCAAGAGAAAAGAGAGAAGCGACGAGCGCCGCAGGCGACCGCGCCCCCCGCCCCCCGCCCCTAATCAGTCCCCTCGTCTCACCTTCGGTGCCCTGGGCCTCCCGCAGCAGATCGATCGGCAACAGAGGGTCGACCTCGAGCCCCGGCGCAGGGCGACCCTCCCGCCGCCGCGACCGCGCGTTGGCCGCCGACCAGCGCGTCTCGTGGCGCGGCCCCTTGCCGGTGTCGTTGCGGCGGGCGGTGGCGGCGGCGCGGACGCTGCGGCGCGCGGCCGGCGGCGACGGCGACGGCGGCGCCGGGCGGCCCGTCGTCGTTGGCGGCCACGCGCCGCCAATGGCCAAGGCGGGCGGACGGGCGCGCGCGGTGGGGGGGCAGACAAGCATCGTGTCGACGGCGTCTGCCTAGAGCCGGCCGGTCATTTGTCCGTGTCTCTCCCTCTCTCTCTCTCTTCTCTGTCGGCGATTGTGGGACGAGAGCCCCTAAACCCGCGAGAAACAGAAACGCCCGTGCGTCCTTCGAATTGACGCGATGGAATGCGCTGTGGTGTCACAAATGAGTGGCGCTGATGTTGCTTAGTAGTATGGTGCTCCAAGAAGGGTCGTCGATGGATGAGGGTGTGTGAGTGTGGTCAGATAAAGAGGACGGGAACGGAGCGGGGCGAGCGGGAGAAGCGGGGCCGCCGGAGAAAGGGGAAAAAAGACGTCGCAGCGGGAAAAAGAAAAAGAGAACAAAGCAAAATCAAAACCCGTCAAAGCCAAACACCGAGTCGAGGAAGCCGTCATCGATCTGGTCGTTCTTCTTGGCCGGGGCCGCAGCGGCCGCCGAGGGGCGCGGGCCGTGCGAGCGGCCCGACGCGCCCGAGCGGTGGCTGGCCGCCGGGGCCGCCGCCGGGCGCTGGCGCGGGCGCGCCGCCGCCGCCGCCGCCGCCGCCGTTGCCGACGCGGCAGGCTGCTGCTTCTGCTGCGCCTTCTTGCCGCCAGTGGCCATCGACGCCGTGGCGGCGGACGCCGTCGGAGCGGCCTGGCGCGGGGCGGAGGCCGGGACGAGCGGGGCCGCGGGCGGCAGCGGCGTGACGCGCGGGCGCTTGGTGGCGGCGGGCGCGGACGACGGCGCGGCGGGCGCAGGCGCCGCCGCGCGCGCCTGGCCGGCGCCGCCGCCCCGGGCCGTGGACGGGGGGGCCTGCGCCGAGGGGCGCGCCGCGGGCGCGATCGTCTTGGCCGCGGGGGTCGGCGCGGCGGCGGCGGCGCCGCCGCGGCCGCCGCCGAGGTCCTCCAGCTCCGCCCCTTCCCCGTCCTCGTCGCTGGAAAAGCCGCCGAGGAGGCCGCCGCCGCCCGCGTCCTGCGCCGGGCGCTGGTCCGCCCCGCCGCCGCCGCCGCCGTCGGCCGCCGGCGCGACGCGCGGCGCGCGCGGCACGTTCTTGGCGGCCTTGGCGGGCAGCTCGAGCTCGCGGCGGTCGCGGCGGCGGCCCACCGTGGCGCCGCCGCCGCCGCCGGCGACGGGGCGCGCGCTGGCCGGGCCCCCGCCGCCGCCGCAGCTCGGCCCGTCGGCGACAGGAGGGGCAGCGGTGGTGGCCTTGCGGCGCGGGCTCGCGGTCTTGCGGCGCGCCATGACGGCGGCGGCGGCGCGCTCCGTCGGCTGCTGCTCTTGCTGCGAGGCGAGCGGCGGCTGCTGCTGCTGCTGCTGCGGGAGGCCGCTGCGGACGCCGCCGCCGCCGCCGCCGCTCGCGCGGCCGCCGAGGCTGCGCGTGACGCCGCTGCGGACAGGGATGTCGCCCGGCGGCGACATCTCAAAGGCGGCGCCGGCGCCCGAGCGGGGCGGGGGCAGGGCCGCGGCCACGGCGGCGGTGGCAGGCGGGCGGAAGGAGGGCGGCGCGGCCGCGACGGCCGCGACGGCCGCGATCGACGCGCCGCCCGTGGCGGGGCCGGCGGCGCCGCGGGCGGCGGCGCGCGCGGCCTTGGCCTGGTCGACCTCGCGCTGCAGGCGCTTGACCATGGCCTGCTCCTTGCTGTTGTTGGCAGGTTTTTGTGGGGGTGTTTTTTTGTGGGGGTGGTTTTCGTGGGGATGGGGGGTGTGAACGAGGAAAAGGGGGAAAAAGCGTGAGCGAGCGAACGACGACGAAGAAGAAAAAGGGGAAAGCGAGCGCCCCTCGCCCCGTCGGGAAAAAAAAACCCAAAACGAAAATCAACCCAAAAACAAAACACTCACTTGAGGTCTTGGCGCATGCCCTCGGCCATGTCCTCGAGTGCCAGGAGCTGCGCCTCCGCGCCCTCGCGCCGCTTGCGCTCCTCGGCCGCCGCCGCCTGCGCCGCGCCCTCGCGCGCCGCCGCCGCCGAGGCGGCCTCGCGCGCCAGGCGGCGCCCGCGCTCGCGCGCCTCGTCGAGGGCGCGGCGCGCGGCCTCGGCCTCGCGCCCGGCGGCCAGCTCGGCGCGCGCCTCGGCTTCGGCCACGGCGGCGGCCACGGCGGCGGCGCGCGCGCGGTCCGCCTCCTCCTTGGGCACCTTGTCGCCGTCTTGGTCGTCGCCGCTGCCCTTGTTGGCGTCGGCCGCAGCGGCGGCGGCGGCCGCAGTTGCATCGGCGGCGGCGGTGGCCTCGGCAGCGGCGGCCTCGGCCTCGGCGGCGGCGGCCTCGGCCGCCTCGGCGCGCGCGGCCGCCTCCTTGACCTCCCCCTCGAGCGCCGCGACGCGCTCGCGCAGCGGGCGCGCCATGCGGTTGAGCTCCGCGGCCAGGCACTTCTCCACCTCGGCCGTGCGCGTCCACCCCTCGCGCGCCTTGGCCGCCGCCAGCTGCATCTGCTTGCCGTGCTCCGCGCGCAGCAGCGCCGCCGCCGCCTCGCGCCCGCGCCCCTCGGCCTCGAGCAGGCGCCCGTCCAGCTGCGCAGCCGCGCGCGCCTCGGCCTCGGCCGCCTGCCGCACGTGCTCCTCCAGCTGCCCCTTGAGGGCCTCGGCCTCGGCCCGCGCGGCGGCCAGCTCCTCGGCGGCCGCCTGCGCCTGCCCGCGCGCCCCGGACGCAGCCCGCTCGGCGGCCTCGGCCCTCTCGCCCGCCTCGCGCGCGGCGCGCTCTGCCTCGGCTCGGGCGGCCGCGCCCTCCTCCGCCGCGCGCTTGTGCTCGGCCTCGCGCTCGGCGCTGGCGTCGGCCGCCTTGCGCGCCTCCGCCGCGGCCCCCTCGGCGGCCTCGAGCTCGCGCGACAGGCGCGCGGCCTCCTCGCGCGCAGCCCCGAGCGCCAGCTCCGCGGCCGCGCGCCCCTCGTCGCCGGCGGTCTTGTCGGCCGCGCGCCCCTCGCGCTCTTTTTCGAGCGACGCCGCCGCGGCGCGGCGCCCCTCGTCGGCCTCGCTCAGGCGTGCGGCCAGCGCCTCGGCGGCCTCCTCGAGCTTGGCGCGCGCGTCCTGCGCCTCCTTGGCGGCCAGACCCGCCGCCTGCGCCAGGGCCTCTGCCTCACGCGCCGCCTCGACCGCGGCTGCGGCCGCCGCTTTCTCCGCCGCCGCCTCCTCTTTCGCCCGGCGCGCCTCGTGGCCGAGCGCCCGTGCGCGCCCCGCGGCCTCGTCGCGCTCCTGGACCGCCTTCGCCGCGAGCGCCTCGCCCTCCACGCGGCGCGCCTCGGCCGCGGACGCGCGCGCCCGCGCCTTTTCGCACGAGGCCATGAGCGACCTCATCGTCGTCGTCTCCGCCTCCTCGAGCGCCTCGAGCTTGTGCCGCAGCGACTCCACGCCGCTCCCCGCCATCTCTCCCCCGACACGGGCCTCCCGCGCGTCGTCCGCCAGCCTGTCCACCTGCGACTCGAGCTGCTCCTGCGCCGCGCCGCAGTAGGCGACGCGGCCCTCGAGCTCGCAGCACGCGCGCTGCGCCAGGACCTTGCTGTTGGCGGCGTCCGTGAGGCTGACCTGGAGGCCGCGGTGGGCGGCCTGGAGCTCGCGGAGCATCTGGTTGGACTTGGCGAGGTCTTTTTTCTGTGGGTTTTTTCGGGTGGTGGGTTTTTTGGGGCGGGAGCGCGCAGGGTCGTCGTGAGCGGTTTTTTTTCTTTTCTTTTTTTTGGCGCTCGCCGCTCTCTCGCCGGCCGGCTCTCCCCTATGATCATACGCACCAGGGTTTCTGTCTCCATGCGCTGGGTCGCCTGCGCCGTGCGCAGGGCGTCTATTCATGGCGTTTTGGGTGGTGGGTTTTGCGTTGGCGAGTGGAAAGCAGCAAGCGTCGTTGTGAGCGGGGGGCGTTTCTGCTTCTGACGCAGCGGGCGACGGTGGTTGGAGAGGGGGCGCGCGGCGGCGGCGGTGGGTGCAAACCTCTCTCTCATCAATCTCACCTGCCGACGTGCGCAGCTGCTCCAGGGCCATGCCCGCCATGCCCGCGTTCTCGACCTGGGAGGAAGGCGCGGACGCGTTGCTGACCGAGCGGGATTGCTGCTGCTGCTGATGCTGTTGCAGCGGCCCGCCGCCGCCGCCGCCGCCGCCAAAGCCGCCGCTGCCGCGCTGCCCGCCGCCCGCGGCGCTGCCGCCGGCGCGCGCTGCCGCGGGCATGGCGGGCGGGAGGCCGCGGCCGCCGACGCCGCCGTTGCCCTGCATGATGAGCAGGCTGTAATTGGGACTGGCGGAGGTGGTGGTGGTGGTGGTGGCGGGTTTGGGAGATGGGAGGGGCAAGGAGAAACTATTTTTGGTGGGTCGAACTGTGCTGATGGCGTTTTTGCGTCTTGCGAAAGGAGGAGGAGGATGCGTGCGATTTGTGTGGTTGGTGGGGACCAAGAGAGATCGCTCACAAGAGTGGGAGGAGTGTGTGCGACTGCGGGGAGATGCGTCGCGCCCGCGGAGGGATTGTGAAGTCGAGAGGAGGAGCGATGCGCGCTGTGTGATATCCTCGTCGCCGCTCGGCGGTCGCCGCTCCCGCGTTTGCCGTCGGCGGCGCCAGCCTCCAAACAAAGCGAGGAGGGAAAACCCTCGTCCTCTCGCACAATCTCGCACAATCGTCACCATCTAGACACACACACACAGCGTCTCGCTCCTCAGCACACGCGCGCGCGCACGCGTCACGGACCGTTCGTGAACTTTGGCGTTTGAAAAGACAGGTCGCGACAGCAACAACAGCAAGCAAAGAAAAGGATGGCGTCCCCGACGCCCCCGCCGCCCTCCATGCGCTTCCTGCAGGTCAAGGACGTCTTTCACCGCGCCGTGACCCTCGGCATCGACTGCCTGGACAAGGAGGTGAGAGCGGAAGGCGTCGAGGCGGGAGGGAGGGCTCTGCTTTTCCAGTGCATCGTTCCGCCCCCTGTCCTCCCGCCCGAGACAAGGGAGCCGCGCGAGAGAGACAAGCAGGGGCGCGCGCGCGCTCACTCTCGGCCCTCGACAAACCTTTCCCGCCGAAACCAACAAACGACGCCAACAACCATCAACAGGCCTTCACCGCCGTGCTCCGCGGCAGCGGCGTCGTCGAGGAGCTGCTCGAGCCGCTTTGGCCCGTATACGTGAGCGTGAGTCACTTTTTCGTTTGTTTGTTCTTTCGTGGTCTCTCCGGGTTGTTCGCCCGCCCCCCTCTATGCGTTGTTGCTGCACACGTGCGTTCTGTCCGTCTGAGAGGGAGAGAGGCAAGAGCAGGGCATGCTTGACGGGGACGGGGGTCTGTTTGATTTTGTTGAAGCATCGCTCGCACACCCCGCCCTCTCCCGCTCACGACCCCCGCCAAAAATATTGCCCGCGCGCCAGCACCGGAACAAACCGACAAACAACAGTTCACCAACCAGGTGATCGGCGCCGCCGACTCCGAGTTCGCCGCCCTGTGCCGCGAGATGGACGTCGAGGCGCAGCTTGCCGACCTCGAGGCGCTGTGCATGCGGCGGGGCCTGTCGGCCGAGGCGCAGCAGTGAGTTTGTTTTCCCGAGAGAGAGTGCCGTGCGGTTTTTTCATCATCCCCCGGGCGTCTCGTTTTCAAGGCGCTGCAGCCTGCTGCCTCTTTCGCTGTTTGGCACCGAGGCTCGTGTTGTGTGTGCTCACACGCCCCCCTCACACCTGAAACTCGACCAACACCAAAAACTAAACACAACCACAAAAAAAAACAAATCCAGGTCTGGCGACGCCGCTGCGGGCCCCGCCGCCGCCGGCCGCGCCGCGCGCGTGGCGGCCAAGCGCCGCGAGCGCGACGCGCTGTCCGCCGCGCTCGAGCAGCTGCGCGCGCGGGGGGACCGCCTGCGCGCGGCCGCAGAGCGGGAGCGGACGGGGGCGCTGGCGCTGGCGCGCGAGTGCGAGGCGGTCGGGAGGCAGGTGGCCGAGGTGTTTGAGGCGGCGGCGGCGTAGCGATTGGATTGCGCGCGGCCTCGCCTTTTTTCGCTTTTCGAGAGAGACGGGACACAAACGAACGGAAGCCCGACGCAAAAATGAACGAACCATCATCCTAGAGAGGATCGGGAGTAACAACCACCCCCGCCGCACATCCGCGTTTCGCGTCGAGTCGTCGTCGTCGTCGTCGTGGTCGTCGTCGTCATCACGTGTTGCCCCGAGAGCGAGAGAGCCCCTTATACACACCACCCCTCCTTCTGCTGCCCCTCGCGCGCCCTGGTCGTTGTCGTCGTCTCCTCTCAGCCGGCGGCGGCAACGGAGCAGACCGAGGCGCGCTTGCGCGGCACGGCCGGCTCGCCGCGCGCCCGGCGCGCCACGACCTCGAGGTGCGCGGCGACGTACTCGGCCGACTGCATCTCGGCCAGGCGCGAGACGGCGCGGTCCTTGGCGAACCCGAGCTGCTCGTCGACGACGAGCGCGTCGTCGCCGTCGTCGTCGCCGACCTGCGGCGGGCGGGCAGCGGCGGCGGGCGGGGGGCCTCCGCCCGCGGCGCCGCCCTCGCCCCCTCCCGCCGCCGCCGCCCTCTCCCTCGCCACCCTTTCCCTCCGCTCGCGCGCCTCCTGCCGCGTCAGCACGTGCTCGAACAGCCCGAATGGCGGCGCCTCGGCCGACACCAGCAGGCGCGTGCGGTTCTCGTACAGCACGTCGACCAGCGTCACGAAGCGATGGCCCGAGGCGGCGTTGGCGCCGACAAAGACGGGCACGCCCCTCAGGGCGACGGCGTCGAAGCGCTCGGCCAGCGCCAGATAGTCGGCGGCGGCCACGGGCCGGCCGCACAGCTCTTCAAAGTCAAACATGCAGGCGCGCCCGGCCGCGGCGGGCACGTGCAGCACGCGGCCCATGGCCACGGGGACGTCGACGGGCCCGGGAGCGCCCCGGGCCGCGGGGCCGCCGCCCGCGAGGCCCGCGAGCGCGGGCGGCGGCGGCGGCGGCGGCGGCGGCGGCGGCGGGCTCGGCCGCGGCGGCGCGCCCGTCGCCGGCGCCGACTCTGCCGCCGCCGCCGCCGCGCGCCGCGCCGCCGCCGCCGCCGCGCCCGCGCGCGCCTCCGCCGCCGCCCGCTCCTCCTCGACCGCCGCCCGCTCGAACGCCTCGGCCAGGGCCGCGTCCCGGTCCGGCGCCACGAAGTAGACCCCGCGGGCGTGGTGCGCCAAGCGGCGATAATCCACCCCCGAGGCCATGTCGTGCACGCGGCACCGTCGCGCCAGCCGCGCGAGGAACGGCAAGAAAAGCTGCCGCTGCAGGCCGCCCTCGTACAGCGACCCCGGGGCCCGGTTGCTCGTGGCCACCAGGACGAGGCCGTCGTCCCACAGGCGCCCGAACAGCCGCCCCAGGATCATGGCGTCGGCCACGTCGGTCACAAAGAGCTCGTCCAGGCACAAGACGCGGCAGTTGGAGGCGATGGCGTCGCCGACGCGCGCGAGCGGGTCGCGCTCGCCGCTGTACTGCCGCAGGCGCGCGTGCACGTCGAGCATGAAGTCGTGGTAGTGCGCGCGCCGGACCTGGAACTCGCGGGGGGCGGTGGCGGCGAAGGCGTCCATCAGCATGGTCTTGCCGCAGCCCACGCCGCCGAACATGTAGAGGCCCTCGGGGAAGCGCAGCGAGGGGTCGCCGTGCGGGCAGGCGACGGCGCTGGCGGCGCCGCCCCGGGGGCGGCCGTGCGGGCTGGTGCCGCCGCCGGGCAGGCCCGAGGTGGCGTTGAGCATGTCGGTGATGCCGCGGAACCTGCGTTATGTGTCATTTGGTCGGTTTGGTTTGAGGATGACGGGGCGTTGGGCGGGAAGAGATTTGAGAGTGCCTTTCGGTGTGCGCTCGGGACGAGAGGGGCGCGAAACGGGAGGGGCGCGAAACGCCGGGCGCGCCGAGAGAAAAAAAAAAAGGGTCGCGACGACGGACCCGGACTGACTCCCGCGACAAAGCAGGGGGAGGCGCCTCGGCGCCTCAGCGCCCCCGCCCGCCCGCGCGCCCGGCCTCCTCCTCCTCCTCGGCCGCCAGCGCGCTCAGGGAGCGGTCGGGCCCCGCGTCCTGCGAGCCCGCGTTTACGTAGGCGCCGCGCACGGCCGCCTGGCTCGGCAGCGGCCGGTCCGAGTTGACGCGCGACCAGGGGCTGAGGAACGTCCAGGCGACGGGGCCCATGCCGAGGGCGACGAAGCCGAAGAGGAGGCCGACGCCGAGGCGGCCGCTGCTGCGCATGCCGCGGCGCTGGTAGCGGGGGTGGGAGGCGCTGGGCGGAGCGTCGGCGGGCGTCGTCGGCGTCGCCGCCGGCATCGCCGCGCGGGCGTTTGTCGGCGGCGGCGCGTCGGGCGGCGTCGCCATCGTTGCGCGTTCGTCACTTGGTTGCACGCGCGCGTCCCCGGTTGGAGATATAAGGCGCGCGCGCGCGGACGCTTAGCGGCGCGGACGCGTGCGAACGCGCTTGCGCGCTGCCGCCGCTCTTCGAGCCCGCAAGACGGAGGGGGCGGGCGCTCAGCGCGGGTGGAAGAGAGAGCAGAAGAGTTCCGCTCTGATGCTCGATCGCTCTCGCGTGCGCCTCAGAAGTGGTCGATGTACGAGTGGGAGGCGCGCCTTTGTACGATCGCAAAAGTGTGCATGGCGAAAAGTGCTACCATTGCCACGCGCGGGCGGGCGCAAACGAAAAGCAGGAAACGGAGCGACGACACGAGAGGCCGGCGGCGGCGGCGGCGACGACCCCCGCCCTAAACCGCCCGCCTCGCAAAAGAACAACCCGCGGCTGGAAACTTACCACGACTGCTTGCTCTTGGCCGCCGTCACGTGATCCACCATGGTCAGGCCGCTCCTGCGCGGGGGCTTGGGGTAGATGTTCCGCAGGCCCTCGTACAGCTCCTGTTGTCGTCGTGGTTTGTTTTTCGAGCGTGTCAGGGGAAGAGGGGGGAGCCGGGCGGTGAGGAGGAGCGGCGCGAGCAGCGGGGGGCTCGGCAAACGGGCGGGCGCGGCGAAAACGTCGCGCGATGGCCGCCCGTGTCCGAGCGACGACGACGGGCTAACAAACTCACCTGGAGCAGCTCCACGGTGACCGCCTGGCGCGGGTCCGGGCGCCACGCGCCCTCGTCCAGGCGCTCGCGGTAGTACCTCGCCGGGCCCTCGGCGGGCGGCGGCGGCGGCGGCGAGGATTGCGCGGCGGCGGCGGCGGCGGCCGCCCGCGCGGCGTCGTCGGCGGCGGCGGCTCGTGCGGCGGCGTCGAGGGCGACGTCTGGTTCTTCCGCCGCAGGGAGGGCCGCCTCGAGGGCCGGCTCGGCCGGCGCCCACGCCGCCGCGCTCCGCCAGTTGCAGAAAGCGCGGGGGGCGCCAAGGAGGGAGGGCGACGACGACGCCGAGAGGAGATGAGCGCAGGGACCGAAAGACCGGGGGGCGGCGGCGGCGGCGGCGACGGTTGTTGTCGCAAAGAGCGCGCCAGGCGGGCGGGCGGCGGCGGCGACGGCAGAGGCGGTGCAGCCCCCCGCTCGCCGCTTGCCGGTCCCGGCCGCCGTCGCCGCCGCCGTCGCCAGGCGCCTCAACGTCATGGTCCAGGGGGACCGGCGCATTGGGGCGTCGTGGGTGGGAGCATTGACGGAACAAGGTTTGTTTTGTCGTGTGGGTGCTTCTTCAAACGCTGCTGATGACGGAGAGGATCATCTCGCGGGGGAAGAGGTAGTGGGCGGAAGAAGGAGAGCGAGGTCGACACAGGCAACGAGTCAATGATGATGATCGGCGGACAGTGTGTAGAGCAGCAAGATGGAAGGAGCCCCAATCGCACCCCCCAATCACCCCTCCTCCTCCTCCTCCTCCTCCTCCCTCCCCCCTCCCGGCCCCTCCCCTCTCCTCCTCCTTCTCCCAAAAAACGACCCTCCATCCTTCGCCTCCGGCCCCCCTCTTCCCGCAATCATTCACAACGGACATCCGCACACTCTCGTCCCAAATCACGCACAGCATCAACGTTGCTAGAATGCAGGCGCTGGTGAGTGGTCGCGCGCGCTTCGGGAGCCAGTGCCGCCATAAAGCACCGAGGATACGCGCCCGCCTCTTTGCTCACGCCCGTCCCCCCCTCTCGTCCGCAACCAATCCCTCGAATGCACAGAACAAGGCCCCGATGGCCGGCCCCGCCATGGGCGGTCGCTCGAGCCGCAGCCTGGTCGTGGTGCGTTCAGAGACTTCGCCTTCGCCTCTGCTCTCTCTCGAAGGCTCTCTTCCTCCGAGGACCCCGCAGCCGCCGCCCGCCCGCGGCCCTGGCAGCGCGATGGATGCGGCGCGCGCGCCAGAAAGCACACTATGCCGACAGTCACTCGTGACAGCCGGCCTACCGGCCGCGTCGCGGCGTCTGTGGGCGCGGCGCGCGTCCAACGAAAAGCGCGCGCGCCGGCCGTCGGCGGCGGTCGGCGGGCGAGGCGGCGTGGCGCTTGCTCGCTTTCGGCGGCGAGAGCAAAGCGGCAAGAGCGGGGCTCCCCCCACGTGTTTTGCCCCGCTTGTCCGTCTCCCTGCCCCGCTACGTCTCCTCGCCGCGATGTGCACCGCGCCGCCCGACTCGCCGACCCCCCGCCTTCTTCCCCCCCCCCCTCGCGGCCCCCCCCCGCCCCCCGCCCCCCGCCCCCCCCCCCGCCCCCCCCCCCCCCCCCCCCCCCCCGCCCCCCCCCCCCTTCCCACGGCGCAACCCCCCGAAACACGCCCGCCTTTCCCTCGACCAAACAAACAAAAACGAACAAAAAAACCCTCAGTCCGTCCGCGCCGAGGCCAAGGACATCACCTTCGACGGCGACTCCCGCCGCAAGCTCCAGATCGGCATCAACAAGGTCGCCGACGCCGTGTCCGTCACGCTCGGCCCCCGCGGCCGCAACGTCGTGCTCGAGCAAAAGTTTGGAATTCCCCAGGTCATCAACGACGGCGTCTCGATCGCGCGCGCCATCGAGCTGCAGGACCCCGTGGAGAACGCCGGGGCGCAGCTGATCAAGGAGGTGGCGGGCCGCACCAACGACTCGGCGGGCGACGGCACGACCACGGCGTCGGTGCTGGCGCGCGAGATGATCCACTTCGGCCTGCAGAGCGTGACTGCGGGCGCGAACCCGATCGCCGTGAAAAAGGGCATCGACAAGACGTGCGATTTCTTGGTCGGCAAGCTGCGCGAGAACGCCAAGCCCGTCAACGGCCGCGAGGACATCCGCAACGTCGCGTCTATCAGCGCGGGCAACGACGACTTTGTCGGCGAGATGATCGCCGACGCGCTCGACAAGGTCGGCGCCAACGGCGTGCTGTCGATCGAGAGCGGCAACTCGACCGAGACGGTCGTCGAGGTGACCGAGGGGATGGAGGTCGACCGCGGGTACATCTCGCCCCAGTTCGTGACCAACAACGAGCGCCTGCTGGCCGAGTACGACAACTGCCGCGTGCTGGTCACCGACCAGAAGATCGAGAGCGTCCGCGACATCATCCCGATCCTCGAGCAGGTGACCCGCCTGAACCAGCCCTTGCTCATCATCGCCGAGGACGTGACGGGCGAGGCCCTCGCCACCCTGGTGGTCAACAAGCTGCGCGGCATCCTCAACGTGTGCGCCATCAAAGCCCCCGGGTTTGGCGAGCGCCGCAAGGCCCTGCTCCAGGACATTGCCATCGTCACGGGCGCGGAATTTGTCGCCAAGGATCTCGGCATGCGCGTCGACGCGTGCGTGGTCGAGCAGCTCGGCGCCGCGCGCAAGGTCACGGTGGCCGCCACGTCGACCACGCTGATCGCCGACGCCGCGAGCAAGGACGAGATCGACACGCGCATCGCCCAGCTCAAGAAGGAGCTGGGAGAGACGGACAGCGTGTACGACACGGAGAAGCTGTCGGAGCGCATTGCCAAGCTGAGCGGCGGCGTCGCCGTCATCAAGGTCGGCGCGGCGACCGAGGCCGAGCTCGAGGACCGCAAGCTGCGCATCGAGGACGCCAAGAACGCCACGTTCGCGGCCGTCGAGGAGGGGATCGTGCCGGGCGGCGGGGCGGCGCTGCTGCACCTGTCGGAGCTGGTGCCAGAGTTCAAGCTGCGGGCGGCGGGCACGCCCGGCGCGCTGGACGGCGAGGAGGAGCGCATGGGCGCCGACATCGTCATGAAGGCCCTGCGCGCGCCCGCGCGCATCATCGCCGACAACGCCGGCGTCGAGGGGGAGGTCATCGTGCAGAAGCTGCGCGGCACGTCGTTCGAGACGGGCTACAACGCGATGGAGGACCGCATCGAGGACCTGGTGAAGGCCGGGGTGATCGACCCGGCAAAGGTGACGCGCAACGGCCTGATGAACGCGTGCTCGATCGCCGGCATCCTGCTGACGACGCAGGCGGTCATGGTGGAGCGGACGCAGCACGCCGCGCCCGGGGGGATGGCCGGGGGCATGCCGTCGGGCATGACCATTTAAGGAGGGCGGCTGGGCGAGGTTTTCCCTGTTTTTTGCGCGCGCGGTCTTGTCTGGCGCGCGCGCCGGGATTAACGCATCTTTCTTTTTCTCTTCCCGCAGATCCCCTGTTTCCCATCGTTTTCTGAAGAGCGCGCGCGGTGTGAAGACGTCCTGAGTTTGACATTGCAGCTTTTGTTTTCGGGCGTGTGCTTCGAACAACAACAACAACATCCAACAAAAGGAATTACGCGCCGCCGCCGCCGCCGCCGCCGCCGCCGCCGCCGCCGCCGCCGCCGCCGCCGCCGCCGCCGCCGCCGCCGCCGGAGTTGCCGCCGCACGTCTCGCTCTCTTGTCGTTCCCTCTGTTCTCAGAGACCCGGCGGCCGCATGGCCTCCGGCAGCGCGTCGCGCACGGCCCCGACGTCGATCGGCAGGCGCACAAGCGACCGGAACGGCTCGCGCATCGCGGCGCGCGCCGTCCACTCGCCCACCCAGGGGCCCCCGCCGACCTCGAGCGCGCCGTTTTCGCTGCTCACGTCGAGCAGCGGCGCCGGCGCCTTGCCGCCGCCGCCGCCGCCGCTGCCGGCCCAGGCCGCCCGCCCCCCGCGCCGCCGCCACACGCGCAGGCGCACGCGCCCGGCGAACGTGTCGCGGCAAAAGGGCGCCAGGCCCCGGCTGCCCGTGGGCGCGCGCAGCACGGTGCCGGCGTCGGCGTCGCACTCGGCCTCCAGGACGGCCTCGATCTCGCCGTCGCCGCCGCCGCCGCCGCCGCCAAACGCGCCGCCGCCAAGCGCGCCGCCGCCGCCGCCGCCGCCGCACGCGCGGACCCACCACCGCCCCCAGGGGCTCGCGCTCCACTCAACGTCCCCGCGCCAGGGCACGAGCTCGAGGAACGTGGGGAGGCCGCGCGAGGCCGCGAGCCCGGGCGGCAGGTGGATGCCGATCATGCCGACGTCCTCCTCGCCGCCGAGCAGGCTGCCGACGAGGGCGCCGAGCGCGCTGCTGGCGGGAGGCGCGGCGGGCGACGACGGGGCGCCCGTCGCGGCCGCCGCGGCGCCGCCCGCCCCGCCCGTCGCGCCGGGCGCCAGCAGCGCGCGCCGCGCGCCGACCGCCGTCACGCTGACGCCCGGGGCCCCCGTAAAGCTGTTGCATTGAACCCACATCCACTTGGACGGGAAGCCTCCGCCCCAGTTCTTCTCGGCGTAAAAAGGGGCGTCGACGAAATGGCGGACGCGGCCGCCGTCGCCGTCGGCGTCTGCGCCGCCGTCGTCGCTCCCGCCCTCGCCTTTGCCGCCGCCGCCGTCCCCCCACCGCACCCACCCGGTCGCCAGGCCGTCCGCCACCAGCACCTGCCAGTGCGGCTCGAACACGCTCAGGGCGCTGAGCCAGCCGGCCGTGGCGAGCGGGCGGTCGTCGCCCGCGCCGTCGGCGGCGCAGGCGCCGAGGCCGAGCCTCGGGCCGCTGCCGGCCGCCGAGCCCGACGCCCCGCCGCCGCCGCCGCCGCCGCCGCCCCACCCCTGTGCTGGCCGCACGCTGAAGCACCACTCGGCCGAGCGCACGGTCGACATGGGCGCGCCCGCGGCGCCGCGCTCGTCGGCGACGACGCGGCCCTGGTGCCACGTGGTCGACGCCTGGAACCCCTCGCGCACGGCCGCGTCAAAGGCGGCCGGCGCGACGACCGTTCGCGGCGGCGGCGGCGGCGAGGCGGCGCCGCCCGCGGCGTCTGTCGCCTGCGCGGCGAGGCATGCCCCGAGCGCCAGGCGACGGGGGTCGGCCCAGAACGCGCGCGTGTCGCGCGAGAACTGGCACAGGTACCCGTCGCCCGGGCCCATCAGCTGCACGCCCACGCCGCGCACGCCGCTCGACGCGTCGCCTGGGTCCTCGACCGAGTAGATGAGCGCGAGAGAGTCGGTGCTGCTGCTGGTGCCGCTGCCGCCGCTGCCGCCTTTGTTTCGGCCGTCGCCCTCGTCTCCGCGGCCGGCGCCGCCGCCGCCTGCCGTCGCCTCTCGCCCCCCTCCTTCGTTTTGCTGCTGCTCTAGGCGCGGCAGGTCCACCTTGAAGTACCAGCCCTCGAAGAAGCGGCGGGGCGAGCCGTCAAAGTGGTAGCCAGAGTGGGGAGGGGGCTGGAACGAGCGCGCGGCCGCGTCGGCGGCCAGCTGCTGCTTCTGCTGCCGCTCGGCGGATGACGACGACGACGAGGGCGACGGCGACGCCGACGACGCCGCCGCGCAAACGCGGCGGCGGCACTGGCGCTTGTTGTGGCCGGCGACGACGACGCCGCCGCCGCCCCGGAGCGCTCGGCTGCTGCCGGCCAGAGCACCCGCTCGCGACGATGCGAGCATCGGGAATGGATGCAGGCGCAAAAGAGGGCGAAGGGACAGCGACACAACGCTTGTGTGGCACTCGCGCGCGGGAAGCTGCTGCTGCGGCGGAGGATCGACAGGACCGCGGTGCTTTATTGAGGAGAAGGGAGTGCGCACGCAGGACCAATCCGGTTTTCGCGTCGTGTGTGACGTACAGACGGCAGCAGAAGCCGGAGCGCCCGCTTGTGTCATTCGTCGCCGCCGTCGTTGCCCGTTGCCCGTCGTGCGTCTGTCGCTCCGTCTCGCCTCGCACATAGGTAGGCACCCTCGCGTCCGTCCCTCGCCCTTGCGCGATCGTCCAGTCTTACACGCGATAGGCTGCTGGCTCCACCGTCAACCCGCCATCATCATCGCCGAGTTGGCCACAGCCCACACGTTCCAGAGCCCGTGCAGCGCCACGGGCGCGGCCAGCGCGCCGCGCGTCGCCACGCAGGCGCCGCCAAACACGAGGCCCAGGAGAAACATGGGCAGGGCCGTGTCGGCGCGGAAGTGGCAGCCGGCAAAGGCGGCGGCGCTGAGGACGACGGCGCGCAGGGCGTCGGCGCTGGCGGCGCCTCTGTCGACGGGGAGAGGGGGCGCGTCCTTGTCGGGGTCGGCGCCGGCGGCGCCGGTGCCTCGTTTGCCGCTCGCTCGCGCTCCCGCTGCCGCTGCCGCCGCCGCTGCTGCTGCCGCTCCCCCTGCTCCTCCCCCACCGCTGCCGCTGCTCCACGGCCCGTACGCCGCCAGGCTCGGCAGCAGGAACCCGCGGAACACGGCCTCCTCCCAGAGCGGGGCGCACACGGCCACCACCAGCGCGTACCCGACCGCCGCCGCCGCCGCCACCGCGCCGCCGCCGGGCGCCGCCGCCGCCGCCGCCCCGGCCTCGGCGACCAAGCCGCCGCCCGCCGCCGCGGCGCCGGCGACCGCCGCCGCCGCCCCCGCCCCCGCCGCCGTCGCCGCGTCCTCGAGCGGCCCCGCGCCAAAGGCTCCGGCCGCCGCGCGCGCCGCCCACCCGACGGCCGGGAACGCGAGGCACCCGGCCGCCACGGCTGGGGCCCACTCGCGCGCGCGCCGCCAGCGAAAGCAGAAGAGCCCGCGCGCGCGGAGCGCGGCCCACGGCTCGCCCAGGCACCCCCGCAGGATTGCGCAGGTGGCGGCGAGCTGCGCGGCGTCGAGCGCCAGGTGCGCGAGCGCGACGCCGCCGCCCCCCGGCCCCGCGGAGGGGGGCGGGTGCAGGGGCAGGCCCAGGGAGGCGAGCAGGGGCACGAGCACGCGGCCGAGCAGCAGGTAGGCCAGCAGCCAGAGGGCCATGACGCGGGGGCCGGCGGACGGCGGCCACGCGGGGAACGGGAGGAGCGGGCGCTCTGCCGGCGGCGGCGACGACGACGTGGACGACGGCGGCGACGGCGGCGGGGGCGCGGTCGGCTGGTGCTCTTTCGCGTCCGCTCCTCGCTGCTGCTGTTGCTGCTGCTGCTGGTGCTCCTGGTGTTGCTGCTCTTGGTTGTCGTCGGCGTCTCGTGCTTCTCCTGCTGCGCCCCCTGCTGCTGCTGCGCTTGTTGCCGCGGTCGAGGCGCGCGTCCGACGAGGGAGCGCCCGCCGCGACGGCGACGGCGATGACGGCGACGGCAACGATTGCTGTTCCAGTGTTCTCCTCCGCGCCGCGCTGCCAAGGACGCCGGGTGCGTACTGCCTGCACGTGATTGGCGCGATTGACGCGGCGGGAGCCATTCGTGCGCCGCGGTGCTGCTGCTGCTGGTGGCGCTCTCGGAGGAGCGGGCGGCTGTCAAGTGGAGCGGGGCCGCCGCGCCCCGTCGGCGGCGCGGGCGCTCGCAGCAATATCATTGGGTTGCGACTCGCTTGATGTTGTCAGCGTCTACTATGTGAGAGAGAGCGCCCTTGAGCGAGTGTCTCAAACTTCCACTGTCGGAGATTTTCAGTTGTCGCCTTTTGGTGCACCCGCCTAAGCAGCAGGCCTCCCTTCACAGGCAACACAACTACTAGCTCGATCAACACACACCCATCGCTCCTCGTCGACCGCGCACACACAACCAAAACCACAATGGCGACAACAGAAGGATCGACTCAAGAGGAAAAGGACGCAGTGCCGGCGCCCACCGGCCCCAAGCCCGCGTCCGTCGACCCGGACGCCGCGTTCTCGTCGATCCTGCTCGCGCAGCACGAGGGTGACGCCGGCAAGCTGCTCGACGGCGTGTTCGACTTCCTGCACCGGCGCACCAACTTTTTCAGGCAGGCCGGCGCGCGCGAGCGCGCCGCCGGCGCGTTTGAGCGCGCGGCCGCGGCTTCGGCGGCGGCGCCCGCGGGCGACCTGACGGCGGAGGAGGCCGGCAAGGCGGGGGCTGGCGGCGCGGGCGGTGCGGCGGCGGCGGCGGCAGGAGCGGTGGCAGGAGCAGCAGCAGCAACACCAGCACCAGCAGTGGCCAAGGGAGGAGCCGAGGCGAAAGAGGAGGGGATGGAGCGGCCGCCGACGGACGAAGACGACGGCCAGGCCGGCGACGGCGCCTCCGACGCCGACCCCACCCCCGCCCTGCTCAAGCCCAACGCCGGCCGCGGCGCCGACCTCCCCACGCACAGCTGGACCCAGACCCTCGCCGAGGTGGCCGTCGTCGTGCCCCTACCCGACCCCCCAGCCCCGGCCAAGGCCTGGCGCGCGCGCGACCTCGACGTCTGCGTCGCAAGGGGGGCGCTGCGCGTCGGCGTCCGCGGTCGGGCGCCCTTGCTCGACGCCCCGCTGGCCGAGCCCGTGCGCGCCGACGACTGCCTGTGGAACCTGGTGGACGGCCGCTCCGTCGAGCTGACCCTCACCAAGGCCGAGGGCATGCACTGGTGGCGGCGCGTCCTCGCCACGGACGCGGAGATCGACGCCGCTGCCGTCAAGCCCGAGAGCAGCAGGCTGGGCGACCTCGACGGCGAGACGCGCGCGACCGTCGAAAAGATGATGTTTGACCAGCGGCAGAAGGCGCTGGGGTTGCCGACGAGCGACGAGATGCGCAAGGACGAGCTGCTGAAGCAGTTCATGGCGGCGCACCCGGAGATGGACTTTACGGGGGCCAAGATCATGTGAAAGGAAGGGCCCGAGCGAGGAGGGGCGTGTTAATGGCGGACGGGGAGCGACGCGAGCCGTCCGTTTTCCGCGCGTTCCGGAGGAAGCGGCGACGTCCGCCAGCGTGCTTTCGCGTCGTTGAAATCAACTTGAAGTCGTCTCTATCGCAGCTGCCGATCAACACAACCACTGCCACTGCCACAGATCCCCTTTTGTCCTCATCCGTTGTTCCCGAGGCCGCGCGCAGAGCGAAAGAGCGAACAAAAAGAAGAGAGAGCACCCTTTCAACTGTAATCGCGCCTCCAATCGCCCGCCCGCTTGCCACTGCCCAATCACACGCGGCGAATCGACAGCATTGGCCACAATTCCGACAGCGCCCCGGACACAGGATGTTTGCGCACGCGCGCCACAGAGTCGAGGCCCGAGGGCGGACCGGCAACCAGTCGCCGCCGCCGCCGCTCGGCGCGCGCCGCCGCCTCCGCCCCTCCTCGCCCCTCCTCCCGCTCCTCCGGCTCCCGACGGCGCCCGCCGCCGCCGCCGCGCCCGGAGGGGACGCCCCCGCCGCCCGCGCCGACGCCGTCCCGGCCGTCGCCGCTGTCGTCGCCGCCGCGGGCAAGAAGAAGCCCCTGTCCTCCTGGACCGCCAAAGACGCGCGCGCCAAGTTTGGCCCTCGCCGCAAGGCGCCCCGCCGCGACCCGCAGGCCGACCCTGGCACCGACGCCGACACGGACGACGACGACGAGGATCAAGAGGACGAGGACGACGAGGAGGAGGAGGAGGAGGCGGAGGACTACCTGCGCGCCCTGGGCACGAGGAGCTACAGCAACACAAACGTCGACGCCGGACAGCGCCTGGGCATGATCGACTCCCTTTTTGCCGGCAACACCCTCGGGCACCAGAGCGACATCGCCGACGGCTCGCTGCGCAAGTACGAGGCCCGGACGTTCGCCAACCTGGTCGGCGACTACTACGTCAGCCCGCGGTTCATGGACAAGGTGGCGTCCCACGTGGCCAAGAACTACCTCGCCGACCAGGGCGCGCTCGGCAACGCGGGCCGGCGCGTTCCGCTGATCCTCGGCATTTGGGGCCCCAAGGGCAGCGGCAAGACGTTCCAGACGGAGCTGGCGCTCAAGAAGCTGAAAGCCCAGCCGATCATCATGTCGGCGGGGGAGCTTGAGAGCGACAAGGCGGGCGAGCCGGGCCGCCTGCTGCGAGAGCGCTACCGCCGCGCGGCCGAGCTCTCCAAAGTGCGGGGCGTGCTGAGCGCGCTGGTCATCAACGACCTGGACGCCGGCATCGGCATCTTCCGCGAGACGCAGCGCACGGTCAACAACCAGATCGTGGGCGGCACGCTCATGAGCATCTGCGACGCGCCCAACCGCGTCTCGGTGTGGGGCGACTCGTGGGAGAGCGAGACCAGCGGCAACCTGCGGGTGCCCATCATCGTCACGGGCAACGACTTCTCGACCTTGTTCGCGCCGCTGATCCGCGACGGGCGCATGGACAAGTTCTACTGGGACCCGGACCGGTGAGGATTTGTTTTGTCGAGAGAGGGCTCTTCCTTGGCACGGTCGTTTGCTCGTTTGCTCGTGTTTATCTCGCTCGCCATCTTTTCACCACCGTGCCGATCTTCCTTTTTTTTCGTCGCCAGGACCGCGCGCCCTTTCCGCGACCTTTCCGCCCTGACTCGCTCATGCACACAACCGCACAAACTCAAAACCGACACAAACAAACCACGACAAACAAACAACATCCGACGGCGACAAACAGCGACGACAAGGTCGCGATCGTCACGGCGCTCTACCGCGACGACGGGCTCAGCGCTGAGGACGCGGGGCGGCTGGTCGACGCCTTCTCGCGCCAGTCGCTCGACTTTTACGGCGCGATAAGGGCGAGCACCTACGACGGCCAGATCCGCGAGTGGCTGCGCGCCTTGGTGGGCGGCGCCTTCGAGGACGACGGCGCCGACGTCAAGCGCATGCACAAGGCGCTGCTTCGCGGGAAGGGTCCCTCGTTTGAGCCGGTGGAGGCTAAGCTTGGGACGCTGCTGGCCGAGGGGCGGCGGCTCGTGGCGGAGCAGGAGTTTGTCATGCGGTCGAGGCTGTCGGAGGACTACCTCAAGACGGTCGGGGACGAGGCGAGGGCCAAGCGCGAGGGGCGGTGGCGGGGAGGCGGGCCGGGGATCGGACTGACGGGCTGATTGAAAAAAAGAAAAAAAAATTGGTAAGCTCCTCGTGTCTCTCTCTATGTTATGCTCCCGAGACCGGCTGCTACGACTTCTTGACCTCGCTCATGAGGCTCTCGTAAAACTTGGCCGCCATGATGGCCACCGCCTCGCCGCCGTAGACCTGTTTTGCTCGTTTTTTTGGTTTTCGGTTTCTCGGGCGGTGGGCGTGAGCGCGCGCGCCGGTCGGTCACGGGAGCGGCGCCGCGTGCGCAAAAACCCAAAAAGAAAGAGCCTCACCGCCTGCGTGAACGCGTACCGCGCCGACTCGTCCTTGATGGCGTCGGGCTTGATGCTGTCGGGTGTGTGTCGTCGTGACGTAGGAGAGGAGGAGGCGGTCGGTCGTCGGCGCACCCGAAGAGAGGGGTCCTTCCCCCCTCTTGCCCCTCTCCTCTTCCCCTCTCCTCTCTCTTACCTGAGCACGCCTTTGTGCTTGAGCGCGCCGAGGGCGACCGACGTCACGACCACCTGCGTCACGAGCGTCGAGAGCAGCCCCATGGCAGGCGCTCAAAACCTGGTGGCCCGCGCCCTCCTTCTCTCTTCGTTGCGTCAAGGAAGCGTTCAAACTCAAGTGCGCACGAAACGACGACGATGATGACGCGCTCGCGCCCCTTGCGCGTCCTGGTGTCGGGCGCAAGGCTCTCGGTGTAGAGGCACGATGGGAGTAACGTTCCGAGGCATGAGTTCCGCTCAGTGGCGACGAGCGAGTGTGACACAGCGGTCGGGAGAGGAGGCGCGCGCGATCGTCGTCCGTCGGCGAGCAGCACCAGCGCGGCCGCCAAGGACCGAAGCCGGCGGCGTTCCACGCGCGAATGGCGCTTGACTTAGTTCGTCCTCCGACTCCGCATGTCGGTACGATAGCCACCACTACCCGCACCCGAGACCGGCGCCAACCTGCCTTCGCCCGCCTTCGCCCGCCACCGCTTCCCCTTCCCTCGCATCTTGACATCAGACTCCAAAAGCACAGACCCTCCCTTCCGCCTTTCCCCCCTCCTCTCCCTACGAATCCACCCCCGCGCGCGCGGCGGACCAGGCGGCATGAAGCTGACCGCATCTCCGTTCGCGCTGGGCGCGAGGCCCTGCGCTGGCGGGGCGCGGGCCGCTCGCGGGGCGCTTTCGAGGAGCACCGGCACCACCACCACCACTTGCAGCAGCCTCGCGACGCGCCGGCGGCCCGCTGAGCAGCAGCCGTCGATCCGCCAGCGGCAGGCAGCAGCAGCATCGGCCGGCCCCCCCAGCCGCCGCCGCGTCGCCTGCGCGTCCGCGTCCCCAGAGACCGAGGCGGCGCCCGCCGCCGACGGCGCCACCGCCGCCGCCGCCGCCGCCGGCCCTGGCTCCTCTGCCGCTGCCGAGGCCGAGGAGGACGCTGCCGCGCCCATGTCGCCCGTCTGGGAGCTCGACTTCTGCTCGCGCCCGCTGCTCGACGAGCGCGGCAAGAAGGTTTGGGAGCTCCTCATCACCGACCCCGAGCGCTCGTTCGAGCACTCGCAGTACTTCCCAAACAGCCGCATCAACAGCGCAGAGCTGCGCCGCGCCGTCGACGCCCTGCTGGCGCGGCCGGGGGCCGTGCGGCCCGACCGCGCGCGCTTCTTCCGCGGGCAGATGAGCACCATCATCACCAAGGCGCTGACGGACGCGGGGATCAAGGCGCTGCCGAGCCGGCGCTGCTTCGGCGTGATGTGTGAGTGGCATTTGTTTCTCTGAGGAAGTTGTTTTGGTTGTGGTTTTGATCTGAGCGGCGAGCCCGGGGGAGTCGCATCCTACTTCTTTTTCCTTAGCCGCCTGCCGCCGCACCCCCGTTCCTTCTGTCCGCCCCCCTTCTCAGTCCCTCTCCTCCCGCCCCACCCGACCACTCAAAACCAACCAACCAACAACCAAAAACAACAACACAGCCCTCCTCGAGGAGCGCGCCGCCAGCGTCTACCCGTCCGACCCGCGGTACAGCGCCGCCGCCGCCGCCTCGCCGTCGCTGTTTGCGCTCGACCTCGGCGCGCCCGAGCCGCTGCCCGACGCGCTGCGCGGCGAGCAGTGGGCCTTCGTGCAGCTGCCCCTGGGGTCGCTGCGCCGCATGCTCCGCGGCGTCGAGCAGGGCGAGATGTTCGGCGCGGCCCTGCCGCTGGCCGCGGCCGCCTCGCGCCTGCCGGACGACGCGCTCGTGCCGGGCGTCGCCGTCTTCAGCCGCCGCGCGCTGCCGCTGGCCGCCTGGACCAACGGCCTCGAGATCGCCGGGGTCACCGCCGACGTGGAGCGCGCGTGCCTGGTGCTCGAGACGGGGGTCAACCAGCGGTGGCGGTACGGCGGGTGGCGCGCCAGCCCGCAGTCGGCCGAGGAGGCCGCGGGGTGGGAGGCGTCGAAGAAGGAGGGCGGCGGCCTGCACTTCCTGGCCATCCAGCCCGACCCGGACGGCGAGGAGCTCAGCGGGCTGTGGCTGCTGCTGGACAGGCCGCCGCCCGCCATTTGAGAAGGCCCGCCTCTCCTCTCCGGGTTCGGGAGGGTCGATTTTGTAGGGATGAGGGGCCGGGCGGCGTGTGGACAGGGAGAAGGAGAGAGACAGCGCTGGTTTTGTCTCGGCGGCGGTTCTCTCTCGTCGCTCGCGCGCTCTGTCGCTCGCGCCCGTCTTTCCTCTCTCTTTCGCACACGCGCGACGGCCGAAGACTGTAAAAAGACTTCTTTCTGTTTTCAACACGCAAGACAGAGAGTCCCTCGATTGTAGAGGGGGACGGGGTGCATTCGTTCTCGCGCGGGCGTGCGCGTGTGAATGCGCCCGCGTCGCAAAAATATACCAAACATGCGCGCCCCCCTCCCCCCCCTCCCCGCGCGCCCCTCTTTCCTGGTCGTCCCCCCCTTCACCTGCCCCCCCCGGCCGCCGCGCCGTCCGCCTCGCACGCGTCCAGCCAGTCGCTGAACACGTCCACGGGCTCCGTAAGGTGGTCGGCGGCGGTGTCAAACTTCTCGCCGCAGGCGCCGCAGCGGGCGCTGGCGGTTCCGTGCTCGAGGTCGATGGCACAGGTGACGGTGCGCGCGCCGTTGCAGAAGGGGCAGTTGAACGCGGTGTCGAGCTTTGGGGCCACCTGCGCGCCGTTCGCCGTCGTCGTTCGTCGTCGTCGTCGTCGTCGTCGTCGTCGTCGTTGTCGTCGTCGTCGTCGTCGTCGTTTGTTTTAATTGTGGGGGTCGATTTGTCGTCGGTTTTGTTGTTGGGGTGGTGTTTGTTAGTGTTTGTGTTTAAGACCTTGGCTGTGAAAGGGTGTGCGCGAGTCGGGAGGAGGCGGGCAGCTTTGGCCGGGGCGCGCAAGCAAGCGCAGAGCCGAGGCGCGCGTAACACGACAACAGGCGCACCTTTTTGGGCGGCGGCTTGGTGCTCGACTTGCGCTTGCCCATCGCGCTCCTCTTCGGCGGCGGCTTATCGCGGTTCGGCGGCGTCCGCGACGACAACGACGACGGCAAGCGCAGGGGGGCAAGGGGGCGCCCCAAGGGTCTCTGGACTGCACTCCTGCGCAGCCTCCTCTATCTCGGTTGCCCGCTCGCCGGTTGCGTGTGCTGCGTGTGCGGGAGAGAGAGGGGAGAGCAGGAGGAGGGCGCGCGTTCGAAACGGAGACGTCCTCGTTTTCAGCCGGGTGCGTGTTGGAGGCAAGCGAGCTTGTTGGTTTGGCTTCTTGGATGCGTTGATGTGATTGTTGTGACTGGCGCTTACCAGCAGCGTGCGATAATCTTTGCGATGAACTGCGCAGCGCCGACGCGTCGCGCGGGCGGCGACTCTGGCGGATGAAGCGGGAAAAACACGGCGCTCGCCGCTTCTCACAAGAATCGTGGCGCGAGCCTTCTCCTCCCCCCCCCTAAAACACTGACACTGCATCGTTGAACTCAATCACTAGCGCCCTCACCACACAGATCGATCCAAAAACCAAAGAGAAGAAGGAGAGCAAGGCAACAGGTGCTCCCTCCTTCCCTCACGGAACGCCAAGCGCGCCTCAACAAGAGGCAGCGCACACACCAGCTCATCGTCGATCGCAACGCGACTATCCTTGCCGTCGCACTACGAGGTCCCGGGAGCGAAGCGACCTCTCCCCTAGATGGCGGCGGCCCCGTCCGGCAGCGGTGGAGGCGGCGCAGGCGGCGCGACAACGGCCTCGCCCGCCGCGTCCGCCGCCCCCCCCGCGGCGGCGCCCCCCCCCGAGCCCAACCCCCACACCCACGCCCGGCCGGTCTTCCTGCGCGTGCCCCCGCCCAACCCGGCGCCCGTCTCCCGCCCCCCCATCCTGCACGACGTCTTCGGCCAGAGCCACCCGGCGTCGGCCGGCGACCTCGTCGCCTGCATGCGCTGCGGCCGCCGCGTGGCCGCCGGTAAGTTTGCGCCGCACCTGGAGCAGTGCCTGCTGGCGGGCGGGCGGGCGGCGGTGCGGCGGAGCGCGGCGGCCCAGGCGGCGGCGCAGGCGGCGGCGCAGCACCAGCTGGCGCAGGCGCAGCAGCAGGCGCAGGCGCAGGCGCAGCAGCAGGCGGCAGCGGCGGCGGCGGCGGCGGCGGCGGCGGCGGCGGCGGCGGCGGCGGCGCACGGCAACAGCCACGCGACGCCCAAGACGCCGTTGATAGAGACGGTGTGGAGCGCGGCAGGGGCGGGGGCAGCAGCGCCGCTCGCCCTGCCTCCCGGGCACTGGCAGAATTACCGGGGTGGAGGATGATGATCTTTTCTTTGCTCGTTTTCGCCATCGGCTTTTTTACGCAATTGCCGCTCTCGGCCAGCGCCTCGGTCGGCTCTCTGCCGCCGCCGGCGTCGCTCGCTTTGCAACGCCCGAAATGCTCTCTTCCTCCTCTCTGTGCACGCACCAATCGCACGGCCACTTGTCAAAGGCGCGAACCTCTCTCAACAACAACAACATCGCCGACAGAGACCGCGCGCACGACACACACCACGAACGAGAGAGACACAGGCGCATCCCTCTCGCGTTTTTCAAAAAGAGAGAGACTCTTTTCCCGGCCTCACGCAGGAGCGCGCGCGCGCACACAGCAGCAGCAGCGACGCACGTCACCAATCACAGAGCCACACAGCGAGAGATGGATCAGCTGTCGAGAGGCGTGCTGCTGGCCGCGACCATGGAGGACAGCTTTGCGGTCGCGCCTGGTCAGCCCATCCGCCTGCAGGTGCTTGGCGTGCAGCCCATCGTCAGCAAGGACCCGAGCGCGAGCCGCCGCGTCAAAATTACCGTCAGCGACGGCGTGTACAAGGGCACGGCGCTGCTGGCCACGCAGCTCGCGCGCCTGGTCGACGACAACCAGCTCACGGACGGTGCCATCGTCGACGTGAGCGAGCTGGTCGGGAACTGCAAGCTGCAGCAGACGTCCACGGGCGCGGCGGTGGCGTCCAACAAGCGGTGAGTTGCGGCCTTGAGAGCGTCGAAGCTGGGCGCAAGAGGGCGCGGGAAAGACGTCTCGAAATGATAAACGCGCTTTGCCGCGCGCGCGCGCCGCCGCTGCCGGCGCGCTGCCGTCGCTCGGGTCGTTTGTTTGCTGAGAACCTCTCCTCTCTTTTCTCCGACCAAAAACATCCCGACCACCACCAAACAAACAGTCTCCTCATCTTTCTGGCGCTCAACGTCGTCGGCCACGTCCCTCACACCATCGGCAACCCCCAACCCCTGCCCGCGGGCGACGCGCCGCCCGGCGGGGCCGGCGCCGCCGCCGGCCCGCCCGCCGGCGCCCCGCCCCCGCCCGCGCCGCCCGGCGGCTCGGTGGCGCCGCCGCAGCAGGCCGGCGGCGCCTACGGCGGCGCGCCCCCGCCGCAGCAGTACGGCCGGCCCCCCAACGCCGCCGCCGCCCCCTACCAGCAGCAGCAGCAGCACCAGCAGCACCAGCCCCACTACCAGCCCCCCGCCCTCCCCGCCCCCGGCGCCCCCCCCGGCGGCGGCGGCGGCGGCTACGGCGCGCCCCCGCCGCCCCCGCCCCACGCCGGCGGCCCCGGCGGCATGTACGGCGGCGGCGCCCGCCCGCCCGGCCCCGGCGGCATGTACGGCGCCCCTTCCGCCGGCCCCGTCGCCCGCGCCCCCGGCGACGCGGGCGCGGCGCACGGCGGCGTGCGCGTGGTCCCCATCCGCAGCCTGAATCCCTACGCGGGGCGGTGGGCGATCCGCGGCCGCTGCACCGTCAAGGGCGAGGTGCGCACGTGGAGCAACGCGCGCGGCGAGGGCCGCCTGCTCTCGTTCGACCTGCTCGACCGCGAGGGCGGGGAGATCCGCGTGACCGCCTTTACGGACGTGTGCGACCGGATCGACCCGCTCGTCCGGGCGGGCGGGGTCTACACCGTCTCCCGGGCGTCGCTCAAGCCGCGCAACGCCAAGTTCAACCCGACGCCGCACGAGTTCGAGGTGTACCTGGAGCGCAACAGCGAGGTGACGGCGGTCGACGAGGACGACGAGGAGACGCGCGCGATCCCGGCCATGCAGTACAACGTGAGTCCAAGTCGGTTGGCTCTTTTTGGTTGTTTGGTTTTTTCTCGCTCGTCTTCTGCTTTTGTGCGCGTCGCGCGCTCCCCTGACGCCCCCGACGCAGCGAAACACAATGACCAAAACTCACACGCGCCCCCTTCTTCCCCCCTCCTCGCCCCCCCTCCTGCTCCTTTCTCAAACCACACACCCGATCCCCCGCCCCCCTTTTCAAACAAAACGCCACAGTTCCGCAAGCTCCAGGAGATCGAGGGCGCAGAGGCCGGCGCCGTGCTCGACCTGGTCGGCGTGCTCGCGTCCGTCGAGCCGTGGGGCACCATCAGCCGGCGCAACGGCACCGAGACGCGCAAGCGCAACGTGTACCTGCGTGACGACTCGGGCCGCAGCGTCGAGGTGACGCTGTGGGGCGGCTTCGCCAACAACCCGGGCGACGCGCTCGAGGCGGCGTCGCAGCAGCAGGCGGCGGCGGCGGCGGCGGCGGCCGGGGGCGGGGCCCCGCCGCCGCCGCCCGTGATCGTCGCCGTCAAGGCGGCGCGCGTCGGCGACTTCAACGGCAAGAGCTGCTCGACCATCGCGTCGAGCAGCGTGGTCATGGACCCCCCGCGGCCCGAGGCGGACGAGCTGCGCGCGTGGTGGACCTCGCGCGGCGGCGCGTCGGCTGCCGCCGTGCCCCTGAGCGAGCGGCGCGGCGGCGGCGGCGGCGGCGGCGGCGCCAACGACCGCCGCGTGGCGCTGGCTGCCCTGGTCGACGAGGGCCTCGGCACGCGCGGCCAGCCCGACTACGTCACCATCCTCGCGAGCGTGGGCTTCGTGCGCAACAGCGAGGGCACCAAGATGACGTACGCCGCCTGCACCCGCGACCACGGCGGCCGGCCCTGCAGCAAAAAGCTCCAGGAGCAGTCGGGCGGCGCGGGAGGCGCCGACTGGTGGTGCGAGCGCTGCCAGCAGCCGTGCGCCGACCCGGCCTACCGCTACCTGCTGCAGCTGCAGCTGGCCGACCACACGGGCGCCGCCTGGGTGACGGCCTTCGGGGACACGGGCGACGCCCTCATGGGCGGAGCCACGGCCGAGCAGGTGCGCGAGGCGCAGCTGGCGGCTGAGGCCGAGCGCGCGGGCGGCGACGACGGCTACGGCGGCGGCGGCGGCGGCGGCGGCGGCGCGGGCGCGGGCGGCCGGCGTCTCGAGGCGATCGTCGAGGGCGCGACGTTCCGCCCGCACCTGCTGCGCGTCAAGGCCGCCGTCGAGACGTGGAACGACGAGGCGCGCCTCAAGGTGAGCGTGGCGCGCGTGACGGCGCCCAACTGGACGACCGAGTCGCGCGTGCTGCTGGGTCAGATCGCGCGGCTGGAGCAGGGGCAAGACCCCTTTACGGGCCCGGCGCCGGCCGGCGCGCCGCCGCCGGCGCCGCCGCTGGCCGCCGCTGCCGGCGGCGGCGGCTACGGGCAGCCGCCGCCTCAGCAGCAGTATGGCGGCGGGTACCAGCCGCCGCCACCGCAGCAGCAGTACCAGCAGCAGCCGCCCCAGCAGCCGCAGTACCAGCAGCAGCAGCAGCAGCAGCAGCAGCAGTGGCAGCAGCCGCCGCCCGCGCTCGCGCCGCCGCCGCAGTATGGCCAGCCGCCGCCGCCGCAGCAGCCGCAGCAGCAGCCGCCGTACGGCCAGCAGCCGCCGCCTCCCCAGCAGGGCGGCGCCTACTACGCCCAGCAGCCGCCGCCTCCCCAGCAGCAGCAGCAGCAGCAGCAGCAGCCGCCGCAGCAGCTGCCGCAGCAGCCGCCTCCGCCTCAGCAGGGCGGCGCGGCCGCGGCCTCGCACCCATTTGCGGCCGGGTGGGCGTGAGGAGGGAGGGGGCCCTTCGTCGTTTCCGCCGCCGAACGCTGCGCGCCTCTCGTGCGTCGCTTCGGCCTCTCGCTATCTTGTTTGATTTTCCGATCGCTTCATTACCGCGCACACGTACCCAGCTATCGACTCCATGCATCATTATCAGACGACAGAGAGCACCCACACACACACGAACACACACGCGCTGTAATCACGCGCGCGTGCGCGCACCAGTCGTCTCTTCCTCTCTCTCTCCATCCACCCGCACTGAAACGCCGATGGCGCTCCGCATAAACGGCGGCTCGCGGACGGTCATCGCGCGCCTGCTGGGAGCGCAGCGCGTCCTGCTGCGCGAGGCCCTCGTCGCGTGGGAGGCGCGCGCGGCTGTCTCGACGACGTCGGCGGCGCCAGCAGACGCGCCGCCGTCGCCGCCGGGCCACGCGCCGCCGCCGCCGCCTCCTCTCCCGGCTCCTCCTTCCCCCCCTCTGGCCCGGCCACACTACCCGACCCACGTCTCGCTCAGCCCCTTCCAGCGCGCCTCCGTCGCCGTCCTTGCGTCCATCGGTGCCGTCCTCGACCCCGCGCGCGCCGACCTCGTCGCCGCCGCGGGCGAGACCCTCCTCGGCGGGCCCGCGCTGCGCGCCGCCGCCGCGCGGCTCGAGCGCGCCGCCGCCGCCGGCGACCCCGACGCCGCGCTGCTGCTCGCCGAGCGGCCGCGCGTGACCGACGCCACCCTCGCGCGCGCCCGGCTCCTCCCGCCTGAGACCCTGGGCGGGGCCTACGCCCGGTTCATGGGCGACCGCGGGTTCGTCGCCTCAGACCGCCCGCCCGTCCGCTTCGTCGATGCCGGCGCCGACGCCGCGTTCGTCGCCGCGCGGCAGCGAGAGGTGCACGACTTTTGGCACGTGCTCTTCGGCCTGCCGACCACGGTGCTGGGGGAGCTGGCCCTGAAGGCTGTCGAGCTCGTGCAGACGGGCCTGCCGTCCGCGGGCCTCGCGGTGGCGGCGGCGCAGGTCCGCCTGCCGCGCGAGGACCGCGCGGCGCTGTGGGGCGTGTACGTTCCATGGGCGGCGCGCGCGGGCGGGCGCTGCGCCGACCTGGTGGCGGTCTACTACGAGCGGCACCTTGACGAGCCGCTGGAGGACGTGCGGAGGCGGTGGCGGGTCGAGGTGGCGCCGCAGGGACCCTTTGAGGAGGCGGCGGAGCGGGCGAGGCAGCGGCAGCGGAAGAAGGAGTAGAGAGAGATTTTCACAAATTTGATTTTCACAAATTTGAGATTTTCACAATTTTCACAATTTGAAATTTCACAGCGTGGCTCATCCTCCGCCGTCCTCCCCCCCCCCCTCGCGATGCTCGTCCGCCTCGATCTGCCTGAGCGCCCGCGACACCTTGATGCGGCACGCCGCGCGGATCAAGGCGTCCGGTTCCCTGCCCAGAATCGGGAAGCGCTGCCGGCGGCGGCCCGCGCCGCCGCCGCCGCCGCCGGGCGCGGCGGCGGCGCCGCTGCCGCCGCCCGCGCCCCCCGTCGTCGCCCGCCGCTTGGCCCGCCGCCGCCGCGCGAGGAGCCTCGACCCCCACCAAGCGCCCCCTTCGTCGTCCTCGTCCGCCCAGGCCCCCGGCGGCGGCGGCGCGCCCGTCCCGTTGAGCGCGGGCACGAGCTCTTCAAACGGCAGGCGCCTCAGGCGCCGCTCGGCGCTGGCGACGAGCGCCAGCCCCACCCGGTGCATGGGCTTGGGCGTGAGGCCCTCGCCCAGCAGCAGGTCCCACACGCGCAGGACGTGCGGAAAGGGCAGGGAGTAGGCGTACATGGTCGGGAACCAGGGGGCGCAGTAGAGCGACGGGTCGACGCCCTCGGCCCGCATCTGGCGGCCGAGGGCCGGCAGCCGCGCCGACAGCAGGCGGTGGAAGCGCGCCATGCAGCGGCGCAGCTCGGGCATGCCGGGCAGGAACATGCCGCGCAGGGGCAGGCGGCGGCGGGCCGGGGCGGGGGAGCGGGCGGGGGGGGAGGAGGGCGGGAGGGGCGCGGGCGGGAGGGATGGGTCGGGGCCGCCGGGCGGCGGCGGCGGTGGCGGCAAGGCAGGGGCTTGCTGCTGCTGCTGCTGCTGCTGCTGCTGCTGCTGCTTGGTCGCGTGCGCCGGCAGCGACAAACAGACACCGGCGTCGCCAGGCCCCCGACCGTTGGCAACGGGCACATCCACGACTGCTGCTGCTGCTGCTGCTGCTGCTGCCGCCGCCGCCGCCGCCTGTGCTGCCGCCGCCGCCTCTGCCGCCTGCGCCGCCGCGCCCTCGACCCCCCCGAGCATCAGGCCCGCAAACGTCCAGAACGCCGCCTCCTCCGGCAGGTACATCAGCAGCACGCCCACCACGAACGCCATCCCCTGGACGTACCCGACCTCGGCGTCCAGCGCGCGGTAAGCGCGCAGCACCTGGTAAAGCGCCCGCTGCCCTGGCCCCTGGCGCTGCTGCAGCAAGGCGTGGCCGGGAAACGTGCGTCCCAGGTCGCGCAGGATCTCGGTGTCGCCGCGCTCGTCGCCGTCCGAGGCGGCGGCGTCGAGCAGGTCGGGGTAGGGCCTGGGGCGCCAGGGGCGGGGGGGGGGGCCGGGGCTGGCGGGCGCCGCCGCCGCCGCGCTGCGGGGCGCTGCCGTCGGCGCCGGCGCCGGCGCCCCTTGCGGCTCGTGCCGCTGCTGCTCTGGGTCCGCGGCGGCCAGGCGGGCGAGCGCCCGCCCGCCCGACAGCACGTGCCAGGCCAGGCCGCGGAACTCGTCCGGCGCGCCCGCGCGCATCAGGCGCTTGGCGCGGCGCGGGTGGCGCGCGAACCACGCCTCCAGCGCGTCGGCGGCCGCGTCGGCGGCAGCGGCCGGCGGGGGCGGCGCTGCTGCTGCTGCTGCCGCCGTCGCTGGTGCGGCGGGCGATGGCTCGCCGCCGTTGGCTTCGCTGCCTCTTCCGCCGCCGCCGCCCTCCTGGATCATGCGCCGCCACTGCTGCACGGCGCGGCGGTGCCGCTCTCGCTCCCTGGCGGCCTCCGCCGCCGCGCCGGGCGCGAGGGGCCCGCCACCGTCGGCGGCACCGCCATTGTCGGCGCCGTCGTCGCCGTCCGCGCCGTCGACAAAAAACCCGTGCCGGTCGACGCGCGGCAGGGCCTCCTGCTGCTGCTGCTGCTGCTGATATTCATCGGGCTGCTGCTGCTGCTGCTGTTGCTGCTGCTGCTGCCGAGATGAGGGCGGCGGGGCGATCGAGCTGCCGGCGCCGCTGCCGCCCGGGCTGCCTCCGCCCGCCGCATGGGCGCCCGCCGCTCGCCGTCGCGCCGCGTCGGCCACCGCCCGCCGCCTTAAAGCGCGGGTCTCCGTCAGCTGCCCCTGCGGCAGCTCGTAGTCCGGGTCGCCGTGCAGGCGCGGCGCGGGCGGCGGAGAGACCGGGCGCGTCGGGGGCGCGGGTGTCGCTGCTGCTGCCGCCGCCGATGCCGCTCGAGGGGGCGGCGGCGGCGCCCTGCCCGCGCTGGCGGCCAAGTCGTAGCGGCGGCGGCGGCGACCGTGGTCCTCGTCATCGCTGCCGCTGCTGCTGCTGCTGTCTTCGAGCACCAAGGGGCAGTCGGGGACGGGCTGCGCGCGCAGACGGTCGGCGCGTGCCGCGTGCTGCTGCGACGCGTCTTGCCCGGCACGCGGCGGCGACGTTGGCGGGGGCGACGTTGGCGGCGGCGACGGCGACGAAACGGCCGCCGCCGCCGCCGCGCGGCGCGCCATTCTCTCGCCTTGGCAGGCTCTTTGCGAGGCGCGAGCGCGCCTAGGCCTTGCTCTGGCGCCCTCTGCTCGACCTCTTGCTATTGGTGTTGGCAGGCCCCGAGGGCCCTTCAAGGCGATCGCGGCATTTTTAGAGAGCCATTTGCAGTTTGAATTGGTCCCGCGCTGGCTAGAGGAGGCGCCCAGGGGATGCGGGCGCGGCAAGGTCGGGCTGCTCAAGGTCAGGGATTGTGTCGTTGGGATTGCATGACGGAGCGTTGTTTCTTTGGGAGAAGTGGCGTCCAGTGGACGCCGTCCACTTCTCCAGTCTTCAGTCGGGGGAAAACAGCCACTTGAAACGCCAAGCCATCAACGGGGCAGTGCAATGCCGGCGCGCCGACATCCAGGTCTCATTGTGCCGCACAGCATCGCACCTCAATAATAGCGCGCCACAAAGTTGGCGCAAACCACCCCACGAACCAAAAAACGTCTCATTTCACGAGACCCCCTCACCCGCCAAACCAATTCAATGTACACGAGCAAGAAGCGCGGCTACGCGCTGGTGCGGCAGGAGGTCCCGGCGGTGGTGACGGATGGCGTCGGCGCGCCGTCCGCGGCAGCAGCAGCAACGGCCGCCGCCGCCGCCGCCGGGCCTGCTCCCAAGCGCCAAGCGACGGCGGCGATGACGCGCGCTCCCGCTCCCCCACCCCAAGTCGGCAACGGCACGTTTCGCGCGTGCCAGCTCATCAGCGTACCCGCCGCCGCCGCCGCGGCACCCGGCGGCGCGGCCGCGCCTGCCCAGGTCTACCGCGTCAGCCGCACCAAGCTGGAGCGCGCGGTGCTGGGTCCGCCCGCCGCGGTTGCGGCGGCGGCAGCGTCGACAGCAGAAGCAGCGCCGTCGGTGCGACGGCAGCAGCAGCAGCCGCAACCTCAGCAGCAGCAGCAGCAGCAGCAGCAGCAGCAGCGACTACAGAACCTGCAGCAGCAGCGACCACAGAACCACCAGCAGCAGCAGCAGCAGCAACAACTGCAGCAGCAGCGGCAGCAGCAGCAGCAGGCGCGGCGCGCGAGGGAGGGCGCCGCGCGCGCGGCCGAGCGCCGGGGCCTGTGCACGCGCTACTGCCGCACGGGCGCGTGCGACCTGGCGCGTCGGGGCGCGTGCCCGCACGTCCACGACCCGAGCAAGGTGGCCGTGTGCCTAAAGTGGGCGACGACGGGCGGCTGCGACGGCGGCGGCGGCGGCGGCAGCGGCGCAGGCGGCGCCGTCGGCGGCGGCGCAGGCGGCGGGGCGGCGGCGGCGGCGGCGGGCGCGGGCGTGCGCGCCGCCTGCCTGCTGCAGCACCGCGCCGTGCCGGACCTGATGCCCGTGTGCGTGCACTTCCTGAAGGTGCGTGTTTTGCTCGAGGGCGTGGCCCGTGCCCCGCACTCCTCGTTCGTCTGTTTTTTCCTCCTTTGCCGCCAAAGAATCGTTCCCGCCTCTTCTCCCCCCCCCCCCCCCCCCCCCCCCCCCCCCCCCCACAACCAAACAACAACAACCAAAAACCCCCCACACCCCCGCCCCCCCCCCCCCCCCCCCCCCTCCCCCCCCCCCCCCCCCCCCCCCCCCCCCCACCTTTCGGGCCACACAAAAAACAACAACAAAATCAACAGGGCACCTGCACCGCCCCCGCGTGCCCCTTCCTGCACGTGGCCGTCGCCGCCGACGCCCCCGTATGCCCCGAATTCGTGGCCGGCTACTGCGCCCTCGGGGCCCTGTGCAAGAAAAAGCACCTGCGCAACGCGGCCGCCGTCGCTGCAGTTGCGGCGGCGGCGGCGGCGGCGGCGGCGGCGGCCAAGCCGACGACGGCTGCAGCGAGAGGCGCCGCGCCCCGCGGAGGCCGAGGCAAGAGCCTCAAGCTCCGGCGAGAGGCGGCTCCGGTGGTTGGGGGGCAGCAGCAGCAGCAGCAGCAGCAGCAAGAGCGGCAGGAGGAAGAGGACGACGAGTCGCTCGTGCCGGCGTTCTTGCGGGGGGGCAGCGCCGGCCGCGGGTGAGAGAGTGTGGAGAAAGAAAGAAAAACAATTTGCTCCCCCCTCCCTCATCTCTAATGTTCAGGCGACGAACGACCTGCTCTTTGCTGTAACAGCAGCGACTTCATAGGCTCTTACGAAGCGAAAAACCCCTCACATGCCAAACGAGAGGCCGCCGCGGCGGCCGACGCCGCGCCGCGCCGCGAGCCCGCTGCCGCGCCCGCCGGCGCCGGCGCCCGCCCCCGCCGCCGCGCCCCTGCCCCCGCCCGCCGACGGAAGCGGCGCCGCCAAGCCCTGCCTCCTCGCTGCCCGCGCCCTCTCGGCCGCCGCGCGCTCGGCCGCCACGGCCAAGGCCTCGGCGCTCTCTGCCTCGGCCGCCGCGAACTCGGCCTCCATCGCCGCCTCGGCCTCCCGCGCCCGCTGCCGCGCTTCCTGCCGCTCCGAAACGAGCGGCGGCTGCCTGGCCCCGCCGCCCGCGCCCCCGCCCGCGCCCCCGCCCCCGGGCCCGCCGGCCACCCTCACGCTGAAGAACATCGGCCCGGCCTCCGCCAGCCACTCGGGCTCGACCGCCGTGACCGCCTGCATGTACTCCTTGGTCGTGAGCACCAGCTCGTGGTACACCACGTAGCCGGGGACGTGCCCCAGACCAAACAGCGCGCTCGACGGGTGCAGGAAGGCCTGCGCGCCCGAGCGGCAGACGGCGTATTCCCCGACCGCCTTGAACTTTGCGGCGTTGCCAAAGTAGGCCGCGCACACGGCCCGGCGCACCGCGTCCCAGTCGGTCGCGCCCGGAGCGGGCTTGGCCGCGGCGGCGCCGGGTGGGAGCAAGCCGCGCGCGCACAGGAGGTCGGCGATCTGCCCGCGGACCTCGTGCGCGCGGCGCAGCGCCTTGGGCTGCAAAAAGTGGCGCTCGCACCAGTCGGCGCGCTGGCCGTTGGCGCGCCACTGGTTGTACACGTTTAGCAAGGTGAGGTGGTCGCTCTCCGGCACGCAGAAGCGCTCGCGCGCCGCGTCGCTCTCCTCGGCGCGGTCGGGGGGGCGGAAGAAGACGGCCGGGACGGACAGCATCGACACTACCGTCGCCGCGTCGGCCGCGCAGCCGAGCCGCGCGCCGGCCAGCAGCAGCCGCGCCAGCGCCGGGTCGAGAGGGAACTCGGCCATGTGCCGGCCGCTGGCCGTCAGCCTGCCCGCCCCGTCGAGCGCGCCCAGGGCCCACAGCTGCCGCAGCGCCGCGACCAACGTCTCGCGCGGGGGCGGGTCCATGAACCCGAACGACAATACGTCGCCCACGCGCAAGGACTTGAGCAGCAGCACTACGTTTGCCAAGTTTGTGCGCTGGATCTCGGGGACCGTGGCGGCGCGCATCTCCCGCCGGTACGCGCGCTCCGTGAACAAGCGGTAGCACGTCCCCGGGCCCGTGCGCCCCGCCCGCCCCGCGCGCTGGTCCGCCGCCGCCCGCGACTCAGGGAACACCTGCAGCGCGTCCATGCCCACGCGCGGGCTGTACACCTTGAGCTTGGTGAAGCCCGTGTCGATCACGTGCAGGATGCCGTCGAGCGTCAGGCTGGTCTCGGCGATGTTGGTGGCGACGACGCACTTGCGGCCGCCGACGGGGGCGCGGTCGAAGATGCGCGCCTGCAGGTCGGCGGGCAGCTGGGAGTAGATGGGCAGGACCACGAGCTCGGGGATCTTGGCGGCGGCCTCGGCGGCGGCGGCGGCCGGGTCCGAGGCGGCAGAGGCGCCGCCGCCGCCGCCCTCGCGCGCGACGGCGGCGGCCGATGCGGCGGCCGCGGCCACGGCCTCGCGCATGCGGCCGAGCCGCTCCTGCAGCGCAAAGCACGTGGCCTCGATCTCCTCCTGCCCGGTCATGAAGATGAGGATGTCCCCGGGCGCGTCCCCGTCGCGCAGGTGGATCGCCAGGGCCTGCTTCACGGCCGCCTCGACGTAGTCCTGCGCGGGCGAGCGCGACCAGAGCACGTCGACGGGAAACGTGCGCCCCGGGATGCGAAAGACGGGCGCGCCGCCGAAAAAGGCGGCAAAGCGGTCCGCGTCGAGCGTGGCGCTCGTGACCACGAGTCGAAAGTCTGCGCGCGCGGCCACCACCCGCCGCAGCACCCCGAACAGAACGTCGGTGTTGAGCGAGCGCTCGTGCGCCTCGTCCATCACCACCGCCTTGTAGCGGTACAGATCCTCGCCGCCGCTGTTGGCGTTTAGCGTCTCGCGAAGCAGCACGCCGTCGGTCATGTACTTGATGCACGTCGCGTCGCTGGTGCAGTCCTCGAAGCGGATGCTGTACCCGACCTCTTGGCCGAGCTCGACACCCATCTCGTCGGCCACGCGCTTCGCCACGCTCACGGCGGCGACGCGGCGCGGCTGCGTGCAGCCCACCAGGCCGAGCTTGGTGTACCCGTCTTCCGCCAAGTACTGAGTCAGCTGCGTGGTCTTGCCGCTGCCCGTTTCTCCGACCACGATCACGACCGGATTCTCGCGCACCAGCTGCAGGAGCTCGTCGCGCACGGCGTAGACGGGCAGGGCGCGGCGCTGCTGCGCGAGGGTGCGCGAGCGGGAGAACTCGGAGGCGGCGCCCGCGCGGCGGAGGCGCTCGTGCTCCTCCTTGTTGCTGTCGGGCGCGGGGCCGCCGCCTCCTGCTCCTGCTGCTGCCGCTGCTGAGGGTGGTTGCTGGAGGTGGGCGCGGTACTGGCTGGCGGCGCGGTAGCTCTTTTGGCCGCCCTCGCCGTCAGCGCCCTCGCCGCCTTGGCCCTCGCCGCCGTCGCCTCCTCCTCCTCCTCCGCCGCCGCCGCCGGCCTCCTCCTCGGCCGCCGCCGACCGCTCGGCCGCCGCCTGCGCCTCGCCGCCCGTCAGGCCCGTCACCGCCCCCATGCGCGAGCCCGCCACGTCCCAGAACCGCGCGCGGCTCTTGGCCGCGTCGCGCTTCTCGCGCATCTCGCGCACGAGCGCCGAGCCCGCCCGCGCGATCGCCGCCAGGTCCCCCGTGGGGTCTAGCATCGGAGAAACCACCTCGTTCACGCCCTCGCCGCCCGCGCCGCCCGCGCCCGCGGCGGCGGCGGCGGCGGCGGCGCCCGCGGCGCCCGCGCGCGCGGCCTGCAGGAAGGGCGGGGTGGTGTCGTGCACGAGCAAGACGACGCGCGAGTCCTCGTCGTCGCCGTCGGCGCCGCCGCCGCCGCCGTCGAAGTAGCCGCCGCCGCCGCCGCCGCCGCCCGCGCCGCGCAGGCGGGTGGCCTCCCAGGCGTCGGCGGCGCGCTCGCGCTCGGCGGCGCGGTGGGACGCGGCCAGGGACATCAGGCTGCCGTCCGCGCGCCGCAGGCGGCGCTGCATCTCGGCCGCGCTCCGCTCGAAGCGCGCGTCGGTGCTGCCGCCGCCGCCGCCGCCGCCGAGCCCCGCGGGCAGCGCCGGGTCGTCCGCGCCATGCCCCGCGCCGCCGGCGCCGCCGCCCGCGCAAAAGTCGTCGTCGCCGTCGTACCACTCGCGGTCGGCCTGGAGCGACTCGAGCTCGGCCTCGCGGCGCAGGGCCGCGTCAAAGGTGTCGCCCTTGTCGTTGTTGTTGTTGTTGTGGACGCCGCGGTTGCCGCCGGGTTGCCGGTTGCCGCTGCCGGCGCCACTGCCGGCGGCGCCGCCTGATGGCGCGGCAACGGCGGCCACGAGCGGCTTGGCGCCGGACGAGCGCGCGGCCGCCGACGCGGCCGCGGCCTGCGCGACCGCCGCCTGGATGGCGGCCTGCACGGCGGCGTGAGGGGCGGCGGCGCCGCCGCCGCTCGTGGTGGTGGTGGTGGTGGTGGTGGCGGCGGTCGGCCCCGAGGGCGGCGGCGCGCGGAGAGGCGGCCGGGGCGGCGGCGCGCGCGGCGGAGGCGGCGGCATGTGGCGCTGCTGCTGCTGCTGCTGCTGCTGCTGCCGCTGGTTGGACCACGAGGGCCGGATGGAGGGACGGTCGTCGTCGTCTCCCTCCTCGCCGTCGTAGGCGTCGCCGGGGCGCGGGCGTTTGGGCGCCCCCAGCGCTGCGGATGCGGCTGCTGTCGCGAGGGCGCGGGCGGTGCCGGCGCTCGCGCCGCTCGCGCCGCCGCCGCCGCCGTTGCGCGACTCCTCGCGCTTTTGCTGCGCCAGGACGTCGAGGCCTGTGTGTGCGTGTTTGATATGAGGCGAGGTGGGCGTGCGCCGGGCTTGTCAGTCGATCGCTCGAAGGAGAGAGGATTGGATTCGCGGGAGAGAGAGGACGGACGATTGGCGAAAGGAGAGGACGCACCCAAGCTCGACTTTTGCGGCTGCCGCTGCGAGTCGGGCGCCTGAGCGGCCGGCGCGCGCACGATGAGGCCTCCCGGCTCGCCCGCGCCGTCCTCTCCAGGCAGAACGTGGGCACCACTGCCGCTGCTGGTGCGCGGAGGGGGCCCCGACATTGCTTGCTCGCCTGGCTTCCGTGGCAAGCAGCAGTTCCTCTTCCTCTTTCTCTCTATGCTGTTGCGTTGATGGGCAGGTGACGAGGCGTTATTGGTATCGGTCGAGTGGTCTGTCAGTGTGTGCTGGACGGCAGCGCCATTGCCCAACGCGCTTGAGAATCCGATCGCTCGACGCGCGCCGCGGCCAACGACGCCGCCGCAAACACGCGCGCAGCGTCGAAACATTGCGTCACAACTCAAACGCATGGCATCGCCATCGATCGGTCCACCATCCACTTGACCACAATCACAGAGTCGCTCCCTGTACATCATCGACCCCAATCGACTGCCCTGTCCAATCCGCGCAGACACACTCACACACGCCCCTCGTTTGCACACTCGTTCGCGCGGCCCCTCCCAACACCAGCCAGTGGCGACGATGCCGGCCGCGGCGCTGCATGGCAGCCGCACAGTGCGGCCGACCAGTGCCTTGCGCGCGCCAGAGGCGCGCGTCACAGCCCCTCGCGCACGTCTCATCCCCATCGCGATGGCCACAGGAATGAGAGGAGCCTTCGCCCGCCCCTCCCAATCCCAGCAGCAGCAGCAACAGCAGCAGCGGCGACAATCGCCCTTGCGCAGGTGGCGGCGGGCCGACGGACTCCCCTGCCGCGCGGGCTTTCTGGGATCGCTATTTGGAGGGTGAGTGCGTTTTTGTTGCTGAGCGCGCGCGCCGAGCGAGAGACGTCGGCGGCCGGCGGCGGCGGCGTTTGCGCGTTGCTGACGAGACCCCAGACGACGCGCGCCCCATCACTCATTCCCCCCCCCCCCCCCCCCCCCCTCCCCCTCCTTCACCGCACTCCCCCCCCCACCCCAAACCCCCACCCCCCCCCCCCCCTCCCCCCCCCCACCCCCCCCCCCGCCCCCCCCCCCCCCCCCCCCCCCCCCCCACCCCCCCGCCCCCCCC
>Ga0105055_10001205_pt1 | contig 41996 bp, 33 predicted proteins | sample BON03_FD_78090 | JGI IMG/M metagenome (GOLD analysis project Ga0105055, IMG submission 78090) | Freshwater microbial communities from Lake Bonney liftoff mats and glacier meltwater in Antarctica - BON-03 | ecosystem: Environmental > Aquatic > Freshwater > Ice > Glacier meltwater | place: Lake... | reverse complement strand
CTTTTTTCTTGTTCTACAATAAGAATATTGTTTTTACGCGTAATTACATATGATGAAAATAAATTACGAAATATGTAATTTTAGAGTTGCCTTTTTTCTCTTAATAACAACTTTATAGAAGTGCATGTAATTTTGTTTAAAAAATTTAGAGATTATTTCTCTAGAGAAACCAAGGCTAAAGTAGCTTTATAAGATTGGTATAAAAAAAATAGAGCAGAATAGGTATTTTTTTTTGATTTAAAAAATACCTTCAATTCTGCAGATAATACTGGAAACAACAGTTATGTTTTTAACGTTAAAGGAAATCATTACGGAATTGCAGCTGTTGTTTTATTCCCAGCAAAAAGGGTTTACATACGCTGGGTAGGAAACCATACGGTTTATGATAAAATTAAAAATATTGACACCTAACAAAATAATGAAATAATCCGTAACACACCAGGCATATACCAAATCTAATATTCATTTATAGAACTACTTAAAGAGGTTGACAACGATACTCCAAAGGATGCTCCTAAATTGAGTGAGTTTATTAAATAAGCGATATAATAAAACAATATGAAGAAAAAATTCAACTTCGTATGTTTAAAATGGGTTTAAAAAAAGATTTAACTAAACTTTTAAATACAAGTGCATCAAGAATTAGCAAGTATTTAAATAGTAAAAGAGAAATCACCTTAACGATTGCTAAAGCTGTAAACCAAAAATTAAATATTGATGGTATTTTACAATAAATAATATAGAATGATATAAATACAAAAAGAATATAACCCCATCGTAGAACGTTTTGAAGTACTTCTGGAAGATTTTAATAATATAAAAATACAGAAGCAAAGGGTCATATTGAGTCAAACCTAATATCTAACCTTGTTGACGATTACGAAGAACTTACCTACCTTATTGAAAAACCTATATTAGTTAATATGACAAAATTGTGGATAGGCTTCATACAATTAAATAGTTTAAGATTTTTCTATTACATTTGCGGCTATAAAAAATTATAAAAATGAAAAAAATAATATTTGGAATTTTTGCCATTGGTTTATTATTCTCTTGTAATAGCAAAAAAGATGGGTTTTCTATTGATGCCACTATTGATGGAGAAATAGAAAATGGAACAAAAGTATATTTAAAAAGAATAAACGAAGTAAACCAACCTATTGATGTAGATACAACTACGGTAGAAAATGGGAAATTTAGTTTTACTGGTAAAGCAGACTCATTAGATTTGCAGTATATATTTATTGATAAAGTCAATGGAAATATTCCTGTGATTATTGAAAATGGTACTATTGACATTTCTTTCCAAAAAGATAGTCTTCAATTTGCAAAAATTGAAGGAACATTACAAAATGATATTTTTTCTAAGTTTTTAGACAAAAGTAGAAATTTCTCAAAACGCTACATGTCAATGGGTCAAGATTATGAAAAAGCACGTTCGAGTGGAGACATGGCAAGTCAAGAGGCAATTCAAGAAGAATTGACGGAATTTAGAGAAGAAGCAAAAAATTTCGAAATTAATTTTGTTAAAGAAAATCCGAATGCTTTAATATCTGTGATGTTAATAGAACGGTTTCAGCAAACTGGAGAGGTTCCTGAAAATGAAATCAATGCGATGTTGGACGCCTTAACACCTGAATTAAAAAAAACGGCTACTGCAAAAAGAATTAAAGCTTTTCTAGAAAAAAATAAAGCAACCGCTTTAGGATCCAAAGCTCCAGAATTTTCTGCCCCAACACCGGATGGTGTTCCTTTGGCTTTGAAAGATGCTTTAGGGAAAATTACTATTATCGATTTTTGGGCAGGATGGTGCAAACCTTGCAGAGCAGAAAATCCTAATTTAGTTCGAATTTATGATAAATATAAGAATAATGGACTTCAAATCCTTGGGGTTTCACTCGATAAAACAAGAGAAGAATGGATAGGTGCTATAGCCTATGATAGTTTAACTTGGAACCAAGTTTCTAATCTTGACTATTTTGATGAAATTGCAAAAATGTACAACGTAAACGCTATCCCTGCGATGTTTATTTTAGATGAAAACGGAGTTATTCTTGCTAAAGATCTAAGAGGTCAGGAACTTGAAAATAAGATTGCTGAATTATTAGGAAGTAATATTTAAGCTATGAGGTTTAGGCTTTAAGCCTTAGGTATTAAAATCTACGGATTGGTTAATACATTTTGAGATTAGAAATAAAAAAAGCCGGATTTGCAAAACAGATCGGGTTTTTTTATTTTTTTTAAAACTTATTGGTTTCATCTTTAAAATTGCTTTTTACTTTAGCAGTTTTAGCTTTTCTAACTTCCCCGAAATATGGACATTAGAATTTTTACCCACAAATTCTAAAGTAGCACCATCATTTAAAATTAAATCCCCATAAATTATTAAACTACCTTCTACTCTAAAAGTTGAATTACTATTGATGGTAATATTTTTTCTATTATTATTTCTACCAACCATCAAAGAGCCATTCATTTCAAAAAATAGTATTTGAATTGATGTTGATGGCTTTCCTACCTGTCCACGCACCAAAAAGTAATAATTCACTATTAATATTTACATCGTTTAAACTAACCCCTATTTTACATTTAATGTAGCAATTAACTTATTTTTTAAAGCTACAAACCTTAAATCAGGGAAAGGAATATTTTTAGATTATTTTTTTCATAAATGGTTAAAGAGCCATTGTTACAAATAGATACAAACAACTAGTTGCCTGGAATTCTGATATCGGCACCAACAAAACCTTCTTGGAAATCATAAGTAATAACACCATCTATATTAATAAATCCGTTTGAGCTTGGAATTTTAGCCACAAAAGAGTTTGAAATATCAAGAACTGATTTTTCTGAATCTACAACACCAACAGCATAAATAAAGCCGTTTTCATAAGCAACAGAATTTATATCCGCATTGGTATAATACAATCATGAAACTATCTTATGTTTAAAGAAGGGATCTCTAAGGTTTAGGGTATCAATAGCGCCAGCATATACATCATCTACTGTATTGAATTTTACTTAGGCTATATTTACGTCTATAGTTATACGCGAGTCCGTTAAATTTTCGCCACCTTCAAAACTAAGAGGAATAATTTGAGCAATTAAAGATAAAAGGCAGTTGCCTGATAGCTCATCGACAATTTTAGTTATTTATCAAGCTATTTTATCATCGTTCGTAATGCTTAAAATACCAGCATTATAAGGGTTAAAGCTTTAATCAAGAAAACTTTGATTATCCTTAGCACATAAATCGTCTTTTTGATCTTCAAAAATGCTAGTCTACTCAGTACAGGAGGTAATTAGCAGTAAGCAATACTAAATATAATAATTTTTCACCTGTAGATTCGTTTAATTAGAAATTTGGTGATTTCTAAAACACCAAATTAAGTACAATAACATAACTACTTATTTTTTTAGATGGAATACTTTTCAGAGGTTTAAAAAAAATATAAAAATAGGATTAATCTATTTAATTTAACTTCCCAGCTTTCTGCAATATAAAAAGGATCACAATAGGAATTGCCAATAACCCAACCATTAAAAGATCTGTTTTTAAAAGACTTGGAAAGAAAATAAGAGTTGTTATATATCCGCCAATAGCGCCTCCAAAATGAGCAGTATGCCCTATATTGCCCAATCTACTTTTCATCCCATAAATAGAATACAGCAAATAGCCAATCCCAAAAACATAAGCAGGCACTGGAATTGGAATAAACATGAAGCCTAATCGCATTTGCGGTTCCAAGAGAATTGCGGCATAAAGTATTCCGGTTACAGCACCACTTGCCCCTACTGCACTATAATAAGGTTCATTTTTGTGAAAAACCATACCTAGTAGGCTTCCTGCAGCCAAACTTACAATATAAATGATAACGAATTGGATAGGATTCAACCATTCAATCACTACAGGAGCAAAAAAGAAAAGCGTAAACATATTGAAAAATAAATGTGCAAAATCAACATGAAGAAAACCTGAGGTAAACATGCGTTCTTTCTGACCAGCGCTAATTGCACCAACTTGAAACTTATAGCGCTCAAAAAAATGATTGTCGTTAAAACCTTTCAATGAAACTAAAACATTGATGGCGATAATAGCCATAGTTGCATAATGCATATCTTCAAACATAGTACTAAGTCTTCTATTTGCGTTCAAATATAGCTATATTTGCGAAATAATTTCTTACATGCAGTTACTAGTATTCATATTTGTGTATCCTATTATTTGGATGATTGCTATACTCCCTTTCAAGGTAGTTTATGTGCTATCGGATTTTATTTTCTTTTTACTCTACAGCGTATTTGGCTATCGCAAAAAAGTAGTTTATAAAAATTTAAAATTGGTATTTCCTGAAAAGTCTGATAAAGAATTAAAACAAATTCAGAGAACCTTTTATGGTCATTTATGTGATACGTTTATGGAAATGATAAAAACCATGAACCTATCTAATGAAGAAGTAAAAAAACGATACCATGTAACCAATTTAGAAGTTTTACTTGAAATAGAAAAAACCAAGAGTATTTTAATTGTTTGTTCGCATTACGCCAATTGGGAGTGGAATGTAAGCATCAATAATTATGTGAAATCTGAGGGTTATGCAGTATATCAAAAAATTAAAAATAGGTATTTTGATAATTGGATACAAAGCACCAGAGCACGTTTTAAAACGACATTAATAACCCAAGAAGAAACGGTAAGAACCGTAGTTAAAAATGTAAAAGAAAATATCCCGTCTATTTACGGAATGGTTAGTGACCAATCTCCACAAGCACACAGAGCGCCGTATTGGACAGAATTTATGGGTATTAAAGTTCCTGTTTTTAGCGGTCCAGAAAGCATGGCGCGTAAGATGGATTTAGCTGTTGTTTTCTTAAAAGTAGTCAAAGTAAAAAGAGGCTATTATGAAGCCACATTCATCCCCATTACCACAGCAGGAAAAAGTACCAACGAACATGAAATTACAGATAAATTCTTACGCTTAACGGAACAGCAAATACGTGAAAACCCGCCGTATTACTTATGGACGCATAGGAGATGGAAACACAGAAATAAGGCTGATAATCATTAAAAAAGGACGATTTTTTTTACAAAATAGCCTGTTTTTAATGATTTGCTTTGTTCTAAAGCTTTAAGCCGTAGGCCTAATTTTAAAGTTAAAAAATTAGAGGTAGAGAAAAAATTCAATACTATCACACCTCCATTTTACTTTTAGTACTTCTAATTTCGTGTTTTTTCTCGTCTTAATATTTGGTACTTTGCACTTTTTAAAATCTATAACTCCGCTACTTGCTTTATTTCCAAAATAATTTTATCTGCTAAATTATCCGCTTCTTGCTGCGATTTAGCTTCGGTATAAATTCTGATAATAGGTTCTGTGTTGGATTTGCGTAAATGTACCCAGCTATCTGCAAAATCGATTTTTACGCCGTCAATCGTGGAAATTTCTTCGTCCTTATATTTCTTGGCCATAGCCTCTAAAATAGCATCAACATCTAATCCAGGTGTTAATTCTATTTTCTTTTTACTCATAAAATACGAGGGATAGCTTGCTCTTAATGCCGCAACAGTTCCTCCCTTTTCAGCCATGAGCATTAAAAATAATGCAGCACCTACTAAAGAATCACGCCCATAATGACTTTCCGGATATATGATGCCTCCGTTACCTTCGCCACCGATAATCGCATTATTTGCCTTCATTTTGGCAACAACGTTTACTTCGCCAACAGCGGCAGCTTCGTAAGTTCCTCCATGTTTTTGAGTAATATCTCTAAGCGCTCTTGAAGATGATAAATTAGAAACTGTATTTCCTTTGGTTTTCCCTAACACATAATCCGCACATGCGACTAAGGTGTATTCTTCGCCAAACATTTCGCCATCATTACTGATAAAAGCCAAACGGTCAACATCAGGATCCACAACAATTCCAAAATCCGCTTTTTCTTTAACTACTAAAGCACAAATATCTCCTAGATGCTCTTTTAAAGGCTCTGGATTATGCGGAAAATGTCCTGTTGGTTCACAATATAATTCTACTACTTCAACCCCTAATTCTTTTAATAATTTAGGGATAGCGATACCGCCGGTAGAATTTACCCCATCAACCACCACTTTAAATTTTGCAGCGCGAATAGTATCAGCATCAACTAAAGCTAAGTCAAGTACTTCATCAATATGAATATCGATATACGAATCGTTTTTTATAATTTCTCCTAAATCTTCGACTTCAGAAAAATCAAAATCTTCTTTCGCTGCTATTTCAAGAATTATGGCACCTTCCGCTGCATTTAAAAACTCCCCTTTTTCATTCAATAACTTTAAAGCGTTCCATTGTTTTGGATTATGGCTAGCCGTTAAAATAATACCGCCATCTGCTTTTTCTAAAGGCACTGCAATTTCGACGGTTGGGGTGGTAGAAAGATCTAAATCTATCACATCAATACCTAAACCAACTAGCGTATAAACCACTAAATTTTGAATCATTTCTCCAGATAAACGGGCATCACGACCAATAACTACTTTTAGTTTTTTATCGCTTTTGGTATATCCTTTAAGCCAAATACCGTAAGCGGCGGCAAATTTCACCGCATCAATTGGGGTTAAATTATCGCCTGGTTTTCCTCCGATAGTGCCTCTTATTCCTGAAATAGATTTGATTAGTGTCATAATTTTATAAAAAGTTTTTGCAAATATAAACGCTTCATACTAAAAGGTATTGCTCTTATTCGTAAATTCGACATTATTAGTTTTTCAAGAATTTTATGAATTTTTTAGCCCATATTTATTTATCCTTTAATGACGATGAAGTAACAATTGGTAATTTTATAGCCGACAGCATTCGAGGGAATAAATACAAACACCTGCCCGACAACGTACAAAAAGGAATTTTACTACACCGTTATATTGATACTTTTACAGATGCGCACCCAACGGTGCGGCAAAGCACCAAAAGACTTCACGAAAACTATAGTCATTATAGTGGTGTTATTGTAGATATTTTTTACGATCACTTTTTAGCGAAAAACTGGAAGGATTATTCTGATATTCCATTAGCTGATTTCGTCGATAATTTTTACAAAATACTAGAGACCAATTATACCATTTTACCAGAAAAAATAAAACATATGATGCCCTATATGATTTCTGATAATTGGATTTTAAATTACGCCAATTTAGAAGGAATTGATCAAGTTTTAAAAGGAATGAACAGAAGAACAAAAAATATATCTAAAATGAATTTCGCTATTTTAGACCTAGAAAAGCATTATGATGAATTCGAAAAAGAGTTCAGTTCGTTTTTTCAAGAATTAATCGATTTTTCTAAACAAAAATATAAATCACTTTAAAATTTAAAACTAAGATGAGAAAATTTTACTATTTAATATTACTCTTTGTTGTTTTTATCAATTGCAAAACGCAACCAGCCAAACCCACAGGTTTAATCGCAGAAAAAGCGATGGTGGTTTCTGCTCGGGAAGAAGCTTCGAAAATTGGTACGGATATCATGCAAAAAGGCGGTAATGCTTTTGATGCTATGGTGGCAACTCAATTAGCTTTGGCTGTTGCTTACCCCGTTGCTGGTAATATTGGTGGAGGTGGTTTTATGGTTTACCGCAAAAGTAATGGCGATTTCGGGTCTTTAGATTACAGAGAAAAAGCTCCCCTAAATGCTCATAAAAACATGTATTTGGATTCTCTGGGAAATGTAATTCCCGATATGAGTACCAAAGGTGCAACGGCTGTAGGAGTTCCAGGAACTATTGCTGGAATTATAGAAGTGCATAAAAAATTTGGAAAACTTTCCTTAAAAGAAATTATTTCTCCTGTAATAGCCCTCGCGGAAAGAGGTGTTGTCGTAACCGAAAACCAAGCCGAAAGATTGGCTTATTACAGAGCGGTGTTTATAGAAGTAAATAGTGACAGTACCAAATTTGCAACAATTTATGAAACGGGAGATACTATAAAATATCCTACATTAGCCAAAACCTTAAAAATTATTATGGAAAAAGGTCGAGACGGGTTTTATAAAGGCGAAGTAGCCGAAAAAATAGCCCGTCATATTCAGAAAAAAGGCGGTTATATTACCCTAGAAGATCTTGAAAAATATGAAGCACAATGGCGCCAACCCATTGTTTTTAATTATAAAGATTTAAAAGTGATTTCTATGAGTCCACCTAGTAGTGGTGGCGTAACTATTCAACAAATTTTTAAGATGATTGAACCTTACGATATTAGTAGTTTTGGTCAAAATTCGGTTAAAACTATCCAATTATTTACCGAAGCTTCTCGTCGGGCGTATGCAGACAGGAATTATTATTTGGGTGATCCGGATTTTGTCGATATTCCTTTAGATGTATTATTGAGTGATGCTTATTTAAAAGAAAGAATGCAGAGTTTTTCTTTTGATATAGCGACAAAATCTGATGATGTTTCCCATGGTAAAGTTGAAATTATCGAAAGTATGGAAACTACCCACTACTCTATTGTTGACTCAGAAGGAAATGCAGTGGCAGTAACGACAACCTTGAATGGAAATTTTGGTTCAAAATTATATAATGATGAACTAGGGTTCTTTTTGAATAATGAAATGGACGATTTTAGTTCAAAAATAGGAGTTCCTAATATGTTTGGACTTACAGGTGCAGAAGCCAATAGCATTGCACCCGAAAAAAGAATGTTAAGCAGCATGACGCCTACTATTGTCGAAAAAGAAGGAACACTTTGGATGGTTGTCGGTACGCCTGGAGGCTCTACTATAATAACTGCAGTAGCACAAACAATTTTAAATTCGTATGAGTTTAATATGAGTATGCAAGATGCTGTTAATGCACCTAGATTTCATCACCAATGGCTACCTGATACTGTAGTTTTTGAACCAAACGGATTTTCAGAAGAAACCATAAAAACGCTAAAAGAAAAAGGATATATTATCAATGAAGAAAATACACCAATTATTGGTAAAGTTGACGCTATTAGAGTTTTACCTGATGGAAAATTAGAAGGTGGTGCGGACAAACGCGGAGATGATGCAGCAGTGGGATATTAATGGAAAATAAAATTAGCAATTAGGAAAAAATGAAAGTTAAATGACTTCCATATCAGTTTTAGTTTTATTTAATTCATAATTAACAACTATATTATTTATGTAAATTAGTGAAATTTGTGTCAACAAAATAGATAAAAAGGAGTATGTGGAAGACAGCAAGCAAAAAAATAATACTAGTTAGACGTCAAATTAAATTCTAATTATTTAAAAATATGATTCGTGTAAATTAGCGAAATTCGTATCGACAAAATAACATAAAATTGTAAGATAAAGTCATAAATCATTAGTGTTGAGCGATCCCCGCTAAGCGTTAAGCATTGAACAAAAAAGAATGAAAAGATTTTTAAAAATATTTCTGAAAATATCAATTGGATTAATCGTTTTTCTTTTAACGTCATTTGCGATAGTATATCTCGTTTATAACGAACCACTTCCTAAAAGTTCAAACCCTGAACAGGCCGATGTTTTAGCGCAAAAAATGTTGAGTGCCATAAATAACGGAACTTATGTGAAAACAAGAAATGTTGAATGGACTTTTGCTGGTGGTGCACACGAGTATAAATGGGATAAAGAAATGGGAAAAGTTGCTATAAAATGGAATGATTATTTAGTAAACCTCAATCTAGCCAATCCAAATAAGAGCAAAGTCTATAAAAATTCAAAAGAAGTTTTGGACGATAATAAATCAGAAATTATTCAGAAAGCAACGGATAATTTCAATAATGATTCCTTTTGGTTGGTGGCTCCCTTTAAGGTTTTTGACAAGGGTACAAAGCGGTATTTAGTAACCTTGGAAGACGGTTCAGACGGACTCTTAGTCACTTATTCTTCTGGTGGCTCAACCCCAGGAGATTCTTATCTATGGAAACTACAGCCCAACGGTTTTCCTATTAGTTTTAAAATGTGGGTTAAAATCATTCCCATTGGAGGTTTAGAAGCCTCTTGGGACGATTGGAAAGTAATGGAAAATGGAGCTTATTTACCTTCTTCGCATAAATTAGGTCCAGTTACCTTAGATATGGGAGCACTTAAAGCTTATAATTGAAATATCATGTCCAAAAAAGGAAAAGAAAAAAATACTAAGAATAAAGCCAAACATACCAAGCTCATGAGTAGAAAAATTAATAAGCTCAGGGATGAAAAACAACAACGTAAAATGCGTCTAAAAGAAATTATTCAAAAGGCAAAAGAGGTTAAAGAATAGTCTAAATAGGTTTTGTTTGTCAAGAAGCATTTATAATCTGAATTAAATCTAAAAATGAGTGGTGGTTCATCTTTTTAAAAAGAGTTTAATGGAAATTTCCATTTTGTGCTTTGGCCCTCAAAAGTTTCTGGTTTCAAATTCAATGATTTGAGGTTGATTTAGAAGAAACCGTTTTAGTTCAAAAAAATTTAAACTTGAAAATTAAAAGAAATTCCCAAAAAATCATCATCTCTAGCCTACTAGCAACCCTTTAATGAAAACAACCCATCCCAATGGGTGCGCCATCAGGAATAGTTGTTGCTGGTATCACTACAAACTTTTCTGGGTGCTTTTGAAATTCTTGGATGCGTTTTACCACTTCAAACGAAAATATATCGCTTTTGGTCGTCAATTTCAATTTTAGTTCATTCAACTTATAATTAGAAATGGCATTAACCTGAGAAATTACTTTTTCTTGAGCTGCCAGATTCATTAAATGATGTAAAACTCTGTAATTTATCGCTCCTTGTACTTCTTTTAAATAATTATCTTTATTTTCCTGACCATAAATAGTATTGGTTAACATTTTATCAATAAGATTTTCTAAACCTAAATTCTCATTATCTAAACTTTTTTGCAAGACCAATCTTGAGGCTCTTTCAGGATTTAAAACAAAAGACAAAGTCATATCTGCACTTGTTTCAGCGGCAGAAATAGGATCGAATGACACCCCCATTCTACCTTTAAATGATTCCCTACTTTGTTCATAGCCAAAAGCTCTTGGCGGAAATAAGTCTAGCTTTTCTTTAGGAATTGCGATCACCTGAGCATCTAAAGTATTTAAAATACTATTTAAAGCCTGGTTTTGCATTTTAGCGTCTAAAATCTTTACGACTTGTTGTTTATCGCCTTTTACGGCATAATTATATTCTAATCCACCAATTTGCTTGGCAACCGCCTCCGTTTGGTATCTATGGAAAAAGAATAAAGGCACAAATACATCTTCTAAGACCGTAAAAGGTTCACCTGACTTAATATTATCAATTGAAAAATTATTTATTGCCAGTTTCCTGATTTTCAAAACTTCATCTAATTCTTCTGCAATATTAGCTCCATTATCCCATAAATGAGCTAGCGCATGCGCACTCCCCTCTGGTCTTGCATCTTGATCGGTAATGTAGCGCAAGCCTTTTTCTGCAGCAGTTTCTAGAATTGTATTTAGTTCGTTTTCTTCGTTGGTTTCAGCCTTAAAATCGGCATAAGAATAGGCTACCGTAACTTTATCCCAATCACCAATTCCTGTTGCGTAAGCATTTGAGAAATCGATTGCATTATTTTTAATAGCAAATTGTGGATGAGGATAATCCATTACCGAGGCTTTATTATTAGTACTCGCTGCATAATTGTGTGCAAAACCTAAGGTATGCCCTATTTCGTGCGCCGAAAGTTGACGTATTCTTGCAATCGCCAAATCTAACATAGGTTGGTAATTATCATCTCTATCTTTAAAAGGTTTGTTCATTAGGGCTTGAGCAATCAAAAAATCTTGTCGAATTCGCAAACTTCCTAAACTCACATGACCTTTTATAATTTCGCCTGTTCTTGGATCTGTAATGCTACTGCCATAGCTCCAACCCCTTGTAGAACGATGTACCCATTGTATTACATTATAACGAACGTCAAGTGGATCGGCATCATCAGGTAACATTTTCAATTGAAAAGCATTTGTATAGCCAATAGCCTCAAAAGCTTCATTCCACCATCTACCGCCTTCAAGCAAAGCGGAACGTACTGGCTCTGGCGTGCCATTATCTAAGTAATAAATGATGGGTTCAACCGCCTCACTAATAGTTTCATACGGATTTTTTTTCTCTATACGATGTCTGGTAATAAACTGTTTTAAAATAGGTTCTTGTACAGGAGTTGAATAATCATAATACGAAAAAGGATAAGATCCACTTCTAGTATCAAAGGCCCTTTTTTTGTATTTATTATCAGGTAAGGCTATAAAAGAATGGTGCTGTGAAACAGTTACTAAACTTGGGGTTGGTGTTACTGAACGTATCTCTCGACCTTTAGGCTCGCCTTTAAAGGTCAGAATAACATCAAATTCTGTGTTTTTTGGAAAATTTTTGGTGCGTTCTTTATCAAAAGCACTTTTTGATTTGTCCAAACTATAACTGCCTTGCTGCGCACTTTGCAAACGTGAGGCCACACCATGTGCATCTTGCATTAAAAAGTCGGTAATATCGATAATGTACTTTCCGTTTTTTTCTTCTTCAATGGGAAAACCAAACAAAACAGATTTTGCAAAAGCTTGTTCAACGGACTTTTTTTCTAAAGCCTTATCGGTTAAAGCCCTGTATTTTAGATTGGGTTGTATTAATAGCAATTTATTACCTGCTTTCTTAAAATAAACTACTTGCTCATTTCCTAGCTGTCCGCGATCCAAGCCAATATCATTACTTCCAATACCGCTACTTAAAGAATATACGTATAGAAATTCCGTGTCTAAATCGGTTACTTCTAGGTAAATTTTATCAGTTTTAACATCATATAAAAAACTATAAAAACCAACAAATTTTTCAAAATCTTTGCTTTTTTCAGTAAACTGACTTGAAGCAATATTGCTGAAGAATAAAAAAACTAAAAGAATAAGTGATGCGCGCATTTTTAAAAAATATTAGATTTTAAATATAATTAAAAACATTCATAAATTAACTAAAGCATCTATTTTAAGTCCAAAATAACAAAGTAATAATAATGACAATCGTTTTTTATTTGAATCGTAAAACTGACTTTTAATTTCTATGAATAAAAATTAATTAATCGATAACTTAACTCTAAAATTCATCTTATGACAAATATTGAAAATAAAATATTTTCCTATTACAGTAGAGATAGCGACTTGTATGATGAATTTTTAATAAAAAAGGGAAGATTAAAAATGTGTATCAAAAAAAAATAATCTTTATGGAGAACGCTCCATTGAGGACTACCTAAAATTAAACTCAAAAGCCAAATCATACTTTTTTAATTAAGGAATTACATTCTAAGTTTAAAGGGATAAAGTGACCAAAAAAAATTTGATTGGATCTTTTTCTTAGAATTATAGGTTTTAAAGAAAACGAAAATATTGAAAAAGGCTCCTTACAAAGAATCCAAGCCTCGAATCTCTTTCTTTGCCAAATTGCCCAATACAGGAAAAATATAAAAGGCCTATAGAAACGAAACCAATTATGCCGTAAAAGTAATTAGTCAACAACAATAAAAACATTTTAATCTTTTCTAAAGTTCAAAAAAGAAGCTTATTTTTGTCTCAAAATTATACCAAAAATGACAATAACTATAGACTTATTTAAAGGTCTTTTAGATCGCCTTGGCGCGTTGAGGAGGTATCTTTGACGTTGATGCCAAGATAATAGAAATTGAAAATGAGCAGGAAAAAACTTTAGCTCCAGAATTTTGGGATCGTCCACAAGAAGCCAGAGAACAAATGAAATTCATTCAATCCAAAAAAAAATGGGTTGATGACTTTTTTGATGTTGAAAGCCTTGTTACTGATTTAGAGGTCTTGATAGAATTTCAAAAAGAAGGTGCCATTTCCGAAAAAGAGGTAGAAGCAAATTACCAAAAAACTCTGGATACTCTTGAAAATCTAGAGTTTAAAAACATGCTTTCTGAGGAAGGTGATGAACTTCCAGCTATTCTCCAAATAACTGCAGGTGCTGGCGGTACCGAAAGTTGTGATTGGGCAGCAATGCTCATGCGGATGTATATGATGTGGAGTGAAAAAAATGGCTATAAAGTCAAAGAACTCAACTACCAAGAAGGCGACGTTGCAGGTATTAAAACCGTTACTTTAGAGATTGATGGTGAGTTTGCTTTCGGTTGGTTAAAAGGTGAAAATGGCGTACACCGTTTGGTACGTATTTCCCCTTTTGATAGTAATGCAAAACGCCATACCTCATTTGCATCGGTCTATGTGTATCCTTTGGTGGATGATAGTATTGAAATCGACATTAACCCAGCTGATGTAGAAATTATTACAGCCCGTTCTAGTGGTGCAGGTGGTCAGAATGTAAACAAAGTAGAAACTAAAGTGCAGTTAACACATAAACCAACAGGCATACAAATTTCATGCTCTGACTCGCGTTCACAGCATGAAAATAGAGCTACTGCTTTAAAAATGTTGAAATCGCAACTGTATGAAATAGAACTCCGAAAAAAATTGGACGCACGCCAAGAAATTGAATCCTCTAAAATGAAAATAGAATGGGGTTCACAAATTCGTAATTATGTAATGCACCCTTATAAACTTATAAAAGATGTGCGTACAGCAGAAGAAACAGGCAATGTAGATGCGGTTATGGACGGCAATATTGATAGGTTTTTAAAAGCTTATTTAATGATGACGGGGCAAGGTTGATTTGGTTAAGAAAGTTCAAGTTCAAATAAAAGTATGGAGTACTAAGTACTACTAAGTAAAAAATGAAGAATATTAAAAAATAATTTAAGTTTAAAATGCAATATGTGAAAATTTGTATCCATTAAAAAATAAAAACTGAAATTGCAAAAAGTATTCTAATAATTTAACCGTTGAAAAATCCAATAATCCAATAATCTAAAGAAAGAAAATCATTAAATTCAATTTTAAAAAATTATAAACCTTATGATAAAAAATTTATTTTTAGTGCTTGCATTTTTACTGAGCTTTACTTCAACACAAGCTCAAAAAAAGATCGATTTATTGAATGAAATTACGACTTTAAAAAGCGTTATCGATTCAATTAAAGGGGAATTTGCAATCTCAAGAAAAAAAGAGATAGTAAGTAAAACAGAAGCTGATTCATACAAAGCCCAGACCGATGAATTACTAGAAACTAACAAATCATTGATGCAAAACATCAATAATTTTACTTTGGCGTCCATCGAAAAATCTGAAAACATTGGAAAAACATTACAACGGTTACGCGACAAAGAAACACAGTTAAAAAATATTTCTGATAAGTTTAGCAGTCACGATTCAATCGCACTATTGGTGTTAACCGATTTTAAAAAGACCTTAGGAGAAAACGCAAATATAAATGTGTCAGGTGGTGCTATAATTGTATCATTAAAACAAGCAACTCGTGAAGGTTTTACTAGTAAAGATGCCACTCAAAAAGCAACTGCAGAAGGCGTAATAAATAAAATAGCTTCTGTTATAAAAACATATAAAGATAGTAATATTGTGGTTGAAACCTCAACAAATACTGGAGAATTTGATGTCGCTTTAAATCAAGCTACTTTATTAGTCAATAAGTTTTTAAAATTGCACAGCATTAATGCCAACCGTATTTCAGCCACCGCGAAAGATGGTGGTTTTTCAGAAGGCATGAACATAAAAGTATATCCTAAATTTGACGCATTTTACTTTGAACTTCGGGGGCAGATGAAAGAGGTTAACTAACCTAGGATTACAACCTATATTAGTATATTCAGACCTTCGGAATTAAAAGCCAAAAGATAGGAATAGAGTATGAATGGAAAGGATGGTTGTTTTTAAAATTGCAAAGTATCAATGCCGACCGTATTTCGGTCTCTGCAAAAGAAGGTTGTTTTATGAAGACCTAAATATTAAAATATATTCTAAATTTAACTTCTTTACTTTACACTATACTTTTCAAAAAATCAATCGTTTAAAAAGTGTAAACTAAATTAAACCAATTGTATTATGAATGGAGAACAGATTCTTCAAGCTTTCGCTTTTTTGTTACCAGCTGTGGTTACAGGGGTTGTTGCCTATTATTTTTTTAATTTACACACAAAAAATGAAGAAGGTCGCAGAAGATATCTCTTACAGAAAGACACTCAAAAGCATACTTTACCCATTCGCTTGCAAGCTTATGAGCGCATGGCCTTATTTTTAGAGCGGATTGCTATTCCTAGTTTAATGGTTCGTGTAGCGCCAGAATCGACTAATAAGAATGACTATGAAGCCCTTTTGATTAAAAGTATAGAAACTGAATTTGATCACAATCTTTCTCAGCAAATTTATTTAACCGATGATTGTTGGAATATAATTAAAGCAGCGAAAAGTGCTACCATTCAATCCATACGAAAAGCTGCTATGAGTGCTGACTCCGCAGATAAATTGAGAGAAGATGTTTTAAGTGATACTATGGACAAAGCTTCCCCATCAAGAACGGCATTGTCGTTTGTAAAAAAAGAAATTAGTAGTTTGTGGTAGGTAGTAGATAGTGGTTAAAAACGAACAACCATCAACCATCAACGAAAAACCATTTTCAATTATTCTCCCTTTCTTCATCAAACTTTTTTTCAGCATAATTAAAACCCTGTAGCCACCAAGCGCTCATTAATTTTTTATTAAAAACAAGCGAGTTTTCAGTGAGTTTAGTGGGTGTGTAAAACAGATTCAGTTTTACATTATGGTGTTTAGCCATCAAAATTCCTTCCGATATATCACGCTTTTCTATTTGGTCTAATACAAAACCATAAATACTAAGCATTAATGAAAACGGGTTTTTACCTAAAACCTTATTCTGATTAAGGCTTTCTGATTCTAAAATGATAGCATCTATCTCTGTGGCTCCTCTTTTAATAGCCTCGCGAATCGGCACAACACAACCCAAACCACCATCGCCATACTCATAGCCATTTCTAGTAACCAAAGACATAAAGGGAATATAATTACACGAAATCCAAATCCAATCACAAAACTCATCGTAACTAAAATCTTCTATCTGTTTATACTCTACCCTATTTTTTGAAAGATTTGAAACCGTAACTACTAATTTTTTATTCGATTCTTTGAGGATCTGAAATTCTTTTGGAGATAAATTCTTTTTAATAGTACGGCGTAATGCACCACTTTCACCAAAGGTTCTTTTGCGTTTTATGAATTGCAATAAAGTGGTTAAATAATTTATAGTGACATATTCTCTGTTGTCTTTTTTTTTAACCACAAACGGATTTAGACTAAAAATGGAGAGCTGATTTACATTGGTGTAAATAGCATAAAGTTTACCAACATTATTTAAGGCCAATTGCGGAATTAAAAGGCTGCCAGTTGATGTACCTAAAAAAAGATCATATTCTTTCTTTTCAATCTCCATTAAATATTGGGCCACGCCACCAGCAAAAGCACCTTTACTACCACCACCGCTAATTACTAAAGCTTTCAAATACAATATGTTTTAATTAATTTTTTGAGGTTCTAACTCACTACTTTCCATACTCTTAAATTTGGCATAATTAAAACCACTTTGCCACCAAGCCGACATTTTATCTTTATCAAAAATAAGCGAATTTGTAGTTAAAATAGTAGGCGTATAATAAAAGTTGATAATAACGCCGTTATGGTTTGCCACGAACTTACCTATTCTAATATGATCTTCAATACGGTCGAGCATAAAAGCAAACATATTGGTTAATAAAGAGAATACATTTTTTGAAGGCATTCTATTTAAATGTGTAACTTCCGTTTGTAAAATAATAGCATCAATAGTCGTTGCGCCGCGTTTTATAGCATCTTCAATTGGCACCATAGTACCTAGGCCACCATCAGCATATTCGCAACCATTTTTTTTCACTAAGCTCATAAAAGGAGTATAATTACACGAAATCCAAATCCATTCACAGAACTCTTCATAACTATAATCATTGATAGATTTGTATTCTACTTGAATTAAATAAAGGTTAGACACCGTTACTACAATATCCTTAGGTCCATTTTTCAAGCTATTGAATTCTTCAATTGTAATCGTGCTTTTTATGAGTTGCAACAAATTATGACTTTCGCCAAAGGTTTTACTGCCTATATAAAAATTTTTGAGAACGTTCAAATGGTCTATCCCGATGGTTTCGATACCATTTTTTTTGTAAATAAAAAAGGGACAGTTGCTAAAAATATCATTCTGTGTAACAGAAGTATAAATCTCTTTTATCTTTTCAATTTTTTGAAGTGCCAAATGCGAAATTAAAAGACTGCCTGTAGAAGTGCCAATTAGCAAATCGTAATGGTGATGAGCCTCTTCTATTAGGTACTGCGCAACAACACCTGCAAATGCACCTTTACTTCTACCTCCTGAAATAACTAAAGCTCTCATTTAATTATATTTTACTTTTAATATAACGCTGCTCTTCCTCATTTAGCATAGGAACTATTTTTGTAAACCTATTTTTATAATCAGGGTCTTTTAATAATTTTTCTAATAAATTTCGGGCAAAACTTTTAAACTGCCAATTATGATGAACTGCAGCATCCGCTAAATCCCTTAAATTTTGATCTGTTAAACCGAGTGTTTGGTATAAATATTCAAAAGCGGATTGTCTTGTTTCCACGCTATAAGTCTTATTTGTGTAAGCACTTAACTCATCAAAATAGACCTTTGTTTTAAGGCTATTGTAATTTGGAGTGGCTATGGCAAGTGTAAGCCATAATAATCGTAAATGTTTGTCGGGTAAACCAATAATATCATGTGTAGAATCTAAATATTTTTTTTGATTTTCAGGGAAACTAAGCCATAATTTGTACAAAGCTGATTCTATAGTGACGTAGCTTTTATCAAATAACAAGGACTCATATTCCTCTTTAGAATTTTCAGAAATTTTATTAGTCGCTAATAGTATTGCTTGACGAATTTTAAGATTGTTTACGAGCAATTCTTTTTTTATAAAATCTTCGGAAAAAAAAGGAAAATAAACCAATAGTAATTGTTTTTTTAGTGCAATAGAACTTGATTTTGTGTACGCTTTTTCTATAAAACGGGTTTTAAAGGTATCATCAAGTATATTTTTAAGCGTTTCTTCAAGCTCGAAGAAATCTGCTAAACTTTCCGAATTATTCTTTAAATAAGAAGTAGCCTGGCTTATGGGAAAAGCGTTACCCAACAACCAATCATTTTCGAAATCAATTAAGTCTTTACCACTCGCCTGCGCCATTTCTGATAAAAAATTTTGAATAGTTACATTCCGAAATTTATACTTTTCCAAATAATTTTTAATTCCCTTTTTAAAAGCAGTTTCCCCTATTTGGTTTTTAAGCATAACCAAAGCCCAGGCCCCTTTTTCGTAGAAAGTAAGACTGCTTGCTTTTGCATTTATTAAGGATTCTCCCTTATTGTTCAACGAAATCGCCTGTAACTGCTCCGCCGTATCATATAGTTTAAAATAGAAAAAATCCGCGCCAAAAATTTCTTTTTCAGCTAATAAGGCGTAATAAGTAGCAAAACCTTCTTGCAGCCAATGATGGTTACCATCTACCTCAGTAACCAAATTCCCAAACCATTGGTGTGCTAATTCGTGCGCATTTACATTTACATAGTTTTTATCCATGAAAGCCGTTGAATCTATAACATAAGCATCAGAAAAAATAGTAGCTGTGGTATTTTCCATACCTGCGTACAAAAAATCTTTTACTGGAACTTGTTTGTAATTTTTCCAAGGATAAGGTACACCTATTTCGTTTTCTATAAAATCGAAAATTGTTTTTGTGTATCTGTAGGTTGGTTCAAACCTTAAACTATCTTGTGGATAATAATATAAGTCAATCGGAATTCCACTACCACTCATTATGGTGTTTTTTGCATAATCACCAATGGCAAAAGCAAGTAAATAGCTACTCATTGGTTTTTCCATATCAAAAGTCCACATAATTCCCTTGCGCTCTTCCTTGCTTGTAGCTACCAAATTTCCGTTGGAAATCACTTGATATTTTTCATCAAAAGTGATGCTCACATCAAACTCCACTTTTTCGTTCATATCATCAAAACTAGGCAGCCAATGACTGGTATATTTCCCTTGTCCTTGCGTCCAAATCTGCTTAATAATAGGTTCGCGATTTTCGTTCTCAGGAATATCATTATCATATCCTATAAAATATACGGTTTGTTTGGGATTACACTTATATTCAATAGTTATCTTATGATGTGTTCCTTTTTTAAATTTTTTCAGGATAATTAAGTGCGATTTATTATTGACAAATTTTACCTTTTTCCCATTTAAAAGAACGCTCGAAACGTCCATATTCTTAGCATCTAAAAAAATAGAATCTACAGCACTCAGCACATCAAAAGTATAGGCTACATTTCCTGATATTTTTTTTTCTTTGAGATTTATTTCTATACAAATTTTACCTTTTTCAAAATCAACCTTATGTTGAATTTGAGCTGTTATCGTATATGAAGATAAACCGATGAAAAGGAAAAAGATTAGAAAGTTTCGTCTCATAACACAAATATAATTGTTCAAAAACGATTACCATAAAATGGTTTAAAGAATTTCAGAGAAGTAAAGTGTTTTATATTTTCAATTCTGTGATTTTTTACCAAAATTTTTGTTGTAGTTCTTTGCCTTAACTTGTAATTTAGTGGCATGAATGCAAACTACCTACAAACTCCTATTGCATACCTTAAAGGTGTTGGCCCTAACAGAGCTGATTCATTACAAACCGAACTCGGTATTAAGACCTATCAAGATTTGATTAACCTTTTTCCGAATAGGTATATTGATAAAACCCAGTACTATAAAATAAACCAATTACAACGGAATTCATCTGATATTCAAGTTATTGGAAAAATTATTCATATTAAAACGGTAGAGCAAAAGAACGGCAAACGAATAGTAGCCAATTTTGTGGATCAAACAGGACAGATAGAATTGGTCTGGTTTAGAGGTCAAAAATGGATTTTGGAAAATTTACAATTAAATACGCCTTATGTTATTTTTGGGAAAGCCAATTTTTTTAATGGTAGTTTTTCGATACCACATCCTGAAATGGAATTGCTTTCAGAACATGAACAAGGGATAAAAGTAATGATGCAACCCGTGTATCCATCCACCGAAAAATTGAGCAACAAAGGCATTACCAATCGGGTTATTAGCAAGTTAATTCAACAGCTTTTTTTAGATATTCAGGGGAAATTTACCGAGGCTTTATCTCCAAAAATCATCCATGAATTGCAATTGATTTCAAAGACTGAAGCTATGTTCTCGATTCACTTTCCTAAAAGTCAAGAACTCCTAGCCAAAGCACAATTCCGACTAAAGTTCGAAGAATTATTTTATGTACAAATGCAGCTTATTGCCAAAAATATGTTGCATAAACAACGCATAAAAGGCTTTAATTTTGATAAAGTTGGTACGCTTTTTAATGAATTTTACAGCCATCATCTACCCTTCGAGCTCACAAATGCACAAAAGAGAGTTCTCAAAGAAATTAGAGCAGATTTAGGCAGTAATGCCCAAATGAATCGGCTTTTACAAGGTGATGTAGGTTCTGGAAAAACCATCGTAGCTTTAATGACCATGTTATTAGCAATCGATAATGGTTTTCAAGCCTGTTTGATGGCTCCAACCGAAATATTGGCTAATCAGCATTTTTTAGGTATTCAAAAATTGGTTAAAGACTTGGGCATCAATATTGCCTTGCTAACAGGTTCCGTAAAAAAATCAACACGAAAAATTATTCACGCACAATTGGAAAGTGGAGAACTTCATATTTTAATCGGCACCCATGCCCTTTTAGAAGATAAGGTAAAATATAAAAATTTAGGTCTCGCCATCGTAGATGAACAACATAGATTTGGAGTAGCACAACGTTCTAAATTATGGCATAAAAATGATATTCCTCCTCACGTTTTAGTGATGACGGCAACACCAATCCCTAGAACATTAGCCATGAGTTTGTACGGAGATTTAGATATTTCGGTAATTGATGAATTACCACCGGGCAGAAAACCCATAAAAACAGTACATCGATACGACTCAAACCGACTAAAAGTATTTCAATTTATTCGAGAAGAAATACAAAAACGAGGACAAATTTATGTGGTTTATCCTTTAATTCAAGAATCAGAAGTATTAGATTATAAAGATTTAATGGATGGCTATGAGAGTATTTCCAGAGATTTTCCTGCACCCGATTATCAAATATCCATTGTTCATGGGCAGATGAAATCTGAAGATAAAGACTTTGAAATGCAGCGTTTTGTGAAGGGAGAAACTCAAATTATGGTCGCTACCACCGTTATTGAAGTTGGTGTAAATGTACCCAACGCATCAGTCATGATTATTGAAAGTGCCGAACGTTTTGGCTTATCTCAACTTCACCAATTGCGAGGTAGGGTTGGGCGTGGTGCCGAACAGAGTTTTTGTATTTTAATGACGAGTCATAAATTATCCACCGAAGCAAAAACAAGACTAGAAACCATGGTGCGCACTAATGACGGATTTGAAATTGCCGAAGTCGATTTAAAACTTCGCGGCCCTGGTGATTTAATGGGAACACAACAAAGTGGTATTTTGAATTTAAAAATAGCCGATATTGTAAAAGATAATGATATTTTAAAAACGGCTCGGTATTATGCTTTGCAAGTTCTAAAAGACGATCCAACGCTTCAAAAAGAGGAGAATAGCCCTATAAACTATACCTATGCCCAATTGATTACACACAAAAATATTTGGAAATACATAAGTTGAACATCGTAATTCTAAAGCTATTTTTATCATAACTAAGCAATCATTTCCTAACTTTGTTTTGAGCGCCAATAAGCGTCAAAACATTAAAAGTTTTATCAAATTAAAATGAAAAAAACATTATTTGACAAAGTGTGGGATTCCCATGTAGTGAAACATGTAGAAGACGGTCCAGACGTATTGTTTATAGATCGCCATTTGGTACATGAAGTAACCAGCCCTGTTGCATTTTTAGGACTTAAAACTAGAGGGATGCGGGTACTTCATCCTAAGCGAACTTTTGCCACGGCAGACCATAATACGCCAACCATCAACCAACATTTGCCTGTTGAAGATCCGCTTTCTGCAAATCAATTAAAAGCATTGGAAGAAAATGCAAAAGAACACGGCATTAGTCACTGGGGATTAGGACACGAAAAAAATGGTATCGTTCATGTCGTTGGTCCTGAATACGGCATCACGCAGCCAGGAGCCACTATTGTTTGTGGTGATTCGCATACTTCAACTCACGGTGCTTTTGGTGCTATTGCCTTCGGTATTGGAACATCAGAAGTAGAAATGGTTTTGGCTACACAGTGTATTATGCAGCCTAAACCAAAAAAAATGCGCATCAATGTGGCTGGAAAATTAAATTTTGGCGTAACTCCGAAAGATGTTGCTTTATATATTATCTCACGCCTAACAACCTCTGGTGCAACAGGTTATTTTGTAGAATATGCAGGTGATGTTTTTGAAAATATGACGATGGAAGGGCGCATGACCGTTTGTAACCTAAGTATAGAAATGGGTGCTCGTGGTGGAATGATTGCCCCTGATCAAAAAACTTTTGAATATATTAAAGAACGTGAGTTTACCCCAAAAGGAGTGGCTTGGGAGAAGGCAATGAGCTATTGGGAAACCCTTTATACCGATAAAGATGCTGAATTTGATAAAGAAATTTATTTTGATTCCTCTGACATAGAGCCTATGATTACCTACGGTACCAATCCCGGAATGGGTATGGGTATTTCAAAAAATATTCCAAATGCTAATCAAGTGGAAGGTGGTGTAAGCACTTATAAAAAATCTTTAGGTTATATGTCTTTTAATGAGGGCGAAAGTATGATAGGCAAGCCCATCGATTTTGTTTTTATTGGAAGTTGTACCAACGGCAGAATTGAAGATTTTAGGGCTTTTGCCTCTATCATTAAAGGACGTAGAAAAGCTCCTAATGTTACTGCTTGGTTAGTACCTGGTTCGCATCAAGTTGAAGCTGCAATAAAAGCAGAAGGTCTTTTAGACATTATTCATGAAGCTGGATTTGAACTCAGAGAACCAGGTTGCTCTGCCTGTTTAGCGATGAATGATGATAAAGTTCCACCAGGAAAATTAGCAGTAAGTACATCAAACCGAAATTTCGAAGGACGACAAGGCCCAGGCTCAAGAACTTTATTAGCTTCCCCACTCGTTGCCGCAGCAGCAGCAGTTACAGGAAAAGTTACGGATCCAAGAGAATTGATGGAGAAAATGGTTCTCGGTTTATAGTTGTTAATTGATAGTGTTTTCTATTAAAAATTTAAAACCATTAACGAATAACAATCAACAACGAAAAAAATAAATTAAAATGGTTTTTAGTTGAAGCTTTTAAAATATTTAAATTTTAAGAACGAACAAATAACAACCATGAACAAAATACTAAAAAATGGCATACGATAAATTCACACTATTAAAAAGTACGGCAGTTCCATTATCTATTGAGAACGTAGATACTGATCAAATAATACCTGCGCGCTTTTTAAAAGCTACCACCCGAGAAGGCTTTGGCGATAATCTTTTTAGAGATTGGCGTTATAACCCAGATAATTCTCCAAAGCAAGATTTTGTCTTAAATGACGATACCTATTCAGGAAGAATTTTAGTTGGTGGTCGTAATTTTGGCTCAGGATCATCAAGAGAACATGCTGCTTGGGCGGTTTATGATTATGGTTTTCGCGTTATAATCTCTAGCTTTTTTGCAGATATATTTAAAGGAAATTGTTTAAATATTGGTGTTTTACCCGTTCAGGTAAGTGCAGATTTTTCTAATAAAATTTTTGATGAAATCGATAAAAACCCGGATACAGAAATCGAAGTTAACCTACCTGAACAAACCGTTACTTTATTATCGACAGGAGAAAAAGAGTCTTTTGATATTAATGGCTATAAAAAAGATAATATGCTCAACGGTTTTGATGATATTGATTATTTAATGAACGTTAAAACTGATATTATCGAGTTTGCAAAAAATACGCCATTGTAGTATTTTATCTTAAATCAATTTCAGGAATTAAGGAGTGGTGTTGATAAATATTTCACAATATTGCCATATTTAGTTATTTGACGGTCTTCGACAAGCTAAGACAGATATTATAGCTCAGCTTTATTATAATCACCGATTAAAATTTTTTTATTAGGTCAAAAACAAGTATCGAAGCGCTAATTTGATTTTAAATTTAAACCAACTGACTAATTAACTTCGTTAGACAACCATGAAGAAAAGAAAAATCGAAATAATGGATACCACACTCCGCGATGGAGAACAAACCTCTGGGGTGTCCTTTTCAGTTTCTGAAAAGCTTACGCTTGCCAAATTACTACTGGAAGAGCTGAAAGTAGATCGTATTGAAGTGGCTTCTGCAAGGGTTTCTGAAGGAGAGTTAGCTGCTGTAAAGCAAATAACTTCATGGGCTAAAGAAAAAGGGTATATTAATAGGATTGAAGTTTTATCCTTTGTGGATAAAGGCGTCTCCATCGATTGGATGTTACAAGCAGGGGCTAAGGTTCAAAATCTATTGACAAAAGGTTCTTTAAATCACTTAACACATCAATTAAAAAAAACACCAGAAGAACATTTTTCAGAAATTGCGGCGATTATCCATTTGGCGCAGGAAAAAGGTATTACGACCAATGTGTATTTAGAAGATTGGAGTAATGGTATGCGTAATTCTAATAATTACGTATTCCAATTTTTAGATTTTTTAGCCACGCAACCTTTGAAAAGAATTCTTTTACCCGATACTTTAGGGGTATTAACGCATAGAGAAACTTTTGATTTTATTAATGCAATTGTAAAAAAATATCCAAATCTGCATTTCGATTTTCATGGTCATAATGATTATGATTTGAGTGTTGCCAACGTTATGGAAGCCTTAAAAGCAGGTTGTCATGGTTTACACTTAACGGTAAATGGAATGGGTGAACGTGCCGGAAATGCACCATTAGCTAGTGTTGTTGCCGTCATAAATGACTTTTTACCTGAAATTACAACAAATGTAAACGAATCATCACTTTTTAAGGTAAGTAAGCTTGTTTCCGCATTTACAGGATTTGGAATTCCTGTAAATAAACCTATTGTTGGTGCTAATGTATTTACCCAAACAGCAGGAATTCACGCTGATGGAGATTCTAAAAACAACTTATATTTTAATGATTTACTACCGGAGCGTTTTGGACGTAAGCGACAATATGCCTTAGGAAAAACATCAGGAAAAGCTAATATTCAGAAGAATTTACAGGAATTAGGATTGACGCTAAATAACGAAGAATTAAAGAAAGTTACTTTGCGTATTATTGAATTAGGGGATAAAAAAGAACGGGTAACCAAAGAAGATTTGCCTTATATTATTTCCGATGTTTTGGATAGTCAAGGCATTCAAAATAAAGTGATTATAAAATCGTACTTATTATCTCATGCCAAAGGGTTACAACCATCTGCCACAGTTGCTATTGAAATTGAAGGTAAATTATTTGAAGAGCACGCACAAGGTGATGGTCAATTTGATGCCTTTATGAAAGCCTTAAAAAATGTTTATAAACACTTAAAACGTACATTACCCAAACTAACCGATTATGCGGTTCGAATTCCGCCTGGCAGTAATTCTGATGCTTTATGTGAAACTATCATTACTTGGGAAAACAACGGAAAAGAATTTATCACTCGTGGTTTAGATTCTGATCAAACGGTTTCAGCGATAAAAGCCACGGAGAAAATGTTAAATATTATTTAGGAACACGTGATTGCGAGTAGGAGTTTTTCAAAGAAAAACTCAGACGAAGCAGGTTGCTTAAACTTTCTGAGATAGTTAAGCTTGATTCTTTATTAGTAAATGAAAATTGAGTTTATTAAACAGATTGCTTCGTTCCTCGCAATTGCGAACCAAAAACAAAAATTGAATAAAAAATAACAGCTCAAAGCGTAATGCCAAGAGCTTATAGCAAGAATAACTATGAAATTAAATATTGCCCTTTTAGCAGGAGACGGAATTGGTCCTGAAGTTATTGATCAAGCCGTTAAAGTATCTAATGCGATTGCCAAAAAATATAATCACAAACTCACATGGACGCCAGCCTTAACAGGTGCAGCTGCTATTGATGACTGTGGTGAACCTTATCCAGATAGCACGCATGAAGTTTGTTTGGCTGCTGACGCCGTACTTTTCGGCGCTATTGGCCATCCAAAATATGATAATGATCCTTCCGCCAAAGTACGCCCGGAACAAGGTTTGTTGAAAATGCGTAAAAAACTAGGTTTATTCGCTAATGTACGTCCAACTTTTACTTTCCCTTCTTTAATTGATAAATCGCCCTTAAAAAGAGAACGTATTGAGGGAACGGACTTAATCATTTTAAGAGAACTTACAGGCGGTATTTATTTTGGAGAGAGAGGTAGAAAAGACAATGGAAATACCGCTTTCGACACGATGACCTACACCAGAGCCGAAATTCAGCGTTTGGCTAAAAAAGGATTTGAACTAGCGATGACTCGGAGTAAAAAATTATGCTGTGTAGATAAGGCTAATGTGTTGGAATCATCCAGATTATGGAGAGAAACCGTGCAAGCGATGGAAAAAGATTATCCAGAAGTTACCGTTTCTTATGAGTTTGTTGATGCTGTTGCGATGCGATTAGTCCAGTGGCCAAATTCTTATGACGTCATGATTACTGAAAATTTGTTTGGAGATATTTTAACTGATGAAGCTTCAGTTATTTCTGGTTCTATGGGATTAATGCCATCAGCATCAATAGGCGAAAAATCGCGATTATATGAGCCTATTCACGGTTCATACCCGCAAGCTGCAGGAAAAGATATTGCAAATCCACTAGCTACTGTTTTATCCGCAGCTATGATGTTTGAAGATTTTGGTTTAACGGAAGAAGCAGAAGCCATTCGGGTTGTCGTTAACAAATCTCTAGCAGAAGGTATCGTAACCGAAGATTTAGCCGAAAATGCAAAAGCTTATAAAACCAGTGAAGTTGGAGATTGGTTGGCAAAGAACATTTAATCAATACCTTTAAAATAAATAAGAACAGCTATTCTTTTTTTGAGAATAACTGTTCTTATTTTATAATTAAATTGTTATCGGATGTAATCAGATAATGGCAAAATTCAAAGACTCAATAATTACGACCTAGGTTAAATTTTATACTTATGGAACAAAGTTGTCTTGATATAAATAATTTAAAGGTTCAGCAGCTTATAATTTCTTTTTTTTGATTACAAAATATAATCTGTACTCACAAAATTAGAAAGCTTAGCTTCTAACAACTGCTCAATAATTTTGTTATTTGATTCGTTGTCTTTAAACGCCACAAAGGTTCTTATAGAGAAGGAGCGTAAGGCATCATGTACACTTAATGTTGCTTGAGCAGAATCTTTTCTTCCTGTAAACGGATATACGTCTGGCCCACGCTGACATGAACTGTTTAAATTAACGCGACAAACTAAATTGACAAGAGTATCGATTAATGGGGCTAAAGCATACACATCTTTCCCAAATAAACTTACTTGTTGTCCATAATTAGATGCTGCCATATCATCTAAAGGTTCTTCAATATTTTTAAATGACAATACAGGTATTACAGGACCAAATTGCTCTTCTTGATAAACCAACATGTCTTTACTTACCGGATACAAAATAGCTGGCCAGATAAAATTATCGCTATGTTGACCTCCTTTTTTATTTAAAATTTTAGCTCCTTTCTGCAAGGCATCATCAATTAAACCTTGAATATAAGCCGGTTTTTCAGGTTCTGGTAATGGCGTTAGCTTTACACCATCTTCCCAGGGATTGCCAAACTTTAATTCGTCAACACGTTTTGCAAAACGAGTATTAAATTCTTTTACTATTTTTTCGTGTACATAAATTACTTTTAAGGCCGTACAGCGCTGTCCGTTAAACGACAAAGCACCAGCAATACATTCATCTACCGCCAAATCTAAATCGGCATCAGGCAAGATAATGGCCGGATTTTTAGCTTCTAAACCCAAAACCAAACGCAAACGGTTACTTTTTGGGTGTTGATTTTGTAAAGCGTTCGCTGATTTACTGTTTCCAATAAGTGCCAAAACATCAACCTTACCAGTTTTCATAATAGGTGCGGCTACGGTTCTTCCTCTTCCAAATAAAATATTAATCACTCCTTTTGGGAAACATGTTTGAAAAGCTTCTAAAAGAGGTGTAATTAATAAAACCCCATGTTTTGCAGGTTTAAAAATGGCTGTATTTCCCATGATAATCGCAGGAATTAGCAACGCAAAAGTCTCATTTAACGGATAATTATAAGGGCCTAAACAAAGAACAACACCTAATGGACCCCTTTTAATATGGGCATAAACACCATCGTGCTTTTGAAATTTAGCACTGTTGCGATCTAGTTGCTTATAATCTTCAATGGTATCATTAATATATTCAATGGTACGATCGAACTCCTTTTGTGAATCAGGTAAAGATTTTCCAATTTCCCACATTAATAGTTTTACAATTTCTTCTCTTTTGGTTTCCATCTTTTTTACAAAGGCAACCATACAAGCAATTCTATCTTTTACGTGCATGGTAGGCCAAACGCCTTGCCCTCTGCCATAAGCATTGGTAGCGGCATCTAAGGCTTCTAAAGCTTCATCTTCTCCCATATCTGGGGTACTGCCTAATAAAGTTGGTTCATAATTTTCAGTAGAAGAAATGGTGGAATAGACATTTGTGGTGGCTCCAGTCCATGATTTTAAGACCCCATCGACCAAATAGGTTCTCTGGTCAATGGTATTTTTAATTTGATATAATTCAGGAATTTTCATAGTTGTTTTGAATATTTTAATTTTTTACCACACAATATAATCAAAAAAAACTCGCTTCTCCTATAATTCCTTATTTCTAAGAAAATCATATAAAAAAAACAACTGTATAACTAATGTATAAAATAAATTCCCAGTTGCTCATTGGTGGTATAGAAACGATACTTTTTTTTTAAATTTAACTAATTATTAATATTTTTAAACGATTGGTTTCATTGCGGTCATAGACGCTCTTAATCTTGCACCCACAATTTCTACTTGGTGTGTTCTTAATGCTTTATTTACTTTAATCAATTTCGCATTATCAATCCCGTTTTCTTTGCCTTCACCGAATTTTTTGCCGATGACATCCGTATTTATTTTTTTCATGAAATCGGCTAATAATGGCTTACATGCGTGGTCGAATAAATAACAACCATATTCTGCGGTATCGGAAATTACACGGTTCATTTCAAATAATTTTTTACGAGCAATGGTATTGGCAATTAACGGGGTTTCGTGCAGCGATTCATAATAAGCAGACTCTGCAATAATGCCAGACTCCGTCATCGCTTCAAAAGCCAGCTCTACTCCTGCTCTTACCATAGCCACCATTAAAACACCATTGTCATAATATTCCTGTTCAGAAATTTTATCATTCCCAGCTGGCGTTTTCTCAAAAGCAGTTTCGCCTGTAGCAGCTCTCCAAGTCAATAAATTTTTATCGTTGTTTGCCCAATCTTCCATCATGGTTTTTGAAAATTCTCCTTCGATGATATCATCCATGTGTTTTTGGAATAAGGGACGCATAATGTCTTTTAATTCCTCGGACAATTCAAAGGCCTTAATTTTAGCCGGATTTGATAAACGATCCATCATGTGTGTAATTCCACCATATTTTAAGCCTTCAGTTACGGTTTCCCAACCATATTGAATGAGTTTCGAGGCATAACCTGCATCAATCCCTTTCTCTATCATTTTATTAAAACAAAGAATAGAACCAGTTTGTAATAAACCACAAAGAATGGTTTGTTCTCCCATTAAATCAGACTTAACTTCTGCGACAAAAGACGATTCTAAAACGCCAGCTTTATCGCCACCAGTAGCAACGGCATAAGCTTTTGCTTGAGCAAAACCTTTATTTTCAGGATCGTTAGCTGGGTGAACTGCAATTAAGGTTGGTACGCCAAATCCTCTTTTGTATTCTTCACGAACCTCAGAGCCCGGACACTTAGGGGCTACCATGATGACCGTTAAATCTTCGCGGATTTTAGTTCCTTCTTCCACAATATTAAAACCATGTGAATAAGATAAAGTTGCGCCTTTTTTCATCAAAGGCATAATCGCTTTTACAACGCTAGTATGCTGTTTGTCCGGTGTTAAATTAATAACCAAATCGGCAGTGGGTATTAAGGCTTCATAGGCATCCACCGTAAATCCGTTTTCCTTTGCATTTTTATAGGATTGTCGCTGTTCTTTAATTGCCGCTTCGCGCAAAGTATAGGATATGTCTAAACCAGAATCACGCATATTCAAACCTTGGTTTAATCCTTGAGCTCCACAACCAACAATGACTATTTTTTTACCTTTTAATACTGCTACACCATCGGTAAACTCATTCGTTTCCATAAATCTACATTTTCCTAATTGTGTCAGTTTTTCACGTAGTGATAGTGTATTGAAATAATTTGCCATTTTCTAAACTCGTTTTATTTTAAAATTGATTAGTTTTTATTTTTGAAATTTTGCTAATAATGCTGAAATAGGCATTTCTGCTTTGGTTACTGCAATACGTCCTGAACGCACAAACTGCATAATGCCAAAAGGTAATAATTGTCGGTACATTTCATCAATTTCATGCTTTCTTCCCGTTTTTGCTAAAACAAAGAAATCCCTCGAAACCGTAACTATGGTTGCATTGCAATCTTTAATGATATTTTGAATTTGACGTTCATCAAACAATAGATTTGAAGCTATTTTAAACAAAACGGACTCCTGATAAATAGTATCATCATCTAAATGATAAAATGCTTTGATCACTTCAATTTGTTTATCAATCTGACCTACAATTTTACGCGCAAGTTCTTCTTCGGTGAACACTACGACGGTAAATTTAGATACATCTTCAATTTCAGATTTTGAAACATTTAAACTCTCTATATTGATATGTCTTTTTAAAAAGATACCCGAAATTCTATTTAATAATCCCACATTATTCTCAGAATAAATGGAGATGGTAAACCACTTTTTTTCCATTATACACGCTAAATCTCTTTTCTCAGGAAAGAGTATTTACTTTAAATTATTATTTTAGTCTTATGTCTGAAACCGATGCTCCTGTAGGGATCATTGGAAAAACATTATGTTCTTTTTCAACTTTTACTTCTAGGAAATAAGGATTTTTTGAGGCCATCATTTTTTGTACCGTTTCTTTTAAATCTTTGCGCTCGCTTACGCGTTTTGCTTCAATATGATAGCCTTCCGCAATTTTCACAAAATCAGGATTTACCATTACGGTGGAAGCGTATCGTCTTTCAAAAAATAACTCCTGCCATTGACGAACCATTCCTAAATGATCGTTATTTAAAACTACAATTTTTACTGCCAAGTTATGCTGAAAAATCACTCCTAATTCTTGAATCGTCATTTGATAGCCACCATCGCCGATAATCGCCACTACTTCACGATCCATAGCGCCCATTTTTGCACCGATAGCAGCAGGCAAAGCAAAGCCCATAGTGCCTAAACCTCCAGAAGTAACATTACTTTTGGTCTGATTGAATTTCGCATAACGACAAGCGACCATCTGGTGTTGCCCAACATCAGTAACAATAATGGCACTATTATTTGAAGCTATATTTATCTCTTTAATAACTTCGGCCATGGTTAGCCCATCTTTTGTCGGGTATAAATCGTTATAAATAACCTCATTAAATTCTATCTCATACTTTTTCTTGAATTCATTGTGCCAAGCATCATGATTATTTTTATTGATAAATGGCAATAACAATTGCAAGGTTTCTTTTGAATTTCCTAAAACAGCAACATTTACTTTTACATTTTTATTGACTTCTGCTGGATCTATTTCAAAATGAATAATTTTAGCCTGTTTGGCATAGGTATCTAAACTTCCAGTAACTCGGTCATCAAAACGCATTCCGATGGCTATGAGCAAATCGCACTCATTTGTTAATACATTTGGCCCATAATTGCCATGCATACCTACCATTCCAACATTTAGAGGGTGGTCTGTATCCATTGCGGATAATCCTAAGATAGTCCAAGCAGCCGGAATCCCAGCTTTTTCAACAAGTGCTTTGAGTTCATTTTCAGCCTGACCTAAAATTACGCCCTGGCCATAAACGATAAAAGGTTTTTTTGCCTGATTAATCAATGCTGCCGCTGCTTCGATTTGAGAAATCTCAGGTTTTGGTATGGGTATATAACTACGAACACCCGTACACTTTTTATAAGAAAATTCAAAAACCTCAAATTGAGCATTTTTAGTGATATCAATCAAAACTGGACCCGGACGACCGGATCTCGCGATATAAAAAGCTTTGGCTAAAATTTCAGGAATTTCTGAAGCTCTGGTAATTTGATAATTCCATTTGGTTACTGGTGTTGAAATACCGACAATATCTGTTTCTTGAAAAGCATCAGACCCCAACAAATGGCTTGCCACTTGGCCTGTAATACAAACCATAGGTGTAGAATCTATTTGGGCATCCGCTAAACCTGTAACTAAATTAGTGGCACCTGGACCAGAAGTTGCAATAACTACACCAACTCTACCAGAAACACGCGCATAACCTTGCGCGGCATGTGTAGCACCTTGCTCGTGCCGCGTTAAAATATGCGTAAGCTGATCTTGAAACTTATACAATTCGTCATAAACAGGCATGATAGCACCTCCGGGATAGCCATAAATTAAATCGACACCTTCCGCTAATAAACAATGTATAATTGCCTCAGCTCCTGATATTTTTATCGTGGTTTCAACTTTTGTTGGTATGGTTTTTTCTTTTATTGTCTGTGTATTCATAGCATTTCGAATAATAATTTCTGTTTTCACAGAAATGAAAAATAAATTTAAAATTCATCAGTAACGCAACCTTCTGTGGCGTTTTTAACTAATTTATAATACTTGTACAAAACACCACTTTTTATACGAGGCTCGGGTTTAATCCAATCCATTTTGCGTTTTGCAATTTCTTCATCACTTACCATTAAATTAATGGTATTGGTAATGGCACTAATTTCAATGATATCATCATCTAAAATAATTCCGATGTTACCCCCTTCTACAGACTCTGGCGTAATGTGACCCACAACAAAACCATGCGTACCACCAGAAAAACGACCATCGGTAATTAATGCCACAGAAGCACCTAGCCCCGCACCGTAAATTGCAGAGGTAGGCTTTAACATTTCTGGCATTCCTGGCGCACCCCTTGGACCAGCATTTTTTATGACTACCACGTCGCCTGCTTTAACCTTGCCAGATGAAATACCATGAATCAATTCATATTCACCATCAAAAACTCTGGCTGGGCCAGTAAAAGACTCGCCTTCCTTACCGCTAATTTTAGCAACTGCTCCCATGGTAGCAATATTACCATACAGCATTTGCAGATGCCCAGTTGCTTTGATTGGCTGCTCTAATGGCATGATAATTTTTTGAGCGTCAAAGTCTAAATCAATAGCTTCAACTAAATTTTCTGCCAAGGTTTTACCCGTTACAGTAAGGCACTCGCCATGCAATAAACCTTTTTTAAGCAAGTATTTCATTATTGCAGGAATGCCCCCCATATGGTGAACATCCTCCATCATATAGGCCCCACTTGGTTTTAAATCTGCTATTACAGGCGTATTGTCACTCACATTCTGAAAATCTTCTAGCGTAAGCGTAAGTCCTACACATTTTGCCATTGCAATTAAATGCAATACAGCGTTTGTAGAACCGCCTAAAACCATAATCATAACCATTGCATTGTGAAATGCTTTTTCGGTCATAATATCTTTAGGCTTAATGTCTTTTTCTAATAAAATTTTAATGTATTTTCCAGCCTCGATACATTCATTTTTCTTTTCGTCGCTTAGTGCTGGATAAGAAGAGCTGTATGGCAGACTCATACCCAAAGCCTCAATGGCAGATGCCATGGTATTCGCCGTGTACATACCACCGCAAGCGCCCGCGCCAGGACAAGAGTTTTGGATTATACCATCGTAATCTTCATCACTAATATTACCAGCCAGTTTTTTCCCCAAAGCCTCAAACGCCGAAACAATATTTAACGATTCTCCTTTCCAATGACCAGAGTGAATACTACCACCATAAATCATTATTGCAGGGCGGTTTAATCTGCCCATAGCCATTATTGCACCAGGCATATTTTTATCGCAACCGGGCAAGGCAATAACACCATCATAATAATGACCGCCACAAACTGTTTCAATAGAATCAGCAATTAAATCACGAGAAACCAGTGAAAAACGCATTCCATCAGTTCCGTTGGTAATGCCATCAGAAATACCGATTGTATGGAATATTAATCCTACCAAATCATTTTTCCAAACGCCTTTTTTTACAATAGCCGCTAAATCATTTAAATGCATATTACAGGTGTTTCCATCATAACCCATGCTCACTATACCAACTTGCGCTTTTGCCAAATCTTGTTTGGTTAATCCAATTCCGTACAACATAGCTTGTGATGCGGGCTGTGTATGGTCTTGTGTAATTGTTTTACTGTATTTATTTAATTCCATAACACTTTTTGCTTGTTTAATTGATCTCTCTTTCATTTTTTCTATATTTTCAAAGATAATTGATTATAACTCGGTAATTTTTTAACATAAGTTACTAGTTCAAATCCAATTTAAAATATATTGATATAACTATCTATTTTTCAATGGTATACATGTATCATTTATACCATATTCAATACTTTTAAACAGTTTAAATTGGCGAAATAAGTAGTTAGTGAAATAGTTAGTTAGTCGGGTTATGCATTAGATTAAATAATTAAGTTTTTGAGATAAAAAATGAAGTTAAAATTAATTACTTTTGAATTATGAAGCAATTACTCTCACAACATCGTACTTTTTTTGAAACACAAAAGACAAAGGAAATTCCTTTTAGAAAGGATTTTTTGAAAAAATTACTAGCTGAAATTGAACTTCAAGAAGATGCTATTTGCGATGCTTTATATGCTGATTTCAAAAAACCTAAATTTGAAACGCTAGCAGCAGAAACGCAGTTTGTCATGGCGGAATTAAAAAGCGCTATCCAAAAATTAAATACTTGGACAAGACCTAAAAGAATCAGTGGTACGCTACTCAATTGGCCATCATCAGACTATATTTACAAAGAGCCTTATGGAACTGTTTTGATTATTGCACCTTGGAATTATCCTTTTCAATTGGCGATTGCACCCTTAATAGGTGCTATTGCAGCAGGGAATACCGCTGTCATTAAACCTTCGGAAATTACCCCGAATACTTCTAAAATTGTTGCTGATATTATTAAAAAAGTTTTTCCAGAAGATTATGTAACTGTTGTTGAAGGGGGCGTTGAAACCTCACAGGATTTACTAGCTCAGAAATGGGATTATATCTTTTTTACTGGAAGTACACGAGTAGGACAAATTGTTTACGAAAGTGCTGCAAAACATTTAACGCCTGTTACCTTGGAGTTGGGTGGTAAAAATCCGACTATAGTGGATAGCACAGCTACAATCGATGTGGCTGCTAAGCGCATTGTTTGGGGTAAGTTTTTAAACGCTGGTCAGACTTGTATTGCGACCGACTATATTTTAGTTCACAAATCAGTCAAAAATGAACTCATAGAAGCTTTGAAGAGTGCCATAACACAATTTTATGGCAAAAATGTGGAAGCTTCTACGGATTATGCAAGAACGGTTAGTAAAAACCATTACGAAGGATTAGTTGAAATGCTAGCTGGCGAAACCATTTTATTTGGTGGAGAAAAAAACGATAATGATAATTATTTAGCACCTACTTTAGTTGATGAACCGCAACGCAATAGTAAACTAATGAAGGGAGAAATATTTGGGCCTATTCTACCTATAATTGGTTATGAAACTGAAGAAGATATCCATAGCTACATTATCAACTATGGAAAACCCTTAGCTACTTATGTGTTCAGCAATAATAAAAGTTTTCAGAACCAAATACTGAAAAAATATAGTTTTGGTGGTGGCGCCATCAATGACACTATTATACACATCACCAACAAAAGACTGCCTTTTGGCGGCGTTGGACATAGTGGTATTGGCGCTTATCACGGGAAAACTTCGTTTGAATTATTTTCTCATTCCAAAGCTATTGTTAAAAAAGGAACTTGGCTAGATATTCCCTTACGTTATCCGCCTTACACTTTACCTTTAAAATATGCTAAAAAAATTAAGAATTTGTTTTAGATAAAAGCCTAGCTTTTTTAAGATAATTACTAGAATACTTGAAATTAGCTTTGGTATTTTCTTCCTAATATTAACTAAAAAGAAAATTTATTGAGAACCATGTTAAACAATAAGGACTCTTAATATATTTTTCTAGGTTCTCGGACTATTAATTTTTGAATAGATACTTAAATTAATGGCTTAAATCAACCTAAACAAAACGGTATCTCCTGCTTTTTTCTGAGCTAAAATGGAAATGGCTTTGTCGGTTAATTGCAAAATTCTTGGGTAGCCTCCAGTGGTTTGTCCGTCTTTCATTAAAATAATTAATTTCCCAGAAGGTGTAAATTGTACTGTTCCTGGTAAAGTCGCAGAAGTAAGCATCGAAACTTTATGGCCTGAAATTTCTTCGTTTAACTGATACGCCATTCGGTTATTTTCATTGGCAACTGTAAATTCTTTAAAAAATAATTGCTCTAATTGCTTATCTGAAAGCATGGTAAACTCTGGCCCCTTCCCCACAGCTAATACGTATTCATCTAAGGGATTGTCTACTTTCAATTCTGGCAATTTAGGTTTAAATAAGCTTGTTTTTGTGTAGGGTATTGTCGCTCTGTCTTTGATAATTCCTTTCGGATTGATATACGGATAATAGGATCTACTTCCTAAAAAAATTTGAGATTTTAAGCCATCTTTTATCGCTAAATAAGCTCTGAACCCTTTTTTTAATCGTCCGTAGGAAAGAATATCGCCTGATTTAATTTTAAGGACTTCATAGGAATCAACAGGTTCATTATTCAACGTAATCAAGAACTCTGCCCCGCCAAGCGTGATAAAGGTATCTTCTTCAAATTCTAAAGTTGGCCCAGTCATGGTTATTTCTAAAACTGCGGCATCTTCTTCATTTTCTAAAAGTGCATTTAGTTTATACACGGTTTCGATATCCATAATACCAGAAACTGGTACACCCTTATCTCTGAAACCAAATCGCCCAATATCCTGAATGGTGGTATAAAAACCTGATTTTAATACTTTAAGCATCAATTTTAATTTTTTCAATTTGATAAATTCCTACTTCTACTTCAATTTTATGTAAGTCGTATTCCGCTTTTGAAATGGAATAAAATTGGACCTTATCCCCTACTTTTACAAGGCATGGGACTTCTTTTTTTGGATCAAAAATAGGCACAGAACAATTCCCTAGTATATTCCAACCACCTGGAGATTCCTGTGGATAAATACCTGTTTGCTTTCCTGCCAAACCTACAGCTCCTTTTGGCACTTTTAAACGTGGTGCAGTTCTTCTAGGTACTTGCAGTTCCTTAGGTAAACCCCCTAAATACATAAAACCAGGCAAAAAACCAATTCCATAGACTGTATATATATTTTTAGTATGTTTTTTAATAAGTGCTGTTACCGATATATTTAATGTTGCCGCTACTTCTTTTAAATCGATACCAAAAGCGTTATCATAACAAACTGGAAAGCGCCAAAGGTAATTTTGTACTACCACAGTATCTTTTTTTTCAGCATACCAATTTTCTAGTTGCTCCTTAAATGTATCAAAATCGATTTTGTCATATCTTAAAACTAGAGTAAGCGAATTGTAGGCTGGCACAAATTCCCAATTGCCTTCTTTGAGACAGTTTTGCCGCAGATGTCCTTTAAAGTCTAAAATATCGTTGAGAATAGCATCTTCAACTTTTTCCGGCCATTCAATGAGAACAGCATGAACGCCAAATGGTCGGATTGAAATGGGATATTTTTTCATTATTTAATGCTAATTTGATGGTTTGAAACTTGACTATGAAGATGCGCTAAAATTTCAAGAGCAGCTTCAGTATCGCCATGAATGCAAAAAGTTTCTGCTTGGATTTTGACGAACTCGCCTGTTATAGCTTTAAGTTGGCCATCTTTCACGATTAACAAAAGCTGTGCTAATACATCTGGCGGATTTTCAAGCATGGCATTGGGTTGATGCCGCGAAACTAAACTTAAATCTGAACAATAATTTCGATCTAAAAAAGCTTCATAAACAATTGAAAATCGTTCTTTTGCGGCTTCTTCAGCAATAACTGAATTGTAAGGCACATAAAATTTTATTTCATTTTTAAAAGGCAAAATTGCTTCTAAGAATACTTTAGCTAAATCTCTATTTTTTGCAATATCATTGTATAACGCGCCATGTGCTTTTATATGATATAACACCGCATTTTCTTGGTTACAAATCGATTTAAAAAAGGAAATTTGACTTTGAATACTATGGATTAAAGCTGTTGGAGCAATTTGCATTGAAAGTCTTCCAAAATTTTCAAGATCAGGATAGGACGGATGTACGCCGATTTTTACTTGATGTTTTATGGCTAGTTTGATGGTATTGCGCATGGACTTTTCGTCACCCGTATGACCACCGCAAGCAATATTACAGGACGATAAATAAGGTAGCAATTCTGCTTCATTGCCAACCCCTTCGCCTACATCGGCATTGATATCAATATAATAGTTATTCATACGAATATGCTAAAACAGTTAAGATGGTTTTTATGGCTAAGATTAGTGTGATGATAATAATCAAAATACCCAATATATTTTGAAACAAATTATTTTTATAATTCCCTAATACCGATTTTCGATTGACAACCCAAACTAGAAAAATAGCGATAATGGGTAATAGAATTCCATTTGCAATTTGCGCAAATTTTATAATTTCTATCGGTTTAATCCCAAAAGAAAGGAAAAATACCCCCAAACCAATAATCAACATCCAGACTAATCTAAAGCGCCAATCTGTCAATTTTGCTTTCCAACTAAAACAGCTATTAACAACATAAGCAGAGGCTAACGGCGCAGTAATCGCTGAGGTAATTCCCGCTGCAAAAAGTCCAATTCCGATAAAATATTTGGCTGCACTCCCATATAAAGGTTCTAATCCCATGGCTAAATCAATCACATTGGTGATATTTTTATTCGGAATAGTCGTTGCGGCTATCATAATTCCCATAGAAACTATTCCGCCTAAGGCTATGGAAATCACTGTATCCCAACGCGCAGGTTTTAAGTCGCGCTGAGACCACTTTTCACTAACCAAAGAAGCATGTAGAAACAAATTATACGGCACCACCGTGGTGCCCACTAAAGCAATAATGGTTAAAATACTTTCATCTGGAACAGTAGGAGTAAACAATCCTTTTAAAATTTTATCTAAGCTTGGATTGGTAATTATGGCCGTAATTAAAAATGATAGACTCATCAAAATTACCAGAGAAACTAAAACTTTTTCTAACACTTTGTAACTGCCAAAATAAAGCAATGCAAAAGCAATAAATCCGACCATAAAGGGATAAAACTTGCTGTATTCAATTCCAAAAATAGCCTCTAAACCTAAAGTTGCTCCACCGATATTGCCTCCTTCATAAGCTGCGTTACCAATCACTATTGCAGCTAAAATGATGGTAATAACTATATATTTTATCCAAGGTGTTTTTAGTTCCAATTTGATTACATCTGCCAATCCTTGTTGACTTATAATTCCTAAACGGGCTGCCATTTCTTGTAAAACTATTGTTGCAATTATGGACAATAACATTGCCCAGAGTAAAGCATAGCCAAATTTTGCACCTGCCAAAGTACAGGCCGTAACCGTTCCAGGGCCTATAAAAGCGGCAGCTACCAAAACTCCAGGTCCTAGCTTTTTAAACATTTTATTTGGTATGATTTAAAGCATTTAGTGCAAAACTGCCCAGCCAATGTGTGCCACTGTAATTACCATCTATAATATTTGGTAGCGAATATTTAATATGTTCTGAGGCAATTCTGTTTAAATGTGCGTATTCAGGAATGGCTTTCGCTATGCCATATAAACACCAAGCTCTGCTAAAATTAAGTCCATCTAAATGCACCAATTTGCCATCGGTTCTATCGGAAACCTCTCCAGGTTTTAAGCTGTATTCGGGGTCTGATAATTCAGGCAAAAAGGTATCGAACCAAATTTTGAACTCGTTCGGCGAATATAAGCTTCGCATTAAATTGGCTTCTTCTAAACAAGGCGATAAAAAATCGAATCCACTAGGTTCCCAATCTAACGGACAATTCACATCAGAAGCATAAAAGCGGACAGCGTTGGATTTAATTGCTTGCTGTAATTCTATATGTCCTAAAGTTTCCGCATAATCTAAAGCCAATCGTAAGCCAAATGCGGTGTTGCTATGTTCTCCGACCCGAATAGGATAATTTAATTTCGGCAGAAAATTGATATAAGCTTCTATCAAATAATGCGTAAGCGGTTGTAAATTACGTTCTAAATCTCTCGCTAAAGGATCATCCCAAATGTGTAATTCTTCTGCTAATTTTAAAATCCAAGCCCAACCATAAGTGCGTTCAAAAGTGCTATTGCCTTCCATTTTAAAATAAGCCACTTCCTGTAAAATATGTTCTTGAGATATATTTATAATTAGTTTTTGACGAATGCTTGCCGCTTCATGTAGCGTAGGAAACTGTTTTAATAAGGATACTAATGACCAATGCCCATGCACCGAAGAATGCCAATCATAACAACCGTAAAATGCAGGATGCAATTCTTTTGGAGTTTCAATATGAGTGGAATCATTCAAAGACTGATTTAGTTTATTAGGATATTCAACTCGCATACATTCCAATGGAAGGCTCGCCAACCTATTGCCCTCTTTAAACGTTAATTCTGGTAAGTTAATTAAATTTTCGGTTAAGGCTTTTTCCTCCTTTGCTTGTTTACAATTCCATAAAAAAAAGATAAGGAGTAGATATATGATATTTTTATTCAT
>Ga0105055_10001189_pt1 | contig 42261 bp, 31 predicted proteins | sample BON03_FD_78090 | JGI IMG/M metagenome (GOLD analysis project Ga0105055, IMG submission 78090) | Freshwater microbial communities from Lake Bonney liftoff mats and glacier meltwater in Antarctica - BON-03 | ecosystem: Environmental > Aquatic > Freshwater > Ice > Glacier meltwater | place: Lake... | reverse complement strand
CTTGATTCATTGTTTTAGCAGAGTGATTTGCGTTGCCTTGTATTTTTTTCCCACGCAGATCATATTGCGTCCAAACACCCAATACCGCCCCATTCAAAATCACAGCGCGCTAACTCTTTTCTAATCGCTCCACGCACATAATATTGCATCAAAACACCCAAGTACTGCTCCTTTAAGTCATGCAATTTGCGCGCGCTTCTTTCATCAACTCATCAAGCGCACGCCTTTATTGTTATCTTTATCCATGCATCAATATTCACTCTTATACTGAATCTGCTCCAAGACCAGACCGTCACCAGGTGCAGTTTGTCCGGCGGCGCTTCGATCTCTTAGAGAGTATATTTTTTCTAAATCGTGTATGCGCTCAAAGCCAATGTCCACCAAAGTGCCAACAATTACACGTATCTGATGCATTAAAAATCCAGAAGCGCAAAAAGTGAGACGTGCGGAATTCGAATCAGTTGTCAAAGAAATATTGTCAATCGCACGCATTCTATTGCCCACAGCATGTATTGAGCAAAAGCTCGTAAAATCATGCAGTCCGATAAATTCCTTTAAAGCTCGCTCTATTTTACTAATATCCAGACACCCTTTAACCCACCAACCTCTTTGTAAAATGGGTCTATGCCGTTGCAGTATCAATGTGTAGGAATATGTTTTGGACACCACTGCATGTTGCGCGTGAAAATCATGCGAGACTTTTTTGACATTGCTGATGCTGATAGGGTATTCCCGTAAAGGAACAGAGGCGATATACGACTCCGAATATTGGAATGGAAGGTCAATATGGCATACTTGACCACGTGCGCTGACTCTTGCATCTGTACGACTAGCGCCATGAATGCTCAACGGTGTGCTTAAATTGATTTTTAAATGCTCGGTTAACTTTGCTTGCAGTACACCTTGCACAGATAGCCTGTTGGGTTGTATTTGCCATCCGCAAAATGGAATCCCATCGTACTCTACAGTAAATGCATATCGTTGCATATTGATATAACTAATGATACTTGAGAGAAGAGCATAATTAAACACTCAGAAACTGTTAAAATAAATGCAAGTGGTTTGTGTATCGCGCTTGTTAAAAAAATTGGGTAACGCACGTATAGTCGGAGGTGGCGTGCGTAATCCATTAATTGGCAGGCCAGTAAAAGAGGAGATTGATATTGCTACACCTTTCGCACCAGAAAGGGTAATGCGTATTGGTCGGGAGCTAGGTTATGGTGTAGTGCCATTAAAGATAGATCATGGCACTGTGTTGCTGGTAAGAGGCAAGGAAAAGTATGAAGTGACCACCTTGCGACGGGATGTATTAACTGATGGACGCTGGGCTAAAGTGCAGTATACGCGCTCTTGGCGACAAGATGCAGAGCGTCGAGATTTTACAATCAATGCGATGTCGATGGATGCAAAGGGTAAAATTTACGATTATGTAGGTGGATTAGACGATATCAAGATTCCAATCTTGCGATTTGTGGGTGATCCAATCGTGAGAATCAAAGAAGATTATTTACGCATTTTAAGGTTGTTTAGATTTTGGGCTCATTATGTGCAACCAGGACAACAAGACATTGCGGCTTGTATAAAGCTAAAAGACGGTTTGCAAAAAATCTCACAAGAGCGAATTTTAGCGGAAATGCTCAAGTTGTATACAGCGGAAAATCCATGGCCAGCTGTCAAAGTGATGGTTGAAAATAATATTGTGGTGCAAAATACAATTCAAGAAGGCAAAATCTTGTCACCGCTAACCAGATTGGCTTTAACAGTTGATGCAAGTGCGTTGCCACTTTCACGAGCTCAAAAGAATTGGGTGACGCAAATGAAAGTGCCGGCAAAGGAGTTTAGTGATATTTTAGCTGTAAATCATACACATGGATACAATTTTGCAATTGACTATGCACGATGGTACTTGCCAGAAATCCCAGAGGAGCGAATCCCCAAGGTATTGCACAAGTGTCCGCTTTTACCCAGTGAAATGCCAAATGTAGAATCTGGACCAGAAATGGGTAGAAGATTTAAGGAATTGCATCATTGGTGGATTCGTCAATGGCCTTTGCCAAATAAAGCTCAATGCTTAACTTGGTACAACGAGTATTACAAGCAGAAATAGACTTACTATATTTGGGGTTGATTTCGCAAATATTACTTACCAATATTAGACTAATGAAAGTCATCGACTCGCATGCGCATTTGGATCTATTGGAAGAGAACGGGATGTTGCCAGATTGGTCGAGATTGGATGGTGCAATAACAATTTCTACTAAACGTCAACATGCAGAAACATTGAAAAAATACACTACACACGACAAGGTATGGCGGACAGTTGGGATTCATCCGTGTGAAATTACAAATGAAGCTTTAGAATGGCAGTGGCTGGATGACGCATGTAAGGGTGATAAAGTAGTTGCTGTAGGGGAGATTGGTTTAGACAAACACTATACCGATCAGTATTTAGAACAACAAAAGAAAGCATTTAGCGCTCAATTAGATATTGCGAAGAAAAACAATCTGCCTGTGGTAATACATACGCGAGATGCAGAGCTGGAGACGATCGAGATATTAAAGATTCATCGTCCTCGCGGTGTGATACATTGCTTTGTAGGTTCGGCTGAATTCGCGCAACAGTGCCTTGATTTAGGTATGTATATTGCGTTTGGAGGAGCTGTGACATTTAAATCAAATCACGATCTGAGGCGAATTGCGCAAAGTATACCATTAGATCGCATTTTGGTAGAAACAGACGCTCCTTATTTAACCCCTGAACCTCATCGTAAGCATAAAAATCGATCAGAATATGCACGGATTGTTGCTGAATTTCTGGCAGACCTGCTTAAGTGCGATGCTAATGTGTTTGCAGAGAATACTTGCAGGCTGTTTAATATAAAGGTGTAGAATCAGCGATTGCATGCTGTAATCTCGAGCCCTTTTAATTCTTAAAAAAGTTAGGTACAATTTAGTTGTCCTGCGGGTATAGCTCAGGGGTAGAGCGCAACCTTGCCAAGGTTGAGGCCGAGGGTTCGAGACCCTTTGCCCGCTCCATTTATCATATTTATATCTATTTTTTACATCAAGTACTTCGGTATAGATCAAATTATATTAATCTGAGTATAACTCTGCACAATAATCACAAAAGAGAAATTGTGCAAGATACAATTATTAATGATAAAGTATCGCTTGCCTTTGTTTGCAATATCTGCGATTGCTGTGCTAGGTCCGGTTGCAACGAACCGCGTAAGTATTGACCAGAATATCGCGCTACCCATGCGCAATCAACAATGTGAGCAGTGCGTTGAATTAGTGCGATGGTACGATAGAAGGGTTATTTGGTGCGATCAAATAGCTAATCGACTGCCTGAGTTAATGCGTTGGTCTTGTGCCCTGATTAATTGTTATCGTGCAATGACTGACTGTTATCGTGCAATTGTACAGGACTTCGCGATTTTTCAGCACCTTGCGTTGTCTGAAGCGTTTCACAAGATATCACAAGAGCTTGAAAGCAAACATGCTGAATTAAATCAATTGATAGGGCCAGTGCGAGTTGTTACGGGAGATAACGCTTCTCTTGTTGCAAATTACTCTACCGTGGTTCCATGTGCATACTGCGACCCATCGGTAATTAAGGTTTTGTATGGGCAAATCAGAAAATTGGAACTTGAATTAAATTCATTACAATCTTTCAGTGCGTCTATGCAATCTGCGCCTTGATAAATCTCTGGGCCTGTATAAAGTCCTGTTTAAGGGTGTGTTGAATCAATTTAAAGAGTCACTGGCAAATCAGTATCCGGTTGTGATACTTGCCTTGCGGAAATTATTATTACATCCTAAAATGTGCATGACGATTTGATGCATGGGCATCGTCAAAGACTACGTGAGCGTATTTTAAAATCTCCATCTTCTTTGTATGATTACGAGGTATTGGAATTGCTCCTTTGCCTTGCTCAGCCACGCATCGATGTAAAACCTATAGCCAAACAATTAATTGCAAGATTTGGCACTCTCGGTGCAGTGATTCATGCGTCACAAATTAATCTGCTTGCGTGTAAAGGTGTTGGGTTATCTGCTATTGCAGCCTTTAAGTTATGTCAAGAATTATCTGCGCGCTTATTAGCTCCTGCCGCAAATACTCCTATCTTAAATTCATCAAGAAAAGTTCTAGAGTATTGCCAAGCTACCATGATGCATTTAGATGTAGAGCAATTTCGCATTTTGTACCTTAATAGTAATAATCGATTAATCAAAGACGAAATTCAGCAGCACGGCACAATTGATGAAGTGCACTTATATCCGCGTGAATTGATGAAAATTGCAATGAACTTAGGTGCCGCAGGTATCATTTTAGTGCATAACCATCCAAGTGGTAATCCAAATCCGTCAGAAGCGGATAAGCGCATTACTGCAAATATCGCCGGCATCGCTCGTTCGTTAAGTATCGAGTTGCATGATCACATTATTGTTGCGAAGGATGGGTACTTCTCTTTTAGAGGCTCTGGTTTGTTATAAGGAGTTAATAAAGATTTTGATATATGCGACAGACAGAGATTTAACCTTTAGCAGCTTCTGATAAACAAGACACTTGTTGTTAGAATTACTAGAAGTTAATATGTCATATAAAAAACAATCCCTTTTAATGCTGCTGGAATCGTTAGAATGCTTGATGCTGTAACAAATGTTAGCATGATATATCGGAAACGCAATGTTTTATGCTTTAAAATGCTCAGAGAGCACCCGTAAACCATTCAGATCAACCTTTACACGTGCAATCTCCCATCTTTCGTTACCATGTGAGATAAGCAACTGCGTGTCTCCCGTGTGCAGGTTTTTGAGCTTTGTTAAGATTTCAACGCTTGGAGATTTTAATGTAATCGACGGGATGTCTAAACCGTCATTTACTCGTTTCATGGATTGAATCATCAGGCCGCGTCGAGATTTCACTGAGCATTGCACTAGGTCGTTTTCGCGAAGCTGTTTCTGTGCGCATGCCCATTGTTCAGAGAAAATACTAAATTCATTTATTCCCGAAGTATCAGAAATCATCAAGATACCGTACAGCTTGCCGGCTTTAGTTCTGCGTCGCTCAATCTTTAACACATAACCGATAATATCGCCCTCTTGCATCACAGAATTGATTCCCAAATAACGAAATAATTTGTTTGAAATATCATCCAATGGATGCGCGTCAACATATAGACCGACAGACTCAAAGACATATTGAAATAAGGTATCACGTGATAATGGCGGCGCTTCGTTTAACATTGGGGGAAACAGTGTATCTTCTGGTTGATGAAGTAGCAATGCAGTATTATGCAGTAATGTTCCACGGTCAGTACCAAAGGCATCAAGCGCTCCTGATTTAATTAGACCTTCCAGAGCTTGTTTGTTTATAGCGGCCCGCTTCGTAAAATCCCAAACATCATGGAATGGGCGGCGGTCTCGTTCTGTGCAAATTTGTTTCGCCAGTCCTACACCAACGCTTTTAATCGCAGCTAATGAATAGCGAATCGCATCACCGTCAAGCGTAAATTCTTCACGAGAGGCACAGACACATGGTGGTTTAAGAACAATCTGCGCGTAGTCCGCTTCACGTTTCCACTGGATCAATTTGTCGTGCTGGTTGCTGTCCATTGTCATTCCAACGCAGATGAAATATTTGGTGAAATGAGTTTTCAGATAAGCCATTTGATACATTGACACTGCATAGCAAGTAGCGTGAGCTTTTACAAATCCATATTGTGCGAATTTTTCAATTAATCCAAACAGTTCTGCTGTTTTTTCTTCATTGCGCCCCAAAGCAATTGCACGAGAGATAAAAATAGATTTTTGCTTTTGCATTTCACTCTCAATTTTTTTACCAATTGCACGGCGCAAAAGATCCGCTTCTGCAAGTGAATACCCTGCGATGACTCGTGCGATTTGCAAGACTTGTTCCTGGTAGATAATAATTCCATATGTCTCATCTAGGATATTTGCAAGTTCTGGAAATATGTAAGGGATTTTGCTTGGGTCTTGTTTGTATTCCAAATATTGAGGGATATTTTGCACGGGACCTGGACGGTATAACGCGTTAAGCGCAACAAGGTCTTCGATCTTTTCTGGTTGCATTTGTTGAATAATTTGACGGATTCCCATGCTGTCTAGCTGAAAGATTCCATATGTGTTTCCAGTACTGAGGTATTTAAATACCTCTGGATCTTCAAAGGAGATCGCTTCAATATCAACGCAGATGTTATCCAGTTTAAGTAGGTCGAGGATCTTTTGAATCATCGTTAAAGAGCTTAGGCCCAAAATATCAAATTTTATAAATCCAACCTTTTCAAGCGCGTACATATCAAATCCGCTGACTTTCATTGACGCTGAAGGTTCACAGTACAGCGGGATGTTTTCATTGAGCGGTTTGTCGCTGATAACGATACCGGCAGCATGAGTTGATACGTGACGCGGTAGTCCTTCGAGCCTCTCACAGATCTTCCATAAACGCTGTATAGACGCATCGTGCGTAATTAATTTATCCAATTCTTTTTGAGTCTCTCGTGCGCTTTTAAGCGTAATGTCAAAGATTGGATTAAAGGGAATCATTTTGCAAATTGCATCGATTTCGCCAAAGCGCATACCAAGAACACGCCCAATGTCTCGTAAAATCGCACGAGGTTGCATGGTTCCGAATGTGGCAATTTGAGACACGTTTTCCTGTCCGTATTTCTGACAGATGTATTTAATTACCTCTTCGCGCCTGTCGTGGCAAAAGTCCAAATCAAAGTCGGCCATGCTTACTCGTTCAGGATTTAAGAAACGCTCGAAAACCAACGAAAAATGCAGCGGATCGATGTTTGTAATTTGAATTGCCCATGCAACTACAGATCCTGCGCCTGAACCTCTGCAATTGACTGGGATTTGATGTTGACGTGCCCAACGGACATAATCTGCAACAATCAGAAAGTATCCAGCCATGCCTAATTGATTGATAATTTTTAATTCGTACTCAAGTTGGTCATGGTATTTTTGCTTATTGTCAAGATTTTCAATTCGCTTTACCAAGCCATCATAAGACAATTGCTTTAACTGTTCTTCATGCGCTGGAGAAGAATATGCGATTTGCTTGGCATTTTGCAGTACAAACGAACACTTGCGCGATAGATTCAAGGTGTTGTTGACAGCTTCAGGAGCGTCCGAGAACAACAATGCCCAATCTTTCTCTTTGAGTAGTCTGTGGTACATTGACAGTCGCGACCTACCAGGCGCATCAACATGTTCGTGTTTTGCAATGCAGCTAAACGCGTCATGAGCCTCGTGCTCTTCCTCAGAAGCAAAGTACGCGATATTACTTGCAATCAGGGGTATTTGCAAATCCACAGATGCTTTTAGCATTTCTGCAGGTGTGTTGTATCCTGTTCCGTAATTACATAAAGCTATCGCCCAGCGTTTTGGAAATGCCTCTTGTAGTTTATTAATCCACGCAGCATCTCCGTTTTCTCCTAGCAGAGCAAATAAACCCTCAGTGTGATGAATAAGTTCGTCAAATGATTTTAAACCACTTAATTCGCTGTTACTTAATAATTGGCATAAATTTTGATACCCAGCATGGTTTTGCGCGTAAAGATAAAGCGTTTTCTTGTTAATTGTTACTGCGCATCCGGTAATTGGATGAATGCACTTAGATCTGCATTGAGTCGTAAATCGATGTAGTCCAAACAGGTTGTGTGTATCTGTAATGGCAATCGCGTTTTCATTCGCGATGTCCTTGATTCTAATTGTGCTTTCAAGCAATGAAAATTCTGTATGAGTGCGGAAATGAATTGGCTTGTTCAAGATAGTTAATTTTATCACGCTTAATATCAGCATGAGTAGAGAAGTGCTGTAGTTGTTGTAGGGGTCGAAAGTACTGTATAATTTAATATTAAAATATGAGTATCCTTATTTGCATTATATCGAAACAACACAAAGGTTCATTTGAACTAAAACCCTTAGACAAGCAATACAGCAATCTCACTGTTATTGGTGTGATTTCTGGAAAAATGAGAAGGAGAAAATTAACAATTAATGACAAAGTCAAAGTGCAACTCACAGATGTATCTGATGTGACAAGGCCAATGGGTACGATTATAGAAGTGCTTGACAGAAAACCACGGTAATTACTTTCGTAGACGTTCTTGAACTATTTTTAGATGTGCAAGATATTGATTTATTTCCGCTTCATAACATTTCTTTTTTGGCGCATTTAATCCTTGTGAATTGCAAATAATTAGATTTTGTTCCTGACTTAACCACTGAATAAATTCTCCTTTTTCTTTCGAGCAAAAGCAGAGCGCTGTTCCATCATGATATTTACGGTGTAATGTGTAGTGAATTTCTAAATCGTGATTTTTATATATTTTGTGAATGTTGCATTCAAATACGCCACTTGTAGAGATTGATTGCAAATATGGCTCGAGAGTGTTGACGATTCTTGCGGTTTCTGTGTATTCAAAGTAATTCCCAATTTCCTCTAAGATTAATTCGTTGTTTAAGACTTTTATAGCTAAAGGATACATGGATCGCTTAGACGCTCCGCAGTTAATATAGCGCAAAAATTGACCTGCTGTAATTTTATTTGGCAATGTGGAGTCAATTGGATGGCAATCAGCAGAATTAGTATAAATAGCATTGCATTGCAAGTCCGGGTGTTCAGTGAAGCGTGGCAGAAGTACTGTTTGCGGTGTAAAAAAGCATTCAAGCCAGTTAAATTCCAATTGAAATAGGACATTCATAAGATCTGAGATCATTTTTGGCAAGTGCTCGTCTGGGAAGAATTGCAATGTATGATAAATGATGTCTTTTGCAGGAGCTATGCGTTCCAATCTTTCTTGAAAGGATAAGGTAATCAGATCTGGATGATACAAGGTTTTTTCTGATAATCTCCAATGCGCATAGGGATTGTCTTTGCCACGGGCCCAGTATAATTGCTGCATAAAGGAAACATCGGTGGAAAAGACAAAGGCATCTGGATGTTGTAGTACAAAATCTAATTCTTCCTTTCTAGAATTAAAATGATGCACCGAAGTAGGGTGGTGCGCTGTATCTTGATGCGCGCAGTTTACTACCTGACGCTTTTCATTAATCCAATCAGAAATATAAGGCTGCCATTCTGCATACATACTTGGTACGAGATACAGAGTGCCGTCAATATCTGGTAATGAATTCGACTCACCAGTGTAGTACATTTTATTTGCGTACGACAAAGCTTCACTCCATCCAAGATTTCTGCAAGATACAAGGTAAGAGAGAAAGTCTGATTCATGCAGCGGTGCATCAGTATCTGGAATCGTGTATAGAGGAAATGTGTGTTGGTGATACTTGCTCAGTGCATGCGTTATTGCAGGGCAGGGAGAGAATATCAATTTATGATTGCGCATGTAAAAGAGGTTATAAGGAAATCGTTAACGACCATATACGGTAACGAGAGTATAAACATTGTGAGACCAATGATCATAATAAACTTAATTGCTGGGATTAACGCTGGGCCAGCAGTGTCTTTGCATGGATCACCAACGGTGTCTCCTGTAACTGCAGCGTGGTATTCTGGAGTGCCTTTACGACCTATTTTTTCAAGGTATTTTTTTGCATTATCCCACGCGCCGCCGCTAATCATCAGAAACATTGATAATATTGATCCTGTAATTAAAGCACCGGTAATTGTACCAAGTGTGAAACAGATAACTTCTTTGTATGGGGCTATCATCATAAGACTTGCAAACATAGCTGGGAAGATTAAGAGTACTGAAAATGGTGTAAACGCGATATTAATAGACTCTTTGGTAAGTAATGTAATTGTCCTGTTGTAATCAGGTACGAATTTTCCCTTTACCATGTTAGAGGTTTGTTGGCGGATTTCATCGACTACCTTGCCACCTGCGATTCTTACAGCTTGTAAACTGAAACCCGCAAATGCAGAAGTAATCATTGCTCCAGTTAACAGACCAGCGGTTACATAGATGTTAAATAGATTGATTGAGCAGAGCCCAATATGAGAGAGCATGCTTTGAAACATAGAGATGACCAGAAGATAGAGAAAAATCATAACGGTTAAAGAATATCCCTTTGTCATTGCTTTGATACTGTTACCAGCTGCGTCGTAAATATCTGTGGTTTTGCGTACATCATCTAAATGGTTCATTTCTGCAATACCTCCTGCATTGTCTGACACTGGGCCAAATGCATCTTGTGTAATAATCGAGAAACTTTGTGACAGCATCGCTATTGGTATAAGAAATACATTTTGATGTACTATCATAGGCAAGACGATTGCTAGAATTGCAAAGATTGGATATTTCAATCCAACTGCCAATCCTTCAATAACTGCGGTACCGTGACCTGATTTAGCAGCTTCAATGATTCCGTTTACATCTGAGTATTCTGAATCTGTTGCATAACGTGTTAGGGTAATCATAATTAAATTCAATGCCAATCCGGAAAAAGTAGGGAGTATATATTCGTGTAGATCAAACATAAGGCAGTAGAAGGTTGCGAATCCGGCGGTAATGAGACTGGAAGTGAGAAGGCTATAATATACAGTGTTGTTTACATCGTTTGCAGTTTTGATCTCTATATTAGATATGTTAAATGCAAACATTCCGCTAAGCAGTCCTACAGAGATAAGAAACAATACGTAGCCGAGTGTATATGTGTTGCATAGTATTAATACTAAAGAGAGCGCCAAGACACGACTTTCAAATTGATCCATAGCCATTCCTGCGCAGTCTCCAACATTGTCACCAACGTTATCAGCAATCACTGCAGGATTTTGACGATCGTCTTCGGAAAGTCCTAATTCTAATTTACCAACTAAATCAGCTCCTACGTCCGCTCCTTTTGTAAAGATACCACCGGCAAGTTTTGCAAGCGCGGAGGTAAAAGAAGATCCTAAACAGAGTCCAATCATTGCAAAAATTGGATTAACTTTTGTGATAACAACAACAGATGCGAATGTCAAAACAAGCACAAGCGACGACCAGCATACATACCATGCAGTAAGAGATCCTGAGATAAGAGCTTCATCCATGCCTTTGTTAGGGCTTTCGTATGCTCCGTATACTACTCTGGGAGCGTATGTTGTCGAGATACGCATTGCAATATCACCCGCAAGTGCAGTAAAAAATCCACCAACAACAAAGCCGGCGCACAAAACCACTGCGTGTGTAAAACCATTATAGTAATTTACAACGAGACCGCCTAAAACAACAGTTGCTGTTACTGCTTGAATTAGAAATTTCCATTGCTCTGATAAATATGCACGTGCACCATTTTTAATTAAGTTGCTAATTTCTTCCACTTCTGGCATTTGCGCGTACTGACTAGCATAACGCCATGCGTAGAGTGGGTATAAGAAACTTGCGATTACAAAAAGCAAAACAGTAAATAGAATTACGTGCCATTGAATAACAGTGTTCATAAACTGTTTTGAGTATATTATAAAATAATCCAGATATCGACCTTGTTATTTTATAAGTATGTTTTTAATATAGTAGTGTTTGTACTGCTTTATATTGCTGTTCTTTGGGAATTGCGCAACTCCATATTGGATTAATCAAACTGCGTCAATTGCGAAAAATTTTATCCGCACAACGCAGTCAATGAAAGACTCATGGCAGTCGTATAAAGTGCAAATGGAAGTGAAAAAATCAGTGCACGAGATACTTTATAATATTCCTGATGCACTTAAAGTTGCTGGAGTAAAAAATGCCAGCGACGATCAAGCGTTGCAATTGCTTTCGACTCTTCAAGAATATACTGGTACTATTGATTTCCGGGACTTTGATTGTATCCAACAAAGGCAATTGGTATCCCTGCTGCAGGACATTGTGGAATTAAATAGCATTAAGCAGATCGATCAGGATACCGCTCAAAAGCAAATAATATATAAATTTCGTGAAGCGGCAGAGGTTGCGATGGTATTGCTGCGCCCGTGGAGGATGAGTATTAGCGCAGCATTTGACACGCCTTCTGTACACATTGTAGAAGCGGTGAATTTTAAAAACGCCCAAGAGGCAGCAGTTACTCATATATATTCATCTGCAGCGTTGGTTCATTTGCGTAATTTAGAAAATTTACGAAACAAGATGAAAGATTTGCAGAATAAGCGTGACAGTCCTGCAGCACCAGTTGTAGGCGTGTCAGTCACAAAATAGCGATGATTCATTAATTACATGTCGCAGATACAAATAAAGCCTTTCACTGATAGGCGCGCCAATCAACACGTGCGTCGTATGATGAAGAGCATTTCACGCTGGGGTGGTAAAATTTGGATCCATTTCTTAGAATATTGATATGAGTGACTTAAATCGCATGATATATCAAAGCACTGCAGGAGCTGCAGAACATCTACAAACAGGAAGTCGCACAATTTATTTTGGAGCTGATATTACAGCGCCAGCACTGCATCCAGGCAACATGATTGGATTGCTTGTGCTACGAGAGTTACAAAAACAAGGTCATCAAATTATTTTGCTTCTAGGTGGTGGGACTACGTTAATTGGCGATCCGACTGGCAGAACAGAAGAGCGCCCTTTATTAAGTCAAGAAACAATTAAAAAAAATATAGTTGGGATCGAAAAATCGATGCGATTGGTTTTGGGAGACGGCGCGCGCGTTGTTAATAACGAAGATTGGTTGTGCAAGATTTCGTGGATGGAGATGTTGAGAGAAGTTGGTACGAAAATGTCAATAAATAAATTGGTCAAAACAGACACATTTCAAAAAAGACTGGACAATAATCATCATCTGTCCTTTCTGGAATTTAGTTATCCAATTTGCCAAGCATATGATTTCTTATATTTAAACACTCACTATGGATGTACAATGCAATGTGGTGGGTCGGATCAATGGGCGAATATATTGGCTGGAGTTGGTTTAGCAGACGGATTATTCGGGATAACAGTGCCATTATTAACAGATGCAAATGGTAATAAGATTTCGAAAAGTACATATGGGGATGCCGCATGGATCAATCCGGATTTAACTTCGGCTTTTGATTTGTGGCAGTGGTATAGAAATCTCCCGGATAGCGCAGCTGCACAACTGAATCAATGGTTTTTAATCTCTGAAAGTACTGAAATTAATGTAATTAAAGCAGATATTGCGAATTATATGACTGCTATTATACATGGCGAGCGGGAGGCGAATTTAGCTGCAGAAAAGTCTCAGAAGATTTTCACTGAAGGCGCAGTAGCGGAATTCCCAGAAGTCGCGGTGGAGGATCATTTGCAATTATTTGAAATACTTGCGACTGTGAATTTTGCGCAGTCCAACTCAGAAGCTCGTCGTCTGATACGTCAAGGCAGTGTAGTGGTAAATGGCGCAATATGCACTGAAGAATGTATGATTCCATCTAAGCCTGCGATTATCCAGGTTGGAAAAAAAGGCAGAAAGTTAATTGCGAAATAAACATTAGATTCTGTATTGTGAGTTTAGATATATCAGCCTTACATAGGAAATGATCTATCACGCTTAAAGCGCCACGTTATTAGTCATTGTAAAATGTATCAGAGGGTCTGACAGAGCCGCATGGCAATGGTGTGATTTTAGCGCTATAAAACATCTAGTTCTCAAAAAAAAAACCCTGCTTCCGTAGCGATCGTAAAGATCAACGAAATATTAAAAGGAATGTTGTGTTAGGTCTAACTGAACGTTAATCTTTAGACTAGATGTTACAAATTGGACTAATGTTGCTTTGCGCCACTACAATATGCGGACTGGGTGGTGACTCAAGTACTGAATTGACAAGTACCGCTCAAACAAGCGCTCCTGCTCAACAGAGCATGCAAGTAGCTAGTAAAGAGAGCTCACTGCGGGATTTATTGAAGGTAATAGACGATGGTGGATTTAGAAATTTTGTCGTGAATATGCCAAGAAAAGTGCCGTTAGAAACTCCTTTATTTGGAGCATGTGTCAATCCTAAAGAGGTAACAGATCAGACATACTGCCCAGTAGCATGTAATTGTTGTACAATGCTCGTTGATTGTATCGTGCCTCATTCAGAAGAATTGAGTACATTGCTTGAGACATGTAAACGAAACGGATTTGAACTTGTACAGGACAGCCCTGCTTGCCTTGGAATGACTTGCAGTGCGGATAATAATCGTTGCTATGGAATTACGCAATACAGCAATGTACGTAACGAAGAGTGCTGCGGCATGATTGAATGCTCCTCGTGTTGCATGGGCAAGGTTTTGGCCGGATGTTTTTCACCCTGCTGTGGACAAAGTGAGTTTAAGTTTTATTTACAGTACAAATTCAGCGATGGTAAGGCTATTTTGATTGACTTAGGTAAGTTGTCAGATTGGCAGGGCCAGGAAGATAGGCTTTTTAGTGAAAACGTAACTCGTTTAAAGAAACTTGCAGGAAAAGCAGATAATATTAAGAAACTTTTTCCATTAGGATAATCTTTTAGATCAAGTTATAATTACACTACATGGCTGGTCATTCAAAATTTAAAAATATTATGCACCGTAAAGGCGCTCAAGATGCAAAAAAAGCAAAGATCTTTACTAAAATTACTCGCGAAATCTCTGCTGCAGTGCATGAGGGTGGTAGTGTCAAGCCAGAGGACAATCCAAGATTGCGTTCGGTTTTATTAAAGGCGCGTCAAGCAGAAGTTCCAAAAGATCGTATTCAAAAGGCGATTTCTAACACTCAGCACACACCTACTGTTCCTATGAGATATTTTTGTTATGGTCCAGGAATGATTGCAATGGTTATTGAATGCATGACTGACAATAAAAATCGCATCGCAAGTGAAATGAGGTTAATTTTTGACAAACATAACGCTAAAGTTGAATCTACTGAATACCTATTTACACAAATGGGTTGTGTAAAATATCAAATCCCGTTTACAGAGGCTGTTGAATTACAAGGGTTAGAAGCGGAGGCGGTCACGGTTGAGCAAGAAGAGGATCAAGTGGTATTTTTGTTTGCAATAGATACCTTTAATGAAAGAAAAAAACTACTAGAAGGGCTTGGAGAGCAGACTTTTGACGGACTGGTTTGGGTGCCTAGCGCCACACGAGCTGTATCTGAAGAGAATGCTCCAAAATTGAGTAAATTTCTTGAAGCTCTAGAAGATCACGATGATGTGCAAGATATCTGGACTAATGCTGAATGAATCTTAGTTAAAGGATCAGAATAGATATTTATTAGCAGCAACAACTAATAGTGGATGATAATGCTAAGGATTTACGATATAAAATAGATCGTAATAATGTATTAATAAATGCGTTTGTAATTTGCCTGCGCTGCTTATAGTATTATACGAATGAACAAAGCATTATACGGTATGTTCGCTACGCTTTCGCTGTTTGCTCCAGACGAATCAATGACAAGCAGATACGAATCAGGAACGAGAGTTGCGCCTACTACGAAAGCGGATGCAGAGCCAGTTACATCTAAAGATGTGTTTGAAGGAATCCAAGCATTTCTGCGTGGAGGCACTGTGTATGAGAACGAAATGCCTTGGGGTCGTTGCAATGTTGTTCGCGACGGATTTGTAGCGGGCAGCAATGACAAACCAAATGTCGCTGAGGCAGATCTCAATACTCTATTGCTACTTGCAGAAAGAGGAGATGTAAATGATGAATCTCTAGCAATGCAAGCGTTAGCGCGAAAATTATGGCAATTTCAAATTCATATAATCAAAGTACTGCCAAGATTACATCGTGTTTGTTTTTGGTATTCAGGTCGATATCAGCCGACAAGCGTTCTGTATTTAGCATATAACGCTGAAATATTAGCTCCAAGATTTATTCAGCTTGATACAGATCAAGATATAAAAAGCATTAAATCAGTTCTTAATAAAAGGCTCGCTGCACCTGTAGAAGAAATAGATAAATTGCAAACATTGCAAGACATTCACGCGTCGCTTCAGAATCCATCTGTTCTTGCTTTAGAGCAAGTAGCGAGCGTAGATCGTATTCATGTTTATCTGATTGATTCAGACAATAATAATCAAGAATCGGATAAATTGCACCGTTTAGCACGATCATTGATGAAATACGAGATACTTATTGGGCAATCTATGCCGTCTATTACGGACAACAGCACAAGAACGTACTTGATATGGCCAGAGAAAATCGGTAATGAATTAAGATGTGTAAGAATGTGTGCGGAATGGGAAATTTCGAAGTTGGAAGCGGTTGGGCAAAAATGTTCAGAAATTATAGAAACCATTTCTGCTTCTAATCTATTGACTAATAGCGCAGACAAAGCATAAGTCGATTGTTTATACGCCGCCTAATAATATGCTTTTGGCTGTTTTTTTGATTATTTTACCATCTCTAGTTTTTATTATATAAGTGTAGCAGTATCGTGGTCTGTCAGCGATCACTTGGCCTTTGTAGACTTTACATGGCAAGGTTGTTTCTAAAAGAGACTTACTGGAGACTCCGTCGATTTGCACAGTGTATTTTCCAGAATCAGAGGTAATGCTAAGTGTGTTGTTTTCAAGTTTCATTGTTCCGGTAAAGGGCGCAATGATTTCCTTTTTATGCAATGGCATAGTCACAGTTTCGTTTACTGCATTGGAAGTAGAGGGGGCCGTGGTGCGATATGCGTTGCGTGCGTGTGCATAGTTTGCTGGAGTGTCAGTATTTGCGGGCTCGTAAGTTTTTTGTTTGTGTTTAAATGGAATTCTCCAATATCCGGCCTGTTGCCAGTTTTTATTTAATCGTTCTACCTCTCTAGGGTTGATTCGGTATTGAGAAGCGATAAGTTCAACAGAATCTCCAGTTTCGACTTTTATCAAGGTGTGTTGTTTTTTAAACAAAGAAGGAGTGGCAAACATTAAAGCTAATGCAATCATCACGAAATGAGCAGGATGCATATGTAATAATATAGTAAATAATATAGAAATGTAATAATACAGTGAATAATATAGAATAATAAAATGGGCACTGAGGGATTCGAACCCACGACAAGCCGGTTAAAAGCCGGATGCTCTACCAACTGAGCTAAGTGCCCTTACAAGAAAATGATAGCATTTACTATATGTGAAGTCTAGTCTACTTATTACCTTTTCAATGACACTACCCTCGGTAATCAGCGCATGATAAGATTTGCTATATGTTGATCGATTACACGAGAGCACAACTCAAACACTGGGTATGGTTGTTCTTGTCTTTCTTTACATTGTTTTATGCTTATCACCTGAAAGGTTCTATTCGTTATGGTATGGATTTACAGGGTGGAGTGTCGTTGACTTTTATGCCAAAAGAACAAGAAATAACAAAATATATTAATACAAATTTACAAGACGAAATTAAGCAGTACTTGTCTGATAAGCGTATTATCGCTATTGTGAAATCGACTCCAGCGGGAGTGTTAATTTCAACCAATCAAAAATTTTACATTAAAAACAGTAATTGGATTATCACAGACACGGAAAATGGATTGTTGGTGAATTATTCTCCAGAGGCAATTGATATTCAAAAGAAAAACATCTTTGAAAAAATTTATTCTGTGATTAGAGTAAGAGCAGACGAGCAGAGTACCAGCGGTATCTCTGTGTATCAAAGCGGCGGTAATAATATCGTTGTAGAGATGCCCGGTGCAAAAAATCCAGACGAATTGAAAAGAAGATTGGGTAGCACAGGAAAATTAACATTTAAGCTCGAAGGAGCAGATGGTTTTGTTGACGGTGGTTCTGTAAATAAAGCGAATGTGTCGTTTGACCAACTTGGATTGCCTTTAATTCATTTGCATTTAAATCGAAAGGGTGCAAAAGATATGCAGAAATTAACAGAGAGTAATGTTGGTAAGTTAATGAAGATTTCTATTTCTGGTCAACACGGGGAACGAGAAATTTTCAGCGCAACTGTTCAAAGTGTACTCAGCTCTGATATCCAGATTACCGGTATTCGGAGTGGTGAAGAAGCTCATGAAATCGCATTATTAATTAAATCAGGCGCGCTACCAGTGCCATTAGAAATTATCGAAGAAAGAACTGTGGGTGCTGAGCTAGGAAGCGATGTTGCTTACAGTGGAATTCTTGCATGCCTCATGTCAATTGCCTTAGTTGTTGGTATTATGCTTGCAATTTATGGTGTCATGGGTCTGATTGCAGGTATCGCGTTAGTGATTAACATAGCTGCCGTGATGATCTTTGTTGCGTTAACAGAATATAATTTAACTCTCGCTGGAATCGCTGGTTTAGCGCTTTCTGCGGGTATGGCAGTAGACGCAAATGTTCTAATTAATGAAAGCATGCGTAAATCATTACAAGAAGGAAAGTCTTGGTCGGTAACCTTAGTGGATGGATATGCGAATGCATTAAGAACGATTTGGGATTCAAATTTAACCACCTTAATTGCCGGTTTAATATTATACTGCGCAGGCACTGGTATTATTCGCTCATTTGCTGTGATATTTACAGTTGGATTGGTAATATCGTTTTTTACCTCTGTTGTATTAACAAAAATGATGATGGAAGTATGTGTGGACGGGGCATTTGAAACTCCTATTTCTCGTGCACTGTCCAGGGTGGCATTGCCGTTTAGGTTGACCGTCTGCCAATTAAGAAAAATCGCGTCAGTGATTTCGTTAATGGGAATTAGCGCTGTTACTATCTCGGGTCTATCCAACGGAATTCATTGGGGAGTAGATTTTACAGGTGGTGTAACACTAGAAATTGAAACCACCGAAGACATCGCGTCACTTCGTCAGGAAATCGGCGATCTGTGCGCAATGCAGGAAATCGGTAAAGGTGCGTTTTTAATTAAGACAGAATCAACTGCAAATGCAGACGCTATCATGGAAAGACTTGGTAGTAGCGCAGAATGCAGAAAGCGAGACATGGTCGGGCCGAAATTGGGTGGAGATCTACTATCTACATGCGTCAAGGCGATATTTTTTGCGCTCTTTTGTATGTGGTTGTATATCGCATTAAGCTTTGGTGTTTCTTATGCAAATGTAGGAGTCTTGTGCTTGGTTCATGATCTTTTTTGGGTCATGCAGCTTTACACGATCTTTGGTATGGAATTTGATTCCTTTGCAATTGCAGTGATTCTACAGACCATTGGTTATTCGATTAATAATACAATTATTATATTTGACAGCATCAGAAAGCAATTTGACCCAACAAAGCCTCTAGAGCATACTGTATTTAAATCGATTCAAGACACTGCAAGAAGAACATTGTTAACCTCTGTAACCACCGCCTCTACACTGATCATGGTTTGCTTTGGTGGTTCTGTGCTGTATAGCTTTGCATTACCAATGCTTTATAGTGTGATTATTGGCACATACTCTTCTATATGCCTTGCTGGTCCGTATCTAGCTTTAATTGGCGTAGAGCAAGAAGCAGAATGAATTACATGAATACAGTATAATTTAAAGTAGATGATTCGTGCGAAAGAATTGATTGACAATTTAACAGAATGGCAGGAAATGTGTAAATTAAGAAACGTAGAAGACGTTTCAGGTTTGATTGTTGAGGATTACAATCGAAAGAAACACTTGCAATTAGAATATGAACAATTTGCGCAGCGATTAAAATTATTAGAAAATAACTCACCAGAATATAAAGAGATTTCATTAAAAAAGAAAAATGTCGAAAAGGAAAAAAAAGACGTTGAAGCGAGATTGGAGCAATTGTTGTTGTTACAACCGAACTGGTTAAGCAAAAAAGTTCCACCAGGAGTATCTGTAGCAGACGATGTTGAGGTAAAGCACTCTGGGGAATGCTTGGAAAAAGACTTCTGTCATGAGAATGCGCGTGGGTATGATCGTGAAACAGCTATCAAGATTTCAGGGACTCGTACAACTTTGTTTCGTGGGAATTTGGCAAGGCTTGAATGGGCATTAACGCAGTGGTTAATGAATTTGCATATGTCAGCAGGTTTTGAATATCTGTCAGTGCCGTCACTTGTGAAAGCTGATACAATGCGCAATGCAGGGAAATTTCCCAAATTTCTTGATGACGCGTTTTCTGTGGATGATTATTCATTGATTCCAACAGGTGAAGTACCACTTGTATGCACAGTAAATAAAGTGTCTGAGCGTCATAAAATGATGACGTTTACTCAGTGCTTTCGTAAGGAAGCAGGTGCTGCAGGTAAGGACGCGCAAGGATGGGTTAGAGTGCATCAATTCCCTAAAGTGGAATTAGTGACGCTTGCTGCAGAGGAAGATGCCGAGTCTAGCTTTGAAGAGCTTTGTGATAGAGTTGAGCTGGTAGTAACATCTCTGGGTTTAACTTGGAGAAAAATGCGTGTGTGTAGTGGTGAAATTGGAGCAGGGGCATATGATCAAATTGATTTTGAGGTATGGCTTGCAGGTCAAAGACGTTGGTTGGAAGTGGCGTCGGTGTCTGATTGCAGAACTTACCAATCGGAACGCATGCATCTCAAAACAACTGACGGCAAGCTCGCTTATACTTTAAACGCAACTGGAGGTGTGCCTGGTCGTTTAATGGCAGCTGTGCTCGAGCAACATCACCAGACTGGTACTAATATTGCGATTCCACAACCATTAAGAATGTATCTAGATGGTGCTGCAGAATTAGAAGTGTAATTTATTACGGACCGAGAGGAGCCGATCCTGACAGGATGTGCTTGAGCAACATCACCAGACTGGTACTAATATTGCGATTCCACAACCATTAAGAATGTATCTAGATGGTGCTGCAGAATTAGTTTGCAAAAACCTATAAGATCTTTGTATTTGTTTTATCGTTCTATTGCTTCATAAAATCAAAGATTTTTGAAAAATCCGCACCCGCCATTTGTAACATTGAATCGAAGTCAAAATCTTGCTGTGGAGCAGAAGGTGTTTCGTCTGTTTCAGACTGTCTACTCAGCAGAGTGCAGAACGATTCGCGGAACGAAACCATCATTGCTTCAAATTCTGGTAGTGCGTCATTTTTATATACATTTAATGGGTCTTTCTGAGCGTACGCTTGCATATAAGCTCGTTGCTTGAGATTGTCCATGTTTGTCAGGTGACCTCTCCATTTCGCGTCTAATTCCTGCAAAAAGATACGCTTGATAAATGTATCTGGTTTGGTAAATTGCTCGTAAATAGGCGCGTCAGTTACTTTCGTCATAATATCTCCATGTGATAATTCGTCGCAGTTTTGATCTGGCCCGATAAGCGCGTGAGAAAGAATAGAGCTGGTGATTTTGTCACGATCTAACCACTGTACTTTGCAGTTAAATACACTTTTAATGTGATCTTTAAATTCTTGATTTTTATCTTCGTATTTAAGCATTAAATAATCAATGTGATCGATAATCGTGTTTACTGCGATTTGATATACTGTTGTGTTATTTGCGAATAACACTGTTTCACGAATGCTGTCTTTGACCTTACGTTGTTCGTTTAATACAGAATCATATTCAAGCGTGTGTTTTCTTTCGTCAAAGTGATGCGATTCAATTTTTTGTTGAAAATTTCTAATAACCATATCGATCATGGAACTTGACGAAGGTTTGTAATCTTCTTGATCTTCTGTATATTGCTCTAATTGTTTATCAGCACCAGGAAATAATCGAATCAATCTGTCTTGCGGAGATACGCAAAATACTGATTCTCCAAGATCTCCTTGACGACCAGCTCGACCACGGAGTTGATTATCAATACGACGGCTATCGTTACGTTCGGTGCAAATGACAAATAAACCTCCAAGTTCAATGACTTTGGTCTTTTCATTTTGATCGCTACCGCCTAATTTAATATCTGTACCACGTCCCGCCATATTTGTTGCAATGGTTACAGCTCCTATGCGACCTGCCTCTGCAATAACTTGCGCTTCTTGCTTGTGGTAACGAGCGCTGAGTATTTGGTGTCGAATGTTGAGTGCTGATAACGCCTGCGATACTTCTTCTGACTTTTCAACACTTGGAGTTCCAACTAATATTGGCTGCCCTGTTTCATTGCGCTCTTTAATCATTTGGCATATTGCTTCTAATTTTTCCGCAGCATTTTTATAAAGCAAATCTCTGCGATCGTTTCTTGCGATTGGCAAGTGAGTAGGAACTGGCACTACCAACAGGTTGTAAATTTTCTTGAATTCTTCAGATTCAGTAGCAGCCGTACCAGTCATACCTGCCAATTTGCCATACATGCGAAAATAGTTTTGATAAGTAATAGAAGCTAAGGAGACGTTTTCATTTTTAATTTCTACGTTTTCTTTAGCCTCAATTGCCTGGTGTAATCCATCTGAATATCTACGCCCATCCATCGTTCTTCCTGTAAATTCATCAATAAGGAGAATTTCGTCATCTTTGACTATATAATCCACGTCTTTCTCGTACAATGCATGCGCTTTAATTGATTGCTGCACTGAATGCACGATGTCTGCGCATGCTGAAATATACAAAGTTTCTTCTTCAGAGATAACCGTTTCTTCTCGCAAAATCTTTTCAAGTTTTTCAATTCCGCTTTGTTTGATGGCAACAGACTTGTGTTTAATGTCCACTTCGTAATCTGCGTGAGTTAATTGCTTGACCAAGCTATCTACCCAAGAACACTGTTCTGCTGAGCATTGTGAAGGTCCGGATATAATTAAAGGTGTACGCGCTTCATCGATCAAAATGCTGTCTACTTCGTCAAGAATTGCATAAGAATTGGTATGACGTTGCCTGACACCGGCAGGATGCATTTCCATATGATCTCGCAAATAATCAAAACCCAATTCATTATTAGTTACATAAGTGATATCACAATGATACGCTTCACGTTTTTGAAAATCTTGAGTACTGTGAGTTACACAGCCTGTCGTTAGTCCTAAATAACTATACACTTCACTCATGACTTGGCCGTCGCGTTGTGCAAGATAATCATTGACCGTTACAACATACACTCCCTTACCTGAGAGAGCGTTTAAATATGCGGGCAATGTCGCTACAAGTGTTTTTCCTTCACCGGTGCACATTTCTGCAATCATGCCTCGATGTAAAATAATGCCACCAATTAACTGAACATCAAAATGACGCATTTTGAGGGTGCGCTGCGATGCTTCCCTGACCATTGCAAATGCCATGGGTAAGATCTCGTCTAAAGTGTTTTTATTTTCTTGCACAAGCTGTTTAAATTTTTCTGTTTGCTCAATCATTTCCGATTGTGACATTTGTGACACACGAGCTTCTAATTCATTAATCTTATGGACAATTTTTCTTGCATCAGACACGGCAGCTTTTGGTGTTAATGTGCCAAATAAGTGCATGGTTAGCTCGTAAAGAAACTCCCATGAAGTGGTAAGCGCACCACTCGTATACCTCCAAACAATAGCAAATGCACGATTCATATCACATATTGTATCATTCGTCCAAACAAACCGAAAGCCAAAAAGCTATAAAGAAATTGATTATTGTTGGTGTGATATATAAAAAGTAAAAATTATGCAGGTTTTAGGTATCAGGTCATCAGAATCACTCGTTATTAGTTATGTGCCATATCATTAAGTAGAAGCGCGCATTCCGAAAATTCATTTTGATCAAGTATAGTTAATTAAATTATGTTGCGCCCTCTAGTATACGACACAGCGCTTCATCATCCAATCAACGCGTCAGTAAAGATAAAAGGTCACGAACTGCAGGTTATATCGATAGAATTTCATAATAAATTAAATGCATCGTATCGGATTGATCTAGAGATTGTTACAGAACTGAAGCAAGAAGTGGGGATGGAAGGCGATGAGGTGGAATTTCAATACTGTTTAACAGAAGATCACAAAATCACAACAAATGGCATTCTTTGGTCTGTGGCTAAGGGGATGAAATTTACCAATCCCGACAAAGAAGAGTTGCGTGTGTGGAAAATTGAAATCCGCCCTCATGTATATAAATTATCCAAAGCCGTTACAAGTGACGTGTGTCATGGGTCGGTGTCGTCAGTGTTAAATACACTTGTAAATGGATTGCATACGGTAGTATCTGATCTTTCAACGCCTGACATGCTGTTTCCTAGATATCAAATGAATGGAGTGGATTTTATGCGTTATGTGATTTCCCGTGGAAATGGTATGTATTATTCACAAGGAAGCAAGACTTATATCTTGAAAGAATTGAATTCAAAAAAATCTCATAAAATTCACCCAGAGCAAGTGGTGTCATATTATTCTTGCAATTCACCAGATGCAAAAGACTTGATAATTCACCAATGGAATCGACATGATTCATTGCAGCCAGAATCGAAAAAGATCAGCGCTGGTAAGTTGCCTGTAGCGCACGAAGAAGAGTGCGTCGGTAATTATCACGAATATTCGCACCGACCAGAATTCATTGAGGTTGAATTAATTAATGCCGCTCACTTGGAGCTTGGAGACAAGATTGTATTTGAAGATGAATTTGAAGGGATGATTGCAGAAGTCCATCATTCTGTGCAATATATGCCGAAGTTCATATGCAAAACCACTACAAGGTTGATTAAAGTAAAATCTGAGGTGTTGAAATATAAATTTCAAGACACTGTCTTGTCTCATCATGCACTAGTGGTAGGAGGAAAGCCTGGCGCGATTGTAACAAATCAATATGGCCAGGTGCAAATTAAATATATCTGGCAAAAAAGCGATACAAAGATTTGGGCAAATGTAAACTTGTTGAATTTTGGTATAAATAATCGTGGTGTAGTAATGCTGCCTCGAGTAAATGACGAGGTGATTGTGCAGGATTTGCTAAATCCTACCATTATCGGAGCATCGCCAAATGCAACAAATAAATTTAATCAATCACTTGCTGGTCATAGTTCTACAATTACAGGGCAATCGCTCTCTGCTGGAAAGAAACCACAAAACAGCATGACATTATGCGACAAAGCTGATCACGAGTCGTTTAACATCAGTTGCACTAAAGATTATCAATTAGATGCAGAAGGAAACGCAAAGCAATGTGTCAAAAAAGGATTATACGAAATTGAATCTAAGTCTTTTACTGTAACTTGCGGGAATTGCAAAATCCATATTGATGAGCAGGGTAATATGTCGATCGAAACTTCAGGTAAGATCAAATTTTCTGGTACTGAGATTGACTTGTCTGCCACCAAGATCACCTTGTCGGCTAAAGGTGGTGTTTCAGTAGATGCGTTACAAATTGACTTAGCAGCTAAGGATAGTTTTAGTGCGAAGGGTCAACGTGCTGCGATTACAGGAAATATAACAACGGACATCACAGGAGGCATGACAAAGGTCAAGGGTAAACTTGTAGATGTTGCGAGCGATGGAATTACAAGCATCACAGGTGCAATTGTAAAATTGAACTGATTATAAGTTTAACCGTATGCAGAGCTTAATTTATGTAAAGAATTCCCGTAGCATCAATTATGAATAATATATTGGTTTTGTCTGGACCCTCAGGTGCTGGAAAGACGTCCATTGCCAGAGCGTTAGCTTTGAAAAAAGAATACACACATGTTATATCGCATACCACTCGGGCCCCACGTCCAACAGAAAAAGATGGTATTGATTATCATTTTGTTTCGGAAGAGGCGTTTAATCGTACTGAATTTTTGGAATCGGCAGATGTTTTCGATTATAAGTATGGAACGCCAAAGGTTCGATGTACTGAAGGTGTGGCGATTTTAACAATAGATCCACAAGGAGCAAAGCAAATCGCTCACATTCCTGGATTAAACATTTTAACTATATTTGTTTCTGCAGATGCCCGTACTTTAGAAGGTCGATTGGTTCAGCGCAATTCTGACACACAGGAGACAGTGCAAAAGCGTATGCAAAAATATGAGGAATTTTTAAACTACGCACCTTTGTATCGTTATCATCTGATCAATCACAATTTAGATCTAACTGTGGAGGCGGTGGATCTGTTATGTAATGGCTGGTTTAAATTTAATTAACTCTGAGTGTGTATGATAACTCCAGAAGATTTCGGTACAATATATGTATAAACAATGTCTTCTTTAAGAGCCGAATACGAATTGCTTAAACAAGTAATTGATCAGCATGATTACCTGTATTTTGAAAAACAAACACCTGCGATTTCAGATGATGCGTATGACATTTTAAAGAGACGGCTGTTGTGGCTTGCTTCTAGATTAAAGATTCATATCGACAAAGTTGGAGCGACTCCAAACATCCCTCAGATAACACATGATCAGCGTATGTTGTCTTTAGAGAGTAATGTAGGGCTAGAGTTTTTTGAATCTTGGATTGCAAGAATCACTGCAGACCCGTATCCAATAGCAATGCAACATAAAGTTGATGGATTAGCAGTGTCTATCAAGTATCTCAATGGGCAATTAATTTATTGCGCAACGCGAGGGAATGGGGAAGTCGGGGAGGATATTACATTAAACATACAAGAGGTCGTGCCACGTGTCATTCCATGTAAGGAAGAGATTTCTGTGCGTGGCGAGTTGTACATTACAAAAACTGCATTTGCATCTTTTCAGCATCATTTTTCTAATGCTCGTAATGCAGCTGCAGGAATTGCGCGTAAACTAAATGCATCTGTACAAGAATTGGAAATGCTGAGCTTTGCTGCGTATGAAGTGATCGGTATGGATCAAGATTATCTGGAAACAGTAGAATTCTTAAGCTCGTTAGGTTTTGATGTTTTAGATACAAAGATCTGCGCGAATCGTGCTGAATGTATTGAAGCTTTTAACTTGATTGATCGTGATGCTATTAAATATGTGATTGATGGCGCAGTGTTTAAGGTCAATAGTTTGGAATTGTGCAGGAGGCTTGGATATACATCGCGCGCACCACGATGGGCTGTGGCGTGTAAATTTTCTCCAAAAGAATCCATTACAAGAGTATGTGAGATTGTATTTCAAGTAGGGCGTACAGGTTTAGTTACACCTGTGTTGATTTTAGAACCCACTACAATTGAAGGTGTAGTAATCACAAGAGTAAGCATGCATAACTTACAACTCTTAAAAGAGAAGGACGTTCGTATCAATGATCAGATTATCGTGACACGAGCAGGAGATGTGATACCGTATGTAAAAAATGTTTTGTATGAACTGCGCAATCAAACGCAATTGCGAGTAGAATTGCCCAAGTTATGCCCGTCATGTGAGTCAATTATTGCGCATGAAGGTGCTTTGTCTCGTTGCACGAATGGGTGGAAGTGCTCAAAACAGGCTATTGGAAAATTAAAGTACTGTTTTAGTGCCTTGGGGATTAAAGAATTGAGCGACGCTCATATTACACGCCTGTATAATTTAGAGATTATACAGTCCTTTGATGATTTGTTTACTCTTGATCTGGATCAAATTGTTTCATTAAAAGGATGGGGTGTTAAATCTTGGCTGCGTATTCAAAACCAATTGCACAGACCGGTAAAATTAGCACATGCGATTAATGCATTAGGCATTATGGGTGTTGGAGAAGTGATGTCTGTAGTGTTGGCTAAGCGATTTCAAACTTGGGAAAAGTTTATTCATAAAAGAAATTTTGACACTATTGCAGGCATTGGTCCGAAAACAGCTGAGCGGATTATTCAACTCTTGCAAAACGAACAGGAATTACTAGAAACCTTTACAAAGCACTTAACTATTCAACCAACGGAGGGGGAGACTGAGTTTAAAGAGACATGGGTGATTACTGGTGAGCTTTCTATGCCCCGAGAGGCGATTAAACGGAGATTGGAAGCGCTGGGTATTAAAGTGCAATCAGATGTATCGCAAAAGGTGTCGTGCTTGTTATGTGGTGAGAAACCTGGTTCAAAGTTAGAAAAAGCAAAGAAATTAGGGATTAAGATTGTTGGTGAAGAGGTCTTCCAAGAGTTGCCAGGGTTTAGTTTGATAGAAGGGTAGGGTCGCTGAGGAAGTTTGATGCGCGTTATAGACAGAGAGGTGCGCAGAGGTGCTCGTAATATGCTGGAATGTAACTTCTAGATCTACTTGCGTTGTAATAGTGGCGCGTGGCTTTGGGTTGGCTGGTCGCTTAGCTGGTATGCGGGAATGTCGCTTAGTAGATCGTGGCTTTGGTTCTCTGATAAGGGGTTAATACTAGCGCGCTGGAATGTAACTTCTAGATTGCTCTGCGTTGTGATAGTGGTATGTGGCTTTGACTGTCTGGTCGCTTAGCTAGTGTGCTGGAATGTCACTTATAGATTGCTCCGCGTTGTAAAGTGGTATGTGGCTTTGGGTTGGCTGGTCGCTTAGCTAGCGCGCTGGAATGTCGCTGAGTGGCGCGTGGCTTTTGCCTAATACCTCAAAAATGAACTGGAATGTAACTTCTAGATCTACTTGCTTTGTGATAGCGCAGTGATTTCACCCGCATCCACTGGTGTTGCCGCAAGACAAGCAAACTTCACAGGTTCCGCTTTTGATCATCTCAGCCATGCCGCAGCTCTTACAGATTTCACCCGAAAAATTCTGAGTGACTGGATTGTCATTCGTATCGGGTCTAGATTCATGTTCTGAGCTATTGGTTTTGATTTTTGAGTTGTCGATCGTATCGGGTTCTGCTTCATGTTCTGAACTGTACTCAGAGCGCATAGTGCTGGTCTTGTTTTTCGATGCATTATTCAATTCATCAGGAGCAGGGCCGTCGCCATAGTTCTCCCACAGATCGGTGACAATTAAGCCAAAAATCGAAGAGGCAAACCTAATGTTGTCATGACCTGTGATAAATCCAGATGGGTCGAATTTCATATCTTTAAATGCACGATAGAGAACTGCTAATGGAACTCCATATTGCAACGCTAAGGAAAACAGAATTGCAAAGCCATTCATTAAACTTCGGAATGTAGCGCCTTCTTTATGCGTGTCAATGAAAATTTCACCGAGAGTGCCATCTGAATATTCACCTGTGCGCCAAAGGAGTTTGTGACGTCCGATATGTACTTTTTGTGTATATCCATATCGTCTCGGTGGTAATTCGCGTCGTACAGGTTTGTGCAAAGCGCGCATTATGTCTTCTTGCATCTTTTCTAACGAGATGTTTTCATTTTTCACAATATCGTAAATTAAATCTTCAGTAATCGATTGTATTGAGTTTGATTCTTTAATTGACAATTCATTTGTAAACGCAGACAGAGGCTGAGATTTCGATCCGTCTCTGTATTGCGCAACACATTTTAATCCGGCTTTGTATGCAGCTCGGATACTATCGTCAAACTCTTTAATCGTTGCATTTGCTTCTAGATTGATCGTTTTGGAAATTGACCCTGACAAGAATAGTTGCATTACTGCAAGAATCTTGATATGCGCATGCCAGTGTAAGCTTCTTTTACTAAACGGACCGCAATTATTAGCGCAGTCAAAGACATGTAGATCTTTGTCTTTGATATGCGGCGCGCCTTCGATTGTCTTTGTACCGAAATAGTATAAGTTCGACTTGTTGATTTCTTCTTGTGTAAAGTGAAGCGCGATATCCTTATGTAAGGATTTCAAATCGTATGCAGTAGCCAGTTCTATTTGATTGGAATTTATACCAGCTTTAGCCAATGACTGAGCGTTTACTGGTGTAATATTATTGTTAAAGTCCTTTTTACCGCAAATATACTCAATAATTTCTGAGACTTGTTCATCAGTATAATTCAGCTTTTTTAAAGCATATGGCACCGAGTTGTTTACGATTTGCATCCAACCTCCAGACGCAAGTTCTTTGCCTTTTACAAGAGCAAAGTCTGGTTCGCATCCAAGTGTGTCACAATCCATAACTAATCCGATCGTTCCTGTAGGTGCTAGCACTGTTGTTTGGGCATTTCTAAACCCATATTCATCACCTAGTACCTCGACTTCCTTCCATACTTTTTGAGCGCAATCATAAATATCGTATTGTGTTTGAGATGGGATTAATCTTGTTGGGGCGATATTTAACTGCTCGTATTTATCTGATCTTGCATTACATGCTCGTGAATGGTTTCGGATCACTCGTAGCATATCTGTACGATTTTTCTGGAAATGTTTAAATGGACCAAGTTTAGCAGCGATTTGAGCAGATGTTTTGTATGCAACACCTGTCATTAATGAGGTAATTGAACCTGCGATAGCACGTCCTTCGTCTGAGTCGTAACCTAAACCTAATCTCATAAGTAAACCACCGATGTTCGCGTATCCTAGTCCTAATGTACGGAAATCGTACGAGCGTCTTGCAATTGCCTCTGAAGGGAATTGTGCCATGTGTACAGAGATCTCTAACACCATTGTAAATAACTTGCATGCGTGAGCAAATAAGTGATGTTCAAATTTATCCGCCTTTAGCAGTGTTACAAGATTAATGGATGCTAAATTGCATGCCGTGTCATCAAGGAACATGTACTCAGAGCAGGGGTTCGAAGCGTTAATCGGTCCGTCTTGCGGGCAAGTGTGCCAAGCGTTGATGGTGTCGCGAAAATGTAAGCCGGGATCTGCAATTGCCCATGCATTGTAAACAATTTCTTGCCACAAGTGCTTTGCTTTTACAGTTTTATGGACGCTTCCATCTGTTCGGCGAATTAATCCAAAATCTTTATTGGTATCAATCAACTTCATAAATGCGTCAGTGACACTAACTGTGTTGTTTGAGTTTTGACCCGATAAAGACTTAACTCCTTCTCCGTCCCAATGATTGTTGTATTCCTTAAGTTCTGGTGTTTGATAATTTTGTTTTAAGCCGCTTACAAGTCGATCGATGTAATTTTGCGGCATACCGTTAATACGCGCAATATCAATTCTTTTTGCAAGTTCTTTGGGATTACTGGCAGCTTCAATGATTTTTTGAGCGTGACGCCTCATGCTTTGCGAACCTGTCACAATGTACATTAATTTTTCTTCTTCCAATGTTTTCCAACGGATGAATTGTTCAATGTCAGGATGATCGATATCCAGAATCACCATCTTTGCAGCGCGCCTAGTTGTTCCTCCAGATTTTACTGCACCAGCTGCACGGTCTCCGATTAACAACCAGCTTGGAAGTCCAGAAGAGACACCGCCACTTGATAGAGGTTCGTTTGTACCACGGATTGGAGAGAAATTTGACCCAACGCCTGAGCCGTATTTAAACATCAGCGCCTCTTTGTGCCAATGATCCATGATTCCACCTGTACCAATTAATTGATCCTTGATGCTCATGATAAAGCAAGCGTGTGGTTGAGGTCGTTCGTATCCGCATTCTGACTGTATTGTTTCGTCTGTGTCAGGATCTACGTAGAATTGCCTGCCGTTATGCTCTCCTTTGATGCCGTATGCCCAGTGTAAGCCTGTATTAAAACATTGAGGTGAGTTTGCAAGTGCAATTTGATGAGAAATGATATACAAAAGCTCGTCGTAAAAAATCTTAGCTTCTTCTTCTGAATTAAAATATTTACCTTTCCAACCCCAGTATGTCCATCCGCCCACTAATCTTTCAAAAAATTGTTTAAATGATGTTTCTTGTCCAAGAGTTGCGTTTTTGGCTGGTTGTCGCCTGCATAGCCATTTCGGTACATTTTCTTCTGAGATTAGCTCTGAAATGTTTGGCACTCCAGCTTTGCGTAAGTATTTTTCCCTAACCATTCGTATCGCGTTTTCTGACCAGGTATTCGGTACCTCGATCTCAGTGTTTTGATATTTGACCCAACGAAATGTGAGGTTATGGTATGGATCTTGGTGTTTTATTGTGAATACTCGTTGTATGTCAACAAAATGATTGCCTGCAGATTGTTTGTTAGTCATACATTAATTAAATCATTAGTTATATATATTTCTCAATCTTGACAAACATCTAAATCTGTGAATTAAATGCGCTGATGTTTTTTTGTAGACTAAATAGAAGAAGACCAATAGGGGAATGATACTGATCATGAAAATGAGTTGTTCAGCAGAGATTGTTTTAATCTTTGACGCAGATGCTTCTAATGCGTTGATGGGCGCGATGGATGTGTCGGTTGTGGATGAATTGCGTTGCGCGCGGTAAGGAGATGCTGGAGAAACAGATTGCGTGGAATGCGGTGTAGACCGTGGGATTTGATGCGCAGAAGGAGTTTGCGGTGTAAATGGTGTGAAATCAGGAATTACTACGGGGATTGCTAATGGTATATGCTGCTTAACGGTATGCGGAGCATGATGCGCAGAAGGAGTTTGCGGTGTAGATGGTGTGGTGCGAGCAGAGTCTGTATGATTAAATGAAACTTCGAGGTTTTGTGGGAAAAAGATTTCTTGCAGAAGTTTAGTTTTTTTACCATCTGGAATCTCAAATGTATGTATTGTTATTTCAGGCGCCTGAGCTAATGCAAGATCGATGAATTCAAGATACCTTGTGCAATCAGCGGCCAATGTTGTATTGCAAGGTAATTTGCGTGATGTGTATTGTTTGCGTTTGCCATGTTGAGCCAATGGTACCTGTTCTAATAGAAAGCCTTTGTGCATGGAATGACATTTTTTAGTAATTTTCATAAGCTTACATTCAACATCCTGCAATGAATGTAATTGTGCTCTTACCTTCATTACTTCTTTTGATTCACTGGATTTGTCTAAGTGTGTTAGTAATTTGTTTAAAAAATTTACCTCTCTGAAGGAAATTGGACATTTTGTTATAGTACGTATCCATTCTGTGATTTCTTCTATAGTGCATTTCTCAATTAATTCGTCTAGAGTTATGGCACTCATCGCGCCTGTGATTTCCTGCGCAGTGTATTTCTCAATTAATTGATCCAATTCCTCGAAGGATGTGTTTGTAACATGGTCTTTTGTTGAAATATTTTGCAATCTGCTGGGCTTTTTTCTACATGCGTCAATTAATTTGCTTAAGTCATATTTTAGGTCTGTACTTGATGTATCTACTTTGCTATCGGATTCACTATCAATGCGTGTCTCGATGGATTTATCTGTCAAATTACTTAGCCAGTTCTGAATCTGCTCTTTTAAATCTGTTCTTGCAGTTTTATATTTGCCATCATTCCACATGCCTGACTCTGTCAATTGCGCATCCCATAAATTATCCAGATATTCCTTTATTACTCTGATTAGTAAATTATCCAGCTCTTTTAAACCTGTTCCTGCAGTTTGATATTTGTCGTCCTTCCACGTTTCTAGCTCTCTCAATTGTTCGTCCCATTGATGACTCAGAGGGTCTCGTAATTGCTTTAATAATTCAGTGTATTCTTTCAGATATCGAAGTAATTGCGTGACAAGTGTGTCGCGCTCTGTGAAAAAGGTAAATTGCATTAAATCTGCTTGCAGCTTAGAATCTGTCATCTCAGATACGATCGGATAGACTCTTGGCGCATAAAGTGGCAAAGGTTCTTTTTCTAAACCACAGAACTCGCAAAGTGTATTGTAATGCTCATGATATTTACCAAGGGAATATTTGTCCTGATACATTGTATAAGCTGATTGAAATCCCATATGTATGTTATTAAATTGATCTGTGATAGTTATGTATGTGTCTGGTTTTAAATAGCTCTTATAGTTTTCGACAGATTGCTCGCTAAAGAATTCATTTAACTCGGTCAAGTCATCGTTTAATTTTGACACTTGTTCGTCATTGCTAATAGATGAAATTTTCCACGCAATTGCTAAACGTTTCAGATGTTTAAATAATTCAATTTCTGACTGAGTAGACGCCTCTAGATCATAAGATTTAGCAGTTAATTCATTTAAATGTTCGTTGATCTTGTCTAAAACTTCCTCAGATCGCCATCTTGTAACTTCTTTTAGTATTTGTAAGCGCCTTTGGAAGTGCGGGAGTAACTTTGTTGTGTTTGCTGCGCTAAGTGGAGCGGCGTTATTGGGATTGGTCGGCAATGGTAAATAATCAAGCGCTCTCTTTGTTTGACTCTTTCTAGATCCTTCAAGTGGGCAATAATTAGGATCTGTGTATTCGACAAGAGTTGCGTGTGTGGCGAAAGTTACTTGTCGGGGACACGGAGATTGTGAAGGTACGCTTAATGATTGCAAGGCAGAAACGCCCAAAGCAAAACGTAAAGCAAAACCATTCATAAATTACCATAATATTGACAGTATTTGTCAATTTTAGCAAGACTCTGGACCGGCTTAGGTGTTGGACGTGCGTTTATCAGTGTCAGCGCGCTAACATATTATATTACGATAAATAACTTTGCAAGCATAAAGATTGAGACAACACTCACTATGTCAGTGATAATTGAAAGCATTGGTCCAGCAGTTGTTGCAGGATCGAGACCAATTTTTGATGTAATAAATGGCAGCATAATACCAGCGAATCCCGACCAGATAATCAATAAAATAATACCACATGCGTTAACCATGCCAATATATGGATGCGTAGATACCTTAATTAACATAAAATAACGCGCAGATACAACTAGAGATAATATTAATCCTGTTATACACGAGACAAAGAATTCCTTTTGCAAGACTTTAGTCAAGTTGTCAATCGAAAGGTGCCTGTTTGAAATTGCACGGATTGTCACGCCTCCGGTTTGAGCTATTGCTGCACCACCAATTGCGGAAATCATGGGCGCCATAATAATAAATGACTCGTGTTGTCGCCATACTGAAAGGCATGTGCTAGTAACTATACTTGCGCAAATTGCACCGATGATTGCCACAAAAAGATAACGCACGCGGTCAAAAGCGATTTGATACACATATGCGTTGGTGTCTGTGATTCCGGCTCCGGTTAAGTTAAGAATGTCTTCTTCCGCTTCTTCGTATTCAACTTGCAAGAGGGTTTCTGGTGTTAAAATACCACATAAACGACCATGCAGATCTACAATTGCTGCGATTTTAATTTTATACCGACGAAACAGAAAGGCCGCGTCTTCCTTGTCTGTGTCAATTTGCAATTTATGCAACTGCTCGACTTCAAGATGATGTAATTCTATTGAATCGTCATTGTGTATAGCGAATTTTGAGATATGCAAAGCTACTTCTGGTTTGCTGTATTTATCAAGCAGAATAATATACGCCGGAGACCCAGACCATGACGCTAATACTGCGCGTGCTTTAGATATGGTCCACGTTGCTGGTAATGCAAAATATTGAGTTTCTGCAATTCGACCCACGCTGTCTTCTGGATAACTAAGTCCAATCGAGATTGAATCACGAGTTTTTGTGTTGAATACATTTAACAGAGCGCGTTGCTGAGCAGGGCTCATGTCTTCGATAATAGAAATCGCATCGCTTGTTTTAAGCGCAGATAATGCGTGCGCTAAACTGACAATTGTAATCTTGCTGAGCAGCTCTTCACGAATGTTCTCATCTAATTCAAGTAAGAATTCTGGGTTTAATGCTTTTAACGCTTGAGTGGCCAGTTGATCGATATCTGCTTTAGGCAATTCATTAAAGACATCAGCAACGTCAGCCGCGTCCAGCGAAAGCAGCACATGTATCGCAGTGCTGATTTGGCCTTGTTGTAATGCGTCTGATATATTGCGTGCACGTACTTGAGTTAAAGTAATTAGCGATTTACTAACGTCCATGCTTCATTATATATGCAATGTGTGAGAATGTTGCTAATTCTGTTGTGGTTTTATCAGACCCACGGTATTAGATGCCAATGTAGTAGATACGCGAGGTGATAGCATCAGAGCGGTAGTAAAGAGCGTTGTAATTGGCACTTGAGTGATGGTGAAAGAGAAGGCGACAGTAAAGAGCGTTGTAATTGGCAATTGAGCGATGGTGCAAGAGAAGGCGGTAGTAAAGAGCGTTGTAATTGGCACTTGAGTGATGGTGAAAGAGAATGCGACAGTAAAGAGCGTTGTAATTGGCAATTTAGTGAAAGTAGATGATTAAATGAACTATATGCGAATGTAGTAGATACGCGAGGTGATAGCATCAGAGCGACAGTAAAGAGCGTTGTAATTGGCAATTTAGTGAAAGTAGATGATTAAATAAACTATATGCGAATGTCGTAGATACGCGAGGTGATATCATCAGAGCGATAGTTAAGAGTGTTGTAATTGGCAATTGAGCGATGGTGCAAGAGAAGGCGGTAGTTAGGTAGATGATTAAATAAACTATATGTGAATGTGCGTGTTATGTAGTTATGGGCTTTCGATTTCCGGCATTTGGAAATCTTTTGCTAGTGTCACGTATGCGAATTTACGATCAGAACGCCTACCGGTCACACCGCGCACTCTTCTGTTTTTTCCTTTGCGTACCATAGTATTGACACTTACAGGAGTTGTTTTGAGTTGCTCGGTTACAGTCCGTGCTATTTCAAATTTTGTAGCCTTTAAATCATGGATTTCAAATAAAATCACATTCTTTTCATAAACCATTGACCCTTTTTCTGTGACATGCATTGTCATTAATACAGGTTGCGTTCTTTTTGCACAGCGTGCTCGATCTCTTAATACGTATTTTCTCATTTTAACCTCTCTTCAAGTTTGTTGATTACTGCCGCATCAATGATGATTAAATCATGATTTAGCATGCAACGGACATTTAGCCCTGCAATCGGTAAAGAATTCGCATAAGCAAGATTCTGTACAGATTTAATATTGTCTGCGCTGATAATTAAAGCTTTGCGATGATTAGATCCAAGGAATCCGCTCAACACTTTAACCATTTCTGCTGTTTTCTGAATTTCACTGATACCGTCTACCAATAAAAGTCTTCCTTCTTTTTGGCGTTGTGATATCGCAATTTTCAAACCTAATTTGCGCACTTTTTTGTTAATCTTGTATGAATAATCTCTTGGTTTTGGACCAAAAGCAACACCACCACCTCTGCAATGAGGTGAAGATCCGTCACCCATACGTGCGCGACCAGTTCCTTTCTGTTTGTATTCTTTTCTAGTACTACCGCTGATTTCTCCTCTGCTTTTAGTGCAGTGAGATCCAGCTCGTGCTTTTGCGTTTTGCCATACAACGATTTGATGTAATATATCCGATCGATCGGCTACGTCAAATAAACTTGGGTCTAAAGTATATTTGTTTACTTTTTGACCGATACAATTAACTATTTCTCTTTTCATGATGTAACTCCAGTTCTGTGTGATAGTGTGACCCATCCGTTTTTACCAACAACACCACCAGCGATTGCTAAGATAGAATGTTCCTGATCAAAATCCATGATTTTCATACCATGTATTGTCATTATTTCTGCTCCGTAATGACCGGCCATCTTCATGCCCTTCCAAGTGCTGTTTCTGTTTCGAGCACCTGTTGAACCTGCAGCTCTATGCTTTAACGAAGTACCGTGAGAGGCGCTTTGTCCAGCAAAATTCCAACGCTGCATAACACCTGAGAATCCGTGACCGATTGTTTTACCAGATATCGATACTCTATCTCCGATTTCAAAGACTTGATCAAAGCTGATTTTGTCTCCAACGTTAGGCAACTCTTCTTTAAACCATTGTACTTCGCAGCGATTCTGGAAAAATGGAAGTTGTAATTTATCTAATTCAGAACTTTGTGGTTTTGAAAGCTTTTCCTTCTTGCATTCTGTCCATGCTACTTGCACAGAAGTATGATTTTCGTATTTTTTAATTGCGACAATAGTAAGAGTAGGAACGTGCAACAAAGTCACTCCATACCATTTACCATTTTCTGTCACCATACGTGACATACGTATTTTCTGAGCAACAAAGCTTTTCATCATCTTAGACATTTACTTACCTCCTTTTTGTTTAGCAACTACTACCGGACTTGGTTTCGTGACTACAGTTGCTTGTAATGGCTTTTTACGCTTTACAAGAACTTTTACATACACACCTGCAGGTAAATCCTGTTTTTTTAGCATTGGCTCAACTTGCTGATATTGATGTATTTTAATATATCGCGCATAAGTAATTCTGCTAAAATGATCCTTCCCCTTGCTATACACGTGAGGAGAGCGATTTACACAAACTGTAACTTTCGAATTTGGAAGCGCAATCGGACCAGAAACATTTGAGTTTGCACTACGCACTGTTTGTATGATGTCCAATATTGCACGATTAAGCTTTCGATGATCGTATGAGTAAAAAACAAAGCTTACTGCTTCTGACTTCGATTTATCAAAGTCTGGGTTTACTTGCTCTCTACCTGAATGAGGCTGCATATATATAATGATAACACTGGAGTAAATATCTTATCAATACTATCAAGCTTATTTATTGCATATTACCGAGGTCTTTTGTGCATGTGCAATATCATTTGAGTAAATCTTGTATTCATTATTGTTTATTTAGCACTATATTGTGAATATTTGCTCATTGAGCATCTGAACTTGTTAATTGTGAGTGTTCCTACTATTTCATATTTAGAGAAAATGTATTCGAATCTGTGTCAGTTGAATCGCTGAAAAATTCTTCCACACTTGCAACTGGTTCTTCTGGTTCTGATTCTGGCTCTGTGCATGCGTTACATGGAATATGTAATTCCTTTAATTGCGCTAATGATAACTTGCGAGGGCCTTGTAGTAATAAATCTGCACCAGATTGACTTAATGGAAACGCGCATACATCTCTGACGCTTTCGCATTCCAACAATAAAGCTAATACTCGTTCTAATCCTAATGCAATACCACCGTGAGGAGGTACTCCGTATCGGAACGCGTTAAAGAAGCATGAGAATTCTCGTTCGATTCTTTCACGAGTGTACCCAGCAAGTTTAAATGCTGTAATTAAACCCTCTCTGTCGGAATTTCTGATAGCACCACTGGCGATTTCATATCCATTACAGACTAAATCGTACTGTTCACCGATGATTTCATAAATTGGCTTGCGTGTGAAATCACTTATACCACCTTTGGGCATTGAAAATGGATTATGAGAAAAATCAGGTTTGCCTTCTTTATTTGGTTCGTATAAAGGAAAATCTGTAATCCATGCAAAATCAAAGCGGTTTTGCTCGATTAATTTGCACTTTGTGCCAATGAAATCCCTTAATAGACCCATGATCTTATACGCGTCTTCTGATGGAAACATCGCAAGTAATATCAGTCCGTTGCCGGAATTCAGAAGCATGTTTAATTTATCTTTTTGTAAGGAGTTGAAATTTTTCGCAAGCCCAATAACTTCATCACCACTTTTGTACAAATAGACCAGTCCAGGGCCGTTATTGCTAATCACAATATTTTTACATTCTTCAAATATTTTGTTGTTGATTTTTCTGCCATCTTCAATTATGAGACCCAGTACAACTCCGTTACTTGACAGAGACTTGATAAACATCGCCGGTGGTTCGTTAGTAAAGATTTGAGTGAGCTTCATAATGCGTAATGGGTTGCGCAGGTCTGGTTTGTCTGTGCCATAGCTGTGGATTGCGTCGTGATAAGTGATACGTTGGATTTTTGGTTTTACTGTATAGTTGTCAGGTTTAAAGGTATTAAATAAATCCAATACAAATTTTTCAGTATGATTTAAAACATCTTCTTGTGTAACAAATGACATTTCCATATCGATTTGTGTAAATTCTCCCGGCAAGCGATCTGCACGGCTATCCTCATCACGAAAACATTTAGCAATTTGAAAATATCGAGCTATACCTCCGATCATTAAGAGCTGTTTGTATAGTTGAGGGGATTGAGGCAGAGCGTAGAATTGCTTAGGATGACGTCTGGAAGGAATTACAAAATCTCGAGCTCCTTCTGGGGTTGGTGTGCATAGTATTGGTGTATCAATTTCTGTAAAATCTTTCGATGCTAAGTCATTGCGAATATATTGTGTAATCTTTGCTCGTTTTTTCAAAAGACCACCTGTAGTTCTTAAGTGCAAATAACGATGTAATGCAGTTTTGTCAGAACCAGCCGTGGGTTTATTGATTGCAAATGGCAAATGCTCTGCATGACTAATGACTTTGATCGATTTTACATCCAACTCGATGGTGTTATTGGTTTTTTCTGCACCCTGTGGCCGTTCCTTGATGGTACCGGTGATTGTAATAACCGATTCTACATTAATGTCGTGACCTATCGTGATATTGGCATCATCTACACACACGCATTGTAGCAATGTATCTGGATAGTTGTGAGACCGTAATTCTAGAAACAAGATCTTGCCATGGTCGCGTTTATTATGTAACCATCCGCTAATTTCAACATCTTTGCCTATGTCTGAAATAGATAACATATGAAATTTATTCATGTACACCGTAAGCATATAGCGATTTATACGTTATGTAAAGTGTTTTTTATCAGTTAATTGCTGGTATTTTGATGCAAATGGATTGCAAGCACGCAATTATTGTGTATTCTTTTGATTAACCCCTGTATTTCCATCTCTGAGAGTATTGTATTAAGCTCGCGCGAGTCACATTGCAATTCTTCTATCAAGTCATTAATGTCTGTGGGCACGCATCCCAAGAGTGTCAGGATTTTCTCTTCCGTGAGAGAGTAGGTTGAGATTGGCTCCGTTTCTTCTTCTGGTGGCGTATATACTGGTGTTGTTGAGCTGGGTGATAATTCAATGTCATGAACGGACAATATCATCGTCGCGCCATTTTTAATCAAGGAATTACTACCAGCGGCTAATGGGTCCCACGGTGCGCCTGGTACTACAAAAACCTCACGCCCATATTCACATGCAAGTCGAGCTGTGCTGTACGTTCCGGAATTACGAGCCGCTTCAAGTACTATTGTTGCTTGCGCGATACCTGTGGCGACGCGATTTCTAGCGTGAAAGGCAGCTGGTGTTGTAGGCGCTCCAAGTGGATTCTCGGAAATAATAGTGCCTCCATGCTCAAGAATCGAATAGTAAAGATTTGTATTTTCTTTCGGGTATATTTGATCAAGGCCACCTGCTAGTGCTGCGATAGTGCCATTTTCGAGACTATGTCGATGAACGGATGTGTCTATTCCCGTCGCCATTCCTGATATCAAGATCCAACCTTTGTTGCTTAATTGTTTAGTGGCGGCGCCTGCGAATCGCGCAGCATGTAATGAGCACTTTCTCGCGCCGATAAAGGCCAGAATGTCTCGTGACAGAAGTTTCAGGTTGCCACGTGCGTAAAATAAAGGTGGCGGGTTCGGTATTTCTTTTAATAGCTTGGGATAATCTGGGCTGTGATATGATATATAATGACAGTCATTTTTCAACAGTAAATCTTTTTCGGTATATAAATCGGCGTAAGTGTAGGACGCTCCGAATTCTTCTATTGCATGAATTGGGCATTGGTATTTACTAATAATGTTCCAGAATTTCTTGTTTGAAAAAGAGCGTGCCAATCGAATCCAAGCGTCTTGTTGCTGTGGGCTGTGCATTTTTACTAAGGATATTATAGTGAAGCACTTGAGTTGTTAGCAAGCTCATAATCGCCAAATATATGGCTATAGAGGTAGATATCATGTACTTTTTAAGTCAGAATCTGTATCATTGACGATATGAATGTCTTTAACCCTCACTTTAAAAAAATTGATGATTGGGCTATGTTTGTAGGAGTACTTCTGGGTATTCTAGACTTTCACATTCTTGCTCAATGCATAGAGCTACCCCGTATCGGTTTGTTAATTGGGATTGTTGCTGGAAATGGTCATTCCAGAGTATTTGGTGGGTATTTATTGGTCAGTGCGCTTTTTTCTGGCTATCTACTTTCATTTTTATTGGGAACAATAATGTTTGCTCAATTAATCGCATTGCATGTGTACGGAATAGATCTGAGAGAGGTTGGATCTGGGAATCTAGGCGTGTCAAATTTCATCAGAATACCAAATGTACACTGGACTCTAGTATTGTTAGTGGCGTTTTTCGAAATTAGCAAAGGCACACTTGCAATGCAATTTAATGGTGTGCACGGAGTCGTTTGGGCTGTGCTTGGTCATATTTTAACTCCTTGGACTCAAACAGGTGGAGGAAAGGGGGTCGCGGTCTATTTTGGCTGCGGTTTAGCTTATATGCCAATAATCAGTTCATGTGTCATTCTCGGTTGGACTGTATTGCATTATTTTTTAGAATACGACGCATATAAAGTGTCGAGTGCAGGAGTTGCGTTAATTGCGATCTGCAGTTTGCACTGGTCGTTTCTCTTGGCTGCTTTCTTTATATACTGTGCACATTCAACAGCTTCAGTCATTCCGGACAATTCAAATTGACTCGTGTAAAAGACTGGATATCATGCGCATACTCTTCCGCATTTAGGAATTGTGATCATTTTCCAGTTCACATATTTAGCTATAATTTCTACACTATCTTCAAGTAGCAACCGTTTTCCTCGATGACTCATGTAATACTTAGTGTCAGTTAACACACTTGGCACGTTGCCAGATCTGCAAACAATGATTCCAAAATCATCGCGACGGATGATCACGAACTCTTTAAGAGCTGCGCAAAACTTATCTCGAGTATGTTGTCCTTTACAGAAAAGGCTTTCTAAATACCACGTCTTCTTAATTTTAATAAGCAATTCTTGCATTTCTAATGGGAATTCGTAAAAATGATGCCTGATTATAAAGCAAAGTGCGTTGGTAGTGGCCATGGTAAGAGATGCTCGCAATTGATATTGTTGAGATTTTTGTATTTCTTTTGATTGCGAG
>Ga0105055_10001184_pt1 | contig 42305 bp, 33 predicted proteins | sample BON03_FD_78090 | JGI IMG/M metagenome (GOLD analysis project Ga0105055, IMG submission 78090) | Freshwater microbial communities from Lake Bonney liftoff mats and glacier meltwater in Antarctica - BON-03 | ecosystem: Environmental > Aquatic > Freshwater > Ice > Glacier meltwater | place: Lake... | reverse complement strand
GATTGCTAATCCGTTGTACAAATTCTTTGTACCGAGGGTTCGAATCCCTCTCTCTCCGATATTATTTTGCCGCTATGATTTTGTATGTGTATGGAAAAAACTTGACACTGTTTTTTTTACATGTTACGATAATATTATTATTATCAGTCCTCCTGAAAAGCGCCTGTTCGCATAGTTCATAATAATGCATTTCACGCTGAAGTGCTGCATAGATTTATGTGCGCGATAACGTAAACTAAAGAGAGGGTCGTCTTAAGAGAACCTTAAGAATGCTTGTCACATCTGATTTTATGTGGTGCTTTATGTTTAGGCTTTTTTCTTTCCGGATATTCTTAATCTTTTTACCAGCTAACTTTGTAATTATTATTTACATGACTAAATTCAGACTCTGATGCTGCCTGTTTTTTAAGGTTCTCATTCTTTCTGGGAAAGCATCAAATTTTCTCCTCTTTGACTTTTTAACTTTATGGTCCCGTTTTCTTTTGGAGACGTTACCGTACTAAGTTTAACTGTTAGGGCGGAAGTGTTTGAATTTAGGTTATTGTACCAAATATAATCGATTATATGAACCGATTGTATCTTGGTTTTTGAGATATTTTGATATCCTTAAGCGCACGGGGCGTCTGTGAAGAAGAATAATTATGCTAAGCAATAAGCAAAGCTGGTTTGCTTTCCCATAAATTACTTTACAGGATACCCCTCTTTGACCGAGAAACCCACAACTATTAATTTTCCACTTTTATGCTAACTTTTTTATCTGCCGTTACGTCAGTAAAAGATTACGTTGACGTCGTTCATGCTCTCATGTACCATGATCCAATGTGGTCAGAAGTTATGACAACGTATGTCGACCCAGGCGCAATTTTAACGTACAGCTTTTTATTCTGTAAAGAGTTGTTAATTCAACTTTTTACTTTTGGGTGGCTTCCGAGTTTTCCTAGTTTACCTAGTTTAATTCCAGAAGTTACACGTTCAATGTTAACAGAGTTGTCAGTTTTTGACACTCCTGCTCTTCGTTTTCCTAATATGTTTACGTTTTTGGAAACACCCATCTCGTATGGGCCCCAAAACATTGTGTTTTATAGTTTAGAGAAGTTTATTATTGGGTTATTCAATAGTTTATTTTTCTGTTTACCTACCTCGTTAGCGCATATTATTTGTATGCGCCGCTTTGTTATGCAAGGTGTCGATGCAGGTTATTTAGCTGGTCTCGGTACCATTGCCGGGAATTTAGTTTGGATTAGTTGTATCGTTTTAGGATTCCGTTGGGTTGTTATTCCATGGATCCACCTAGATATGCTGCGCTATGCAGTAGGTACAGCAATCGTTTTAAAATATTTATGGGATAGTTATAGGGACCGACGTGTTGTGTTAACTGCTGTTGATGAATACAAGGTGTTTATGTTCAACTTTGTTTTAGCTTTTTTAGAGCAAAGTATGGTCTTCCCATTTATTAGCAACTTATCTATTGGGTCAGACTCGACATTAATTGAGAGTTTTCCAACAGATCATGTTGTAAGTTTCTTTTTAGTGCATTTTGCTTATTTAGGAGGATTATTAGTTGGTAGTTTAACACTACTACAGGCAGCTTGTTGGTTCTGGGAAGAACCTGCATTTAGATTTTATATGTGGGCCATGTCTACGTTTAAAATCTCGACCTTAACTTATTATAACCTATGTAATTTCTTCTTCTTATACGCATCCATGTTTTTTGCTATGGCAAATTTAGCGTATTTTGGGACAGACTATTTACTAACCAAACCCCTAGGGTATCTGCCACAGGATCGTTTATTACGGAGTCTGGAAATTGTGGTCGCAGAAACCAGCTATTTAGGTGTTAAAGCCTCGAGCCGAAATACGCGTATCAATGATGGGCGTCATACCCGTCGCGAACGTTGGAAAAAGCGTCATAAAAAATTCCGTATGTTTGACTCTGCATTATATGATGATGGGATTTATGATTTATTCACCGTTGAGGATTTAAACTACGGCTTCCATCGATTTTGGTTACGTCGAAAAATGCGTACTCACAAAGGGAATTATCGTCTTCTACCTGGAAAACGGGTAAGAAAATATAAAGCAGACGTCGCCCGCACTAAACTGGAAAATTTCATGGGACCACGTTTCGAGTTTACACGAATGTTATTTGAAACCGTGTATACGCCAACGTTCCACCAATACCAAACAAATCAACAATCGAAGAAAAAAACGTCTTCGATCGTCAAACCTTTTAATGTGTTAACTGGAAATCAGGTGACTTCCGCTTACACCACAGATAAAAAAATCCAAGTGACGGACGACCTGCGTCACAATAACTCAGCCTTACGAAAATTTGTGCGAAAAGTGAAACTACGGTTAAAAGAACCAGATATGAAGCTTCGTGGTTCAAACCTAGCACAATCTAAAAACCCATTATATTCAAAACGTTGGCGTCACTTATTCTCACGCATTTATCACCGTCAATTACGACGTAATACCAGTGTCACTCAATTAGAAGCACGTCAAGGCATGTTATTTGGGGAAGGAACTCATGATAAATATGAAGCTTTACTACCAATGTCTGATCGTGATCATCAACTGCTACGTTATAAATCTTATATCAAACAATCAAAGACCGTTAACAAGTATAGATCAGTGACAAAACCACAAAGATCGTCAAACACTTCTGTAAGGGCTGTCCACCCATTATCGTTCTATCTAAAACGTGAGGATGCTTTAAAACGTAAATTTGAAGCTTATGGGCCTACTGTCGCTCGAGCAAATGCCCTAGGCACAAACCTTCACGTCTTTACCCCATTGACACGACGTTTATTCTTTTATCCTAAGTCGACAGAACGTTCGGAACGAGCTATGCAAGTAGCACGACACACACGAAAACGTACGCGAGAGTCACGTATGCAAGAAATCTTCATCGAAGATGAAACTAAAGACCAAATCATCGCAGGAGTGGATAGTAAGCTTGCACGTATCCGAGAAAACCCACATGGGCTGACATATTCAGCTGACTATTGGGCTTTAATTACCAAACGTGGTCAACGACTTCGCCATCAAATCTTCAAGGATGTATTACAACATTGGTATTACAACCCTTATAATCGTTTCTTAGTCCAATGGGATATGGACTCGTTTATTCGTCGTCAACCACGTTCTTACTTTGTAAATAAAGAAGACCAAAAACAATTACACTTACGCCGTGTCCTATTAAATGATTATTTCCAAACTTTCCGTTGGTATGCTCGTATGGATCAATACCATACTATGAAACAACGAATTGGAGGTACAAAAAGTTTTAGCAGTCGTGTGTATAATCAACAATTCCAAGGAACTTTTAAACGGGTGCGTCATTTATTTGCAGTCACACCAACTCTAGAAACACAACCTATTCTAAAATTTGACCAGCCTTTATTTAATGAATACCCAAATACGACCAAAAACCCAGTCACAGCACAATCTTTCATTCACGAAGAGTTAAACTATGAACCTAAAACAACTCGAGGCTTAAGTCGCGAATTATGGGACCAAACAGCTGCTGCTGTTGCCCTTGCATTAACAAGCCAAGCGCCTGCCCGTAAAAATTATCTAGGTAACTCATTCGATCTCCATGACCCAAGTAGAACAACTCGTTTCCTTTTACGCGGAAAGAAAACTCGAGGCTTTGAAGCTTCGAGTGGTTCACGCCGTCATTTAAACGAAGAGGCTATTGCCTTAAAAATTCGATCAGGTCCCTTACCAAAATTTGACCCACGCCCTTATGTAGATAGTCTGTGGCTATCTTTATTAGAGCGTGCAGCCGAGTTTATTTATGATGATGAATCTTTAAAATACGCCATCGAAGATTTTGCAGACGATGTTTATGCTGATGAAATCCAAGAGGAAAAAGTATTAAAACGTAAAATGGATCGTCTAAAACAATGGGCCGTTTTCATGAATACGACAGACCTAAACAACCCAGACCAAGCAAATTTACTAGGTGGCTTAACGCGTGCAAGTTCAGAGGCTATTAAAGATGCTTTATATTTCCAAAACGATATTAAGAGACAAAATGTCAATCGTCGTAAAACTCGTCCGCTATATCCAGATCGTTATAATCAATTAACCACAGTGAAAAAAGTCTTAAAGCGTCGTTATCAACAACGTTTCTTAGACCAATTAAAAGCGGAAGAAAATGTCTACGATAAAACTAAAGATGCAAACTTACTTCATTCACGAATGGGCCCTCGTGGCTGGTTAATGGACTATGTGGTGCGACCATTAAAAACGGTAGTATTAGAAGTCAATGACCGAGTATTAGCTCCAGTTTTCTTCTTTGTAACAACACCATTACGTGCCCCAGAAGACCCTGATTTTTACTATTGGGGTAAACGTGAAGAAGCTTATGAGATCGAGTCAGATGTGGAATTAGAAATCGACCCGCTAAGACGTCGTTTCCGCCGCAAAATTCGCAAACCCTCTATTGTAGGCACTTCTCCATTTACACGCAAATTTTTTAAAGAAACACGCGCAAAGTATAAAAAACTAATGGAGGAAGAACTACCTAAAAAAATTATGGCCCAAATCCCACGCCAAAAACAAGGCGAAAACGTAGAGGACTTAAAACTCCTTCGTATTTTGGCAGAAGGCTACCGTAAGCAACAAATTGACGATATCCAATTCCTTTGGAAAGCGATTGAAGCAGATGCAATGGACGCGATGTATGGCTATCAAGAAATGGAAGAAGCCACACGAGAATTTGAAGCTCAATTTAGAACTTGGGAAGAAAACCAAGAACTTTTACCTGAACGTGTACAACAAAGAAAAGACCTTGCAGAACTTGATCGAATTATTCAGTTAGAACGACGAGGTAAAATGTTAGATGCTGATATTTTACGAATTACGCGTTCTAGACGGATGTTAGCTAAAGAAGAGGATGAACAACGTCTTGAGACGTTATATAGAAGACTAGAGGAAGGGACACTAGTTGAGCCAGAAGTCCCAGTAAAAGTTGGTCGTCGAGTACGCCTTCTAGGAGATATTCCATGGTGGCCTCGTGGCCAGACTCCACCAGAAGGTGAGACATTTAAATTGCAAGTGCCTTACACGGTATACCGTACCGGGGGCGATTTAACGGAAAAACGAGATATGTACGATCTTCGACGTACAAAACGAGCAAAACGTTACCGTAAATGGGACCGTGAACGAACTCGTCGTGAGTATTTAGAGGACGTTGACGATATGGAGAGTACAGATGAACCAGTAACAGTCTTAGACCACATCGCCGCGTTCATTAAAGGGGTTGACTTGGAGGTAGAACCTTTAGGAGATGCCATTCCACTCGACTTTGAATATCCTACAATGTCACTAGAAGACCCAAATGAAGAATACGACGACCAGCGTAATGAAGCAATGTACGAGTTATTAGAAGAGTATATGCCTCTACGAGCTGATCCAGAAAGCAGACAAAGAGGTCGAAAGATGCAAGAAAAAGTCTTACAAACTCTACGTAAAAAACCAAACTTAAAACTAGAAGATCCTTTCAAACCAGTAACAGACGAACCAACAGACTATGATGTCGACGAGATTAACTGGTGGGGACAACAAAAGTGGCCATTTGCTGTAGAATTAGAAGAAGGTGTGTATTTCCGTCAAACTTCGTCACAAACGGAATTTGAGGCGATTGCTGCCGATGCTTACCGAGAAGCAAAACGTAACCAATTACAGCGTTGGTGGTGGCAGGAATTTATTCCACAAGTCCGTAACCAAAATAACGATCAAGTTTATGGTCGTCAAGATCAAGACTTTAATAAAGCCTTAAAAATGGCTGGAAATACCAACTTGCTAGGAGCCCTAGGAGCACTTGAGCAAGAAGACGCGCTTACTTCTAAGAGAAACCAACAGGAATCTGTAGGAGATCGCGACTATAAACCGTTAGACACATCACAAGGAGCTAAGACTTTAAGCGATGTTATCGCGCGAGATTATGAACCTTATGAACATGATGAAACACGTACGTTTGGTGCTTCTGTAGGAGACCAAGGCATGCTACAGAAAGTAACTAAAGACAAATTAGAGGTGACATCAAAATTTGCAACAAGTCCAACTCAATGGGTGACATCCAACCCGGCACCTTTTTATGTTGGTTGGGATGAAACAGCTCGTCAATTTATGGTAACAAACCGTTATTTATCACGTGAAGAAAGTGGCTATCAAATGAATTGGAATGACAACTTCCCAATTCTTAATGGGGAGCGCGATTTATCGCCTGATGCAGGTGACACGCTGACTTTTAACAAATATCCTTTCAAAGGCTTATCGGCAACCCCAACTGTCTATAACAAAGTGTTATTTGCTTCGTATGATGGCGACCAATTCTTTAACTTAGGTTTAGATGGATTTACTCCAATCGGTTGGCGTAAATTTAAGTTCCGTCATAGTGCGCCACGCGTTCAACCCTTATTAGTACATTCGGTAGAAACCTCAAATCTGTTCCGTATTTTTGATACAAAACGTCCATATGCCAACTTAGTTCAGCGTTATGTAACCCCATACCTCGCAAATGACAGTAACAAAGTTCGTCTGCTTGAGAAAGCCGAACAAGGTGATGATTTACGTGAGCAATTTAAAGATACTGAGTATATTCACCAGCACCCACAAATGCCACCATTCTTCCCGCATGGTCCATTATTAAGAGATGTATTACCTGTGTACTACGTATTCTCTTTATATCAGCGTTATCGTCTTCCAAACAATCGTTACGCTGATATTGTGGACAAAGAAGAGGAAACAGAGCAACCTGTAGACTCTGAAAACGGGGAACCGCGAGAAATTAAAATCCCAACGCTCTTCCCAGACGGTAAAATGGAAGATTTTACACTACGTAAACGTGCCATTCCAGACCGTGCATATCATGCTAAAGATGATAGTCCATTAGGGGATGATGAGTTACTTCCATATCGTAAACCTTTCTTTGGACGCCGTGGTCAACCACCAACTCGTCCAGGGAATCTAACGGAGGTAAACTATCCAGAACGATTCCGAGAAGCGAAGGAAAGCCGTGTGCGTGTTTTACGCCGTCGTGTTTTACGTAAAACATTACGTCCTCAATTACGTTATCCACCAGTCGTAGGTGGGTTTGTATGGCCAGGAGAGGCTCTCCATCTTGAAATGATTGAGGGGGCTTTAATCCCTTCGCCACAAGAGCAAGAGAAGCAGAAACGAAGAGCGATCGCAGAAGGCCGCGCAGTTGATGGCGAAGTTGCTCCGGAACCATTATCTTTACCATTATGGAGTCCACAGTCTACACACTATTTTATTGACACACATAATAGAAAAGTGTTACAGCGACGTCTAGAACGTACACAAAATAAAGCACATGCTTATCAGAAATTAAAATTTATGCGTCTTCACGCAGATCCTTTAGTTATCTAATAAAAACCTGACTTTTTAAGTTTAGCTTAGGCGAACATTATAAAAAAATTCATTTAGAGAGGGGGGAAATCCCCCCTCTTTTTTCCTTTTTTAAATAAAGCGATTTCATGAGTATTATCTCGTCGCAATTTTTGTTAATATATAAGAAACCAGTATTTATTCCATTTTTTAAATGGCGGCATAGCCAAGTGGTAAGGCAGAGGATTGCAAATCCTTTATTCCCCAGTTCAAATCCGGGTGCCGCCTGTTGAAGTTGCTTTTAATGATTCCGTATTGAGAGGAAAAAGATGAAAAGAAGGAGATCTTTATTTTTAAAATCTTTTTTATTTCAATCGACACTAAGTTTCGTCTTAAATTTTTTTATGTTAAGTCCAAAACGCACGACTTTCCGTCGTCATCACCGTGGGCATTTACGTGGTAAAGCTAGCCGTGGTAATACAATGGTTTTTGGGGATTATGGTCTACAAGCTTTAGAACCTTGTTGGATTACAGCCCGTCAAATTGAAGCGGGTCGACGTGTATTAACACGTTATGTCCGTCGTACAGGTAAACTGTGGATTCGTATCTTCCCTGATAAACCCATCACTTTACGTCCAGCCGGAACACGTATGGGTTCTGGTAAAGGTTACCCAGAGTATTGGGTAGCGGTAGTACATCCTGGCAAAGTGATTTACGAGTTAACGGGGTTATCAGAGCCGTTAGCTAAACAAGCTTTAAAAATCGCATCGTATAAAATGCCGATTAAAACGAAATTCTTGAAAAAAGAAGACAAATAAGAAAGTTTTCTTTCTTATCCAAGTCGTTAACAGAGTTTTGATTTCATTGAAACTTATCGTTAGAGAAAATATAACCCTTAACTTAACTTATGATTAAACCTCTTTCTTATTTAAACGTCGCTGATAATACAGGAGCGCGTCAATTAATGTGTATTCGTGTTTTAGGGGGTGGTAGACAAACTGCAGGTATTGGCGATGTAATTATTGCCGTTGTGAAAGATGCTCTACCAAACATGCCCCTAAAAAAATCGGATGTAGTGCGTGCTGTAGTAGTACGTACAAGTAAAGGCGTGCGTCGCGATAATGGGATGGTCTTAAAATTTGATGATAACGCTGCCGTTGTGATCAATAAAGAAGGCAACCCACGCGGTACACGTGTTTTTGGTCCGATTGCTCGTGAATTACGTGACCGTAACTTTACAAAAATCGTGTCTTTAGCTCCAGAAGTAATTTAGTTCCTTTTTGGGACTGTATTGACTTCATAGTTTTTTCTTTCAAAAGCTTGCACGCAAGCGTTAGTAGAGGTGTTGTACATCTCTAATCTTTTTTCTTTCTTGTTTCCTTCCTTATGACACAACGTTTAAAAACACATTACTTAAATGCCATTGTTCCAAACTTGGCAACAAAATTCCAATATAAAAATAAACACCAAGTACCTAAAATTGACAAAATTGTGATCAACCGTGGTATTGGTGATGCTTCTCAAAATAACAAAGTGTTAGAATCTTTCTTAAATGAATTAGGCTTAATTGCTGGACAAAAAGGGATCGTAACACGTTCAAAAAAATCTATTGCTGGTTTTAAAATTCGTGAAGAAATGCCAGTGGGTATTTGTGTAACGTTACGTGGCGACCGTATGTATGGGTTTTTAGATCGTTTAATTCATTTAGCACTCCCACGTGTACGTGATTTCCAAGGGATTAGCCCAAAAAGTTTTGATAAAAACGGCAATTACAGCTTAGGTTTAGAAGAACAATTAATGTTCCCAGAAATTGATTACGACAAAATTGATCAATTACGAGGGATGGATGTGTCTATTGTGACAACAGCCAAAAACCAAGAAGAAGGTTTAGCTTTATTAACAGAATTTGGATTACCATTCAAAAAAGCTTAAAGCAAAATGCTTCTGAATCTTTGAACCTTAACAGGTCTTTAGCGCTTCCGAAGACTTGTGAAAAACAAGCATCTTCGACTTGATCGATTGAGAAACCCCAATAAATTTTTTCCCTACCATGGTCACAGATACTATTAGTGATATGTTAACGCGTATTCGTAACGCAAGTTTAAGTCAAAATGCAACGGTGTTAGTTCCGTTAACACGAATGACACAACAAATTGCCCAGGTTTTAGAAAAAGAAGGCTTTATCCAAACTTTCCAATTTTCAGAAGATGGTCGTTTTTTAAGCCTACGTTTAAAATATCGTTCAAAAGAGACAGTGAAAGGCAAGCGTAAAGAATCTTGTATCACAAACTTAAAACGTATTAGTAAACCAGGTTTACGCATTTATGCAAATCACAGAGAATTGCCCCGCATTTTAGGCGGTGCAGGCATTACAATCATCTCGACACCCGAAGGTTTAATGACTGATCGTGAAGCACGCTCATTAAGTTTAGGAGGTGAGGTTTTATGTTCGGTATGGTAACTTCAGGTTAACCTTTGAACTTTTGTCAGAAGTGCTTTCATCTTCGGATGAGAGCCTTCTATTTACTCAAGCCTTGTGTTCTGTTATACTTGGTCGTAAGTGACATCTCAAACACCTTAGAAAAATTAAAAAATTTCTAATGTAAACTTTTAGAAAACAACAATAACGAACTGAGTTCCTTTCGGATCTTTTATCGAAAAGCGTTAGAGCTGATCTTCTTGACACCCAGAAATTTTAATTTCTTGATCCCATGTTGTCATACGGTCGAAATGATTGTCTTTCAAGAAATAACTTTATATTCGAATTAATATGACTATTAGTTCACCAGAGCGCGAGGCAAAAAAAGTAAAAATTGCCGTTGACCGCAATCCAGTTGAAACGAGTTTTGAAAAATGGGCGTGCGACCTGAAAATCCGATGAGAGTTTAATTCTTTATGTAATAATGAAAATGAATCAGATGAACATGATAACTTTTTTCTGTTTTTACGCTTTAAGAATTTCCAGCTCTTAATAAAGACTCTTTACTTTATATTTTATTTCTTAACTTACACCAAACTATGTACACTTGTCTTCCATTTTATTACCCATCTACCTTAGACCCGCCTTTGGACACCCCGACCCCACCCAATGTGCACTTACAGCTCCACCAATTAACAAATTGGTTAACATACGAGCATCTACAATATCATCAATGGGCAGGTGTCATCACACGTGAATATGAAAACAGTACTTTATATGAAGTTAAAACTGTTGTTCAGCAACAGATCCCAAATAGCTCTATTGAACTTTTTTGTTTCAATTTTACACCTGTAAATTTGCTATCATCAAAGTTATTCCATTCGCAACTTACCCTATGTCAAACATGTTCAATGTTTCCCACTTTAGAGAAGGTTTTCCTTCGCTCAGAAGGGTTTTATCTTGTAGAATGGTCTGAGATAAACGTTGTGCGTTCATGGCCCCTTGAGCCGAGTTTAAAGCCGTTATTAGCACGTTTTGTGGCTTGGTTTCAGTACTCTAAAATTTACCTATCTTTTTATGTACGGAAGGTTTGTTTACAAGAAAATGGACAGCTTAGTGAAACTTTCTCGAATCGACTAATGTCTCAGTGGTTAAAAGGTCAGCCTATTGCATCGCAAACCAAGTGGTTTAGTCAACCTTTCGTGTGTCCTACCCAAGCGGATGTGCGTTGTCATTTAAACATTGTGAAAGAATGCTTCAAACGCCTAAAAGCGGTCTCACAATCTCGTTTGATTGATGAGCTGAATCCAATGATTGAACGTTGGGTTTCTACCTGGGATTTAAGTGTAGATTGGCGTACATTAAGTTATTGCGATGATCGACTACGTCGATTATTACAAAGATGGGCCAAAAGGCGCCACCCCAATAAAGGGTGGTCATGGGTATGCTACAAATATTGGCGTGTTGGTATCATTGCTACCAAATGTGTTTTTTGGTTACGTTTGTTAACGAATTTGGGTAATCTGCAAAGATTTGAAAATGCATGGGTTCCAGGCGTGCCCTCTCAATTAGTGAAGCTTTTACAGGGAAAACTCAAGGAGTGTATGGATTTAGAGTCTAGTTCTTTGAGTCAATGGCAGTTCGTATGTTTAGATTCCGACGCGACTTTACTGACTCACACTGCTTTTACTTTAAGGCAATGGCGAAAAAATCGTTCTTTTGACTATTTTCTGTTATATTAATATTTAAAATTAAAAAAGATCAATGATTAAAACTTCTCAACTGGAGAAAGTTAGTACACAAATTATTAAGAAAAATCATACAACCGTCCACGCAATGGCTGGGCGGGCCGAAGGAGACAAGAATGGCCGGGAAACCAGTAGAACGCCCTTTCTCAGATATTTTAACTAGTATTCGTTACTGGGTTATTCACAGTATCACAATTCCTGCTTTATTTATTGCAGGCTGGCTTTTTGTTAGTACAGGTTTAGCATATGACGTTTTTGGAAGTCCTCGTCCAAACGAGTACTTTACAGAAGATCGTCAAGAAGCGCCGTTAGTTACAGACCGTTTCAATGCTTTAGACCAGGTTAAAAACCTATCTCAACAATAATTCTGTTACTTTACTTCGATTTTCTCAGGGAAATCGAAGTCTCTCGAAAGTTTTCTGTTTTTTAATGTATTCTTTGATGCGTTTCTAAAGTTGTAGAATCGACGGACAAAAGTTTTCTATTTTTTATGAATTCTACAAATGTTTTAGCTCGTGCAGTCGGTCGTCGTAAAGAAGCCACTGCGTTAGTACAGTTTATTAAAGGCACAGGTAAAGTTACGATTAATAACAAACCTGCCGAAACTTATTTACATAATAATGCTTGTTCTCTTTTAGCTATCAAAGCACCTTTTGATGTACTTCAGAAGCTAGAGGCAGAAAATGCTACCTACCAAAATATCGACACTATTGTTAAAGTCGATGGTGGAGGTCTTGTAGGTCAAGCAGAAGCCATGAAATTAGCCGTGGCACGTGCAGTCTGTCAACTGGTTGAATCAACAACACAAACTCCAGAAGGCGAACTATCAACGGCACGTAAGCTCTTAAAAGATGCGGGTTATTTAACACAAGATGCTCGTGTTAAAGAACGTCGTAAATATGGTCTGAAAAAAGCTCGTAAAGCTTCTCAATACCACAAACGTTAATCTTTTATTTTTAACTTTGAAGGAGATAAGGTCTCTTTCAAGGTATATGTGATCCTTGTATTATCAAGGTTTATAAGATGAGTGTATTATTTTAAGCAGAGTTCTAAAGGGCCAAAAGCATTTAGAATAGGTTCTGTTTTCTCTGACTTTGTTCATTATTGTGTTAACTTTTTTATGATGTCGAATCCCTCTCTTTCGTCACCGGAATCCGGTGGGCCTACAGAGGCCGCTCAAGTACGTCGTTACTTTATTATTGGAGAACGCCGTTTCAGTAATTATTGGTGGGCCTGTGTTATTTTATTAGGAGCCTTTGGGTTTTTAATGACAGGGTTTGCAAGTTATTTAGGTCATTCGCTTTTAGTTTTTAACGGTAATAATGATATTAACTTTTTCCCTCAAGGACTTGTTATGTCGTTTTATGGCAGTTTAGGTCTTCTGTTAAGTTTATACTGGTGGTTATTAATTTTTTGGAACGTAGGTGGTGGGTTTAACGAGTTTAATAAACGCGAAGGTTTTATTCGGTTATTTCGTTGGGGTTATCCTGGAAAAAACCGTAAAATTGACTTATACTATTCTTTAAAAGACGTAGAAGCGATTCGTGTCGAATTTAAAGAAGGTTTAGATGCTCAGCGTACCATTTATTTAAAACTAAAGGGTAAACGTGAAATCCCTTTAACAGGGATTGGCCAACCTATGTCGATTCGTGAAATCGAAAAACAGGCTTCTGAATTAGCCAATTTCTTACAGGTATCTTTAGAAGGATTTTAAATGAAGCCTCCTTCGTGATACCTAAGAGCAAGTAGCGCTGCAAAAGCGCCTTGACTTAGAACCGAAGATTTTATCTAGGTTTTTTGACGTTGAAAATTAATTTGTCCCTGTGACTCTCTATGCCACGTTCACAAAGAAACGACAACTTTATTGACAAAACATTTACAGTTATTGCCGATATTTTATTAAAAGTTTTACCCACTTCACAACGTGAAAAACAAGCGTTTACGTATTACCGAGACGGTATGTCAGCTCAAGCTGAAGGAGAATATGCTGAAGCTTTACAAAACTATTACGAAGCCATGCGTTTAGAAGTAGATGCTTATGACCGAAGTTATATTCTGTATAATATTGGCTTAATTCATACCAGTAATGGTGAACACGGCCGTGCCTTAGAATATTATTATCAAGCTCTGGAACGTAATCCTTCTTTACCAAGTGCTTTAAATAATATTGCGGTAATTTATCACTATCGAGGTGAACAAGCAATTGAAAATGGTCAGTCAGAAATTTCACAACTTTTATTTGAGAAAGCTGCTGATTATTGGAAAGAAGCTATTCGTTTAGCTCCTACAAATTACATCGAAGCTCAAAACTGGTTAAAAATGACTGGGCGTTTAGCATAAGCTTTGATTAGTCATGACGGTGATTCAACCTTTTCCCAAAAATGGCCAACTCTGTTGAGTGATGTGATGCCACGAAATGCAAGTCTATTAAGACAATGAAATTATCGGTATATGGTAAAGGTGGTATTGGAAAATCCACAACAAGTTGTAATATTTCAATTGCGTTAGCGAAACGTGGTCAAAAGGTTCTACAGATTGGTTGTGACCCTAAACATGACAGTACTTTTACACTAACTGGTTTCTTAATCCCAACAATCATTGATACGTTACAAGCAAAAGATTATCACTATGAAGATGTTTGGGCGGAAGATGTTATTTATGAAGGCTTTGACGGCGTTCACTGCGTGGAAGCTGGAGGACCTCCTGCCGGAGCAGGTTGTGGTGGTTATGTAGTTGGTGAAACTGTAAAATTACTTAAAGAATTAAATGCTTTTTTTGAATATGATGTCATTTTATTCGATGTATTAGGCGACGTAGTTTGTGGAGGTTTTGCCGCTCCTTTAAATTATTCTGACTATTGTTTAATTGTGACAGATAACGGCTTTGATGCTCTATTTGCCGCCAACCGTATTGTGGCGTCTGTACGCGAAAAAGCTAGAACGCACCCTCTACGTTTAGTTGGGCTGGTAGGAAACCGAACGTTAAAACGTGATTTAATTGATAAATATGTGGAAGCTTGCCCAATGCCTGTACTTGAAATGCTGCCTTTAATTGAAGATATTCGATTATCGCGTGTTCAGGGACAAACAGTGTTTGAAATGGCACAGAAAACTCCTTTCCGTGATCAAAAAGCTCAGTTTCATCTGATTTGCCAGCACTATATGAACATTGCAGATCAATTGTTAACGGAACCAGAAGGCGTGATTCCACGTGAATTACCAGATAGTACTCTGTTTTCTTTACTTTCTGAGTTTTATTTCCAAAGTCAAGCCAATGTTCAAGGAGCTGAAAAAGTAGACAAAACAGCTTCCACTCCAAATTTTGTGGTGTTTTAGAACATCCTATGTGTTAAATGTTTTCGATGTGTTATCTAGCTGTCATGCTCTGATTTTCTAAAAACAATTTATTATGAAAGTACGTTCATCCGTAAAGAAAATTTGTATTAAATGCCGTTTAATCCGTCGTAATGGAACAGTAATGGTTATTTGTACAAACCCAAAACATAAACAACGTCAAGGTTAATGCTGTCGACGTGGGTTCATATGTTGACCTGTTGAGAAGAATTTTCTAGTTAGAAACATTAATGGTCTAGCTCTAAAAAAGGTGTTAATGGTTTAAGATCTCAAGTTGTGCCTTGGTCACTTGAGTGTTTCCAGATGATAAAAAGGCTAGCTTCCCTTGAATGAAGTTAGCTTGGCGTGTCTAAGACTTTTAGACGACCCAACACATTTCAAATTTTATGAAAAACATTCAAAAATTCTGGCTTGGACTTGTAGCGAGTACACTTCTAGCATCTCAACCAGTACACGCTTACCCAATTTTTGCTCAGCAAAACTACGAAAACCCTCGTGAAGCTACAGGACGTATCGTTTGTGCAAACTGCCACTTAGCTCAAAAATCAGTAGAACTAGAAGTACCTCAATCGGTATTACCAGATACTGTATTTGAAGCGGTAATCAACATTCCTTACGACAAAGAAGTAAAACAAGTAGGTGGAACTGGGAAAAAAAGTGATTTAAACGTAGGAATGGTTTTAATTCTTCCAGAAGGATTTGAATTAGCTCCAGCTGATCGTGTTCCAGAAGAAATCAAGAAAAAAGTAGGTAACTTATACTACTCTCCATACAGTCCAGAGAAGAAAAACATTTTAGTAGTAGGTCCGGTTCCAGGTAAACAATACAGCGAAATGGTTGTACCAATTTTAGCTCCAGATCCAGCAACAAATAAAAATGTTTCTTACTTAAACTACCCAATTTACTTAGGTGGAAACCGTGGACGTGGACAAGTTTACCCAGACGGTTCAAAATCAAACAACACAGTTTATAACACTGCATCAGCTGGTAAAGTTGTAAGCATTGTTCCAGGTAAGAAAAAAGGTAGCTCAGTGGTAACAGTTTTAAAAGCTGATGGTGAGTCAGTAGAGAACCTAATCCCAGCTGGACCAGAAATTCTAGTAAAAGAAGGCCAAATGGTGGTAGCGGATGAACCGTTAACAAACAACCCGAACGTAGGTGGTTTTGGTCAAAAAGATGTAGAAATCATTTTACAAAACCCAGCACGTATTCAAGGTCTATTAGCATTCTTCGCAACAGTTTTAGGAGCACAAGTTCTATTAGTTCTGAAGAAGAAACAATTCGAAAAAGTTCAACTTGCAGAGATGAACTTCTAATCGGAAGAACCTTGGGTATTAGCAAAAAAGTTTCCGATTTTGCCATTTGAAAGACTTCTGCGGCAGTCTTTCTATGAGTTTTTTCAGTAGGTAATTCAGTTATCTCTTGCATTCCTGACAGTTCTTCTCGCTTCGGTGAGTTCACTTTCAGTTTAATCTTTTGATATAAAGGGTTAAAGTCAAACGCACTTTCAATTTTGATTGAAATCATGTCAGTTACTAAAAAACCTGATTTAACAGATCCAGTTTTAAAAGCAAAACTAGCTAAAGGAATGGGACACAACTACTATGGTGAACCAGCTTGGCCAAATGATCTTTTATACATGTTCCCAGTTGTAATCCTAGGAACATTTGCATGTGTAATTGGCTTATCTGTACTGCAACCTGCAGCTATGGGTGAACCAGCAAACCCATTTGCAACACCTTTAGAAATTCTTCCTGAATGGTATTTCTACCCAGTATTCCAGTTATTACGTACAGTTCCAAACAAACTATTAGGAGTTCTTCTAATGGCAGCTGTACCTGCTGGTTTAATCACAGTACCGTTCATCGAGAACATTAACAAATTCCAAAACCCTTTCCGTCGTCCAATCGCGTCAACAGTTTTCCTAGTAGGAACTGTAGCAGCTATTTGGTTAGGAATTGGAGCTTGTTTACCAATTGACACATCGCTAACATTAGGTTTATTCTAAACAACCTATGAGGCATGAACCTTCTTTTAAGAAAGTTCACATGTAATTCTTTATGCCAAGGGGCTTCTAAAGACCCTCTTGGCATCTAAGGACCCATCGTCTAAAGGATAGGACAGGAACCTTCTAAGTTTCTAATGTAGGTTCAATTCCTACTGGGTTCGATAGAAACACTTCAGGGCTTTTTTTCTCTGGAAACTTTTGATACAATAGATATTATAAAAGTTTAATGCCTACTTAGCTCAGTTGGTCAGAGCATCCGTTTCATACGCGGGATGTCACTAGTTCAAATCTAGTAGTAGGCAAATCCGTGACAATTTAATCTTATAAGTTTTTTCAGAATCTAATGTTTCTGTAACTCTTCTTATGCAACCTTATACTTTATTATGTGAGGACTCGAAAATGGAGAATCCACGTAGCCTTTACGGCTGTTTCTCCCTAGGACCCTTAAGTGCAGGGCAAAGTTTAACCATTGGAAATGCTTTACGACGCACTCTTTTGGCTGAACTACCTGGCTTTGCTATTAGTGCTGTCGAAATTGATGGTGTCGCTCACGAATACTCCACTTTACAAGGTGTTCGTGATTCGATTTTAGATATTTTGTTAAACCTTAAAGAAGTTGTGTTAACCAGCCCAGATTTTTATATGGCGCATCAACCAGACTCTCAGCTTTTGTTAACAACAGCTGAAACCAAAGACTCTGAACGTGGACCATGGCAAACACCCTTGATTGGCTATTTACAAGCTCGCGGACCTGGGATCGTTCGAGCAGCAGATTTAAAGTTACCGGTAGGTATTCAATGTGTGGATCCGGAGCAATATATCACCACTTTGAGCGAAGACGGGTTGTTAAACATGAAATTTCAAGTCGAGTTAGGTAAGGGGTATCGTTACGCTTCATCGAACCTTAAAGATTGGTCAGGAACCGAAACACCGTCGTTATCCCGTATTTCCAAAGAACGTTCTTGTCTTTTATTAGATACTGTTTTTATGCCTATTTTAAAAGTGAATTTTACCATTGAACAAGTCTCTTCAAAAACTCTACGTCAATCTACTGAAATGTTAAAAATGGAATTATGGACAAATGGGAGTATTCATCCACGCCAAGCTTTTTATCAAGGCTTAAATCATTTAGCTTATTTATTCCAAGATCTACAGAAATTAAAGATGTTAACGAACCCTTTAATTTAAGTTTTTGATATAAACTCTGGTTTTAGGGTTTTGAATCGCCCTAAAACCAAAAAGAAAATCACCCTTCAAGGTGATTTAAGCCATCAGCAAAGAATTGATTTCAAATGCTGAATATTATAAACTCGGAAGTTTCGAAGGGTACGACGAAGAGGACTCATTTTGTAACAGAGCATTTAAAAAGACTCGACCTGGCGTTGTTCGAACCCATTGATTACTTAAAATACCTTCATGGCCATAATGACGCCATGTTTTTGTGCTGAATTCCTTCCAATGGCCTGAAAGTTGGATTTGTAACTCTTCAGGTTTATGTACACCAGATTCCATTTGCACTGCGGTATCTACTTTTAACCAAATGGGTTGGTGTAAATGTAGCAATTTAGCTTGAAAAGCCTTAAGCACGTCTGCAATACTGTTATAATAACCCCATCCTTCTGTTTTCAATGCAGAAAACATACCAGTATGACGCATACTGCGTTCGGTAGTTAAATAATAACACCCTAAAACCATGTCTTGACTTGGTAGCATCATTGGTTCACCTGTTGCGGGTGAAATTAGGTTATTTCTAGAGAACATTAATTTCCAAGCTTCTGCCCGAGCTTCTACGGTTAAGGGAACATGCACAGCCATTTGGTCACCATCAAAGTCGGCGTTAAAGGCAGGGCATACTAATGGGTGAATTAAAATGGCACGACCGTCCACTAATTTGGGTTGAAAAGCTTGAATTCCTAAACGGTGCAGAGTTGGGGCTCGGTTTAATAAAACTGGATGGTTTGTCATGACTTCTTGTAACAGATCCCATGTCAAAGAAGGATTTGTTCGGATTAAAGTTTTGGCCCCAACTACCGTACGCGCTAATTTATAATGCATAATACGTTTCATTAAAAAGGGTAAAAACAGCTCTAATGCCATTTCTTTGGGTAACCCGCACTCATGTAGTTTTAATTGAGGTCCCACAACAATTACCGAACGTCCAGAATAATCGACACGTTTACCCAGTAAATATTGACGAAAACGACCTTGTTTTCCTTTTAACAACTGTTCCAAAGATTTTAGAGGTTGTCCACGCGAGTTGGTTTCTGGTGTCACCCCTCCTTTGCCGTTGGCAATTAAATTATCTACAGCTTCTTGTAATAAACGCTGAGCATAACGCATCTCGAAAGATTGTGTGGTTGCTAAATCTTTTAAAAAGTAACGTAAACGATCATTTCGATATAAAATACGTTGGTATAAACGATTTAAATCTGAAGTCGCAATTTGGTTTTGAATCTTTATAATCGGGCGTAACTCGGGTGGTAATACAGGTAAAATAGATAAAATAATTGAACTTGGTGAAGTATTTTTACGTGCTAATCGACGCAAAAATTTTAAACGACGTAATACGTTATCTCGCGTTTGTTTTAAATTTTGAAAAGAGGTAATATCTGCCTTGGACGCAATCGCTTCACGGCTTTTTCGGATTGCTTTATTTACCATTGGCACTAACACTTGGTGTTGTTTTACCATTTTTTTAAGTTCAAAAGGGGTTAATTCTTTTAATAATTTATGAATCAGACCAGCTCCAATACTTGGTTTTACTAATGTAAAATCTAAAGGACTTACGGTACGGTATGAATAAGCTAACATTTTTTGATCTTCCATAGCAATTCGAGCTAAATTGTAAGAAGCAAAGGCCTTCCAATCTTTATCACTCTCCCATCCATGTTGGAAGTCCACGCAGTATAAATTATTATGGAGTAATAATGTTGCTGAGGTCGGGTTTAACCCAAACTTACCTTGAGTGTTCACTTCTGGGAATTGAGTTGAAGTGTGAGCTACTTTATTTTGATAAATCTGTTTTTTTGAAAGGGTAGTAAAGGGTAAGCTTTGTGTTAACCCTGTCACAGATCTTTTCACAAGATCTTTCTGTGATAAATTGAACAGATGGATTAATTGATCTAGACGGCTGGAGTACAGAGCGTATGAAGACAAGTAAGATTGACTATCATGTGCTTCATTAACCACACTCAATTGTTTTAAGACACTGTCTACAGAAATGGGTAACCCGTTACCAGAATCATTTAAAGACCACTGACCCTCTAAACGGGCACGTGTAAATTGTTCTTTAAGTAAAAGGACTAAAGTTGTTTGAAGCTCACTACACTGATTTTTTAAAGCAACTCCAAAATCGTAAATTGCAGTGGATGTTTCATTGGTTAGGTTAGCAAAATGTTCAAGATTTAACGTATGAACACTTTGGTTGGAACGAGAACTTCGAATATGAATCTCAACTAAATTACCGTCTGGCACTAACAGTTGCATCACATAACCGCGTACAGCATGTTCAATTTGAGCAAAGGGTACAACTGGAATAGCAAGTGAGTTTTGGGCTTGTGCGACTTTAGGGATGTGTAACAATTTATCAAATTGGTTCGAAAAAGGATTGACCTGTGTAATGTTCGAAGTTTGGATTAAAGGGTTTTGCGTGAACTCAGAAATTGTTTGTTCAAACAGATGATCCGTTTGTTGAAAAACTTTGCCGTAAATCTGTTGTAACAATTCATACGTCACAGAAAGGCGAAGTTGTTGTAAGTAAGTGTATTGAAGTTTCTGTTGTTTTTTACGATCAGCTAATTGCATTCCCGTCGTGGTTAACAGAGTAGGTGTTTCACTGTCTGGGTATGGCCAAGATTGCACTTGATAGTGTTGACGTCTTTCTAAGTCCACATCTTGTGTGTGATTTGTTGACTGAGTTCCTAAAGACGTTTTATCGTTGTCAGATTGCGTTAATCTATGCCAAAAATCATAGATGGCAGAAGGAGACTGTTCAAATCCCAGTTGGTGGTAGGATTTCCAATAATTTTCTAAAGTCATTGATTCTGAGCAATAAAGAAAGGATTCCAATTGAGATTTCCGAAAGTCTAATAAAACCGCTAAATAACTAGGATTCGACTTAACATACCACACATGACTTACAGGGGCTACTAATCGAATATGCCCTAATTGATAGCGACGAATTACAGTCCATGTGTATTCGACGTCACATGTTGGACAAAACATACGTTCTGTAGAGTCAGGGTCTGTTAACTTTTTAATAGGTAGCCCAGCTGGTTTATAACGTGTTCCACAAGCGCACTCAAAATCCTTTACAGGACCAAAGATGCGTTCACAAAAAAGACCACCTTTTTGGGGTTTAAACGTTTTATAGTGAAGCGTATTGGGATTCATAACTTGACCTAAAACTTTGCCGTTGGGAAGAGTTTTAGTGGACCATTTTCGAATAGTATCTGGTGTCGCTAACCCAATGGTTACTAATTTAAATTCTTGAACTCGTGAATACCCTTTTAAAGAAGAAGATTTGGTTGACATAAAAAAGTCAAAAGAAAGAAAACAAAAAATCTTAAGTTTACATCATGCGCGTTTTTGGATCTGGGACGGAAGGATTCGAACCTGCGAATGGCGGTGTCAAAAACCGCTGCCTTACCACTTGGCGACGTCCCATGAACCCATCCATTTTCATAGTTCTAAAAAGCAGTTATGCTGCTATGAAAATCATTCTGACATGATCATACTTTTTAGACGCTTAAAAGGATGGGCTTAAGCATTACTATAACACAGTTTTAAAAAAATTCAATATCTAGTTTTGCGTTTGTGTTTTTAACCCTGATGTTGCACTATCACGACTTTCTAGTAAACGTTGCTGTTCAGTATCGTGATAATCCCATACTTGGTTTGTCATTTCAATAATTTCATGCATTACCACATTTGTCGCGATTTCATCGGCTAAACCGTAATAAATCGACTCAATGGCTGTTAGGTAGAAGTCACGGTCTAAATCTTGTAAAACTTTGTGACGTGGACGATATGTTGATAACGAATAGATTTCAGCTACGTCCAGACGAATCTTCATAATTTCTTGACTATCAATCCAAATATCTGAGGCTTGTCCACTTAATCCACCCTCTGGTTGGTGAATCATTACGTGACAGCCTTCTGTAATATAACGGTCTCCAATGGTTCCACCCGCTAAAGCTAAAGAAGCCGCCGAAGCCGCTACCCCTAACCCTAGGGTCATAGATCCTGCTTTAATGAATTGCAGCGCGTCGTGTACTGTAATCCCGTTTCCTACAGAACCTCCAAATGAGTTAATCATCATAAATACTTTTTTCGTTTCTTCCTCTAATAGCGTACGTTCTGTTTGTTTACGGAAATAATCACGATAATCTAAGTAAACGCCTTCATCAGAAGTGTTTAAATACGCTGCTGGAGCCGATGTTGCACGTGGGAAGAAAGTATGATCTGAGTCATAATCACGGCGTAATTGGCGCTGAGTTAAGGCTCTCTCACTTAAGTTTCTGTTGCCTTGTTCAGACGAAACGCTATTTAAGAGATCACGTTCCGCAAACTTTGACATTAATACGTTTTGTGGGTCTTTTGTTCGGCGTAATTGTTCTAAACGATTTAATAAACGATCGCGCATGCCTGCATCCATATGGAAAGGTGTATACTGTTTTGGGCGGAATCGGCTTAATAAACGGAATGGCGAATAAATTTCTAAAGGCACAGCTTCTTGGATGTATTCTGGAAAAGCCCCTGGTGGGAGACTTTCATCCTTCGTAGGATACTTTTTAAAATACGTCAGTAATTGCTGTAATTCGCCTGAAGGACTTAACTCATATAAAAGTTTAGCATCATCATCATCTAAATAAAAACTGTCGGGGTATTCTGGATAGTCCAGGCCTAATAATTGCTCCATGTACATGTACAGAGGTTCATTACTTCGAACGTATTTCTCCGTATATTGGTAATATTGGATAGTACACGCTAGCATTGTTTTACGTTCTAAGAAATAGTTTGTATCAATGGGTAACTCGTCTTCTGAAAACATTAAATCTTCCATTACCGTCTCCAATTGTTCTTTGGAAAAGGCTCGACCTACCCCAACATCGGGAAATTCTTGAGTTTGTAGAGGTGGGTACTCTCTTTCCCCATTCATCTCATTTTCTTTCTTTTCCATTTCTTCAGTCCGGTCTTCCATGTGAATATTGATTAATAACCCGCAAATTTGGTTACAAAGTTCATCATCTAAATATTGCATTAGGAAAACCATTCGACGACGAAAAATAAAATTATAAATATCGGTCCATTGTGCAGGAAGTTCTTCTCCCCAACAATAAATAATACGTGGGACACCAATTGGCATAAGTAAAGTTTTAGAGTAGTTTTATGTGGTGACAAAGTGCCAAACCGTGCATAATTATTCCCAAATTCATTTAAAACAGTATAATCTCATTCTGAATTGCCTTCGATCGGACTCGAACCGATACGCCCGAGGGCACTGGTTCCTAAAACCAGGATGTCTACCAATTTCATCACGAAGGCAAGAAGGTTTCTCTTGAACTTTAGTCCCCTACAATCAATAAAATAACATAATTGTGCTGTTTTGTCTACTCGAGACGCCTCTCCAAAGTTGACACGCAGTGCTTTGGGGGCAGAACTCAAGAAAGGTGTGCGCTCTTAGAACTTAGTTCTGAAAGTATGCTGCTAATTTAAATTGACGAGCTCCATCTTTAGTCATTAAAGAGATCACATCACGTGGTCCACAAATATAGTTTGGAATTGTCACACGGCGGTTATTGATTTGAATTTTGCCTTGAGCAATTAATTCTAAAGCAGTAGCCATTGTAGAAGCTACATTTGATTTAAATAAGATGTAAGCTAATGTACGTTCTAAACGTTTTTTATAGAAATTCATACGTGTGTAATAGTCTTGTAAATTTTGATTTACCAGACGTAACGATTGCTCTTTCATCGCAACTGAAATAACATCTTTAGGTTGACATAAGTAACTTGGAATCGTTACTTTTTTATTATTGACACGCATGTGTCCATGGCTAATTAATTGACGAGCAGCTACAATTGTAGGTGCCATATTTAATCGGAAAACGATGTTGTCTAATCGCATTTCTAGTAATTGTAACAACACTTGTCCAGTCGACCCTTTCATACGTTTTGCTGTACGTACATAACGAATTAATTGTTTTTCAGTTAACCCATAGTGATAACGTAAACGTTGTTTCACTTTTAAGCGAATTAGGTAGTCTGATTCTGAAGAATCAAAGGGACGGTTTTTGAATAATTTTGATAACCCGTGTTGTCCAGGTGGAATAATTTTACCTTCTAAAAAACCTTTGCCTTTAAAAGCACGGCGAAACGGTTTTTTACGTGTTAAGCCGCGTAGTTTTCCTAAACGACGTACAATACGTAAACGTGGTCCAATATATCTTGACATAAAAAAAGAAAATGGTTGTAACTCTGATTAATCCTGTGATCTTTTACCCCCAGGGGAATTCGAATCCCCGTTTTCTCCGTGAAAGGGAGGTGTCCTAGGCCTCTAGACGATGGGGGCTAGAGAGAGCTTTAAGCTGATACCTCCCAAGTTCCATAGTCCATATAATACCAAGCCAGCTGTGGCTTGTCAACACTATGAAACGGCCTTGGAGCTTGTGTTTTTGCTAAAATCTTAGCGGGTAACGCGACTCGAACGCGCGACATCCTCCTTGGCAAGGAGGTGTTCTACCAGCTGAACTATACCCGCAGTTTATGTATGAAATGTTTAAGCCGAAACTTCCGTCTTTGACAAACCACGCCCTGTAGGACTTGAACCCACGACATCAGGTTTTGGAAACCTGCGTTCTACCAACTGAACTAAGAGCGTTAAAATGAGTGAATACCTTCATCCATATGTGTTATTTAAGCATAAACTCAAAGTTGTGTCAATTAACCTAGATGTGTAACCAGGAAAGCTGGTTACACATCTAGAAAGTCCCAAGACACCTTGGAAGAGTTAAAAGTCAAAAGCCTCTATAATTTATAGAGGTCCTGAAATTCCTTGTTTACGGATCATTAGGAAGTGCATTAACATGAATACTGCAGTTGCTAACGGTAAAACAAATGTGTGTAAACTGTAGAAACGTGTTAACGTTGATTGACCTACACCTACACCACCACGTAGTAATTCTACTAACGGTGAACCTACTACTGGAATAGCTTCTGGAACTCCTGTTACAATTTTTACAGCCCAGTAACCAATTTGGTCCCATGGTAGTGAGTAACCAGTTACCCCGAAAGATACTGTACAAACTGCCATAACAACACCTGTTACCCAAGTTGCTTCACGTGGTCTTTTAAATCCACCTGTTAAGTATACACGACATACGTGTAATACCATCATTAGAACCATCATACTTGCTGACCAACGGTGAATTGAACGGATTAACCATCCAAAGTTTACATCTGTCATTAAATATTGAACCGATGCAAATGCTTCTGCTACTGTTGGACGGTAGTAGAATGTCATAGCAAATCCTGTTGCTACTTGTACAAGGAAACAAGTAAATGTGATCCCTCCTAAACAGTAAAAAATATTTACGTGTGGTGGAACGTATTTACTTGTAATATCATCAGCGATAGATTGAATTTCTAAACGCTCTTCAAACCAGTCATAAACTTTACTCATATATTGAAGACAAACGAAAAGTTAAAATTTTTTGAGACCATTAAGCTAAATCTAAGAAAACCTTGGTTTTCTTATCTAAAATATCCACGTTCTTTGGCTACGAATGGTAGTAATCCCATAATACGTGCACTTTTAATCGTTTTCGCAATATAACGTTGTTGTTTTGCTGTTAAACGTGTTTGACGACGTGGTAAAATTTTGCCGCCTAAACCAATATAACGTTGTAATAAACCACAGTGTTTGTAATCAATTAAACGACGGTTGTATACCGCTTTATCCACTTTATCCGCTAAAATAATAATTAATGATTTTGGTGGAATAACGGGTTTTAAAGGTTTTAGACGACGCGTGTCGTTTACACGACGTTGTTTATCTTTACGAACTTTGACAAAAATCTGAGACACAGATAAAACCTTACGGTTCGAACGACGTGATGTTGGCGTTTCGATCTTTGGCCCACGACCTGAATATGTCCCTTGAGTTTTAGAAGGCAATGCTAAATTACGCATAAAAAAAGACAAAAAATGAGAAACAGGGGAACTCAATGAAAAAAGGGGGTCAACGTCGAAGTAGAATCACTTTGACGTTTCACAAGAAAGGCAGTGCTAACCGCCTTTTAAAGAGTTATTATTTTAAAGAAGCACCTTTAGCTACAGCTTCGTTAATGTTTCCTACTAAGTAGAAAGATTGTTCTGGTAAGTCATCTAGTTCACCACCTAAGATTTTTGTAAATCCTTCGATTGATTCTGCTAAACTTACGTATTTACCAGGTGACCCTGTGAACACTTCAGCTACGAAGAATGGTTGAGATAAGAAACGTTCAATTTTACGAGCACGTGCTACTACTAAACGGTCATCTTCTGATAACTCATCTAGACCTAAAATAGCAATAATGTCTTGTAATTCTTTGTAACGTTGTAAAGTTTTTTTAACGTTTTGAGCACAACCATAATGTTTTTCACCTAGAATCCAAGGTTGTAACATTGTTGATGTTGAATCTAATGGGTCTACCGCTGGGTAAATTCCTTTAGCTGCTAAGTTACGTGATAATACAGTTGTTGCGTCTAAGTGAGCGAACGTTGTTGCTGGAGCTGGGTCAGTTAAGTCATCCGCAGGAACGTAAACTGCTTGAATTGATGTAATTGATCCATCTTTTGTTGACGTAATACGTTCTTGTAATGATCCCATTTCAGTTGCTAATGTAGGTTGGTAACCTACTGCAGAAGGCATACGACCTAATAGAGCTGATACTTCAGCACCGGCTTGTACGAAACGGAAAATGTTATCTACGAAGAACAGTACGTCTTGTTTGTTAGCATCACGGAAGTATTCCGCCATTGTTAACGCTGATAAAGCTACACGCATACGTGCTCCAGGTGGTTCGTTCATTTGTCCGTACACTAGAGCTACTTTAGAGTCTGCTAAGTTTTTTTCAACAATTACACCTGATTCTTTCATCTCTGCATATAAGTCATTCCCTTCACGAGTACGTTCACCTACACCAGCAAATACAGATACACCACCGTGTGCTTTAGCAATGTTGTTGATTAATTCCATAATTAGAACTGTTTTACCAACACCAGCACCACCAAATAGACCAATTTTACCACCACGACGGTAAGGAGCTAATAAGTCTACTACTTTAATTCCAGTTTCGAAGATTGATAGACGTGTGTCTAAGTCTACGAATGCAGGAGCTGTACGGTGAATAGGTAGTGATTCTTGGTTTTGAACTGGACCCATGTTATCTACAGGTTCACCAAGAACGTTAAAAATACGCCCTAAGGTCGCTTTTCCTACAGGTACGCTTAAAGGGTTTCCTGTGTCTAAAACTTCCATACCACGCATTAAACCGTCTGTTGGGTTCATTGATACTGCACGTACACAGCTATCCCCTAATAATTGTTGAACTTCAACAGTTACACTCATTTCAGTACCCGCTGCATTTTTCGCACGAATCGTTAAAGCGTTGTAAATGTTTGGAACATTACCTTTAGGGAATACTACGTCTAATACAGGTCCAATAACTTGAACAACACGGCCTACGTTTTTTGTTTCTAGAGATTCACTCATCGTTTTAACTCAATTAATTTTTTATTCTTACTAACTTCGAAAGGGACGTCAAGATCAAAGACCCAATCATCCAATAATAAACACTAACTTTAAACCAAAGACTTACCTTGACCCGAGTGGATTTTAGAGAACTTTGGAACTATTCTTATCATACCAAAAAACTTGGATTTTGACTAGCGACCTTATAAACAATAAAATCTTCACACTATTTATCCGTTCTATTTTGAAAGGCTCTCTTGTTTTTTGTTACAAAAAACTCTATAATTGATCTAAACTTATTTATAGGGATGTAGCGCAGTTTGGTAGCGCATCTGCTTTGGGAGCAGGGTGTCGCAGGTTCGAATCCTGTCATCCCTAAAACACTAAAAAAATCATTAAAAAAACTCTAATGTCCTTAACACGTTATATCAGAAGAAAGTACAATCATGAACCTCTATAAACAAGAATAGAGTCAAAAATAAAAATCCAAACACTGAAGCGGGTAGGAGTCGAGTGATAAACACGATTAAAAAACCACCTTGTCAAAAAAGATAAAAGAAGTATCCTACTTTTTGAGAAAGGTGCATTCAGGATTTAGGCCCAACCGGACTCGAACCGATGACCTATTGCTTGTAAGGCAATCACTCTACCAACTGAGTTATGGGCCTGAATTTATATAGAATATTATATGCGATTTTTTCTAAAAAAACAAGTTCTTCTGTCAAAAAAGCTTTTAGACTTTGATTGTTTACAGAATAGGCCTTTGATTTATGTCAGGTTTAAGACCTGACATAAACTAAAGAATCATATAAAGAAATTAGTCAACGATTTCCGTTACAACACCAGCTCCAACTGTACGTCCACCTTCACGGATGGCAAAACGCATGTTTTTTTCAATAGCAATTGGGTTGATTAAGTGAATTGTTGCTTCAATACGGTCACCAGGCATTGCCATTTTGTTTGTGTGTTCGTCTGCCACAGCTGAAGGAGTTTTCATCTCTAAGTGTGTGAAGTCGTGAATTTTACCAGTAACGTCTGTTGTACGTACGAAGAATTGCGGTTGGTAACCAGTTAAGAATGGAGAGTGACGTCCACCTTCTTCTTTCGTTAGAACGTAAACTTGTCCTTTAAATTTAGTGTGCGGTTTAATTGTACCTGGTTTAGCTAGAACCATCCCACGCTCAATTTCCGATTTTTGTACACCACGTAATAGAACACCTACGTTATCACCAGCTTGGCTCACGTCTAAAGATTTTTTAAACATTTCTAAACCTGTTACAGTTGCTTGTTTTGTATCTTTTAGTCCTACAATCTCTAGTGTTTCTCCAACTTTTACTTCACCACGTTCTACACGGCCAGTAGCTACTGTTCCACGTCCTGTGATTGATAACACGTCCTCAACAGCTAATAAAAATGGTTTATCTGTTTGACGTTCTGGCGTTGGGATGTAAGCATCTACTTGAGCCATTAATTCGTGGATTTTATCTACCCAAGGGTTTTCTCCTTTTTTCGTAGCTGGGTTTGCTGCTAAAGCTTCTACTGCTAATAATGCTGATCCTTTTACGATTGGGATGTCATCACCTGGGAATTCGTATTTATCTAGTGTTTCACGAACTTCTAATTCTACTAACTCTAATAATTCAGCATCGTCTACTTGGTCTTCTTTGTTTAAGAATACAACCATGTTTGGAACCCCAACTTGTTTTGCTAATAGAATGTGTTCTTTTGTTTGTGGCATAGGACCATCTGCTCCTGATACCACTAGAATTGCACCATCCATTTGAGCCGCTCCTGTAATCATGTTTTTAACATAATCGGCGTGGCCTGGACAGTCAACGTGCGCATAGTGACGATTTTCTGTCTCGTACTCTACGTGTGCAGTGTTAATTGTAATCCCACGTGCTTTTTCTTCTGGAGCAGAGTCAATTTCGTCATATCTACGAGCTTGACCACCACCTTGAGCCGCTAAAGCCATTGTGATTGCTGCTGTTAAAGTTGTTTTGCCGTGGTCAACGTGACCAATTGTACCAATATTTACGTGTGGTTTAGTACGTTCAAATTTAGCGCGTGCCATATCTGAGAAAGGGGGGTTAATTTTTATGTATGTAAAATCCAAATTTTCCGGGTAGTTATCGAAATTGAGCTTGAAGGGATTTGAACCCCTGACCCTGTGGTTCGTAGCCACATGCTCTAGTCCACTGAGCTACAAGCCCTCATTCATATGATATGAGTTTCTATATATTACTATTCTACTTAGATTCGTAGAAAAAACAAGCAACCTGCCTAAGACAAATAAAGAACGAGTTTTTTGCGACCCCCCAGAAGCGGAAAGCTAAGCAAAAAACTCGTCGTTTATCTATTACATCAAATCCAGAGATTTCGATTAGTCTGCTGTTTCAGTTGCAGCTGTTTTAACATACAGAATTAAAAGGAATGATGTTGGAATTAAAATAAATAATGCAGTAGCTGTTAATCCAAAGACGTTTACTTCCATGAGGTTTGTGAGAAAAAATAAGAATTGTCAGTCAATTGATAGTTATCAATTTTAAATATTTTTGTGGTTTCCCATCCATTGAAGATGGTGAAAAACTTACAATGAAGTCAAATGATTTAGTGGTGAAAAATGTAAACCAAACATTGGCTTACTTGCAATCCGAAAAAAACGAAGCGTCGTTCTTCAAACTACACTACGAATGAGTTACAGATACCTACTGTGAATACAAGTAAAAGCCATAAGCTTAAACCTGAGAAAACAAATGATTTGTTTTCAGACCAACCATTTGGTGATGCGAAAACAACTGGAACGCCTACAAGTAAAGCAAACGATACAGCAATTAAAGCTAATAATGCAAGTTGAAGAATTGATGTCATAAGAGAAATGTCTTGCGTTGCAAGATAACAGTTTGTGAGAAAAGGTTAAAGAAATTCACTGCTTGGACTTGGACCATCTAAAAAGCAGACAAGAATCAAAAAGCACCTTTTCAACTTAAGCTGGTAAATGTAATCCTTTTAGAGACTGGAGTCGGCTAAAACACACTAAAGATGCAAGTCTATAGGTGAGCTGCTCAAGCTTCTCTAAAGATTACAATGCCCCATCTTGGGAACCATAAAAAAGCTTGAGGTTAACCACGTGTGGCAAAACCATAACTATGTAAACCTTCCCCAATTAAATTTACACCTAAAAAACAAACCCAAACTGTTAAAAAGCCAAGGGCTGCAATCATGGCTGGTTTTTTGCCTTGCCACCCTTTTGTTAAACGCGTGTGTAAATAAATGGCAAAAACTAACCACGTTAACAGAGCCCACGTCTCTTTAGGGTCCCAACTCCAATAAGATCCCCAAGCTTCATTGGCCCAAACAGCTCCAGATAAAATACCAATGGTTAGTAACGGAAAGCCTAACCCTAAAACTCGATAACTTAAATTGTCCAGTTTTTGAGCCAACTTTACTAAATTACTGTTAGGTACATTCATGACAGCTTCTGGAACTTGTAAAGCTAAAGCAGCGTTGTTTGCGAATTCAGCAGATGAACTTGAAACAGCCATAGTCCCTGTTTGAGTAAACAGGGTATCTGGAAGATTGCGAGCTAAAATTAAAAAAGCAATGGATAGTAAAGAGCCTCCAATTAAAGCAGCGTAACTTAAAATCATAACTGTCACATGCATCATTAACCAGTTGGACTGCAGGGCTGGGACTAAAGGTCCCGCCATTTTCATTTCCGCAGGCAAGCTTAAAGCGGCAAACGCATTGGTAAATAGAGCCATTGGTGCTGTGATGGCACTTAATAAAGGCTGTTGGAAAACGACTTCGATAACAAAGTGTAAAGTGGTTAAACTCCACGATAAAAAGATTAAAGATTCATATAGATTACTTAAAGGAAAGTGTCCAGAATCATACCAACGTAATACTAAAAAGCTTACTAAAGCTAGATTCGCAATTGCCATAAAGAATGAAGCGACCTTTCTATTTTGCCATACGAATCCAATCTGAATCCAATACATCAACATGCCTAAAAATAGACAAGCGAACGCAGTATTGGCAAAAAAAGCTTCAAATGGAATAAAGTTAAAAGACATTTAAATTGCTGAAGTTAAAAAAAGTGAATGGGGTAAATTCACTACGAGAGCTCAGTGTCACCCGAATGGGGTGAAGACTGGCTTTAAAAAGTGTAAATCAAAACCGTGTCATGTATAAGTGATTGAAACAAAAAAACCAGAACTGGGTTTAGAATCTTTTTTCTAAACCCATAAGAAATCAAAGAAGGGCGATTCGTTTTATCCGAATTTACCAGACGTTGATGCGATTAGGAAGGCCGCATATGTAAAGATATACCCTACAGAGAAGTGGGCTAAACCCACTAAACGTGCTTGAACAATTGAAAGTGCAACTGGTTTATCACGCCACGTTACTAAGTTAGCTAGTGGTGTTTTTTCGTGAGCCCATACTAATGTTTCAATTAATTCTTGCCAGTAACCACGCCAAGAGATTAGGAACATGAAACCTGTTGCATAAACTAAGTGTCCAAATAAGAACATCCATGCCCATACAGATAAACTGTTCATACCAAATGGGTTGTAACCGTTAATTAATTGTGATGAGTTTAACCATAAGTAGTCACGTAACCATCCCATTAAATAAGTTGAAGATTCATCAAACTGTGCTGTGTTACCTTGCCATAATGTCAGGTGTTTCCAGTGCCAGTAGAATGTTACCCACCCGATTGTGTTTAACATCCAGAATACAGCTAAGTAGAAGGCGTCATATGCAGAAATATCACATGTTCCGCCACGGCCTGGACCGTCACAAGGGAAGCTGTAACCAAAATCTTTTTTATCTGGCATTAATTTAGATCCACGAGCATCTAATGCCCCTTTAACTAAAATTAATGTTGTTGTGTGTAAACCTAAAGCAATCGCGTGGTGTACTAAGAAGTCACCAGGACCAATGTTTAGGAATAACGAGTTTTGGTTGTTATTAATACCTTCTAACCAACCTGGTAGCCATAAGCTTTGACCAGCTGTGCTGGCAGCACTTTGACTTGAAGATAGAAGTAAATCAAAACCATATAGTGTTTTTCCTTGAGCTGCTTGAATCCATTGAGCAAATACTGGCTCAATTAAGATTTGTTTTTCTGGTGTCCCAAAAGCCATCATAACATCATTGTGTACGTATAGACCTAATGTGTGGAACCCTAAGAATAAAGATACCCAACTTAAGTGAGAAATAATTGCTTCTTTGTGTTCTAACATACGTGCTAATACGTTTCCTTTATTTGCTTCTGGATCGTAGTCACGAATAAAGAAGATTGCCCCGTGAGCAAAAGCACCACACATAATAAAACCAGCAATGTATTGGTGGTGTGTATATAATGCTGCTTGTGTTGTGAAATCTGAGGCTAAGAAAGCATATGGTGGCATTGCGTACATGTGTTGAGCAACTAAAGAACAAATTGTGCCTACAGAAGCTAATGCTAGACCTAATTGGAAGTGTAATGAGTTGTTTACAGTATCAAATAAGCCTTTGTGACCGGCTCCTAGTCCACCCATTGGTGGTACGTGTGCATCTAAAATAACTTGCATACGGTGTCCAATCCCAAAGTTTGTACGGTACATGTGACCAGCAATAATGAAAATTACTGCAATCGCTAAATGGTGGTGAGCCATATCTGTTAACCATAGACTTTGTGTTTGAGGGTGGAAACCACCTAAGAAAGTTAGAATAGCATCACCTGAACCTTCTGATGTCCCAAAAAGGTGACTTGCTGTATCTGGGTTTTGTGCATACGCTGCCCAGTTACCTGTCCAGAATGGTGTTAATCCTTGTGGGTGAGGTAATACTGTTAAGAAGTTATCCCAACCTACGTGTGTTCCACGCGATTCTGGGATAGCTACGTGTACTAAGTGACCTGTCCAAGCTAATGAACTTACACCAAATAAACCAGATAAGTGGTGGTTTAAACGTGATTCAGCATCTTTAAACCAAGATAATGAGGGTGCAAAGCTTGGTTGTAAGTGAAGCCATCCTGCAAATAAGAATAAAGCAGATACTAAACCTAAGAAAACTGAACCTGTGTATAGGTCTTGATTTGTACGCATTCCAACTGTGTACCACCAATGGTATACACCTGAAGTTGCGATGTTTACTGGACCTGAAGCCCCACCACGTGTAAAGGCTTCCACAGCAGGTTGTCCGAAGTGAGGATCCCAAATCGCGTGAGCAATTGGACGAATGTGTACTGGATCAGTTACCCATTGTTCAAAATTACCTTGCCATGCTACGTGGAATAAGTTACCAGAGGTCCATAAGAAAATAATTGCTAGCTGTCCGAAATGAGATGCAAAAATCTTTTGGTAAAGATTTTCTTCTGTCATTCCATCATGACTTTCAAAGTCATGCGCAACTGCTAAACCAAACCAAATTCGGCGTGTTGTTGGGTCATTTGCTAGACCCTGGCTAAATTTAGGAAACAACTTTGTTGCCATAGTTTTATTACTCCTAATTTGCACTTGCAAAGCGAACTTTGTAAAAAAACTCAATTATGAATACAGTTGGCTTCAAACACAAGTATCTGATCCAGGAATTCATAGTTTTTATAAAAACTAAAAACAGAGAGAAAACCTTTCCACAATCTATCAAAAACTCTCTGAGGAAAATGCCTTAGAGAGAAAAACATTTCGAAGATTGAAGGTTAATGAATAAGTACTAAGCACTTATTAAAAAGTATCCAGTACTTATAGAAAATCATATATAAAACAATTCTAAGTGCCCCACAGCCTCAAGGGATGTGGGAACAATGCAATAGAACTAGACTCACAAAAAACACAGCCTTATTTAAGAGACTGCCTTGTGAGTTTAAGTCTAAAAGGCGCCGGGTGGGTGTTACCATCCTGAAGGGTTTGTATATATCAAAATTGGTTTTGCTAACATAAAAAAGAGCTATACTCATACTTATACAACTTTTACAATTTGGATAAGACCGCTATCAAGGTTACCTGAATTTAGTAAATCACCCCTTATCCACAATCTTGTTGCTCATGAACTAGCTTCCGCTCATTCACTCACGTTAAAATTGGGATTTTTTAATTAAACGCATAAACTATGAGCTCGTCTTCATCTATTAGAGTATGACTCTCAAATGCATTGAGCTTTCATTCTTCATACAACCCTCCTAAAGAATCTAAGTTGAAAAATGTCTTAGTTCATACTTCGGCTTTACACATTGACATGACATAATGTGTCTACCAAATGCTTTACGAGGTTTAGGTAATCACTAAATTGAAAGAATCAGATGAACATTGAGAATTAGCTTATATTTATAATAAGCTTAGGACAGACTGTTGGCAAGCAACAGTTTTCTATTTTTATACAAGTAATTTCACGGGATAATTTTCGCTACAACTTGTAAAAATCGCAACTGAGACTTTGTCTCCCGGTGAACAAAGTCCATATGATTATTATAGAGTATTTGACATTTAAAAAAAAGTAAGCTACACTCTGTAATACCTTCTAGTTAAAAAGCTACATGTAGCCCCCATCGTCTAGAGGCCTAGGACACCTCCCTTTCACGGAGAAAACGGGGATTCGAATTCCCCTGGGGGTAATAGAACAGACATTATTTATATCAGGATCCCTCGTTTGAGGTCTTTTGCTCTCCGAATCTAAGTTTAGACGGATCCCCGCGAATCGAGCTACTAGCAACTGAAAACTCTGTTTTTTTCGTTGATACGTAATCTTTCAATTAACTCTGAGGTTAATTCTCGCCCATGTTCTTTCTTCATCTCTCTCTATGGCAGTACCAAGTTTCACATTTTTTGCTTAATCCCACTTCTAAGCGATGCTGGAAGATTCTTCTGAGATTATAAACGTCATACGAAATACGCTTGAATTGAGAGCTTCATTTTGAAACGGTTGGTTGTTTACTCAATGGGAAATCAAAGCCTCTCAATTCCTTTCATAGCTTTCGTGTCTTTCTGCTACTTATGTATTAGTTATTTCAGAATAAAAATGTGTCAAAATTCTCACAAGTTTTTGGATTTTTCAATTCACTCTCTACTTCATGTCAGAACTCTCTGACTATTTGACGTAATCCATAGTCATATTTTGTATAAAATTATTACTTTAAATCTTAAGTGCTTTTTGGTATCTTAGTCTTTAGGAAATCAATTCCACACAGCCCATACCTTATTGAAACCTAGCCTTTTTTGAGTCACAGATTCATTTTTCTTTTTTGACAGAGAAAATTATTTTGCCTATATTGTTATTATGACTGCTTCAAACAACACTGAAAAACTTTCAACGTGGCGTTCAACGATGAAAGACCACTTTTCACCAGTAAAAATGGCAGCCGATTTGATTAAATACCCCGTTATTACGGAAAAATCATATCTAGCTATGTTTCAAAACCGTCAATATACATTTGATGTAGATTTACGATTAACAAAACCTCAAATTAAACAACTTTTTGAGACACTATTCAATGTAAGCGTGGTTGGTATTAATACACACTGCCCACCACGTCAACGTGTACGTCTAGGTTCAAAAGCAGGTTATCGTGCACGTTATAAACGTGTGATCTTAACTTTAAAAGAAGGTCAAAACCTTGATTTTCAAAACTTTCAAAATGTATAACGTAAGAAATCTTGCGTTATACATTAACTCCATGATACCCTAACGTCTTCATGAGTTCTCTCGAAGCAGTCACGTCTTTTTTGGGAGATTTCCCTACGTTGACTGATCTCACCTTTTTATTTCCAGAGTTAATTTTATTTATTAGTTTCATTTTATGGGCATTCGTTTTCTTCAAGCGTTCACTCCTGGAACACGTAACCGTTCGGTTTCAGACTTTAGTGAACTTACTGCAAGCCAACCCGAAAAATCTTTAACACGTCGTGTTCACCGTCCAAAAGGACGTAACAACCGAGGTGTTATTACATGTCGTCACAAAGGTGGCGGACATAAACGTCTATATCGTGATATTGATTTCCGTCGTGATAAGATTGGAATGCCAGCACGTGTGTTAACAATTGAGTATGACCCAAACCGTAACGCACGTATTGCTTTAGTTCGTTATGATGATGGAGACAAACGTTATATTCTACAACCACGTGGTTTAAACGTTGGAGATACTGTATTATCAGACCTACAAGCTCCAATCTTAATTGGAAATGCGCTACCATTACGTCAAATTCCTTTAGGGGCTCAAATCCATAACGTGGAATTCCAGCCTGGTTCTGGAGGTCAGTTAGCGCGTTCAGCTGGTTCGAGTGTAGAAATTTTAGCCAAAGAAGGTAATTTTGTAACAATTCGTCTTCCTTCTAAAGAAATCCGTCTGGTTTCAAAACACTGTTGGGCAACAATTGGTCAAGTCGGAAACGTAGAAGCTTATAACATTACAATTGGGAAAGCAGGTCGAAATCGCTGGTTAGGTAAACGTCCAACTGTGCGTGGTTCCGTAATGAACCCAAATGATCACCCACATGGGGGTGGTGAAGGACGTTGTCCAATTGGTCGTGCACGCCCAGTAACACCTTGGGGACGTCCTGCTTTAGGCCAATTAACGCGTCAAGCTAAAAAATATAGCTCAAACTTAATTTTACGTAAACGTAAATAAGTGACGCTGTTGCGCTTCTGTCTTCTTAACGTCTTTTGTTGACAATGAGCATTAGGCAAAATTTTATTCTGCCGCTCTTTATTCTTGTAGAAAACATTTTGGTTTTCTAAGTTCTCTATTCTTTTTTTCTCACACTCTTATGGCACGTTCGATTAAAAAAGGTCCCTTTGTTGCGGACCATTTATTAAAAAAAATTGAGAAATTGAATGTTGTGGGTCAGAAAAAAGTGATCAATACTTGGTCACGTTCTTCAACGATCCTTCCAATGATGATTGGGCATACAATTTCAACTTATAATGGAAAAGAATTTATTCCTGTATTTGTGACAGATCAAATGGTTGGTCATAAATTAGGTGAATTTGCACCTACACGTACTTTTAAAGGTCACGTAAAAGCTGATAAAAAAGCTAAAGCTCGCCGTTAATTTTTAAGGCCCGCTTCACGTGACTCCCGTCTCCATTCTATACACAGAATGTTTTTTTTGACAGAGAAAAATCAATTAATTTCTACCTTACACTTTTATGGCAACTAAAGCAATGATTCAACGTGAATTAAAACGTCAACGTTTAGTGATGAAATATGCGCAAAAGCGTGCATTATTAAAAGCAGCATTAAAAACTGCGAGTTCACTAAAAGACAAATTAACAATTCAACGTCAACTACAACAATTACCGCGTAATAGCGCACCAGTGCGTTTACACAACCGTTGTACAATTACAGGTCGCCCACGTGGCTATTACCGTGATTTTGGTCTATCACGTCACGTTTTACGTGAAATGGCTCACGATGGGTTATTACCAGGGGTACGTAAAGCCAGCTGGTAAGATGGTGAAGGGACTCCCGGATCCTTTTTAGCTTCATAAAGCTGAAGTCGGCTTAAAAACCGACTTCTCTTTGCGAAGACTTGTCTTTCCTAGAATTTTATTCTATTATTAGAGTATTATCATTTGCGGATGTAGCTCAGTTGGTAGAGCGTGGTCCTTCCAAGTCCAATGTCGCGCGTTCGAATCGCGTCATCCGCTTAACCTTAATTTTCAATTGTTAGCTTTTAAGCTTTTCATTTTCACGATCTCTTATGTTAATCCCGTACTTCGAGAAACTAATCTTTGTGTTGAAGGTAGCCCTAACTAAGTGGCTTTATCCCTTTAACCCCAAACTAAAGTCGTTTTTTGACTTTTCCCATATCAAATAAATTATATGACTACTCGTACTCCTGAAGAATTAAGCAACTTAATTAAAGGTTTAATTGAAGAATACACACCCACTGTAAAACTAACAGACTTCGGTATTGTTTTTAACGTTGGGGATGGAATTGCCCGTATTTACGGCTTAGAAAAAGCAATGTCTGGTGAGTTACTAGAATTTGAAGACGGTTCATTAGGGATCGCTTTAAACTTAGAAGCTAACAACGTTGGGGCAGTATTATTAAGCGATGGTCTTAAAATCGCTGAGGGAAGTCGTGTTCGTTGTACAGGTAAAATTGCCGAAATTCCAGTAGGTGAAGGTTACTTAGGTCGTGTTGTAGATGCTTTAGCTCGTCCAGTAGACGGTAAAGGTGCAGTAGCAACTTCAGAAAGCCGTGCAATTGAATCAGTAGCACCTGGTATTATTGCTCGTCGTTCAGTTTATGAACCACTGCAAACAGGATTAATTTCTGTTGACGCTATGATTCCAATTGGACGTGGGCAACGTGAATTAATTATTGGTGACCGTCAAACAGGTAAAACAGCCATTGCTATTGACACAATCTTAAACCAAAAAGGTAAAGGAGTTATTTGTGTTTATGTAGCCATTGGACAAAAAGCTTCTTCAGTAGCACAAGTATTAAACGTATTAAAAGAACGTGGTGCTTTAGACTACACAATTGTAGTTATGGCGAACGCAAACGAACCTTCTACACTACAATATTTAGCACCATATACAGGAGCTACATTAGCTGAGTATTTCATGTACACAGGTCGTGCAACCCTAACAATTTATGATGACTTATCAAAACAAGCGCAAGCTTATCGTGAAATGTCATTATTATTACGTCGTCCTCCAGGACGTGAAGCTTACCCAGGTGACGTTTTTTACTTACACTCACGTTTACTAGAACGTGCAGCGAAGTTAAGTGACGCTCTAGGAGAAGGAAGTATGACATCATTACCGATTGTTGAAACACAAGAAGGCGACGTTTCTGCATATATTCCAACTAACGTAATTTCAATTACTGATGGCCAGATTTTTTTATCTGCTGACTTATTTAACTCAGGAATTCGTCCAGCTATTAACGTAGGTATTTCAGTATCACGTGTAGGATCTGCAGCTCAAGTAAAAGCAATGAAACAAGTTGCTGGTAAGTTAAAACTAGAATTAGCTCAATTCGCAGAATTAGAAGCATTCTCTCAGTTTGCTTCAGACTTAGACCAAGCAACGCAAAACCAATTAGCTCGTGGTGCACGTTTACGTGAACTACTAAAACAAGCTCAAAACTCTCCATTATCAGTAGGTGATCAAGTAGCTTCAATTTATGCAGGAACTAACGGTTTATTAGATAATGTAGCTGTTACAGATGTTCGTGATTTTGCAGCTGGTTTACGTTCATTCTTAGCAGCAAACGTACCACAATACGGTGAAATTTTAAGCAGCACTAACACATTTACTGCAGAAGCAGAAGCGTTAGTGAAAAAAGCCGTTGTTGATTTCGGAGAAGAATTCAAATCACGACCAGCTGCTTAATTTTAGCACTGTCTAAAATTGTAGAACGTTCCTCGTTCTATAATTTTCTTCACTATAAGGGTATTTCTAAATCACGATAAATCAGATAAAATTTTTTAACTCGTTTTTCATGTTAACTCTGAAAATTTTTGTATACACGGTGGTAACATTCTTTGTTTCCCTTTTCATCTTCGGCTTCTTATCAAATGACCCAGCTCGTAACCCAGGAAAAGGTAACTTAGACTAAAACGTTCCATGCGGGTTCTTAATAACTCTGCAAACAAAGGTTCAATCCTTTGATGCAGAGTATCTCCTCTTTGTAAATTTATAAGGTTCAATCCTCATAAGTTAAAAATCATATTGAAAATGTAGACATCTATGTAAAAGTTATTCAAAGGACATCTTGACGAAGATGGGTTCTTTCTTGTTAATGTTTTTTGCCCAGTACGGGTTTTTATTCCGTCAATCTCTTATCCTTAGGATCTATGACCCCAGGGTTTGGGTCAACTGTGTCACAGAGACAGGCTCTCTGTCCCAAGGCAAGTCAAAAGGATTGACCAACCAAAATGTCGAGTATGCAAAATGAACCTACAGAGTCAAAAGGTGGCACAAATCTTTTTTCATTTTTACAGAATTTGAGACGCTCTAGTGCTGCCAAACAGCAGGTCGTATCTATTACTTACGAAGAAATTGGACTTTTTCCCCGTTCTTTTAACCGGGTGTTTGATCGCTTTTTTAAACAACTCTTCTTTGATGTCGATAATTTAGTCATTCAAGAATACCGTTTCTATCGTTATTTATTCTTGACAACGGTACGTTGTTTAATGATTTTGTTTTTAGTCCCATTTGCAGTCAATTTTATTGCGAGAAATTACTTTATCCAACCCGTAGTTGAATATTATTGGAACACAAATCAATCTGAAATTTTTATTAATTCGTATCAGCAAAAACAAGCTTTTAGTGAATTACATAACTTTGAAGAGAAATTATACTTTGAGTCCTTTTTGGGATCTTCTACCTTTAATGTGGAGCCTGTTACTTTAGACACCACACTTAACAATTTTGAAGCTGAAGAAAACTTACAAGATTTAGACGTGATTCAAGCAAATCAACGTCAATTAACTCAAAAACGATTACAAAAGAAAACTCTTGAGTTAGCTCACCATTATAACGATGAAAGTATTGAATCAGTCACAAACTTCTTTGCTGATACATTAAGTTTCAGTACTTTATTTGTGTTAATTTTGCGCTTAGAAGTTCAGATTAACATCACAAAATCTTTCTTATTAGAGGTTTTCTTTGGGTTGGATGATAGTAAAAAATCGTTATTTATTTTATTTACAACAGATTTATTAGTAGGGTACCACTCACCGAATATTTGGGAGTTGTTTTTCCAATCCATTTTAGATCATTATGGATTACCAGAAAATCAAACAACTATTTTCTTATTAGTTGCCACCCTACCTGTATTACTAGATGTCTTATTTAAATACTTAATTTTTAGACATTTAAACCGTGCTTCACCAGCAACGGTAGCAACATATCACGCGATGATTGAATAAAGACGATCCGCTTGATTATGTACGTTGGACTTTACTTAAATACTTTTTTTATATAGAATAGTATTGAGTAAGGTCAACCTTTGCTTTTCGCAGTTCGTATGTTATTTGAAAAAAGACATACTGATTCTCAAAATCAGTATGTCTTTTTTCAAAGTCTTAAATAGTTTCAATTATTGAGACTTCAAAAGATCTAAAACTGAAAAACTTTATATTAATTATGTCAGCAGTTAACGAAATCATTGAAAAATTAAAAACATTATCTTTATTAGAAGCATCAGAATTAGTTTCTCAAATCGAAGAGACGTTCGGTGTAGATGCCTCAGCGCCAGCTGGTGGTGCAGTTATGATGGCAGCAATGCCTGCAGAAGCTGCAGCTGTTGTGGAAGAGAAAACAACGTTTGATGTTATTTTAGAAGAAATCCCAGCAGATAAAAAAGTAGCGGTTTATAAGGTTGTACGTTCAATTGCGAATATTGCTGTAAACCAAGTAAAAGAGTACACAGCAACTTTACCAAAAGCTTTAAAAGAGGGTCTATCTAAAGAAGAAGCTGAAGCTGCTAAACAACAGTTAGAAGCTGTAGGAGCAAAAGTTAAGATTGCTTAACGTCTTTAATCTAGATAATACCAACCTTTAATGGTTGGTATTATCTAACGATTCGTGGGTCTTTCTTTCGAAAGAAAGACCCATGTAAAAAAAACAGTGTCAAGTTTTTTCCATACACATACAAAATCATAGCGGCAAAATAATATCGGAGAGAGAGGGATTCGAACCCTCGGTACAAAGAATTTGTACAACGGATTAGCAATC